>VFQS010003268.1_pt1 | contig 12497 bp, 10 predicted proteins | sample 3512361 | NCBI WGS metagenome assembly VFQS01 (sample SAMN10412375, study PRJNA504923) | tailings metagenome | isolation source: Relicate 1 Philex TSF3 active mining | place: Philippines
AGGCTTTGTTGAGCAGGCCAATATTGCCGGGATGGCTCAGTACCAGGCGCTTTGTGCTAAAGCTCAGGCCGACCATGAGGGGTTTTGGGCTGATCTCGCCAAAGAGCACCTGCTGTGGCACAAGCCCTTTAGCCAAACGCTAGATCAGAGCAACAAGCCTTTTTATCGCTGGTTCCACGATGGTGAGCTCAATGTTTCCTACAACTGCCTTGACAAGCATCTCGGTACAGCGACCGAGCATAAGACGGCGATTATTTTCGAGGCCGACGACGGGACCGTCACCGAGCTAAGTTACCGAGAGCTCCACGACCGGGTCTGCCGTTTTGCAAATGGCCTCAAGTCGCTTGGCCACGGCATGGGCGAGCGCGCGATCATTTACATGCCCATGTCTATTCACGCTGTGGTTGCCATGCAGGCCTGCGCAAGGCTCGGCATCACGCATTCGGTGGTCTTCGGTGGGTTTTCCAGTAAGTCTTTGCACGAGCGGATTGTTGATGCGGGCGCCACGCTTGTGATCGCGGCCGACGAGCAGGTGAGAGGCGGAAAGCACATTCCACTCAAACCCGCCGTCGATGAAGCTTTTGCCATGGGTGATTGTGAAGCTGTACGCCATGTGGTCGTTTGGCGAAGAACAGGTGGCGCGATTGCCTTTCACGCGCCTCGGGATGTGTGGTGGGACGATATCGAGGCAGGGCAGTCGAGCACATGCGAACCCGTATGGGTGCCCGCCGAGCATCCGCTTTTCATTCTTTACACCTCAGGTTCCACGGGTAAGCCCAAGGGCGTTCAGCACGCATCGGGCGGCTATTTGCTTCATGCCAAGCTCACGATGCAATGGACTTTTGATATCAAGCCTAGCGATGTGTTTTGGTGCACGGCCGATGTGGGCTGGGTGACGGGTCATACTTATGTTGCCTATGGCCCGCTTGCCGTCGGGGCGACCGAGATTATTTTTGAAGGCGTACCGACCTTTCCCGATGCTGCGCGCTTTTGGAAGATGATCGAAAGGCATCGCTGCACGATTTTTTACACGGCTCCAACGGCGATTCGTTCGCTGATCAAGGCAAGCGAATCTGACGACAAGGTGCATCCAGCACGCTCGGATCTGAGCAGTTTGCGCTTGCTTGGTTCGGTCGGAGAGCCCATCAATCCCGAGGCATGGATGTGGTACTACCGGCATGTCGGCGGCGAACGCTGTCCTATTGTCGATACCTTCTGGCAAACAGAAACGGGCGGGCATATGATCACGCCACTTCCGGGCGCAACGCCCTTGGTCCCAGGGTCTTGTACCTTGCCCTTACCTGGTATTGATGCTGCGATTGTCGACGAAGCTGCGCATGACATGCCACATGGTCAGGGCGGTATTTTGGTGATTAAGAAGCCTTGGCCATCGATGATCCGGACCATTTGGGGTGACCCTGAACGATTCAAGAAAAGCTACTTCCCGGAAGAACTAAAAGGCTACTACTTGGCCGGCGACGGTGCGGTGCGAAATAAAGATACAGGGTATTTCACAATTACAGGGCGTATCGACGACGTACTTAACGTATCCGGTCATCGGCTCGGGACTATGGAGGTTGAATCGGCCCTGGTCGCACACCCACTAGTGGCCGAAGCCGCGGTAGTCGGTCGTCCCGATGAACTAACAGGCGAGGCTATTTGCGCATTCGTGGTGCTCAAAAGGGCGCGTCCTACCGGCGATGAAGCAAAGCAAATTGCAAGTGAGTTACGCAACTGGGTGGGCAAGGAGATCGGTCCAATTGCAAAGCCAAAAGATATTCGTTTTGGAGACAACCTACCGAAAACCCGCTCCGGGAAAATTATGCGCCGCCTTTTGCGCTCGATTGCTCGAGGTGAGGCCATCACTCAAGATACTTCGACCTTGGAAAATCCGGCCATCCTCGAGCAGCTCAGTCAAAGTCTTTGATCGCAAAGCCTTCCTAGGATGCTGCTTGCATCGAGTATTGTGAAGTTAGTTGCCGAGATAGCGCTGATGGCGCTACTTGGCAGAGGCTTGGTTGGACTACTGGCTGGTGCTCGCAGAGAGAGCAATTTTTTTTATCAATTGTTATGCATGCTGACCAGGCCTTTTGAGCGATTAATTCGCAGACTCACGCCAAAAATTGTGATCGATCGTCACATTCCGCTTGTTACGTTTCTCATCATGGCCATGCTCTGGTTTATGGCTCTCTACATGAAGATCGCGACTTGTCTCTCGATCGGACTTGATCTTTGTAAGTAAAGGAGCGGAGCGATGCATTTAGTGGACAGCTTGCGGTGGCTCTTCATGAGATACCAAGTCTTTGTTTTGAACCTGTTCGGTCTTACGAAGCCTGCGGTACAGCGATTGACAGACATGAGGTTGCTGCGGCCCAAGGATTTTTTTGTCTTGACAACGCTCGCGCACTTTTGGGGGCAGGAGCGGCAGACGCGTCCAGAAGCTATCTCCTTAATCAGGCAGGCCATTGAGCAGCAGGTCGACAACCCGGGCTTGCATTTCAACTTGGGCTTTTTGCTTGAGCAACAAGGGCTTCTTGTCGAGTCCGAGGCCTCTTTTCGCCGGGCCCTTCAGCTCGACGACAAGCTTGATCGCGCCTGGTATGGGCTTGGCCTGGTACTGATTCAACAGGGCCGTTCTGAAGAAGCCCTTGCAGCCCTTAAGCGAAACACCGAGTTACAGCCGATGAGTCCTTTCGGTTGGTACCAGCTCGCTCGAGTGCACTTTGACCGACAAGAGTCGGAGCAAACGCTTGCGATTATTCGCCATCTCCAAGGATTTGAACCCAAGGTTGCTGAACAATTAAAACGAGAAACAGGCTTAAAACCCTGATCGTGCTGTAAGTTTTCCGAAAGGCTTTGCGTTCACGATAGCAAGGCCGAGCTGTATGTGCTACGGTGGTTTACCATTTTTTGATGATGAAAGAAGCCGGTCCAAAGAAAGGCGGCAGTGTTTGTAACCACAAGGGGGTGTTATGCAACTCAATGAATCGCATGAGCGGTACTGGCAGAAAAACCTGAACATCACGGCAATTCTGCTTGCAATCTGGTTTGTGGTGACCTTCGTGGTTGCCTACTTCGCCAGAGAGCTTTCTTTTACGTTTTTTGGCTGGCCATTTTCCTTTTGGATGGGCGCGCAAGGCGCATTGGCTGTTTATGTGGTCATCATCGTTTACTACGCCATTTACATGGGCCGACTCGATGACGAACACGGCGTTGCTGAAGAAGTGGAGGATTGATCATGGCCGGACTAGCTGGTGATTCCGAGGGCGGTAACGCCTTTAATGCGAAGTCGATGACAGCCTTTAAAGCTGGGCTGAATCGGATTTATAAATTCTACACCGGAGGCTTTTTAGCCTTCGTGATCGTCTTGACAATTCTTGAGCAAATGGGCCTTAGCCGCTCCTGGATTGGTTTTATCTTTTTGTTAGCTACGGTTGGCCTATACGCCGGTATCGGTATCATGAGCCGCACCACCGATGCCTCGGAGTACTACGTAGCAGGCCGAAGAGTGCCCGCGCTTTATAACGGCATGGCGACAGGTGCGGACTGGATGTCTGCAGCTTCGTTTATTGGCATGGCGGGGACCCTATACCTTACTGGCTACGGTGGCCTGGCCTTTATCATGGGCTGGACGGGTGGCTACTGCTTGGTTGCCTTATTTCTCGCTCCCTACCTGCGCAAGTTTGGGCAGTTCACCATTCCTGACTTTCTTGGGGCACGCTATGAGGGTAATTTGCCTCGTACGCTCGGCATTCTCGCTGCAATTCTCTGTTCTTTCACCTACGTGGTTGCCCAGATTTACGGGGTTGGCTTGATCACCACTCGACTAACCGGTGTGCAATTTGAGATCGGTATTTTCCTCGGTCTTGCTGGTATTTTGGTCTGTTCTTTCTTGGGCGGTATGCGCGCTGTGACCTGGACTCAGGTGGCCCAGTACATCATCCTTATCGTCGCCTACATGATCCCAGTGGTATGGCTTTCGGTGAAGCAGACCTCAGTGCCGATCCCTCAGGTCGTCTATGGCTTTCAGCTTGAGAAAGTCACCGAAAAAGAAAAGGCCTTGCGCGAAGATCCCAAGGAGAAGGAAGTTGTTGCTATCTTCAAGGCACAGGCTGACGCGCTTGGCGAAAAGCTTAAAGACGTCAAAGGCAGTCTTGAGAAAGATAGAGCAGATGCCAGCAAGAAGCTTGAAGATCTAAAGGCTGCTAATGCACCAGCCGAGCAAATTGCTGCTGCTGAAAAGGCGCTTTCTGCTGTTCCCAAGGACGAAGCAGAGGCAAAGACGGCTTGGACCAAGGCAAAGGCCGCAGCAGAAGCGAGAGCCAAGCCACTTGCAGGCATGCCTGCGCACGCCCAGATTTATGCGGGCGATCCAAATGGCGACCAAAAAGCCAAGGACACCTACGACACTTCTCGGCGTAATTTTCTCGCACTTATTTTTTGCTTGATGGTCGGTACGGCAGCGCTTCCTCATATCTTGATGCGTTACTACACCACACCATCAGTTCGCGAGGCGAGGGCGTCAGTTGGCTGGTCTTTATTCTTTATTTTCTTACTTTACTTCACAGCGCCAGCGCTTGCGGTGCTTGTAAAGTATGAGGTCTTCCACGTTTTGGTAGGGACACCCTTCGATAAGCTGCCAGCATGGATAGCGAATTGGTCAAAGGTCGATCCAGCCTTACTATCAGTAGTGGATATCAACAAGGACGGCATTTTGCAGCTCGGCGAGATGCGTATCGGTGGCGATATCGTAGTGCTCGCAACCCCCGAAATTGCAGGGCTTCCGTACGTGATTTCAGGCTTGGTTGCTGCGGGTGGCTTGGCTGCAGCGCTTTCTACTGCAGATGGACTCCTACTTACGATCGCCAATGCCTTGTCTCATGACCTTTACTACAAAATGATTGACCCTAATGCTTCAACGGGACGGCGGGTTGCCATTTCAAAGGCATTGTTACTCGTTGTAGCGTTGGCTGCAGCTTATGTTGCAGCGCAAAAGCCAGCGGATATATTGTTCTTGGTCTCTGCAGCATTCTCGTTTGCGGCAGCCGCATTTTTCCCTGCGTTGGTTTTAGGCGTTTTTTGGAAACGTGCGAATAAATGGGGTGCTTCGTTGGGTATGATTGCTGGCCTTGGTGTGACCTTTTACTACATGGTGACAACCCAGCCCTGGCTGCGCGGGATCTTCGGTGTTACAAGCCCCATCGAGCTTTGGTGGGGTATTCAGCCAATCTCAGCAGGCGTTTTTGGCGTGCCGCTTGGCTTTGCAGTCATTATCATCGTCAGCTTGTTGACAGCGGCACCAGGCCGCGATGTGCAGGAGCTGGTTGAGCATGTTCGCTATCCCAACTTAAAGGGTGACACGCTGAATACCCAAATCAATTAGGCAATGTAACTGCCCAATATTGGGCGCTTGGTATGCAGCACGAAACGGCCTCTTTTGAGGCCGTTTCTTTGTTTAGCGCCAGCGTGCGACGCTGCCGATGCATGTTGTCATTGACAGACTACTTATCGGACCCAAAAAGATCGAGCGTATTTAAGTCTCGCGATCGAAGCGTTCTCAGAATTCTTGTCGGGCTGCATCCGATTGCATCGCACAAATCAATGAACTCCAGCAAGTCGAGCCTGCGTTCACCAACTTCAATTTTCGCAATGTAAGACTGCGGCTTACCGAGCCGTTTCGCGAGCGCCGATTGTCTCAAACCAACTCTTAATCGCTCGGATTTTAGAACGCTTCGAAGCAGCGCATAACCATGTGGGGTGCTAAGCATATGACATGCTTGCGAGCCTAAGAACTAAACCCAACATAGGATTTAGAACGTACTGTCAAGCCAAGCGACTAGGCGCCCATGTCTTTGACAAAAAACCTGTTGATTGATTGATATTTCTATTGATAAATTTGATCACGAAACCTCCTACTTGAAAGTTTGATTTATCCCAAAATGAAACCCTTTGAAGCGTCGTGCATGCAATGCACGTCTTTCAATAATCCAATGACCATTTTTAGGAGCACGTTATGGATTTAAGACAAGAAAGCGAGGCGCTACATCAGAGAGTCCTCGTGGTCGATGTGGACCCCCACTCGCGACAGCACACATCGACTTTGTTAAGGCGATCAGGCTATTTTGTTGACACTGCGACTAGCGCAGACGATGCTGATCGAAAGCTCTCCGCGCATGTCTACGCTTGCATGATGATTGAGATGAGATCAGGTGCAGACGATCTACTCCGGCTGATCGCCTCAAGCAGGCGAATCTACGGTCTGCCGATTTTATTGACCGATTGCGAGCCGCAATACCGAACTATTGTGATTGAGCTTGGCGCGGATGAGTACTGTATGAGGCCTTGGTCAGAGCGCGAACTCGTTCTGAGACTGGGCAAGCTTATCGAGCGGCACTATCTCGGCAACACAGGTAGCACGGCCTTGATTCGCTGGGGTGCATATGTGTATCGCCCTTCTGAGCGTTGCTTAATGCGTCTGGATGGCGATGATGACGAACGGCTCAGGCTCGTGCTGTCAAACAGACAGGGGCATGTGTTTCACATGCTGATGAGAGCCAGAGGTCGGCCGCTTTCACGCGAGCAGTTAATGATGCGCTCGCCCTGCAAAGCGCCGCCTATGAGTGACCGCTCGATTGATATGACGGTTTCCCGGTTGCGTCCCAAGCTTTTAAAAATAGGCATACAGCTTCAATCGATCCGATGCTTTGGCTACGCGCTGTCAATCGAGACTCGTCCATCACAGCGCGACAATATGGCGTCAAGTTGGGATTTGTTTGGACACAATTACGCGCATGCATCGGTGTGACATAAGGTTACATCATGGTGAGACAAGTGTTACAAAACCTGTGCATGATGAAGACATGCAATGGTGCCCTAAGGAGTTGTGAAGGGCTCGTGAGTGCGCGATGTTTTTCGCATCGCCAGACGATCACTTTGCCTCTGGCTTTGTTAAGTTAAATCAGTGCATACCAGCACCCGCTGCTTACCGCGATGATGTCTGGATTGAAGTGACCTGTGAAAAATCTAAAGCTTAATCGAAAGTCTGACAAGGGGAGGAGGCTTATGGTGTCGTTCGAATCACTTGAAACGCTTGGCCGCTTGAAAGCCACCGATGCGAATGTATATTCACTGAGTCCGGCTGATGAGGCTGAACGCTCGCGTTTGGAGAGCTTAGAACGGTATGAACTTTTAAATACTGAAAGCTCAGAGACTTTTGACCGGGTGGTTGAGCTTGCTGCACAATTTCTCGGTGTACCGAGCAGCGCAATTAGCCTTCTCAGTCAAGATAAGCAGTGGTTCCTGGCGAGAAAGGGTATTGAGGCGCAGGAGACGGATCGTGACATCGCGTTTTGCGAGCATACGATAGCTACCCAAGACGGTAGCTTAGTGGTCCAAGATGCCTTAAAAGATGCTCGTTTTCATAACAACCCACTTGTTACGGGGCCGATGGGTTTAAGGTTTTATGCGGGAGCCGCTTTGACGGTTGCCGACGGTCAACGGCTCGGGGCACTCTGCGTCATTGATACAAAACCGAGAGAATTCACCCAGCAAGAAGAGGCGGTGCTTAAGCATCTCGCTCAAATTGTCGTTGACGAGTTTGAATTGAGGCGGCTTCTACGCAATCAATCGGCGCTGATTGCCCAAAAGGATGTACTTGCAAGGCGACTGAGTGAAGAGACTGAGGCTGCGCGGCGTGAATCCGATCGGGCAAACCGCTATGCCCGCTCAAGAAGCCTCTTTCTTGCCAATATGAGTCACGAGATTCGAACGCCGATGAACGGGCTTATCGGCATGGCGGAGTTATTGATGCAAGAGCCACTAACATCGACACAAAGCGATTTGGTTAGAACGCTTTTGCATTCGGCCGAATCATTGCTTGGCATTCTCAATGATGTACTCGACTTGTCTAAGCTCGAGGAGGGTTGCGTTAACTTGGAGGCGCTACCTTTTAACCCAAGCGACCTCAGTCACGAAGTCATTCGGCTGCAACTGGGTCGAGCAAATATTTCGTTCGGCTCGATGCAAACACGCTTGAAAGATCTGGGCTGCCGATTAGGCGATCCAACGCGCTTTAGACAGATTCTTAATAATCTTTTGAGCAATGCGATTAAGTTTTCCAATGGTGGGCCCATTCATGTCCATGCGCTTAATCTTAGGCTTGACCAGCCACTTGAGATTGGCGAGCTTTGGGCTGAGACGATTGATCGCTGCGCAGCAGGCTTAAGCGGTATGCCGTGGCCGGCTCCTCGTTGGCTTAGCCTGCCTCAGCGAGCCTTGCAAGGAGATGGCTGGTTTGCCATGGTGATTCGCGATGCTGGTATCGGCATGAGTAAAGATCAACTTGCACGGCTAGGGCAAGCCTACGCACAGGCAGACGATAGTATGACCCGAAGGTTCGGCGGCACCGGCCTTGGTCTGAGCATTTGTACCAGGCTCGTTCAGTGTATGGGTGGGGGGCTCGCTTTTTCGAGCTATCCAGGGCGTGGGACGGTGGCGATGCTGTTGTTGCAAATGCCACGGCATAGCGAAGTACAGTCTTCGCAGATTGATGCCGCGCCGAGCGCAGAGCCCGTCGATGCTCGTCCGGCCACAAGGCGCCGATTGAAAATTCTTCTTGCTGAAGATCAAGAAACGAATCGAAAAGTTGCGACAGCGCATCTCAATTCGCTGGGCTGCGAACTCATTGTTGCTGAGGATGGGTTAAAGGCGCTTGAGCTTTCCAAGCGCAAGTCCTTCGACCTCGTCCTCATGGATATTCAGATGCCAATCATGTCAGGCATTGATGCAATCAAGGCGATTCGATCAGGTTCTATCCAGAATAAGTACGCTCCCATCGTGGCACTCACTGCCAGTGTCATGGCTCATGAGCGCGAGCAGGTCTTAGCCGCTGGTGCTGATCAAGTGCTTGGTAAGCCATATCGCCGATCTGAGCTTCGTGAGGTGATCGAAGCTTGGTGCTACACAGGCACTTCGTTTGATCAATCATTCTGGGATGAAAACTATAGTGAATTCCCAATTAGTGATCAGCAAGCTTTATTACAGTCTGCTTTTGATAGCGCCAGGGCTTCGCTTGAGTTGTCCGATGCTAGCAGTTTGCCCGTGCTGAGAGCATCCCTTCACAGGCTAGCGGGCGCCCTGAGCCTTGTAGGTTATCGCGAGGCCGCGAGTCGATTGCATGCGATGGAGAAGAGCTGCCTAGATGCCGAGCAAAGGCGTTTTAATCTTGATCCTTTGGTCACCGCGCTTAAGCGTTTACTTCATTCATTGCTTGCCGACTTAAGTGCACAACTTGTCCAGCTTGAGACTAGTTATGAGAAGGAGTTGTACCATGCTCGTTGATCCCCAAATGCGTCGCGTGCTTGCCATCGATGATGATCTCACCAGCTTGACTATGATTACGCTGGCCTGCCGATCAATTCAATCCAATATTCGCCTTCAATCGGCGAGTACCGTGGAACGTGCAAACTGGCTTTGTCGTCAAGAGCGCTTTGATCTGATTATCCTCGATCATCAACTTGGCAATATGTCTGGGCTTGAGTGGCTCGACGGCATTCGCTCTCATCTTAGGCCAAGCACCGCGGTAGTGGTGTTTAGCGGCGAACTTAAAGCCACTGATCTGCGTGAATACCAGCGTCGCGGTGTACTACAAGTACTTTGTAAGCGTAGCCTAACCCTTGGTCGTCTGGGTTCTACCTTGAAGTCGGCCTTTGAGGTTGCCTGCGTATAGCCATCGGGCAACGACTTGGCCGTTTGGTCAGACGGCTCTGAAGCTGCTGATCAGCAGCAGCTTTCCAATGGCAGAATGGCGACATGACGATCAGACAATATACGCTCGGTCTCGTGGCGCTGCTAGTGAGTGCTTGCACCACGCCGCAAGAGCGCGCAATTAGCGCTTTTTGCGAGCGTGAAGCTTTGCGCGAGTTGCCTGTCGACACCATCATCGTTCCGGTTACAAGGCCAATCTATGTCGGTGAACGCGTGGTTGGCGCCCGCCGTGTTTGCAAGACAAGGGAGCGGCAAGTCGCGAAAGATGACAAGGGTCGCAGCGAAAAGCTTACCGAGACCGTCTGCACTGATGAGCCCGTGACAAAGCCGATCTATAAGGATGTCCTGGTTCAAGAGCCCATGGATCGAAATCAGGGCCCTCGAGCCTCGTATATCGCTCTTTGTCGACGCCAAGCGACTCAGCAAGGCATGTTTGCCGATGTGAAGGCAAGGTGATTCACGATGCGGGTTTTGTTGGTCGAGGATGATCCATTACTTGCAGATGCCCTGCGATTGGCGCTGTCCCAAGCTGCTCACCAGGTTGATGTGGTCGACGATGGTGAACTCGCCGATCAGGCTTTGCGCGATGCAAGCTATGACTTAGCGGTACTTGACATTGGATTGCCCAAAATGAACGGTCGCGATGTATTGCGCCGCTTGCGGCAACGTAACGCTGGAACACCGGTGCTTGTTCTAAGCGCGCTTGAGCGTCTTGAAGACCGCGTCGAGTTGCTTAACCTAGGAGCGGATGACTTTTTACAAAAACCTTTTCACCTTAGCGAACTCGATGCGCGGGTTAAAGCGTTACTTCGACGTGCTCACAGGCACGCGAAGAATGAAGTGGAACTAGGAAGAATTAGACTCGATATGGATGCTAGACGCTGCTTTGTCGATCAGGTGGCTGTTGATCTGACGGCTCGCGAGTTTGCCGTCCTTGAATTGTTATTGCTGCGAGCCGGGCGTGTGATCACACGTAGTCAAATTTTGGATTTGCTATACGGATGGGAAGACAATCAGGCTACCAATACGGTCGAAGTTCTCGTTTATAGACTTCGTAAAAAGCTAGATTTTTCGGGTTGGGATCTCAAGACGATTCGGGGCATGGGCTATTTACTCGAAGTGCATCGAGGCTCGATTGGCTGAGGAGATCAAGCTTAAGACGAATGCATCAGATGCCAATGGCTCGATTCGTTCGAGGCTTTATAGAGCGCTGATTGTCCCACTCATGGTGCTTGTCGTTGTCGATGCATTCATTGGTTATGAAATGGCCCATCGATTCGCCGCTCAGGCCTACGACGAGGCCTTGCAGTTGATTGCGGAAGACAGCTTAGAGCAGCTTCAATCCTTAGATCGCTCTACCTTGCTCACCGATCAACGAAGCTTGAATCTATTCGCAGTTCAGGCAAGGCAGGGGGTTTTTAGAGCGATTTTTGATGATCATAATCATTTGATCATCGGCGCGACAATACCATCTGCCGCGCATGCAGCGCTAATGACCGAGGTTGTGGATCAGGCGGATAGACGTTGGAATATTTATAACGAACAACTTGCAGGCCAGCCCATCCGAGTGATGCAGATTACGATAGGAACGGAATCGCCCCTTACCCTGCGGATTGCTGAGGATCGGACCCGAAGTGTGGAACTTGAGCACTTGATTCATTCACTCGTACTCACTCCCCAGCTCATTCTGATTGCAGCCCTATTGTGGATTATTCAGCAAGCGGTCGATCACGGGCTATCCCCGATGCGCCGCTTGGGGACGCTGATCGGATCGCTTAAAGGCGAGGCAAGACTGCACAATTTATCGCGGCAGATTCCAGCTGAGGCAAAACCCTTGGTCGAAGCGATTGACCAGTTACTAGACCGACTTAGTGCTGCGAAAGAGCTTCAGGATCGATTTATTGCCGACGCAGCACATCAACTCAAAACCCCACTGGCTGCAATTATTACTTATAGCGAACTGCTTGAACGCAGTCAGCTCAATCAAGAACAGCGCGAAAGTCTAGCGAATTTACAGGCTGGGTCCGAACGACTATCGCGTATTCTCAAACAATTGCTGGCCTATCTGCGCAACTCCCCGGAATCGCCCCGAGCGCTTGCCATGCAAGAGGTCAACTTATCAGTGCTTGTTCAGGAGGCAGCGCTAGCGTGGGCACCACAAGCGATTGCCAAAGGCCAGGATTTCGGCTTGGGTGTGATAGCTGCCGATCAGCGAGTGTTGGCAGACGCGACACGACTGCGCGAAATGCTCGATAACCTGATTGATAACGCTATACGTTATAGCCCTAAAGGCAGTCAGATTAGTCTTTCGCTTCTGGCTGCGCCCACGTGCTGCATTCAAGTCGAAGACAGTGCTCCAGCGATTCAAGCCTCAGAACGCGTACGGATTTTTGAACGTTTTTACCGCATACCAGGTACACGTCAGCAGGGTAGCGGCTTAGGGCTCGCAATCGTGCGCGACATCGCAGCACTGCATAGAGCAAAGGTTTTTGTTAAGGCTCGAGCCCATGCACAGGGCAATTGCTTTGAAGTTGTTTTTCCAGCGCAGAGTCCGCACAAGGATGCTTCTCTGTTCTAGCGAAGTACTGCGTTCATTTATTGTTCATGTTTTGTTTATGTTGATGTCATTCATCAGTTAGCTTCGGTGCATGTCATGACGCTAGCCTGCAAGCATCACTTGTAGGGGAACTGTCGCATGGACATGCTTTCAACATCGGCCTTTTGGGTTGCGC
>VFQS010003271.1_pt1 | contig 12492 bp, 10 predicted proteins | sample 3512361 | NCBI WGS metagenome assembly VFQS01 (sample SAMN10412375, study PRJNA504923) | tailings metagenome | isolation source: Relicate 1 Philex TSF3 active mining | place: Philippines
GGGCAGCAACAGCGGCCAAGTGATGTGGATGAAGCGTTGCCAAGGCTTGGCGCCGTCGATCGCCGCGGCCTCGTTGAGGTCCGGACTGATCGTCTGGAGTCCCGCCAGCAGCGAGATCGCGAAGAATGGCACACCGCGCCAGATGTTGACGATGATGATCGACCACATCGCGAGATTGCCGTCACCCAACCAATTCAAACCGCCATAGCGCGTGATGAAGCCGAGCTTGAAGAGGATCCAGTTCAAGACGCTGAAGGTGGGGTCGAACATCCACTTCCAGGCGAAGGTGGAGAGCACCGTCGGGATGATGAACGGCAGCAGGATGAAGGCGCGCGTAAAGGCCTTGAACTTGAACTCGCGGTTCAGCAGGAGGGCGAGCCAAAGACCCAGCAACAGCTTGAAAATCGTGGTGACGAGTGTGTACCAGCACGTGTTCCATACCACCATCTTGAAAATGGGGTCCGACAGCAGCCGCTTGAAATTCTCCATGCCGACGTATTCGCCGGGCACACCCACGCGCGCGCTCGAGACCGAAAGCAGGATCCCCTTCACGAAGGGGTAGGCGATGAAGAGGCCGAGCAAGGTCATCGTCGGCAGAAGGAGGACGACGGCCAGCCAGCGCTCGTCCTCGAGCGGGCGCCATTTCGGTTTGGGCATGCGTGGCGTGCGAGGGGCGGACGGCTCCGCGGAATCGGTCGTCGTGACGGCCATGAGGCTTTTCTCGCTTGGTGGTTCGCGCATAGCACGTGCTCCCGGCGCGATAGCCGATACGATCGGCGATGCGCCGGCACTGCGGTCGTGATGCGCGAGACGAAAGACCGCGGGGAGAGCTCGAAGGCCCTCCCCGCTTCATACGTCAGCCGTAGATCTTCTTGAGTTCAGCCTCGCAGGCCTTGACCGCATCCTCCGCGCTCTGCCCCTTGATGGCCGAGGCGAACATGTTGACGATCAGGTATTTGGAGAGAACTTCTGCCGCCTTGGCATTCGGCGGACCGGCGCGGCCCGGCGTGGCGCCGAGTTTGCCCGCGACGGCGTAGGGCTTCATCACCGGGTCCTTGTCCCACATGGGATGGGTTTCCCAGCTCTTCGTGCCCGGCGTGTAGAAGCCCAGGCCCGTCGAGAACCACTGATCGTAGTTCTCCTTCTTATGGATGAACTTGAGCAGTTCTTTCGCCGCCGCCTGGTTCTTGGAATAGCTCGGCATGACGTGCGAAGTGTAGGTGTGGAAGGCAAACTTGCCCTTGGGGCCAGCCGGCAGCTCGCCGTGCAGGATGTCGCTCGACAGCTCAGCGCCCTTGTCCGTCTTGTATTTACCCTTGTCTCGGTTCGCGAGCAGGTAGATCGAAGCACCGTTGAGTGTCGAGGAGATGGTGCCCGCGAGGAAGGCGCGATTGTTGGATGCGTCGTCCCAGGCGAGACCACCTTCGTCGAAGGAGTCTTTCCAGAACGCCGTCATGAACTTGACGGCCTCGACGGTCTCCTTGGAGTTGATGACGACCTTGCCCTTGTCGTCCACCTCCATGCCGCCATAGCTCCACATGAGTGGATAGGCGAACGTCGGCGGATCGCCGAAGGACTGGCCGAGCGCCTGGCCGAGCGGCATGCCGCCCGCCTTCAATTTCTTACCCACAGCGCGGTACTCGTCCCACGTCTCGGGGAACTTGTTCGCGCCTGCTTCCGCGAACGCGGACTTGCGATAGGCATTGAGCGCGCCGATGATGGCCATGGGCATGGCGACCCACTTGCCGTCCACTTTGCAGTTGCCTTCGGAGATGCCGTAATACCCTGCCTGCTCCTTGCCGACCGCCTCGGCTACATCGGAAAGATCGACGAGGCTGTTGGAGTAGAGATGCGGGTGATTGTTGAAGAGCATGATCAGATCGGGACCGGCGCCCGACTGGATGCCCGCCGTGATGCGCGGCTGCAAGTCGTTGCCGTTCACCGTTTCGAAGTTGACCTTGATGCCCAGCGCTTTTTCGGCCTCCGGGGCCAGCTTCTCGCGGATGAGCTTGTCGCAGGTCGGAACGAAATCGTTCCAACGCAGCCAGTGAACCGTCGTCGTCTGGGCAATGGCGGGGAAGCGACCGGTTGCAAGGATTCCGGCGAGCCCGCCAGAGGCTGCCGCGGCTGCGCCGACTGCAGTCTTCTTGACGAAGCTCCGCCGTGTAATGCGGCTCATGTTGTTTCCTCCCGAGGAAATTACTGTCGCCTCATTTTTGAGGTCGACGATAGGCAGGCTACGCGTTCGCAAAGACGCTCACAAGAGCTTGGTGCGTTTATTCCGGGCCGCCGGGTCGAATCTCCCGAAGCGTGACAGCCACGCGGGCGCGCAATTATCGTTGCGTCATGGCAGCAATGGGAACGGACGCGATGAGCGGTGAGAATTGCCTGGAAGGCTTGAAAATACTCGACTTCACGCAATTCGAAGCGGGGCCGTCCTGCACCGAAGCCCTGGCATGGCTCGGCGCGGACGTGGTCAAGATCGAAAATCCGGGTGTGGGCGATCCGGGCCGGTCGACTGGGCGCACCGCCTCCGAAAAGGATGCTCTCTATTTTCTCCAGTATAATTCTTGTAAGCGCTCGGCGGCGATCGACCTCAAGGATCCCCGCGGCCTCGATATCGTCAAGAAACTGATCGCCGGCGCTGATGTGATGATCGAAAATTTCGCTCCCGGCGCCATCGAAAGGCTCGGCCTTGGCTACGACGTCGCGAAAAGCATAAATCCCGGCATAATCTATTGCCAGATCAAAGGTTTTGGAGCCGGCAGCCCCTACGAGAAGGGGCTGGCCTTCGACATGATCGCGCAAGCGGCCGGCGGCCTCATGTCGATCACGGGCGCCGAGGACGGGCCGCCATGCAAGCCGGGCGCCACCATCGGTGACACCGGGACGGGGATGCTGATGGCGGTCTCGATCCTTGGCGCCTACGTGCGCAAGCTGCGGACGGGCCAGGGCGAGCACCTGCAGGTCGCGATGCAGGATTCCATCCTGCATTATATCCGCAACGCCTTCGCCTACATGGAGCGGACGGACGGCAGAGCCGCGCCACGCGCGGGCGCCAAGACCGTCGGGGGCGGACATCCGCCCATCGGCGTCTACCCCACGAAAGGAGGCGGGGCGAACGACTACGTCTACATCTACACGAGCGCCGCCAATCCCGAGCATTGGACCCGATTGCTCAAGGTGATGGAGCGCGAGGATCTGATCGGCGACGAGCGCTACGCGACGCCCGCCGCTCGCAGCGCGCGCCGCGCCGAAGTGGACGAGATCGTTTCGGCTTGGACGCGCCGGCACGACAAGCTCACGGCGATGCGCCTTATCAGCGGCGCGAGCATTCCCGCGGGTCCCGTGCTCGACACGCGCGAGCTTTCGGACGATCGGACCTTCGAGGAACGCCACATCCGCCAGACGATGCAGCATCCCAAGATCGGCGCCTACACCATGAGCGGATGGCCCGTGCGTTTCGGTGAGGCACCACCGCCCATCGGACCTGCCCCTCTGCTCGGCGAGCATTCCGGCGAAGTCTTGCAGGATTGGCTGGGCCTGTCGCCGGAAGCGGTCGCCGAACTGGCGAAGGCCAGGGTGATCGCGCCCTGAGGGCTGCGGTCTGCCTTACTCCAGGTGATCGACGTCGTTTCGCAGATCACGCCCGGCGCGCCATCGCGCGAGATTATCGAGGAAGATGTCGAAGATTGCTTCGTTCTGGCCCAGTGAATGGCTGGCCGTATGAGGCGTGACGAGGACGTTCGGCATGTCCCACAGGGGCGATGCGGGATCGAGCGGCTCACGCTCGAAGACGTCGAGGAAGGCGCCCGCGAGATGTCCGTTGTCGAGCGCCGCGATGACGTCGGCCTCCACGGCGACCTCTCCGCGCGCAACGTTGACGAGGAGCGAGCCCTCGGGCATGGCGGCAAAAAGCGCGGCGTTCGCCAGACCGCGCGTCATGTCCGATGCCGGGCAGCACAGGACTAAGCAGTTGGTCTGGGACATCACGCCGGGTAACGCGGCGTAGGTGATCGTCAGGTCGCAAGGTGGAACGGGCTCGGGCCTGCGGCGCACGCCGATGACGCGCATGCCGAGCGCCTTCAGCAGGGGAGCGAGGTTCCGCCCGATGGGACCGAGCCCCACGACGACTGCCGTCTGCCCCTTGAAATCGCGCGGGGCGTGCTCCCCGAGACGCGGCTCCCAGGCGTGCCGCCGCTGGGCTTCGGCGAGCAACGGGAAGCGCCGGTTGATGGCGATCAGACCGCCGAGCGCGGTGTGCGCGACCGTGATGGCCGTGGCGCCCGATGCGGTCGTCACCTTCACGCCGCGGCCCCGCAACTCGCGATAGATCGGCAGTTCGGCACCCGCGGGATGGATCTGCAGCCAGCGCAATTGCGGGGATCTGCGCAAAACGCGCGTGAAGTTTCGCAACTCCGGCGTGGCGTTGCCTTTGCTCGAGGCGCCGGTCACCTCGCGCGTCATGAAGGCGATATCGGCCATGCAAGGACCGTCGTCGGCACCCGCTTCCTCCGCCGTGACGAAGACGATACCGGCGCCGTGCGCGGCTGCCTGGATGCGCTCACCCCAAACCCGACGGGCGTGCGCGGACAACAACAGCTTCAATTGAGGCGCTACCTGTGCGTTCATCGTGGTCCCGGCGGTAGGCGATGGCGGACAACCCAGCTTAACCGGGCGCCGCGCGCCGTCCATAGCCGGCAGCATCGGCGCCCGATCGATCCGTATTCCCTTCGCGCCGCTTCGTGTGCCATCGTTCTTCCTCGATAACGACGATCGCGGAAGGCGACAGGAATTGACGCCCTGGTCCAGGGACGTCTGCAACCGGAGGAAGCGAATGGGCAAGATCGACGGCGCCAGATTGCTGGCACAAAGCCTCAAGAGCCAAGGTGTCGACTACATGTTCGGCATCGTCGGGTTTCCCGTGCAGCAGATCGCGGCCGAGGCGCAGAACGCCGGCATCAAGTACATCGGAATGCGTAACGAGCAATCGGCTTCGTACGCCGCCCACGCCGTCGGATATCTCACGGGGCGGCCCGGCGCATGCCTCACGGTTTCGGGGCCGGGCGTCGTGCACATGCTGGCAGGCCTCGCCAACGCGCAGCAGAACTGCTGGCCGATGATCGGCATCGGCGGCGCGTCCCCCACCTACCAGAACGGAATGGGTGGCTTCCAGGAGGAGCGCCAGGTTCAGATCGCTTCGCCGTTCTGCAAGTTCGCCCACGCCATAGAGCATACGCACCGCATTCCGTTCTATGTGGAAATGGCGGTCCGACATTCGATCTACGGTCGGCCCGGTGCCACCTATCTCGACATGCCCGACGACATCATAAAGGGCCAAGTCGATGAAGACATGATCGCCATGCCGCCGCGCGCTCCGGAACCGCCGCGCATGCAGGCGACACCCGACACAATCGAGAAGGCACTGGATGCCCTGCAATCGGCAGAGAAGCCGCTGGTCATCGTGGGCAAAGGCATGGCCTGGTCGCGCGCGGAAGACGAGGTGCGCGCCTTCATCGAGCGCACGAAGTTGCCGTTCCTCGCCTCGCCCATGGGCAAGGGCGTGCTCGACGACAATCACCCGCTCTCCGTCGGCGCAGCACGGAGCCTCGCGTTGAAGGAAGCCGACGTCATCTTCGTCATGGGCGCGCGGCTCAATTGGATCATGCACTTCGGACAGGCGCCGCGCTTCAACAAGAACGTGCGCATCGTGCAGCTCGACATATCGCCCGAGTCGATCGGACAGAACGTTCCTACCGAGGTGGCACTCGTGGGCGACGGCAAGGCGATCGTCGGGCAACTCAACGACGCGCTGCGCAATCGCCAATGGTTCTACGCGGACGGCACACCTTGGCGAAAGGCCATCGCGGAAGCAGCGGCGAAAAACGCCAAGCAGATCCAGCCGATGATCGACGACAACTCGGCGCCGACGAACTATTACCGGGCACTCAAGGACATCAGCGCCTGGACCCCGGAGAACGCCGTGATCATCGGCGAGGGCGCCAATACGATGGACATCGGACGCACGCAGCTTCCCAACAAGAATCCGCGTCTGCGTCTCGATGCCGGCACATACGGGACGATGGGGATCGGCATGGGCTTCGCCATCGCGGCGGCTGTCGTGCATCCCGACCGGCCGATCATCTCCGTCTCCGGCGACAGCGCCATAGGCTTCTCGGGCATGGAGATGGAAACGGCCTGCCGGTACAATCTCCCCATCAAGATCGTCGTCCTGAACAACGGCGGCATCGGCTCGGGCACGGAAAAATATCCCGACGACCCCTTCGCGAACCCGCCGCGCGCACTGATCTCCGGCGCTCGCTACGACAAGATGATGGAAGCGTTCGGCGGCAAGGGGTGGTTCATCGACGATCCGAAGGACCTTCGCGCGGCGCTGGACGAGGCAACGGCCTTCAAGGGCCCGGCACTCGTCAACGTGAAGCTGCATCCGAATGCGGGGCGCAAACCCCAGGAGTTCGGCTGGCTTACCACCTGAGGAGCTATCTCGGGACGCATCCCGGCGGAGGCCGGCGCAGCGATGCGCCGGTCTCGACTTGTCAAAGCCGAAGTCCATCCGCCCAAAAGGCGCACGGGTCGTCTCTGCCTCTCGACGCGGTGCTATCTCGACCTAGTGTCGATCGCACGCAACGCGGAGGGAATGGCCAAGACCGGCCGCCGCCGAGAATACGTCGAAGCGATCTCCGACGGCTATGTCTTCAGAGGGACCGGACCGACAGCGGAACTCGTTGCCAAGGCGCGAGCCTATGTGCGGTTCCGCATCGGCTTCCACCGCTCCACACGTGCCTGTAGGGATGTTCTGCGGCTACGTGACCTCGTCTCGCTCGGCGAGAAGGTCGATCCGTTGCCACGCGAGAACCGTTGGAGCGAGCTTGCCGAGCAGATCCCGTCGCCGTGTCAGAGGTTCGCGACCATGGCAGCCGCGTAGCCGGACGGGCTCTCGTGTACTCAGGCAACACCGAGCAGTGCCGGCAACTCGGCGAGAGAGGCGATGCGGTGCTGCGGGTCGCCGCCGGGCACCGAGCGGTCGGCATCGTGGATGCCGCGTGTCTCGCGCTTCACCTGCACGGTCGTCCAGCCGCGGGCATTCGGTGCTACGAAGTCCTTGGCCGGATTGTCGCCAACGTAGACGAAGCGGTTGCCCTCCCGGCCGAGCGCGGCTTCCATCACCTCGAACGGCTTGGGGTGCGGCTTGAAGAACGCGCGATTGTCGCCAAGTCCGTCCGTGTAGACGATGCGGGCGAAGCGCGGCTCGAGCTGCAACGCGCGCACCTTGCTTTGCTGCATGACGAGCGTGCCGTCGGTGATGAGCCCGATCGGCCCCAAGCCTTCGAAATGCGCCAAGGCTTCCCGGGCGTCGGCGAACAACTCCAACTCGGGTTCGCAGGTCCGATAGGCGGCATGGAACTGCTGCACGTGCTCGGGCGTGTGATCGGGGACGTGGCGTCCGAGTACGGTCGGGAAGATCTTGCCCAGCATGCCGTTGTCCAGCATGTGGATCATCTCTTCGGCTATACCTTTGACGCCGAACGTCTGCTCCGCCCAGCGTCCGGCCGCTTTGAAACCCGAGACAGCGAATTGCCGCTCGGGATAGAGCGTATCATCCAGATCGAACACGACGTGAAGACGGCTCATCGTTCCGTCACCTCGCTGGTGCGCACTTCTCGCCCTGCCGCACGACCGTAGCAGCCGGCATTCGCCATCCGCCACCGCCCCACGATGGAGTTCGGCTCAGCCGAGGCGCATGACCCACTTGTGCGGATCAGGCGCAACGCCCCGCTGGATGTCCATCAGCTTCTGCTTGATGCGTGTCGTCGTCTGGCCCGGCCCGCCCGCGCCCATCTTGAACTCGCCCTCGGGGCTCACCACGCGACCGATCGGCGTCACGACCGCCGCGGTACCGCAGGCGAATGCTTCCGTCAGCCTGCCGCTCTGGGCATCCCGTTTCCACTGATCGAAGGAATACGGCTCCTCGCGGACGGTCAGGCCCTCGGATCGCGCCAACGTCATCAGGCTGTCGCGGGTGATGCCCGGCAGGATCGTGCCGGAAAGCGGCGGCGTCTGCAGCGAGCCGTCGTTGAAGACGAAGAACACGTTCATGCCGCCGAGCTCCTCGACCCACTGATGCTCTGCGGCATCGAGGAAGACCACCTGATCGCACCCGTGCTTGGAGGCCTCGGCCTGCGCGACGAGGCTGGAGGCGTAATTGCCGCCGCACTTGGCTGCGCCCGTGCCGCCGGGTGCCGCACGCGTGTAGTTCTGCGAAACCCAGATCGACACCGCCGGCGCGCCGCTCTTGAAATAGCCGCCGACGGGCGAAAGAATCACGAGATAGAGATACTCCGAGGACGGCTTGACGCCGAGGAACACCTCGTTGGCGAACATGAAGGGGCGGATGTATAGCGACCCGCCTTCGACGGTGGGGAACCAATCCTTGTCGATGGAGACGAGCTGCCGGATCGATTCGATGAACAACTCCTCGGGCAACTGCGCCATGGCCAGTCGCGCCGCGCTGTCGCGGAACCGGCGTGCATTGGCATCGGGACGGAACATCGCCATCGAGCCATCCGCCAGCTTATAGGCCTTCAGGCCCTCGAAGATTTCCTGCGCATAGTGCAGCACGGCCGAGGCTGGATCGAGGGACAGAGGCTGTCTGGCGGTGATCTTGGCGTCGTGCCACCCCTTGCCTTCGCTGTAGCGGATGATCGCCATGTGGTCGGAGAACACCCGGCCGAATCCGGGATCGGCAAGAAGCTTGGCGCGATCGGCTACGGCAAGCGGTGCCGTATTGCGCTCGATTGCGAACTGCAGCGAACTATTCGCTTGGCCTGCCATCTGTGAACCCATCTCGCTCGGTTGCATCTCGATGCCAACCCGCCGAACGCAATCGGCCCGCGACCGGCCTGGGCAGGCGCCCATTCGACCGTCCATTCCGGCATTCGTCTCGCCGTAGACTAAGGAGCCCGGGTACGTGACCGGAACGTCGCGATTTTGCTAGGCAGGGAGCATCTGAAGTATTGCCAAGGCTAACGATCGCGCGCAAATATGTCAACATGGCTGACATAAATTCAACCCTGCCTCGCCCCCCTGCCGCAGTGGGAGGTTCGTCACGCGCCGAGCCGACATCCACGGAGCGTCCGCTCGACTGTGAATTGATCCATCTGGTGGAGTTGCTGTTCTTCGCCTATCGCGACTTCACCGCCGAGCCCGACGAGATTCTGGGGCCGCTGGGCTTCGGCCGAGCCCACCACCGGGTATTGCACTTCGTCCATCGCAATCCCGGTCTGAGGGTGGCCGATCTGCTGGATATCCTGGGCATCACGAAACAGAGTCTCGCTCGCGTGCTCAAACAGCTGGTCGACGAAGGATATGTGCTGCAGACGCGACCGGAGACCGATCGCCGGGAGCGCCGCCTGCACCTTACCGAAACAGGGACGGCGCTGGCGGAAAGGCTTCTGGCGCTGCAGACGCGGCGGATCGCAGGGGCGTTGCGTGACGCGGGTCCCCATGCGCAGCGTGCGGCGCACGACTTTCTGCTTGCCATGATTTCGCGCGATGCGCGTGCCCAGGTACACAGCCTCGTCATCGACCGGCCGGCACGTGCGACCGCACGCCCGCAGGAGGACAGCCCATGACCTCGACCGAGACGGCCAAGCTGGAGCCGTTGCTCGACAACGCGCCGCACCTTCTCGTCGTCGATGACGATCAGCGCATCCGCGAGCTTCTAGCGCGCTACCTGCACAACAACGGTTTCCGTGTCACGACGGCCGAGAGCGCGGAGGCAGCGCGCGGCTGCATGCGCGGGCTGACCTTCGATCTCGTCATTCTGGACGTGATGATGCCCGGTGAATCCGGTCTCGAACTGGCCAAGGACCTCAAGAGCATATCGCCGGTTCCGATCTGCATGCTCACGGCGCTGGCCGACGCGGAAGACCGGATCGCGGGTCTCGAAACCGGCGTCGACGACTACATGACGAAACCGTTCGAGCCGCGCGAACTGCTGCTCCGCGTGCAAAACATTCTGCGGCGCGCACAAGGCCCCGCTGCTGCCAAGGACGAAATCGTCATGGGCGAGTATGCCTTCAATGTCGGGCGCGGAGAGCTGCGCAAAGGCGAGGAGGCGATCAAGATCACCGAGCGCGAACGCGAACTCTTGCGCCTGTTCGCGTCGCGTCCCGGCACGCCCATCGCGCGCCACGAATTGGCGAGCGACGACTCGACGGGCAGCGAGCGCGCCATCGACGTGCAAATCAACCGCCTGCGGCGCAAGATCGAAACGGACCCATCGAACCCCGTGTACCTGCAGACGGTACGCGGCAAGGGCTACATCCTCTACGTGGATTGAAATCCAGGTGCTTCCGTCGAGCGAGACGGTGGCTCGAGTTGAGGCAAGGACGCGTGCCGGCATGGCCATGACAGACGACAAGATCGTCGCCGAGCGGCCCGCGGGCAGCCTGAGAGACGTGCTGCGCGACCCCTTCAGCAAGAAGTCACTCCGCTGGACGTGGAGCCGCATCGCATCTCTGGGCAGCGAATTGCTGCCCAAGGGGCTCTATGCGCGCGCGCTCATCATCATCATTGCGCCGATCGTGCTCTTGGAAGGTGTCGTCGCCTTCGCCTTCATGGAGCGGCATTGGCAGTCGGTGACGCGCAGGCTGTCGGAATCAACGGCCCGCGACATCGCCGCGCTGATCGAAGTCTACGATGGGCTCAAGCCCGGCAGCGACCAGACGCGGCTTCTCGACATGGCGCGCGAGAAGCTCGGCATCTCCATGCAGATCCTGCCCCCAGGCGACTTGCCGACGGCGCAGCCCAAGCCGTTCTTCGCGCTTCTCGACAGGGCGCTTTCGGCGGAGATACGCCGCTTCGTCAAGCAGCCGTTCTGGATCGATACCGTCGGCCAGTCGCGACACGTCGAGATCCGTGTGAAGCATCCCGCCTCCGTGCTCCGCTTCATCGTCGCACGCAGCCAGACCTACGCCTCCAATTCGCACATCTTCCTGATGTGGATGGTGGGCACCTCTGTCGTTCTGCTGACGGTCGCGATCCTCTTTCTTCGCAATCAGATCCGGCCGATCCTGCGGCTCGCGGAAGCCGCCGACGCGTTCGGCAAGGGTCGTCCAGTCCCCAGCGACTTCCGCCCGCGCGGCGCCCGCGAAGTGCGGCAGGCGTCCCTCGCCTTCGTGGAGATGAGCGAACGGATCACCCAGCATGTGGACCAGCGCACGACCATGCTGGCGGGCGTCAGTCATGATCTGCGGACCGTATTGACGCGCATGCGTCTGCAGCTGGCGTTCCTGGAAGACGGCCCGGAAGTGGCCGCACTCAACGCCGACATGCGACATATGCAGCACATGCTCGAGGACTACCTGAACTTTGCCAAAGGTGACGGCGGCGAGGTCGCGACGCCGACGAACGTCTTCGAGCTGCTCGAGGAGGTTCATGCGGACGCCCAGCATCTGGGCGTGCCCATCGAGCTCAAGATGAACCGCAGACGGCGAAATCTCATCGTGCCGCTGAAACGCAATGCCATGAAGCGGGCGATCATGAACCTGCTGACGAACGCCGCACGCTTCGGCGACCAGATCGTGCTGCGCGGCGTCACCGAGCGCGGCTGGCTGCGGCTCGAGGTCGAAGACGACGGCCCCGGCATTCCCGAGAGCGAGCGCGAGAACGTATTCCGTCCCTTCTACAGGCTGGATCACGCCCGCAACCAGGACCAAGGAAACTCAGGCCTCGGACTCGCCATTGCCCGTGACATCGCGCGCAGCCAGGGAGGAGACGTGATCCTCAGTGACAGCCCGCTGGGCGGTCTCAAGGCTGTTATCCGCCTGCCTCTCTGATGCGCCCAGCCGATCGGCCTTTAGGCCTTTAGGCCTCCACGCTTTCACGTCGGCTGCATGGACTTGCACTCCGAATTCCGCATACTTGCGCATTCAGTCACACGTACGTCCAGCCGATGGTCTGCCTTGCCCCGTCACTGCCCTGCGATGCGACATCCAGGATCGGTAAATGGGCGGCATCGCCCCTTCAACGGATGTACAAAGAGGGCGCGGATCGATGGAGAACGGTTCATACTGAGTTCAAGTCGACGATGAGAAAATAACGCGCGTCCGTCACGAGAACAAAGACGAAGGGAGAGAACAGCATGCCGAGCATGTCGCGCCGATGGGGCCTGAGGTGGATCGCGGCGCTGATGCTCGCAAGCGCGCTTCACCTCGCGCCCTCCGGCCAGGCAAGTGCGCAGAGCAGGTTCGTTTTCGCCAACGCGAGCTCCTACGACACGCTCGATCCGCATGTGATCCTCGACGTCGGCCGAAGTGCCTCCCGCATCAACCTCTATGACGGGCTGATGCGCTGGCTCGACAATCCAGCCAAGCTCGAGCCGTGGCTCGCCGAGAAGTATGCCATTTCGGAGGACGGCAAGACCTATCGTTTTTCACTGCGCAAGGGTACCAAATTCCACGACGGCAC
>VFQS010003272.1_pt1 | contig 12486 bp, 11 predicted proteins | sample 3512361 | NCBI WGS metagenome assembly VFQS01 (sample SAMN10412375, study PRJNA504923) | tailings metagenome | isolation source: Relicate 1 Philex TSF3 active mining | place: Philippines
ACAACGTGATGTATTTGAACACAAGCGTTGAAGTATGGGACCCATATAAAGAGGCGGTAAAACTAACGCCGCAAGAGCGCACTCTCTATGTCCGCCACATGAAACTTCGTGAAATGCAAAAAGCATGGGGTAAAAAGGGAGCTACGGCAGTCGTTGAGCATGGCGCCAACCCAGGACTAGTTTCACATTGGGTTAAGAAGTCTCTACTAGATATTGCTAATCAAACCGTCAAAGACGGCATCGCAACAGATGCGATCAAAGCAGCACTTGCAATCGAAGATTTCCCAGCGTTAGCTGAAGCTCTCACCGTCAAAGTAATTCACATAGCAGAACGTGACACTCAAGTTACCCGCGAACCTAAACGAGTGAACGAGTTTGTAAATACCTGGAGCATCGCCGGGTTTCTTGAAGAAGGCGTCGCGCCAGCTGAAATGGGTTGGGGCACACATGAGAAGTCACTTCCCAGAAACGCTTACGAGCATGAGTCTGGCCCAAAGAATCAAATCTGTCTTGCCCAACCCGGCGCTCAAACTTGGGTTAGAACTTGGGTTCCAGACTTCGAGATAAATGGCATGGTGATTCGTCACGGCGAAGCGTTCACGATTGCTGACCACCTAACGACCTATAACGAAGATGGCTCTGCACGCTACCGCCCAACTGTGCACTATGCCTATTGCCCATCTGATGGTGCGATTGCTTCTATGCGTGAGTTGATTGCAAGGAACTGGAAATTGCAAGACAAGCTTCGCATCATGAATGATGAGATCTTTGATGGCGAGGACAGGCTGGGTGTGCTTCTAATGGGTCACCCTTACAAGTCTTGGTGGACTGGATCTCTTCTAAGCATCCACGATGCCAGAAAGCTAGCCCCGGGTCAGAGTGCAACTACTCTGCAAGTTGGCGCCAGCATCTTGGGTGCTGTGAGCTGGATGGTTAGAAACCCCCAGGCGGGAATCAATGTTCCAGATGACTTGCCGTGGCGCGAAGTTCTAGGAGTCGCAGATGAATTCTTGGGTGAACAGTGGAGCGGACCAGCTGATTGGACTCCAACCCAGAATCGCAACGACGTATTTGAAGGTTGGAGCGACCACCCATACGATGATTCGGATCCCTGGCAGTTCAATAACTTCTTAGTTTCCTAGCAGAAGGCCCGGCTCCCTGCCGGGCCTTTCTATTTTCACCTTCTACCAATATGTCTGTTTAGTTCAGTCCATCAACTACATTGGTGGCATGTCTAGAGCCAAGCTTGAATCCTTTCCCCGCATCCCACTAACCATTGGTCCTTCCCCTGTTCAGAAATGGGATCGCCTAACCGAAGACTTAGGTGGTGAAGTTGAGATCTGGGCAAAGCGCGAAGACCTGAATTCCGGCCTTGCCTATGGCGGAAACAAAACTAGAAAACTTGAATATCTGGCGGCAGAAGCCGTTAACCAAGGTTGCGACACTTTGGTTTCAATTGGTGGTGTGCAGTCCAATCACACCAGGCAGGTTGCTGCAGTTGCAGCAAAGTTGGGTTTGAAAGCTGTCTTGGTTCAAGAGCATTGGGTTGATTGGGATGAGGTCAACTATGAAAAGACCGGCAACATTCTTCTGTCAAGAATCATGGGAGCAGAAGTCAGACTCGATCCAGCTGGCTTTGACATCGGATTCAGAGAGTCTTGGGAAAAAGCAATCCAGGATGTCAAAGATCGAGGAGGCAAGCCCTACGCAATTCCAGCAGGCGCTAGCGACCACGAACTGGGTGGACACGGCTTTGCCCGCTGGGCCTTTGAGCTTGAAGATCAAGAAAAAGAGTTGGGTTTCAAGTTTGACAACTTTATTGTTTGCTCTGTTACTGGCTCGTCGCAAGGTGGCATGATTGCAGGTCTTGCTCATTCCAACAGAGCAAAAGATGTCATTGGCATTGATGCATCAGCCACAGTCCAACAAACTTGGGATCAAATTGCCAGAATTGCAAGAAGAACCGCTAAAGCGATTGAGCTAGGGCGAGAGATTGCCGATGAAGAAATAGTTTTGCTGGACCGCTGGCACGACGGTATTTATGGCGTTGCTGGTCCAAGAACCATTGAGGCCATCAAGCACCTGGGTCGAACAGAAGGCGTAATTACCGATCCCGTCTATGAAGGTAAAAGCATTGCGGCACTAATTGATTTGGTGCGTGAGGGTTACTTCCCGGCTGGCAGCAAGGTTTTGTATGTTCACCTTGGTGGCCAGCCAGCCATTAATGCCTACACAACTGCCTTTTAAGAGGTAAAACCCGAGAAGTCGTGAAATTCTTCTCGGGTTTCGCGCGCTCGGAGGGACTCGAACCCCCAACCTTCTGATCCGTAGTTATATGTCACTAACCTTATATGAGGCCTCTTGGGCACTATATCCCAGTAATTTATTGGTCAAGTCACTTCATGCAGATATGCCCATTTTCGTCCGTTTCCGCCCATTGAACGGAATATGACCGGACGCAGCCTGGTACTCAGCGTAGGTGGCATACTCGAGAGTCTAAGACTGTTCTCCAAGCTCTTGCACTTTTGAGCATTCCTGTTCGATCCAAGAAATCAGTTTAAATTCATGAAAAGCATGGTGACTGAAAGCCTCTTGCCAGATATCGAGGTAAAGGATTTTCCCGCTTTATGACAAAACCTATAGTATGTCGAATACTTGATACCGCAATTGGAATAGTTATGTTTTCGATTGCAATTCTGCTTGCAGTTTTTGATTTTTCATAAGGTTAAAAAACTAGCCAACCATTCGATCCACGGTCTCTGGATCTAATACGTAATCAATAGCCATTACGCTCGCGCCGATGATACCAGCTTCTTTGCCAGCTTTACTCTGCACAATTAAGAGGTTTTCACTAGCTAACGGCATCGACCTACCGTAAACAACCTCTCTGACTCCTGCAATCAAGTGTTCACCAGCGGAGGCAAGTGACCCGCCGATCACAATAATTGCTGGATTCATCAGACTCACGCAGGTGCTTAGAACTTCACCTATATCTCTGCCAGCTTGTCTAACTGCTTGAATCGCTTCAACCTTTGCTCGCTTGGTTGCATCAATTAAATCCGATGTGTTTCTGATTGGTAGTCCTTGCGCGACGATATTTTTGATAATCGCGGGAGCAGCTGCAACTGCTTCAAGGCATCCGAAGTTTCCACAGTGACAAGCGACATCGTGCCCTCGAGAAACTCTAACGTGACCAATATCACCGGCGGTTCCCTGTGCTCCACGTTGCAGATGACCGTCAGAAATAATTCCAGAGCCAATACCGGTTGCGGCCTTTAGGAAGATCAGGTGATCGACATCTGGGTAAGTTAGGTGTCTTTCGCCTAGCGCCATTACGTTTACGTCGTTATCGACTAACACCTTTGCGGACAGGTCCTGATTTACTCTCGCGGGAACGTCGTAGCCATCCCAGCCCGGCATAATCGGGGGATTGGCTGGTTTCCCGGTTGAATGCTCTACCGGTCCGGGTAGCCCAATCCCAATTGCGAGCAGACTATCTTCCGTTAACCCAAGGCCACCTAGCAGGTGGTTGATTTCTTCAATCATCCAGCGCAGGCAGACTTCGGGGCCATCGGAAATCTGTCGCTTTGTTTCAATCGATACCAAGATTTTTCCGCCAAGATCCGCCAAAGCCGCCACTGCGTGAGTTGCACCAAAGTCAACGCCAGCCACCACGAATGAACTCTCATTCAAAATCAAACGGGCAGAAGGCCTTCCGCCAGTTGAGGCGGCATCAGTTGCCGGGGCCACCAGCCCCATTTCAACCAGCGGATCGAGTCTTAGGGATATGGTCGAGCGCGCAAGGCCGGTTATTTCGGCCAACCGAGCCCTGGTGTGGGGCTGACCATCGCGAAATAACTGGAGCAGCTGGCCAGAGCCGAACCCAATGTTTCCTTTAGTTATTTCAGCCACCTCTAAAGCTTAGATAAAAAAGCGAGCCATCTTTTGAAAAAAGTATGTCACAAATTGATAACTTTGTGTCGAAATTCGACAAAAGTCTAACAATGTGCGTCACTATAGTCACAAAGCAGTTACTTGCTCAAGGAGGCGTGAGAGATGAAGTTTGGATATCCAACCATTACGTGGGGCGGTGTCGTCGGGCACCCAGGCGGGGTGACCAGCATCAAGGACCTCTTTTACATGACCCACGGCGACACCAAAGCCGCAATTCGGGATATCGCCAGTGTCGGCTATGAAGCAACTGAAGTTTTTGACGGAAATCTCGCGGAATACGCAAATGACCCCGAGAGCCTTTTGTCAGTCTTGCGAGAGACGGGACTCCAACTGCTTTCGGTCTATACCGGAGCTAATTTCATCTATGACGAAATCTTGGATGACGAAATGTACAAGATTGAGCAGGCTGCTCAGTTAGCCAAGAAGTTTGGTGCAAGCCGGCTTGTTATCGGTGGCGGAGCAAAGCGCCCCAATGGTCCTCAAAAAGATGACTTCAAAAAAACAGGGCGAGGCCTAGACATGGCAGCTGATATTGCCAGAGCCCACGGCATGGAAAGTAGCTACCACCCGCACCTGGGAACAATTTCAGAAACCCTGGATGGCTTTCACCAAATTATGGATAGCTGCTCCATTGGATTTTGCCCAGATACCGCCCACCTGATGGCTTCGGGAATTGATCCTGTCGCAGCCATCGATCGCTACGGTGACCGACTAAAGCACGTGCACTTCAAAGACCTTTCCAAGAAAACCGGTGAATTTACGCCGCTTGGTGAGGGAGACATAGATTTCGCAGCCATCCTGGCTGCGATACGCAGAGCCAACTACGACAGCTGGCTAATGGTGGAGCTGGACTCCTATAAAGGAGACCCCAAGGAAGCCGCTGCGATAAGTAAGAGGTATCTAGAAAAGCTTTTCGCCAACTAGAAATCCATCCATCCATCGAAATCCTTACAAACCCCAAGGAGAACTAAATGAAGAAACTGATCAGCAGCTTTGCTGCCGGAGCAGTGTTGCTGTTATCGCTGGCAGCTTGTACGGTCAGCGGCACAAGTGAAACCGAAGCGCCTGCCGACACAAATACTGACATTTCTGCACAAGTAGAAGCAGCGCTAGCAGACTTAGCGGGACAGGTGCTAAGCCTTGGTCCTAACGGAGAAACCCCTTCAGGTTTTGAAACTACTGAACTTACAGATGAAGAAGTTGCACAAATTCAGGCTGGTGGCTACACCGCAGCGATCGTTATGCACTACGCAGGTAACGACTGGTCAACCGCTCAGGTAGAGGGCCTAAAGGCTGAGTTTGCTCGACTAAACATTAAGGTTGTAGCAGTTACAGACGCTGAGTTTAAACCAGAGAAGCAGGTTTCTGACATTGAAACTGTTATGGCACTTAAGCCAGACATCATCGTCTCAATTCCAACTGACCCAGTTGCAACTTCCGCAGCTTTTAAGAAGGCAGCAGCAGCTGGCATCAAGTTGGTGTTCATGGACAACGTTCCAGCCGACATGGTTGGTGGACAAGACTACGTTGCAGTTGTTTCTGCTGACAACAAAGGTAATGGTGTTGCATCAGCTCACTTGATGGCCAAGGCGCTTAATGGTCAAGGAAAGATTGGTCTGATTTATCACGATGCAGACTTCTTTGTTACCAAGCAACGTTACGAAGGTTTCAGCGAGACCCTTGCACAGTACCCAGGTATTGAAGTTGTAGAGGAAAAAGGCATTGGTGGACCAGACTTCGCCGGTGACGCTCAGGCCGCTGCAACCGCATTGCTTACCAAGTACCCGGACCTAGATGGTATCTGGGGTGTATGGGATGTACCAGCTGAAGGAATCATGGCTGCCGCACGCGAGTCCGGCCGTCTTGACCTAAAGATTGCAACTCAGGACCTAGGTACCAACGTTGCAATCCAGCTTGCAAAGAATGAACTGATCGTAGGACTAGGTGCACAGCGCCCATACGACCAGGGAATTGCAGAAGCAAGACTCGGTGCAGCTGCACTAATTGGGAAAACCGGTCTGCCTAACTTCGTAGCGCTTGGTGCACTACCTGTTAGTCACGACAACGTTATTGAGGCATGGAAGACCGTCTACAGCGTAGACGCTCCAGAATCTGTCACAAGCGTTTACGTCAAGTAGTCAAACACCAGAGGGCTGGATGTCTAAACTTCCAGCCCTCTGGGCCACCCATCCATCTGGGCAACAACAAGTTTAGGTAAGGAAGTAAAGATGCAACACATAAATGTCGGACTTATTGGTGGCGGATTCATGGGCAAAGCCCACTCTCTTGCCTATTCAGCTGTACCCATGTTCTTTTGGCCAACCGAGGTCATGCCGGTAAAGCACACCGTTGCTGAATTCAACGACAAGATGGCCCAGGAGGCAGCAACTCGATTCGGTTTCGAGAATTCAACCGGCAACTGGAAATCAATTATCGACAATCCAGATATCGATCTTGTTGATATTGCTACTCCTAATAACTCCCATGCGGAGATTGCTATTGCTGCCCTTCAAGCAGGCAAGCATGTAATTTGTGAGAAGCCACTTGCCAAGACGGTGGACGAGGCAGCTGCCATGTATGAAGCTTCTCGGAAATCCAAATCTGTAAACATGGTAGCCTTCAATTATCGTCGCACTCCAGCTGTTGCTCTTGCAAAGCGTTATATCGATGAAGGCGCAATAGGCCGCATCATTAACTTTCGGGCCACCTATTTGCAGGACTGGTCCGCAGATCCTAGTTCTCCGCTGTCTTGGAGATTCCAGAAAGACATCGCAGGCTCTGGAGCAATCGGAGACATTCTTACGCACGTGCTAGACATGGCGCGCTACCTAACTGGTGAGATCACCGAGGTTTCTGCAATCACAAATCACATCATTACTGAGCGACCACTGCAACAATCAGGCGCTGATTCCCTTGGCAACTCTAAAGGTGGTGCTGACGCACCAAAAGGAAATGTTGACGTCGAAGACGAGGTAATGTCGCTGCTCAAATTTGCAAATGGAGCCATTGGTTCTGTAGAAGCAACTAGAAATGCATGGGGAAGAAACAACTTCATCACCCTGGAAATTCACGGTTCAGAGGGATCGATTTACTTTAATTACGAAAATCGAGATGAGTTGCAAGTTTGCTTTAAGGCAGATGGCAATGATCGAAGAGGTTTCAGAACTGTCTACACCGGTCCAAACCACCCGAATGGCCACGGCCTGTGGCCAATTCCAGCACTTGGAATTGGGTATGGCGAGACCAAGATCATTGAAGCTCACGACTTGTTCTTAGCTATTGCAGGCGGAGAACCAGTACGTCCAGACTTCGGTGATGGATACCAAGTAGCTCTTATTGACGATGCAATTTCCAAGTCGGCTCAAACTGGTTTGTGGACCAAAGTGCCACAACTAGACAGAGCCACAGGCACGGTCTCTGTCTAATGTCTAGCGCATCTTCACCAGCTATTGAAATGCGAGGGATTGAAAAATCCTTCGGAGCGAACCCTGTCCTAAAAAACGTTGACTTCAGCGTTAGTGTAGGGGAAGTTCACGCTCTAGCTGGTGAAAATGGTGCCGGTAAATCAACCCTGATGAAGATTCTTCAAGGGGTGTATCAAAAAGACAAAGGCGAAATCTTAGTCAGTGGAAGTGCTGTAGAAATCACAGATACTTTCGCCGCTAAAAAAGCAGGCATAGGAATGGTCTTTCAAGAGTTTTCACTAATTCCGACCCTTACTGTCGCGCAAAACATTTTTCTAACAAATGAACCAATCCGAGCCGGCTTGATTGATGATGCCAAAGCTAAGAAACTTGCCCGCGGAATCTTTCAGGAGATGGAAGTAGATATCGATCCAGAGCGAATCGTGGAATATCTCCCCACGGCCCTTTGGCAGCTCACTGAAATCGCTAAAGCGTTAGCCCAGAATGCCAAGGTTTTGATCATGGATGAGCCCACAGCTTCCTTGGCCAAGCACGAAGCAGAGGCGCTCTTCGCTCTAATTCAAAGGCTAAAAGCCAAGGGGATAGCCATTATTTACATTTCGCACCGAATGGATGAGATCTACAGCATCGCCGATCGGATCACTGTTCTTAGGGATGGCTCTAGGGTCCTAACCGAAGACCTCAAGGACGTGACTCCAGCTCAGATTGTCGAGGCGATTGTTGGAAGACAAGCTGCCGCTCACCTAGTTCACCAGGATCGCTCAGCGAAAATTTCTCAGCAGGTGGTGCTAGAAGTAGAGAACCTTTCGGCTGGGCCAAAACTCCGAAATGTCTCACTACAGGTGCGAAAAGGCGAGATTGTTGGTCTCGCTGGAATTATGGGCTCTGGCCGAACCGAACTAGTGAACACCCTGTTTGGAATCCTCAAACCAAGTTCTGGCAAAGTAAAAATCAACGGCAAAGAGCTTTCGATAGCTTCTCCCGAAGATGCAATCAAGAACAAAATTGCTCTAATTCCAGAAGACCGAAGAGCACAGGGACTTGTGCTTGACCATCCGGTTACTGAAAATCTAACCCTTCCTATGTTGGGCGGATTAAAGAAGTTCGGGCTGCTCTCAAATAAAAAAATCCTGCAGCGCAGTAAAGAAATTATTAAGCAGTTTTCAATCAAGGCTGCTTACCCCAGCATCAGGGTCGGTTCCTTATCTGGTGGTAACCAACAAAAAGTTGTAATTGGTAAATGGCTTGGCACTGATCCGGAAATTCTAATGATGGATGAGCCAACTGCCGGGGTAGACATCGGAACTAAGAGTGAAATTTTGGATTTAGTAAGAAAAATTGCAGACGATGGAAAATCAATCATTCTTATTTCTTCTGAATTACCAGAGCTGCTTTCCGTTTCGGATCGGATTCTTGTCCTAAAAGACGGACGAGTTGCAAAAAGTTTAAACCGCAGCGAAATACCAAACGAAGAATTTTTACAACTAGCTATTCAAGGAGCAGCATGAACACCAGAGCGAATCTTTCTCCAGTAATGAGTTTGCTAAAGCGCTTCGAATGGCGGCAAAACATTATCTATATCGGCTTCATCGCAGTGTTTATTTTGTTTGCTGTTTTATTAGGTGACTCGGGCTTTACTAATCCAAATAACTTACTAAATATTTTCCGCCAAACCGCAACCATTTCGATAATGGCTGTTGCAATGACATACGTCATTGCAGCTGCGGAAATAGATCTGAGCGTTGGTTCTGTGGCAGGACTCTCCTCAGTAGTAACTGCAATGACTTTGAATAGTTATGGGTTGATTCCTGGGATCCTTGCCGGTCTCTTGGTTGGGGTCATAGCAGGTGCAATTAGCGGAGGCCTGGTTGCTTTACTAAAAGTGCCGTCATTTTTGGTAACCCTGGGAATGCTTGGGTTAGTAGTTGGAGTTGCTCGATGGATCACTGAATCTGCACCGGTACCAATCGCAGACATGAATTACATCGCGATATTTGGCGGAGGCGAGTTTGGTCCGATTCCAGGTCTTCTGATTTGGGTTGTATTTGCCGTTAGCTTGGGTGCACTGGTTATGAACAAGACCAAGTTCGGTCGTCACGTGAGAGCTACCGGTGGAAACTTGGTGGCCGCAGGCTATACCGGTGTTAAGACCGCACAGGTGAAGTTCACCGTGCTACTTCTCTCCGGCGTTGTAGCCGCATTTGCAGGAATGCTCTACGCCGGGCGGCTACAGTCGGGCCGTTTCCAGTGGGGAACAGGCGATGAGCTCTCGGTGATTGCTGCGGTAATTCTTGGGGGAACCAGCCTGTTTGGTGGTCGAGGTCAGGTGGTTGGCTCATTATTTGGTGCTCTATTTATTGGGCTAATCAACAATGGGCTGATTCTTGCGGGTTTGGATGTAAGTCAGCAACAAGTTGTGCGTGGAGCAATCATTATCCTCGCAGTCGCACTCTCCAGGAAGAAGTAATAGATGTCCAAGAAACTAAAAGCGGGAATTATCGGAGCTGGCTTCATGGCCAGGGTTCATAGTCGCGCCATTCGGGATTCGGGCCACGAAGTTTATGGAATTGCTAGCTCTTCCATTAATTCCGCTAGAAGTGGTGCTGAGAATTTGAACATTGAAAATAGCTTTGCGACTTGGCAAGAATTAGTTGCGTCTGAAGAGATTGACGTCGTTCACATTTGCACACCGAATGAACTCCATGCCGAAATCATTGCGGCCGCAGCCGTTCAGAAAAAGTCAATAGTTTGTGAAAAGCCAATCTCAACTTCTTTTGAAGAGGCTCTTGAAATACAGAACGCCGTTACAGCAGGAGGAAGTGCCTTCGCTATTCCATTTGCCTATCGGTTCTATCCTGTGGTGCGAGAGATGCGATCCAGAATTAGACAAGGTGAAGCCGGTGCTTTACACCTAATGCATGGTAGCTACCTACAAGATTGGCTAGCAGAGCCGCAATCAAGTAACTGGAGGGTGGACTCAGTTGTTGGTGGTGCATCAAGGGCATTTGCAGACATTGGAATGCACTGGTGTGATCTAATGGAATTTATTTCTGGTGACAGAATCACTCGTCTGATTGCTCGCACCTCAAAGGCTTATGATTCGCGCGGTGGCTCAAAAGTAGCTACCGAAGACATCGCAAACATTATTTTTGAGACCGAGCTAGGGGCAACCGGAACCTTGACTGTCAGTCAAGTTTCTCACGGTAGGAAAAACCGACTCTGGCTAGAACTAGATGGATCCAAGGCCTCATTTAGCTTTGATCAAGAGCAACCTGACTCGATTTGGGTTGGCGGGCAAAACTCAAATCAGATTGTCGTGCACGGCCTCGAGACTCTAAAGTACCCAGATGCCAAAAGGCTTTCGCATGTGCCGGCAGGCCACCCTCAGGGTTATCAGGACGCCTTTAATGCTTTTATGGCAGACGCGTATTCAGGCTTTCAAGGCTACACAGTGGAAGGTGTTCCGAGCCTGCTAGATGGAGTTCGGTCAGCGGCCCTAGTGGATGCAGTTCTAGAATCAGCCAAAGAGCAAAAATGGGTTGAAGTTAGGTCAGTTGAAGGACTGCCTCAAGTTCAAAGACTCGCCAGCTAAGTAGAAGGAGTTTGGAATGACTCGTCCTGTAACACTCTTCACTGGTCAATGGGCGGACTTGACACTTGAAGAAATAGCCAAGCTGGCCAGTGGCTGGGGGTATGACGGACTAGAAATTGCTTGCAGCGGTGAGCACCTCGACGTTTGGCGAGCTGCCGAGGATGATGACTACGTAAAAGAGCGCCTGGCAATCCTAGAAAAATACAACCTCAAGTTATATGCAATTTCGAATCACCTCAAAGGTCAGGCAGTTTGTGATGATCCAATTGATTTTCGTCACAAAGACATAGTTGGTTCAAAAGTCTGGGGCGATGGCGATGCCGAAGGGGTAAGGCAACGGGCCACTCAGGAAATGAAGCTCACAGCCATAGCAGCTAGAAAGCTTGGCGTTGACACGGTGGTTGGTTTCACTGGCTCTTCAATTTGGCAGTACGTAGCAATGTTTCCGCCAGTTGCTAAAACTGTAATTGAAGCTGGTTATGAAGATTTTGCTAAGCGCTGGAACCCCATCATGGATGTATTTGACTCTGAGGGCGTCCGTTTTGCGCTTGAGGTTCATCCCTCAGAAATTGCCTACGATTACTACACAACCGTAGCTGCACTAAAAGCCATAGATAACCGACCAGCATTTGGGCTCAATTGGGATCCCAGCCATATGCATTGGCAGGACATTGATCCGGTTAATTTCATTTTGGATTTTGCTGATCGGATCTATCACGTCGATTGCAAGGACACCTTTGTTCGCAAGCAAGATGGACGCGTTGGGAGACTTGGTTCTCATCTGGGATGGGACGACCCAAGAAGAGGCTGGACTTTTGTATCAACCGGGCGTGGACAAATTGATTGGGAGTCATCATTTCGTGCGCTGAATTCAATCGGATATCAGGGACCAATATCTGTCGAGTGGGAAGACGCCGGAATGGATAGGTTGCATGGTGCGAAAGAAGCGCTCGGATTCGTTAGATCATTACTTTGGAAAGTCCCCGAGAATTCATTCGATGCAGTTTTCAAGCAAGAAAATTAGCTGCTAAAAATTAGCTCTAAACATTCCATTTGCACCGTGGTAGCGATATTCACACCCAAATCAGAATTTAGAAGCGCAGTGCGAGATTTACTGCTTCGAGTAACGCCTCGAGTGCACGAAGAACCAGGCTGTGAGTTTTACACACTCAACGAGGAAGTAAGCGGAAAACTCATATATATAGAAGCTTGGACAACTCGCCAGCATTGGCTTGACCACATGGAAGAACCAACCGTGGCTGAGATTCTTGGCGGCGTCGAAGGCAAGTTGGAGCGCGAGGTTGAAGTTTATGAATTGTATAACCTGCCTACAGGGCTCTCTGGTAAAGGTACTCTGAGCCCTTCTTAGCCGAAAGCTGTGGGCGATTGGCCCGGAACCCATAATTCGCGGAATAATCCAGAGGTAGAAAAGACGGGGCCGTGAAAACCCCGCCTTTTCAGCGCGCTCGGAGGGACTCGAACCCCCAACCTTCTGATCCGTAGTTATGTTGCAAT
>VFQS010003273.1_pt1 | contig 12486 bp, 9 predicted proteins | sample 3512361 | NCBI WGS metagenome assembly VFQS01 (sample SAMN10412375, study PRJNA504923) | tailings metagenome | isolation source: Relicate 1 Philex TSF3 active mining | place: Philippines
CGATACCCAGGCGGTAGCAGCCACTACTGTGGCCCCAACGACCCAACCTGCCCTTGATTTGTCGGCATTGCTCCCCGACAGCTCAAGCAGCACGGCCTTGCCTTCATTGGTGAGTGGCACGGGTGAGGTCAAAACCCTCAACGACGCCAATTTGAACTTCCAGGTGACAGGTACTGTGGCCCAAGTGCTTGTCAGCGAAGGTGATGCTGTCAAAGCCGGCGATTTGCTGGCGATTCTCGACACCACACTGTACGATCAGCAGATCGCCCAAGCCAATGCATCACTAGCAGGCGCCCAAGCGAGCTTGGCTGCCCTCCAGCCCAATGGTGCAGACACCAAGGCGGCCCAAGCCCAGCTCAAACAGGCACAGGCCCAGCTCGATGCAGTCAAGCCAAACAGCACAAGTGCAGATGTCAAAGCTGCCAAGCTCAATCTCGAAATTGCCGAATACAACCTCGAGAGCACCACTGACCGCCTCAGTTTGGCCAAGACACAAGCCAAACTCAACATGGACGCTGCCAATCAGTCGTTGCAGCAGGCCGAAGCCCAGTTCCAGGCTGACAAGTACAACTGGGAATACGTGCTCGCCGAGGATGAAGACCCCTTTGCGATGGGGCGCATCATCCCGATTAGCAACCCACTCAAGAAGCGCTACGAAACGGCATATCAGATTTCGTTGTCACGCCGTGATGCAGCCCAAATTTCGTTCAACAACGCCAAAATCAGCTTTGAACAGGCCCAACAAGCCGAAACCGTGGGAGTTGCGACAGCAGAGCAACAGGTCGAACAAGCGAAACTATCACTCGAGCGCTTGACCTCGCCGACAGGCAAGGACCGCGCCTCACTTGATGCGGCACTTGCCCAGGCCGAGGCCGCCGTGGCCCGCATCACCAGCCAACGCGCCCAAGCCGAGGCCGCTGTGGCCCAAGCCGAAGCCGCCGTCACGCTGGCCAAGCTCAACCGTGCACGTGCTGAAATTCGTGCGCCGTTTGCTGGTGTCGTCTCAATGGTCACCATCGATGTCGGCGACAACGCCGCGCCAGCAGGTCCACCAGCCGTACAACTCATCGATACCACCAATCTGCGCGTAGAAGTGCAGATAAGCGACGCCGACATTGCCAAAGTGGCCGTCGATCAACGTGTCACCGTCAGCGTCGATGCAGTGGCCAATCAGCAGTTCGAAGGCACTGTCAGTTTTGTATCACCAATTGCTACCGTTATTGGAAATGTGCGTTCATACACGGTATTCGTGAACCTCAACGACACCACCAATCTACGTGCTGGCATGAGCGCCCGCGTCAATTTGCTGGGCAACTAGTCAAACTGTGCCACATCCATCACATAGCGCCACCAATCGCCCCACATACCCTGCACTTGCGCGGGGTGGTGGGGCAAATGCTGTAGCCACCACAGATGATGTGCACGCATGTCACCATCACCCCATTCGCGACAATCTACCAATTGCGAGGTACGTTCACCTCCATGGGGGAACTGACGCCACCATGCGCAGCTGGCAAGGACCTGGCGACGATTGCCCCAGTCATAGTCGTGGTCGCTATTGGGGGCGAAATGCACATTCCCGCAGCCCGATTGGCCTGGATTTTGACGATCATATGCCGAAAAAGCCTGCCACCAGGCTGCAAGTGTCGGGTTACGTGCAGCCTGTGCGACGAGCAACGATTCCACCCGATGACCAAAGTTTTCGAGCATACACCCCACATCACGTTCGAAGTTGAACCCCATCATGACCATATTGCCTCGCAATTCAGGCATGATGAGTGCGGGTGCGTTGCACCACACTGCACTCGGTCCAATCATGATGGATTCGTATTCACCGGCATAGGGGAACGAAAAGACCCATACCTCATCGAAATCACCACGATTGTAGCGTTCAACTAGATCGAACTGGGCAATGCGACGGCGATAATCGAGGCCATCAGGCTGGTGCATGCGTCGACCCCGCCACCCGGCCAAGTAGGTGTCTGCATCATAGCGAAAGCCATCGACTTTTGCGGGGAACCACGGTGCATCGATGGTTTCTACTAGCTGATAACGCACCAACCCGTGGCTCGCACGCGCCATATCCGCGATATAGTTCTCGGCAAGTTGATACGGGTTGTGCCAGCGCATCAGTTGGTGGAGACGCACATTGGGTTGCATCCATGGATCATGCACAATCATCAGAACTTTGGGGGTGTATCGTGGTTGTGTCATCCGTGTACTCCTGTGTTTATCATTTCCGTAGCGCTATACACACACTGCCATCCCTGATATGCTAAATAATTCCCTATTGAAAATCAATCACAAAGTGGTATAATACGTTGACAATATTCTTGTGTATACTATATTTTTCTGATGTTTGTTCTCGTGTACCTTTTCGCCTCCTCCGTATGCCCTTGAGCCCCGTATACGGTATCCTCAGCTCGCATGCGCCAAACTTGTGTGCGCCCACAAATCACACGAAGCACGTGCTCGCCTGCAGATATCCTACCTCACCATACGGCAATATGCTTACTACACTTGAGCTGTTCACGATCTAAGGAGTTTGGTGTGCCACGCATTCGTAGCAAACTACCACCGGCCGGCAGTACGCCTCCCGCTGAACCCACCCCTGTTGATGCAACCGACGTTGAGTACGAGACCCCCAAGGTGGAAGCGGTGCGTACAATAGCGGTGCCCACACAAGGGAGCCTACCCATTGATCCACGCCCAGCCCTTCAAGTTGAATTTGATGGTCTAACCATCCAAGAACTTCGTGATATGGCCCGTGCGAGTGGTGTACATGTCACGCCACAACTCAAAAAGCAAGATCTCATCAAATTGCTGTTGCAGACGCCGCCACCTGCCGAAGAATCCACACCGAGTGTGGCTGCCAATCTGACTAGTGAGGGTGTGCTCGACATCGTATCCGAGGGATTCGGCTTCTTGCGTGGCGAACGCATGCTCGACAGCCCTAACGACGTCTACGTGTCACAATCACAAATTCGGCGCTTTGCATTGCGTACTGGCGACAAAATCGTTGGTCAAGTGCGCCCCCCCAAAGAAAACGAACGCTATTTGTCGTTGTTGCGGGTCGAGCTCATCAACGGCATGGATCCCGACACGGCGCGCAAGCGCCCTTCGGCAGATCAGCTGACGCCGATTTTCCCCAACGAACAAATCAAACTCGAGACCGAACCACACATTTTGTCGACACGTCTCGTTGATTTGGTGGCTCCCGTCGGGCGTGGTCAACGTGGTTTGATTGTATCACCACCCAAAGCCGGTAAGACGCTATTGTTGAAATCCATCGCCAACGGCATCACCGTGAATCACCCCGACATCCACCTGATGGTCTTGCTAATTGGTGAGCGACCCGAGGAAGTCACCGACATGCGCCGCTCAGTACAAGGCGAAGTCATTTCGAGCACCTTCGACGAGCCCGTCGAAGACCACGTGAAAGTGGCCGAAATGACGCTCGAACGTGCTAAGCGCTTGGTCGAAATCGGCCAAGATGTCGTTATCCTAATGGACTCAATCACACGTCTAGCCCGTGCCTACAACCTCGAAATCCCACCGAGTGGGCGTACGTTGTCGGGCGGTATTGACCCCATCGCACTCTACCCACCCAAGCGCTTTTTTGGGGCAGCCCGCAACATCGAAAACGGCGGATCGCTGACCATCATCGCCACCTGTTTGGTTGATACCGGGAGCCGCATGGACGACGTCATCTACGAAGAGTTCAAGGGTACCGGCAACATGGAATTGCACCTTGATCGCAAGCTCGCTGAAAAGCGCGTCTTCCCGGCCATTGACATCACCCGCAGTGGTACCCGCCGTGAAGAGCTCTTGCTCGGCAGCGAAGTCATCAAACAAGTATGGACGATGCGGCGCATGGTCACCATGCTCGGCGAAAACGAAGGCACCGAGTTGGTCCTTGCGCGCATGACCAAAACTCGCACCAATGTCGACTTTTTGATGTCTTTGTCCAAACCCAGCTAACAACCAGCGTGCAACATCCCCCTCACCGTATACGTCAAGCATACACACGTGAGGGGGAATGTGCGTCTTCAGGACCCGTAGAAGGATGCTACAATACCCTCGAATTGTACGAGGTGCAACGGTATGTCACTATTAGCCAGATTCGAAGCCTTCATGGAACAAATCGTCGAGACCTCGGTGGCGCGCTTTTTCAAAAGCCCCATAGACATCTCGACGCTATCGCGACGCCTTGAACGCACCATGGAAGCCAATCAGATTGTCGAGGGGAATCGCATCCGCGTGCCTCACACGTACCATGCGTATTTGAACCCGGCTGAATACGCCACATATCGGCAACGCCATGCACGCATCGAACGTGAGCTGACGCAGTATTTGCTGCAATTAGCAGTCAATCGAGGCTTTTATACCAGCCAAGAGCTCAAAGTCTACTTGCGCACCGATGCTTCAGTCAAACCGTCTGCCATTCGCATTGACATTGACATGGCAGGCATTGGCGCCAACGATATCACCGCGGGGTCTCCAATCGTCGGAGGTACATCGGAGTACGATGTCGATCGCCCCACCCAAATTCACACGGCTCCTGAGCGTATTAGTCATCAGACCCGCTACTACCTCGAAGTGACTATCAACGATACCGTCCAAAAGGTGCCCATCAAGACCACTGAGGTCACCATTGGGCGCGGACCAGGCAATAATCTCATCTTGCCCGATCATCAAGTATCACGCAACCATGCTCGCATCAACTATCATGCGCGATCATTCGTGCTGTCGGATTTGGCGTCACGCAATGGCACGTTTGTCAACGACAAACGCATGGACGACACGCCGGTCACCCTTGTCCCCAACAGTAAACAGTCCATCCGAATTGGTAGCTATTCGATTACACTGCGGACAGAATCATGACTGACTTTGCCAATGCATCACTCGAATTCGTCATTTGGCTCATGCGCTTAGCGCTCGTGGGCCTCATCTACTTGTTTGTCTGGCGCGTGTTTCGTGCCATGATTCATGGCGATCAGAACAAATCCAGTCTGGTGGGTACTGATACATTTTTGATTTTGCAACAGCCCGGCACCACCCTGCTACCACGCAACAAAGTCTTTGAGCTGTACGACAGCACCACCATCGGCCGCAGTAGCGACTGCACGATTGTCCTCAATGATCTGTTGATTTCAGATCGGCACTGCCAGATTACACGCTCCGAAAACGTCTGGCGTATCCGCGACCTCGGCAGCACCAACAAAACCTACATCAATGGCCTGCAAATCGTCAGCCAAGCCACCATCGAAGACGGTGATATTATCTCGCTGGGCCGCGTCGAACTACGCATGAAATATGTCAGCAAGGACAACGATGAATAATCCGTACCCCCTACGCCTACAACGCCGCCTCGAATCACGCTTGTGGGGTGGGAATCAGCTTGCTCCATGGCTGCAAATCAACGATGCGCCGCCCCAACTCGCCGAAAGTTGGGAGGTGTATGTCGACAACCAGATTATCAATGGGGACTATGCCGGCCTCACATTACGCCAGCTCGTACAGTCCTATGGGGCTAGCATTGTCGGTGATCGTTCACTACAACGCTATGGCCACGACTTCCCATTGCTTGCCAAATTCATTGATGCTGGTCAAGCATTATCTGTACAAGTCCACCCCGACGATGCCTATGCCCACAGCCACGAAGCCCACACTGGCTTTCATGGCAAGACCGAGGCCTGGCACATCATTACCACCAATGGGGATTGCAATATCATCCACGGGTTTACCCATGATCTGACTCACACTGCATATGCAGATGCAATTGCCAATGGGACACTGGCCGACCACTTACATATCGAACCTGTACAGACCGGTGATACGGTCTATGTGCCTGCTGGTACGGTGCATGCCATTAATGCGGGCATCGTGCTGTACGAAATCCAGCAGACCTCAGATTTGACCTACCGCGTCTATGACTACCAACGGCGCGACCAACACGGCAACCTACGTGAGCTCCACATCCCGCAAGCATTGGCGGTTTCACACCGCACTGTCAGCCCAGTCATTATCACGACACCGCACGCCGTTGCACCCGGCTATCGCGAATTAGTGCGTTCGGAATACTTTGTCCTCGACCATATGACCAGTACCACCGCCCACGACATCACCGCCCCGGCACACACGCCCCAAATACTTACCGTATTGGATGGCAGCATGCACCTGAGCGGTGTGGGATATCACGAAACACTACAACGCGGCCAGAGCATTCTCATACCAGCTGCTCTAACCACCTACACAGTCACGCCACAGCCATCGTGTCAGTGGTTACGCAGCTGGGTACCCGCTTAATCCGCTGGCGGGTATGTTGCCAGCGTATTGGTCACATCGGCACGAATACGCGCCACATCTGCAGTCACTGTGGCAACCGCCTGCTGTGCACTATCCAGCCGTTCGACCTCGCTAGCCACTAGGCGGGCATACGGGCGCGTGGCGTCGCGCATTTGGCGCAACATGCGCTCGAGTTCACGTTCGAACTGCGCATCAATGACCTGTGTGAGTTGAGCTCGCATCTGCGCCAGTCGTTCACGGAGCTGTCGTTTGAGGGCGGCACGTCGATTGGGGATGATGTACAAACCACCCAAAGCGATGACACTCGCAGCAATGACTCCCGTCGTATCAAAAATCGCCCCTTTGAGCAATGTGGCAATCAACGCCCCGATTCCGATGGCCCCGACCTGCACCACAGCCGTGGTCGCTACCGCATTGCGCAGTTCGTTGGCCACATGCAACGCCTCAGCACTACGATCATACGTCGCCACAATCCGATTGGCGGTATCGACAATGTCGCGGATGAGTGCTTGGCGATTGTACTGGAATTGAGTCGGCAGATCACCCAGCATGTGTTCGTTCGTTTTGGCATGGCGCCGCACATAATCACCCACACCCTGCCACAGCTGCAAGTTGCGCTCGACCATCCAATCCACTAATTCTTGGGTACGCACCTCGATGGCATCCGCCAAATCGACTGCAACTTCGTGTTCGAATGCTTGCTGTACCGCATCACCACGCAATAATTTGTGGATGTTGAGGATACGAATGTGCTCGTCAAAAAACGCCACACCACGGATCTCTGCTTCACTAATGACCTGACCCAACCCCGCCCGATGCCCAGCCACGTCACGACGCATGTCGGCAGCGAATTGTTGGATTTGGGCATCCAAATGTGCTACGGTGTGCACATCGCCCGCCATCGCCTGTTGTTGTTGGGCAATACCCTTGGTGAGCACCTGCAAGGCCTGTTCGGTGACTCCCAGCGGCGAGGTGAGGCGAATCTGCAGGCGCATGCGGTCGTCGAGTCGCTGTGTGATGTACTCCATCACCGCTGGCATCCCCGATTGGGCATACAACTCGGGATGCTGTGCTTGACGAGCCGACACCAACAAAATCAGCGGTTCCTCACCAAACACTGCTTGAGACTGTTCACGTACAAACGTCTGCACCGTCGCTTGTTCGGCAGGAGTGAGCAAATCAATCTTGTTGACCACCATGACAACTTTGCGTTGCCATTCACGGAGCATGCTCAAAAACGCCCGTTCGGTTTCACTAAAAGGGCGATCGGCAGAAGTCACAAACAACACCACATCAGCCCGGGGCACAATTTCACGCGTGAGCACCTCGTGATGGCGCATGACGGCGTTGGTGCCGGGAGTGTCGACAATCGACAGGCGTTGGAGCAGTGGCACGGGCAATGCCCGCACCACGTACCCCTGCTGTTGCAACAACGCCATCTGCTCAGGGGCATAGCGCAACACGGTGACAGCGTCGGTGGTGGGCGTCACCCCTTCGTCCATCACTGTGCTCCCGAGTACTGCATTGATGAGGCTCGACTTCCCGGCATTGAACTCACCAGCAATGACAACCAGGAAGGGATCGAGCAGGTGCTCACGCGTTTTGCGCACTACTACTTGCTCGGGCACATCACGCTGCTGCGGATACACATCAGCGAATAATTCGATGGTGGCATCGAGCACGGCCTGAGTGCGATTGCGCAGCTGATTGAGTTCAGACGACCAGGTCATTGAGCAACTCCTATATACCGCACAAACCACTCGATGGTACGGCGCATATGATCGATTTGGTGATTGGGCTCACCACTACGGGTCAGTTCATGGCCTTCACGTGGGTAACGCACCATTTCCACCGTACGACCAAGACGACGCAACATGGTGTAGAGTTGCTCGGCTTCGCCGATGGGCACACGGAAGTCCAATTCGCTGTGCAGAATCAACAGGGGGGCATGCATCTGCTCGACGGCGGCAATCGGCGAGGCCTGCCACAGTTGTTCGGCGTGTTGCCAGGGGTTGAGCCCAAACGAATACTCTACCAATTCGTAGGCATCGCTCATGCTGTGTTCGGTAATCAGGTTGTAGACGCCACGGGCCGATACCGCTGCCGCAAAGCGCTGGCTATGCCCGATGAGCCAAGTCGTCATGAAGCCACCATACGACCCACCAGTCACGCCGATACGCTGCGAATCAATGGGCAACCCCTTGGCCAGCACGGCGTCGATACCAGCCTCAAAGTCAGGCTGATCGGCATGCCCCCAGCGCGCCATGCTCCCAGCCTGCCACGCCAGGCCATATCCTTCGGAACCACGTGGATTACAAAAGAAGACGTACATGCCAGCCGAGGCGGTCGCCTGCCATTCCAACCACATGCTGCGGGTGCCAGGGCTCCACATGGCATGTGGTCCACCATGGATGTGCAGCACCAAGCCGTAGTGTTTGCCGGGCTCGACCTGTGGAGGCGCCAGCAACCACCCCTGCACCATCTGGCCATCGGCAGACGGGTACCACATTTCTTCGAAGGCCGTCGTGGTGCGCTCCGCAAGAAGCGATGTGTAGAGGGCACTGATTTGCTGTACCTGACCGGCATGTGCCTCAAACAACTCACAGGGGAAGGCCGGGCCGCCCTGGGTGTAGGCCACTCGGCCATCTGATGCCACCGCAAATTCATCGATCACCATACCCATCCCGGTCGTTGGAGTGGCCACCGACATCACCTGAGCACCAGGCAATGCCATCAGACGCAGATCTCCCTGCCCCTGCCACTCTGCCACATAGGCGATACCACTGCTATCGGGCAACCACTCCCAGTTACCAATGGTAGCCTCACTCATGTCACACGGTGACCAGCCATCATTCGTATCGAGTGATCGCATGAGCAAAAAGGCACCACCATAAAATGGTCGATGAGCGACCTGAGCAATGGCCGCCAACCAACGCCCATCCGGCGAAATTTGCGGCGCTCCGCCAATCGACCAATGTTCATCGGCCCAGATATCGACCGTACAAACATCAGCCACGGTAATTTTTGCAATACCACGCCCAACAAAATAATGTGTGGCTGCTGGGTCAATTTTGGCCAGTGCATACAACGTCTGCCCATCGGGTCCCCAACATGGAGTGCCATAGTCACGCTCATCGGTGGTCACCCGTTTGATTGAGCTCTGACCTCGGGCTACCTCGAGCACATAAATATGACCACGGCGCCCTTCAATGTAATCCGTGCCAGTCCGAAACGGCAATTCGTTGATAACACGTGGGTCAATGCGTTGTTTCTGGTCATGTGTTTGCTGAGCTTTACGCTGTTCGGCTTCAAAAGCACTCTGTGGCGCGTCAGCTGGATTGGCTTCAGCCTCAAGATCACTTGGCAGCGGATAACTCACCAACGCGATATGCTGGCTGTCTGGGCTCCAGGCAAATCCACCCACACCAGCGGGTAGGCTGGTCAGCGCCTCGGCCTCGCCGCCATCAGCAGGCATCACATAGAGCTGGGCACCGTCGCCACCACGGCTCGACAAAAACGCCACCATGCGCCCATCGGGACTCCACTGTGGCATACGATCACTGGCAGTACCGGCACTAAACCGCCGTGGGGCATCCGTTCCGCGGCGCATCCAAATGCTACGACGCATACCGTTTTTGACACGATCAGGCTTGGCGTGCACATAGAGCAAGGTCGTACCGTCGGGGCTCCACGTAGGATTCTCGACGAACTCCATGCGATATACATCATCTGGGCTCCACGGCATTGGGTTGGTCATAGTGGTACCTTTTGTTGCAAATGTCAAAATGTTCTCGTGAGTATTATGCCAAAAAAACGCGACGTATGGAATACATACGCCGCATCAGTCATATTTTTGATGGAATGAACGATAGTTATGCCGAAATCTCGCCGGCTTGCCACGCAGCCACATCAATACGTTGTGCCTGGGCACGCACTGCCCGCAGTTGCTGGTCGTCGACGACGACTTCGCCACGGTAGTGCTGAATGTCGTTGTGGATGTCGTAGTGGAAGCGCTGGATGACCCAACGGCCTTGTTCTCCTTGCCGGAGCAATTCGTAGAACCACACCTGCATATAGTCGTCGTAGTTGGCCGAAACCAGCCACACCAGCTCGCCACGGCGCAATGTGGCGGCCAGGCGACGCAACCCGTCAACACGGGCAGTACTTGATGTTCGAACCGAAGTGGTAGACATGACTTCTCCTCAACAGTGGGCCAGCCTTGATGTATTGCGCCTATTATACTCGCTTTTTGCACATCGAGTGCCGTGAGCCCGGTGCTTGTGCAAAATCAATGAAACGGCTTATAATGAAGCGCATACATCGCCATGGCACAACACGTTGATTGCGTGCTCACGCCACCATTGCCGACCACAGTGTCGACCTTTTTTCCCAATCACCATAAACGAAATTTGGACAGAGTTATGCGTATCACATTGCTTGGCACTGGCACTTCTACGGGAGTCCCCATGATTGGGTGCACCTGTGCGATCTGTACCTCGTCAGATCCACGCGATCGGCGCATGCGCACTTCGGCGCTCATTGAGACTCCAGCCGGCAATATTCTCATTGATGCTGGCCCTGATATGCGCACACAACTCCTTGGCGCCCGTGTCAAGTCCCTGCACGGCGTCTTGTTGACCCACGAGCATCAAGATCACATTGGTGGCATCGACGATTTGCGCCCTCTCAATTACCGCATGCAATCGGCGATTTCGTTGTATGGGCTCGAGCGTACCCTCAATGCTGTGCAAAAACGCTATCATTACGCCTTTGCACAAGACAACGGAGGGTCATCGCGCCCCAACCTAGCCCTCAAACCCATTACCCCCTTACAGGCCTTCTCGTTGGCAGAGCTCACCATTATCCCCTTCTCAATTACCCACGGGTTCATGCACATTCTCGGCTACAAAATCGGCAATTTCGCCTATATCACGGATGCAAGCTTCATCAGTGACGAGGTATGCGAATTCATCCATGGTGTCGATACGCTGGTCATCAACGCCCTACGGTATGACCCGCACCCAATGCATTTGTCGTTTGAGCAGGCACTGACCTATGTGGAGCGTATTGCTCCAGCCCGGGCGTTTTTTGTGCATCTCAGTCACGACACCAAACACATGGATCTGTTGCCCACGCTCCCACCATATGTACAACCCGGCTATGATGGGCTCCAGTTTGAGGTGACAGCATGAACATTGCCATTGATGCACGGCTCAATGCCTACCGTACGGGTGGCATCCCAGCGTATACACGCCAACTCACGCAGGCCCTCGCCCCCCTTGCCGAGCCAGACATCATCACCTTGCTCCAGCATCGGCGCCAACCCGAGCGCATCGTCAATGCGGCCAATATACGCCGCCGCATCATCTACACACCACCCCATCATCGCCTCGAGCAGTATATTTTGCCACTCGAAATTGCCGCCACACGTCCATCGGTGGCATTATTCCCCGACTTCATTGCGCCACTCCATCGCACCTTCCCTGCCGTAGTCACCATTCATGATCTCGCGTTCATGCACTTCGATGATTTACTCGATGATCAAGCGCGAGCCTACTATGGGCGCGTCGGACCGAGTGCACGCAAAGCCGATGGCATCATTGCCGTGTCGCAATCCACCAAACGCGACATTATCGAATTTCTCGATATTGACCCCGATCGCATTACCGTGATTGCCGAGGCTGCAGCAGAGCGCTTTATCCCACTAGCCCATGTGCCTCACGAACGACGACGCATCAACAACATCGATATTACCGCCCAAGCCTACCTCTTGTTTGTCAGCACCATCGAGCCACGCAAAAACCTGCCGTTGCTACTACAGGCGTTGCGCATTTGCCGTGATCGGCACCCAAATCGTAATTATCAGCTGGTAGCTGCTGGGGCACGGGGCTGGCGTGAAGCACCCATCATCGCCCAAATCGAACAACTGCGCCTCGGCGATGCAGTCACCCTGCTGGGTGCCGTGCCCGAAGACGACTTACATTGGCTGTATGCCCATAGCCGCATCTATGCCAATCCGTCACGCTACGAAGGATTCGGTCTACCGGTGCTCGAGGCCCTCGCAAGTGGGGCTCCCACCTTGGCCAGCAACACATCAAGCTTGCCCGAAGTCGGTGGAGATGCCTGCATTTATTTGCCCGTTGACGATCCCGGGGCTTGGGCTGATATGATCGAAAC
>VFQS010003274.1_pt1 | contig 12481 bp, 7 predicted proteins | sample 3512361 | NCBI WGS metagenome assembly VFQS01 (sample SAMN10412375, study PRJNA504923) | tailings metagenome | isolation source: Relicate 1 Philex TSF3 active mining | place: Philippines
CGTGATCTGGGCGTTCTGGGAAACGCTGCCCGACGGCGTCGAGCAGGTGGCCCGCATGGAGTAGCTGCGCGACGAACTCTGGCGGAACGTCGCGCGGCAGCGAGCGCGCTCCTTCTCGCCCGAGGCGAAATTCACCGTACCACCCCCACTCCACGAGCCCGCGAGATTGCCCTCTGCGGCAACTGACGGCATCGAAAGGAGCGGCGCCGCGACCACGGCAGCTGCCAGGGGCAAACGCTTTGTGATCCAAGCTGCACCCAGTATCGTCATCGATCGCAATCCGCCTTTGATGATCGTTTATTGGAGCCTCATTTGTCGCCGTTCACGGCACGCCCTGTCAACGGATGCACCCCCACCCCTGGCCGGAATTGCGTGGTAATCGCGCAATGTTGATTTTCGAGCACAGGAAACGAGTTGGCGTTGCAGCTTCAGTGGCACGCACAGCGCGGAAGGCCCGGTCTCGCTTCAATCACCGATGGCAAGGCCTTCGCGGCGAGGATCGGCGCCCCCGAGCCAGCCGCCTGCAGGAGCGCGCACGACGACGCTCAATCCCGATGTCATCTCCTTGAGCACGACGGACTGGCCCAGTGGCTGCAATCCAACGCCGAGACGGACGATGTCGAAACTCTCGTGAGCGCGCGCCAACAGGCGCGAGGCCGGCATACGCGGCGCTTCGATCTCGAGAGCCGCCGCCGGACTGGCGAAATTGCGTAGGGCGACCGCCGCCTGCGGATCGAGCTTCCAATCGATGAGTGCGACGAGCGTCTTGAGCACATAGGGAATGATCCGGCTTCCTCCCGGCGAGCCCAGCACGATCGACAGTTTTCCGCCGGCATCGAAAACCAGCGTCGGGCTCATGGAACTGCGTGGCCGTTTGCCCGCGGCAACCGCGTTCGCGATCGCACGCCCCTTCGCGTCGACGGACCGGAACGAGAAGTCCGTCAGCTCGTTATTGAGCAGGAAGCCGGCGGCCCAGATCCCCGATCCGAAGCCCGCTTCGATCGTCGTGGTCATCGAAATCGCATTGCCCTCGCGATCCACGATGGAAATATGGCTCGTGCCACTGGCCTCGATGGTCGCGTCTAGCCCATAACCGGCACGCCGCCGACCCGGCGGGACACCGGCCGGCGGATTGGCCTTCGCCTGGAACCGGTCGATCATGGCGCGGCGCCGCGCGATGTAGTCGGCATCGAGCAGACCTTCTGGCAACTCCACGAAATCCGTGTCCGCCACGTAACGGTTGCGATCCGCAAAGGCGAGCTTCAGGGCCTCCGCCATGAGATGCACAGCTCCCGGCGACATGGCGGCCCGCGGTCCCGTTCCGAGCGCCAAACCGTCGAGCATCATCAGCGCCTGCCCGATCGCGATGCCGCCGCTCGACGGTGGCCCCATGCCGCAGACGCGATACCCGCGATAGAGGACGCACACAGCGGGGCGTTCCTTGACCGAATAGGAGGCCAGATCGCGCATCGTGAGATCACCGGCCATGGGTGCCGCGCCGGTGACGGCGGCCACGACGGACGCCGCGATGGCACCGTTGTAGAACGCATCGGCGCCGCCGTCCGCGATACGGGCGAGCGTCTCCGCGTAGGCGGGGTTCTGGAGCAGGGAGCCGCTGGGCCGCGACACGAGTTGCCCATCGAAGAAATACGCGCGGGCCGCCGCTGAAAACGTCTCGGGCTTGTCGGCCGACAAGAGGCTTGCGAGGCGTGGCGAGACGGGAAAACCGTCGCGCGCCAACTTGATCGCCGGCGCGAACAGCACTGCCCAGGGTAACCGGCCATGGCGGCGATGCAGGGTCTCCAGAAGCCGAACGGTGCCGGGCACACCTACCGACAGGCCCGAGCGCACGGCATGCGGGAACGGTATCGGTTTGCCGTCCTTCAGGAACCGGTCCGGTGTTGCCGCAGCTGGCGCCGTCTCGCGCCCGTCGTAGGTCTGGAGGGCACCGCGCGCGGCATCCCAGTGCAAGGCGAGAGCGCCACCGCCGAGCCCCGACGACTGAGGCTCGACGAGGCCGAGCACGAGCTGGGCGGCGATTGCCGCATCGGCGGCACTGCCGCCGGCCCGCAAGATGTCACGTGCGGCTGTGCTGGCGAGAGGGTTGGCCGTAACCGCCATGTATTTCTCGGCGACCGACGGGGTCTCGGACCGCGTGACGGTAGCGCTGCCCGCACCTTCCGGCGTGTCGCGCGACCACTGCGCGGCGGCCGGCATCGCGAGGGCGAGAAGTGTGAGCAAGGTTGCACAGAACAGAGCGATCTGCAGGCACCTGCCGTCGAAATCACGCTTTCTCGCCTCTGTCTTTCGTGCAGACGCCATGCCGCGCCGTCTCCGCTCCGTGCGCGACACCTGGTTTTCCGGCTCCGACACTTGGTTCCCCGTGCGTCGTACTCTGGACCAAGTGTCGGAGCCAGAAGGAACACTAGCAACCCGATGATTCTAGTGCAGCTTTTGCATCTGACGCTTGGTCGCGAGCCCAGCCGCGACCGGGGACCGAACGTCGGATGGGCTACACTAACGCGATTGCCGCACCAGCGCCAATCCCGGACACGTGGGCACGGCTGACGGTAGTCACGGGCGCCCTCTACGGGCGGGATGAAAAGCCACGATCACAATTCGTGGCCTAAGATCGATCGCCTCGGCTGCATCGGAGCATGCGCTTCACGACGGGTACAGGGGGATCATGACGTGGCCCACCACGACCACCATCACCACGCACACGGCCCTGCGAGCGACCGGTACGGGCGCGCCTTCGCCATCGGAATCGGTTTGAATGTCGGCTTCGTCGTCGTCGAAGCCGCTTTCGGTCTGGTCGCCAACTCGATGGCACTGTTGGCGGATGCGGGCCACAATCTGAGCGACGTGCTGGGCCTCGTCCTCGCCTGGGGCGCGTCGGCGCTCTCCAAGCGCCAGCCCACAGCGCGGTTCACCTATGGCCTTCGTTCCTCGTCGATCCTGGCCGCGCTCGCCAACGCGCTGCTGCTTCTCGTCGCCGTGGGCGGCATCGTGTGGGAAGCCGTCCTGCGTCTCGGGTCGCCCGAGCCTGTTTCGGGAACGATCGTGATGGTGGTGGCGGGGATCGGTATCCTCGTCAACACCGCAACCGCTCTCTTGTTCGTTCGCGGTCAGCAGCACGACATCAACATCCGTGGCGCGTTCCTTCACATGGCCGCCGATGCGGCGATCTCCCTCGGCGTCGTCGGTGCCGGCGTGGCGCTGATGTGGACAGGCTGGCTCTGGCTCGACCCCGTCGTCAGCCTAGTGATCGCCGCCGTCATCGTCTGGGCGACGTGGTCGCTGCTGCGGGAAAGCCTCGATCTGGCCTTGCACGCGGTCCCGCGCAACGTCGATGCACAAGCCGTGCGGAGGTATATTGCGAGTTTGCCGGGCGTCGCCAGTCACCACGATCTTCACATCTGGCCGCTGAGCACGACGGAGACGGCGCTCACCTGCCACCTCGTGATGCCGTCGGGCCATCCCGGCGACGGCTTCCTGCGATCAGCCGCCCGTGAACTCGAGGAAGCCCACGGAATCTCTCACGCGACCTTCCAGATCGAACTCGGCGACGGGCCCGAGTGCGTCCTGAAGCCCGACACCGTTGTCTGAGGCTGGCGGGGCCCAGGTCGTGACCGGCTCGGGCGGGTCTGCCCGCTGCATCCTGCATCAGCCTCAATGAAAATCGCGCGATGGCGGGATGATGCGCTGGTTGCGGGGATGATGCGCGCGCGCGGGCTGGGCGAGGCGCGGCCCCTCGCGGTTGCGCGCTTGACCAGGGTCGGGTCGCCGCACCTCGTCGGCGTTGGCGATTGCGATCGGCATCGGGGGCCCACGCCCCTCCACGAGCGTGGCGAGCATGTCGCTACGGTCCTCCAACACGCTCGAGACCACGTGGATGATGTCGTCCTGCCGTTGAACCCGGCCACGGATCAGGATGAGGCGGCCGCTCATGACCACGCGGCGGTAGCGTTCGAGCGTCTTCGCCCAGATCACGACGTTGGCGATCCCGGTCTCGTCCTCGAGGGTCATGAAGACGACACCTTTGGCCGAACCCGGCCGCTGGCGCACGAGAACGACGCCCGCCACCGCCACCCACGCACCGTTGCTCATGCCACGCAGCCCCGCGCAATCGCTTACGCGCTCGGCGGACAGCTGCGCGCGCAGGAAGCTGAGAGGGTGCGCTTTGAGCGACAGGCGCAGTGTTTGATAATCGTTGACGACATGCTCCGAGAGCGGCATCGCGGGCAGCGAGACGGCAGGTTCGGGCCCCGTCTCGCGCGCCGCGCTCCAGGCAAAGAGCGGTAGCGGCCGGGCATCCCCCAACGCCGTCGCCTCCCACAGCGCCTGCCGCCGATCGAGGCCCATCGAGCGGAACGTGTCGGCTGCCGCCAGCCGCTCGAGCGTATCGAGCCTCAGCCCCGCCCGCTGCCACAGGTCGGCTACGTCGCGGAAGGGGCTGCGGGAAAACGGCGGCGCGTTCGTATCGCCTGTCACGGCATCGCAGGCCCCGTCGCGGGCATGGACGAGTTTCCCGGCTTCCACCTCCGCAAGCCCGTCGATCTGGCGCAAGCCGAGACGCAAGGCAGGTCCAAGTCCTCGCGGCATGTCCTCCAGCGTGCAATCCCAATCCGAATGATTGACGTCGGCGGCTCGCACCTCGACGCCGTGCTCACGCGCATCGCGCACGATCTGGGCTGGCGCATAGAATCCCATGGGTTGCGAGTTCAGCAGCGCGCAGGCGAACGCTGCGGGATAGTGGCATTTGAGCCAGGACGAGACATAGACGAGATGGGCGAAGCTCGCCGCATGGCTCTCGGGGAAGCCGTACTCGCCGAACCCCTTGATCTGGTTGAAGCAGCGGCTGGCGAAGTCGGGATCATAGCCGCGCGCGACCATGGCGGAGATCATCTTCTCCTCCAGAAGCCCGATGGTGCCGCGCCGGCGGAAGGTGGCCATGGCCTTGCGCAGCTCGTTCACCTCCCCGTCCGTGAAACGCGCCGCCACCATGGCGATGCGCATCGCCTGCTCTTGGAACAGCGGCACGCCGCGCGTCTTGCCGAGGATGCGGCGCAACTCGTCCTTGTCGCCGTGCGCGGGCGACGGCGCGGGGTAAACCTCGGGCTCGAGCCCGTTCCGCCGCCGCAGGTAGGGATGCACCATGTCGCCCTGGATCGGCCCCGGACGCACGATCGCCACCTCGATGACGAGATCGTAGAAGGTCCGCGGACGCAGCCGCGGCAACATGTTCATCTGCGCACGGCTCTCCACCTGGAACACGCCGATGGAATCGGCCCGGCACAGCATGTCGTAGACGGCCGGATCCTCGCGCGGCACGCTGGCGAGGGTCCAGTGCTCGCCGTGATGCCTTCCCAGCAGATCAAAGGCGCGATGGATGCACGTGAGCATGCCGAGTGCCAGCACGTCGACCTTGAGCAGGCCCAGCGCGGCGAGGTCGTCCTTGTCCCACTCGATGAAGGTGCGCCCGTCCATCGCCGCGTTGCCGACGGGCACGATCTCGACAAGCGGATCGCGCGTGAGCACGAAGCCGCCGACATGCTGGGAAAGGTGGCGGGGAAAGCCGATCAGCTCGTCGGCGAGTGCCAGCACCGTGGTCAGCAGCGGGTCGGCCGGATCGAGACCCGCCTCGCGCACATGAGCTTCCGGCAATGCGCCGCCCGAGCGCGTGCCCCATACCATGCCCGCGAGCGACGCGACCGTATCCTCCGACAATCCCATGGCCTTGCCGACCTCGCGCACCGCCGAACGTGCCCGGTAGGAGATGACGGTGGCGGCCAACCCCGCCCGGTCGCGTCCGTAGCGGGCATAGATGTACTGGATCACCTCCTCGCGCCGCTCATGCTCGAAATCGACGTCGATATCGGGTGGTTCCTTGCGTTCGGGACTGACGAAGCGCTCGAACAGCAGGTCCACCTCGGTGGGGTTCACGGCCGTGATGCCGAGGCAGTAGCAGACGACGGAGTTCGCAGCCGAGCCGCGCCCTTGGCAGAGAATCCCCTGGGCCCGCGCAAAGGCGACGATATCGTGCACGGTCAGGAAGTAGTGCGCATAGGACAGGTTGTCGATGAGCGCCAGCTCGCGCTCGAGAGTATCCGCAACGGTTTGCGGCACGCCCTCGGGAAAGCGGTGTCGGGCGCCCTCCCGCGCCAGATCCTCCAGATGCGCCTGTGCCGTCTTTCCCGCCGGCACCGGTTCGTCGGGGTAGGCGTAGGCGATCTCGTCGAGACAGAAGCGGCACTGATCGAGAATCTCCGCACCGGCCGCGAGCGCCTCGGGGTACTGGCGAAAGAGGCGGGCCATCTCCAGCGGGCCCTTCAAATGACGCTCGGCGTTGGCTTCGAGGCGCAGGCCCGCCTCCGTGATCGTCACCCCCTCGCGAATGCACGTCAGCACGTCCTGCAACGGGCGGCGATGGGGAGCGTGGTAGAGAACGTCACCGGTTGCGACGAGCGGCACCCGCGCCTCCGTCGCCAACCGGACCAGAGCTGCAATGCGCACGCGATCGTCGCCGCGATAGGTATGGGAAGCGGCGAGATGGACGCGAGCGCTGCCACACTGCGCGATGATACGCTCGAGATCCGCCGCAAACCCGCCACGCGGTGCATCGCCGTCGCCATCGCTTCGCCAGTCCCAGCCGGCGGGCGGCAGCACGATCAGAACCTGGCCCTCGGCGTATGTGGCGAGATCCTCGAGACTCAGGAGGCAGGCGCCCTTCTCCGCACGGCCCTGACCGAGCGACAGCAGGCGGCTCAAACGTCCGTAGGCCGCGCGATCACGCGGATAGCATAGGACATCCGGCGCGTCGGTGAATGACAGGCGTGCCCCGACAAGGAGGCGCAGGCCCACCTCCTTGGCGGCCGCATGCGCGCGCACGACACCGGCGAGCGTGTTGTGATCGGCAACGCCGAGAGCCGCGAGCCCGAGCGCCCTCGCTTGTGCGACGAGTTCGTGCGGATGCGACGCCCCGCGCAGGAACGAGAAATTCGTGATCGTCTGCAGCTCGGCATAGACGGATAGGCCGACGCGTGGATGCTGGCTGCGGGGGAGCGTCATGCGAACACCCCCTGCAGAAACCAGCGCGGCTCCTCCTCGTCCTCCGCACCATGGAGACCTTCGCGGAAGACCCAGTAGCCAGCCCCCGTCTCGTCTTCCAGCCGGTAATAATCCCGAGTGCGCGGCCGGCGCGCGACGGCTTCGTCGTCACCATGCACAGGCAGGCTGCGCCACCACTCCGGCGCGATGCGCTCCGGCCCCTGGGCCTTGAGGATGCGCCGTTGCACACGGCGCCAGAGCAGGCGCGCGGGCGCGCCATCGGGAACCTCGGCAATGACGGCGACGGGTTCGGGCGGGCTCAGCAGCAGCGCCGGACGCTGCGGACCGTTGGATGCCGCAGCAAGCCCCGCGGACAGCATGCCTCCCGGATCGGCAGTATAAGGCACGAGGCGCTGCGCCCGCTCGGGAATGTGGCTCGCCACCGGCGTGAGCCGCAGAACGGCATCCGTTCCGAGACGATTGACGAGACGATCGACGAGGGCGGACGCCGCCACCTGCGCCGCCTGCCGTGCATCCGCGTCACCGAGCGCCGCCTGTGCCGAAGTCTCGCACTCGAGCTCCGTGGCCTCCAGCTCAATGAGGTCGATGCCGAAGCCCGCGTCGATGGCTCCGAGCCGCTCCTCAATCAGACGGACGATGTGCGCGGGATCGCGGCAGGCCAGCCGTGTGCCGATGCGCACGCGCACCGCCGTGCCGTCGACACGGCAAAGATGCAGGCCGAAGCGTCGCCCGCCCAGCCCCTGCGCGGCGAGCTTGCCACACAACGTGATGGCGAGCTGTCGCAGCGCCTCAACGATCCCCGTGCCCGTGACGAGCGGCTCCTCGAACGACAACCGGGCATGGGCTTCCGGTGGCGCCAGCATCGACGCGCGGGGCTCCGCGATCGCCCCCAGCGCCTGATCGAGACGCAGAACGACCGAGGCGGCAGCCTCACGCGCATTCCGCGAACCGTGATGTCCCCGCACACGCCGGAAGCGCTGCTCGAGCGCGGCACGCGGCAAGCCGTAGAGAGCCCCGATACGTTTCAAGCCCAGCCGCTCCAGCAGCAACACGCTCTCGCGCGCGAGCCGCAACGCCGCGACGGGAAGCGGTGCCAGGATTTCCCGCGTGGCCTCGATACCGGGGGAGGCAACTGCAGCCGGCCCCCGCGCGTCCGTGGCGAAACGCGCGAGCGCATAGGCCGCGCCCAGCGTATCGGCGAGCCCGACGCGCGCCGTGATGCCCCGGGCGGCGAGCCGGGCAACGAGATCCCCGAGCAACGCCGTCTCCCCGCCGAAGAGGTGCGGCACACCTGTTACGTCGATCCAGACCCCCTCCTCTCCATCGCGGTTGCGGCTCGGACCATAGCGGCCGAGCCAGCGGGCGAGCCCGGCCAGCGCCGCCCGATCCCGTAACGGAGATGCCGGCATCGTACTCAACCCCGGCATGGCGGCACGCGCATCGGCGAGCGGCAGCCCGGCCGCCACCCCCATCTCCCGCGCGGCACGATTGGCCGCCGTAATGCGCATGACGTTCGCCCGGCTCTCAACCAGCGCGAGCGGCTCCGCTGCCGGAAGGCCACCAGGCATGCGACGCGCGATCTGCTCGATCGCCCACTCGGGCAGCCAGACGGAAACGACGCGTGACATCACACCACTCCACGCTGACGGCCACCTCGTCGAGGGCCTGCAGACTGCCGCGGCAACGTTCGAGAACGAGGGAGAAGCGCGTTGCCCCCGGCGTCGCGGCATCGAGCGGATGTGGGCCGCTCGGACTTGCCTCTACCCTCCAACGCGTCGCCGTCGCCCCAGCGACAGAAGTGGCCGGCGCCGTCAGCAGCAGACATGGCGTCGCGCGCGCGGCCGCTACCAGGCTCAAGCGCCGGGCCGACGTCAGATCGATGGCTTCGAGGCCGCCGACGGCGAGCGCGACGGCATTGGAGCGCAAGGCCTCACCCAGTACCCACAGCGTCTCGCTGACGCGGCGCGTCTCCACCAGGATGATGTCGGATGGCGCAATGCCCAGCCGGACGAGCCCCGGACCATAGAGCTGACCGAGATCGCCCGCACGCGCCGACGGCCAGCACCAAAGGATGGGGCGGCCATCCGTGCCCCCGCCACCCGCCGAAAGGCTCTCATAGCGGCGCAACGCCAGTCGCAAGGCGAACCCTATCGCTGCCGGCCAGTCCCGATAGCCTGCAGGCTTGATCTCGTGCACGGCATCCGGGGCCAGGCCTCCGCGCGGCAGGACGGCATCGAGCCTGCTCACACCCAGCGACCAGCCTGCCCTCGCCTGCGCGCCCGCAGCGGCGGACGGCTCGAGGGTGATGTCCTGTATTTCATGACGGGGGTGCAGGGCGGAGGGCTCCTTTCGGGGATCGGGGCACATCCCGGGAGAGAGAGTGGAGCCCTCCGCGCCTGCTGGGGAAACGGGCCGATCCGGCGGATGGGCCGGCGCCACCTCGGCGTCGGGCAGCCACGCCGCGGCGCCGCGCCCTTCGATCTTGTGGATCCGGCGCCTGAGATCTTCGATCAAAACGCGACGCGCTTTTGCGTCCCGTGCGGCATCCAACTCCCGGCTGGCCTCCTGCGCGACCACGGGAGACGAGGAAAAATCAAAGCCGGTCGGCCTCTGCCCATCGGACGGCACGAGACGGATCTCAGGAGGGAAAAGGACGCGGGATTTGCGCACGGGAAGCACCGAAGCAGCACGTTTGTTCTTTTTATGTTCTAGAGACACTCAAACGAGCCGTCAACCGGATTAAGGAACAAACCAAAAACAAAAAATCGTATGACCTCTCGCGGAGGAACGCGAAATCGCCGACGATCAGTGCCCGTTCCGAGCACAAGCCATGCGAAAAAGCCCTTCAAAGACGCCAACTTGTGGCTCAATTCCCACATTCGCCACAAAACATCACACGAGCGCCCAAATCATGACGGTCTGCCGCCTCGCGGCGGTTGCGCTCGCGCTGCGGTCGTGGCCAATTAGTGCCAATCTGGAACAGACAACGAGTCCGCGAAGCGGGGAACCGCGATCGAGGGCACGCGTTCGGCATTCGGTGGGGGGCCACCGCAGCCGGGACGACGCCTTCCGAGGAAAGCCGGACCGCTGCTTCAGACCGAGGCCTTCCAACCGGCCTTGCACACGAATTGGAGACGGCCGGCAACGGGATATTCACCAAGCTGGGGCACAAGCAGATAGGGGCGCACCCGGACACAGTTCGGTGCGCGATACTATCCGGCGGGACTGGAGATGATGATGAAAGTAATCAAAGGCTTCGCGACGCTGCTCACCGCGGCTTCGCTCACCTCGGTCACTCTGCTCGGTTTGGGCAGCGCGCAAGCACAGGGCTGGTTGTGGGGCGGCGACACGGTTACCGGCGGCAGCGGCCGCACGTCCGTCAGCTTCTCATCGCAGTACGCCCCGGGCCAGATCATCGTCAGCTTCACCGACCGCCGCCTTTATCTGGTGACCCAGCGTGGTCAGGCTCTCAGCTATCCGATAGCCATTCCGCGCGAGCAGAGCCGCTGGCAGGGCACCACCAGCGTGAGCATGAAGCGGGTCAATCCGTCATGGACGCCGACCCCCACCATGCGCCGTGAAAACCCACGCCTGCCCAATTGGGTGCCGGGCGGCCATCCGCTCAATCCGCTCGGCGTGCGCGCGCTGTATCTCGGTTCGTCGGCTTATCGCATCCACGGCACCGACGCCCCTTGGACCATCGGCTCCGCCGTCTCCAAGGGTTGCATCCGCATGTACAATCAGGATGTGGTCGACCTCTATCCGCGTGTTCCCGTGGGCACCAAGGTCCTCGTGACCTGGAACTCCTACAAGGGCGGCGGCTACGCTGCGGCCGCACCGCGGCCAACCGAGCGCGTCTCTCGCTCCGAAAGCCAGAGTGGCTCTCGCTCCGCGCAGCAGCGATCCAGCCGCCGCACCGCCGCCGTCGAGAACGAGAAACCGCGCACCGTCGCCAATGCCGCCGAGGCGTCGGACGAAGCTCCGCCGCGCCGCAAGTTCTCGTCGGCCAAGCGCATCGTCGCCAAGAAGAAGACACCGAAGGTTTCGAGCGCGACCAACCTGGAATGACGTCACGACGCGCGTCACGGCATGAGATGTGAGGGCGGCCCGAAAGGCCGCCCTTCTTCATTTTCCAGCGGTTGCTGCGCCATGCGCGCGACTCGGTGGCCTGCATGCCGAAGCCCTGCGCAGAGGGGCTGCGCGAGGACCGTGACAGGCACCGAGCCGCGCACTAAAGTGCGCCCCCGACGACACGCCCAAAAACCAAGATCTCCTGCTCGACAGCATAGGAAACGAGAGAAACGCTCATGATCCACGAGCTGCGCATCTATACGGCCAAAGCCGGTACCGCTGGCGAAATGGCCAAGAATTCCGGCAACATCGCGCGCGATATCCGCGGAGACAATTACGGTAAGCTCGAAGGCTACTGGATCACGGAGATCGGACCGCTCAACCAGGTCGTTCACCTATGGAGCTACGCGGACCTCAACGAGCGGGCGCGGCTGCGCGCGGAACTCGGCAAGAACGAGCGGTGGAGCAAGGAATACCTGCCGTTGATCCGCCCGATCCTGATCCGCCAGGACATCCGCCTGCTCAATCCGGTCGTCGGCATCAACAAGCCCGACACGACCGGCAACATCTACGAGCTGCGCTACTATCGTCTGCGCCCCGGCGCGGCGAAGGAGTGGTGCGGACACTTCACCGCTGCCCTGCCCGTGCGCGAGAAGTACTCGAAAATCGTAGGCCTGTGGCAGACGGAAGCAGGCCAGCCAAACGAGGTCGTGCACATCTGGGCCTATCCCGACCTCAACGCCCGTGCCGCGGCACGCGCCGCTGCCGTCCAGGATCCGGGCTGGCAGGAGTTCCTGAAAAAGGGCGGCCCGCTCATCGACGAAATGTCGACCATGGTGATGCTACCTGCCGCCCATTCGCCGATGAAGTGAGCTCACAACTCCGACGACATGGCGATCGCGGCCGAACTTTCGGGCGGCCGCGATCGCCGATCACACGGATGGGCCGACCAGTTCCGCTGGCGGCCTAACTACGACGCACATGCGGGGGAGCCTGCTCTTCATGCCCAAGATCTCGCTGACGGTGAACGGAACACCCCACTCGTTGGAAGTTCCTGCCACTCAGCTCCTGTCGTCCCTCCTGCGCGACACGCTGCGCCTGACCGGCACGCACATCGGATGCGACACGAGCCAGTGCGGCGCATGCACCGTGCACGTGGATGGCCGCTCGGTAAAGAGTTGCACCATGCTGGCCGTCCAGGCCGATGGCACGTCGATCACGACGATCGAAGGCCTCGCGACCGGTGACACCCTGCATCCCATGCAGGAGGCTTTCCGAGCCCACCATGGCCTGCAATGCGGCTTCTGCACGCCCGGCATGATCATGGCCGCGGTCGCCA
>VFQS010003277.1_pt1 | contig 12474 bp, 16 predicted proteins | sample 3512361 | NCBI WGS metagenome assembly VFQS01 (sample SAMN10412375, study PRJNA504923) | tailings metagenome | isolation source: Relicate 1 Philex TSF3 active mining | place: Philippines
AGGCATTCGAGTTGAATAAGCCTAAATCAAAAACTTCCGGCTTATAGGGCGACTCTTCTTTAAAATAAGTGGGCGGAGACTAAATCTCCGCTCACTTTCTCATATATTGCTTGTACAAGTTCTTGCAGAACCTGTCGCAGATTTAGATGTTTTTATGGGGAAATGATGGGCAAAAATGGGCAGTTCTATGGGCAGATTTCTGAATACAAACAACGTCGCTTGTGCCAGGGAACCTCAGAATTCACGAGTATGTCTAAGGCACCTATTCGTGATAGTAATTTAAACATTTAAGAATTGATAAACTTTGTAAATCTAAAAACAGAAGGGGTGAGTTTTAATGAATAAGATATTCGAAATCAAGGGCATGACATGTGGGCATTGTGAAGGACGGGTAACAAGTGAAATCCTGACAATACCTGGAGTTACTGAAGTTATCGCCAGTGCCGAAAAAGCGAACGTTATGGTTGAATTCGAAACTGAAATCTCACAAGAATCTATTGAGCTTGCCGTGCAAAGAGCTGGTTACTCTGTAGTTAAGTAGCTAAATCTTTCTGAAGGTTTTCGATACTTGGGTTTTTCTGAGAGTGAAAAGCAAAGTTCAAACTCGACAAGGACACCCCTGCATTTATGAGTGTGCTTTCTCACTCTGAGGCAAAGAAACCCCACTTTTCGTAGAGACACACCAATTTTCACTTGGAATTTCTCTCGTTTGTCCTCTAACCTCTTTCAATGTCGTTAAAAGGTATGAAGGCCAGATGGCTAGCCGTTCCACTTGCTGCCCTTTTTCTTCTTTTTAGTACAGGAGCTGCAGCAGCACCTGACTGCCATGTTGCATCGACGGTGCAACCGACTAGCCAATCTGAGGCAGTGAGTAGCCACGCAGGGCACACACATAGCCATTCAACTCAAATAACCACCAGTGTTGCTTCAAATTCTCAAGAAACTCTTTTCTCTGTGGGAAGCACGCTCAGCAGTGAAATATGTGTTGTGGTCGGATTCATAGTTTTGCTTTTGCTTCGCTTCTCACGTCCGATTAGATCAACACTCACGGCAAAGCGATTTTCTCTACCGAGATATCAGTTACCCCTATTTCTGTCCAAAAATCTGAGTTATCTCAATTTGAATCATCTTCAGTTGGGGATTATTCGCATCTAATTCTTCTCTCGTCCAGAAATTAACTACGAGAAAAGGAGTTTTTATGCTGAAAAAAATCAGTGTTTTATTGTTGGCTGTTGGAGTCATTCTGATTCCAAATGGCGCTAATGCTTCGACGCATGCAAAATCATTACAAAATCTAGGCATGAATGAAATCATGTTTGCCCAGATGATGATTCCGCATCATGAACAAGCGATTTCTATGTCTGAAATCGCCCTCAAGAAGAGTCGCAATCAGGCAATTTTGAAACTCTCTAACCAGATAAAGAGCCTTCAAGGAACTGAAAAGTCACAATTGGCGTATTGGCTAAAAGCGACAGATTCTTCAATGACGATGGATCACGACATGCAGATGTCTGGCATGTTAACTACGAAGGAACTTGCTTTACTGAAACGTCTAAATGGAACCCAGTTTGATCGGACATTTTTGCAACTTATGATCAAGCATCATCAAGGTGCTCTTGAAATGCTTGATCTAATTTCTGATTCCAAAAATACGGAGGCCAAGGCACTTGCCAAGGCAATCAAATCCGCACAAAGTAAAGAGATAACATCCATGAAACTACTACTAAAGAAATTGAAATAAGGAGAAATTGAATGCGTAAAGTAGTTGTAAGTATTGCGACCGTGATTGGTTTAGTTCTAAGCTCAAATGTGGCCTTTGCTGATACAGCAAAGCCAGGTGCAAGCATGACACACATGTAGACCGCTGCGGGAGTTGCATCAACTCTTGAAGCAGCAGGTGTAATTCTTTATGTTCAAGGTGGAGCAACATCTGCTGTTATTGGTGACAATCTGAGTGCGGCAACCAGCCAGGTTGTGTTTCATATTCCAGTAACTGCAAATAAAGCTGGTGTTCAACATGTTGGAAGCAACATTATTTTCTTCAACACATCAAACAATCAGTTCCTCACACTCAAAAATCCAGTAATCGATCTAGCCAAGGGTGTTGTTTCAGCAACTGTTCCTCAGGCAGGAGATGCCAAGGTGGATATTTTGACAATCACCAACGCATCAACAGCTAAGCCAAAGATCACAAATGATAAGAAGGCAAAGCAGCGTACAACTGCCTACACAGGTACCACATTGGTACTTGCTCCGGGAGTAGCTGCAACAATCGCATCTGTATTGGGTCTACCAGCAGGTTCATTGCCAGATGGTTTGGCTTTTGGAACAGCTGATGTAACTCTTTATAGCAAGCTGAAGTAAGGGATCAAAATGGAACCAATCTCACGTCGTTCTTTCATTGCTGGTGTTTGCGCAGTTGTCGCATTAGGTGGAAGTGAGGTCCCCGCTGCAGCGAATACAGCGGTGAAGAAGCTTCCTGGTGGCCGTCTATCGGTTGATCTAAAAGCGGTGCCTGCACTAGCAAAAGTTGGTGGAGCAGCAAGGGTTGGTTCTATAAAGGGGGTGCCAGTTGCGATCGCTCGCACTGGCACCTCTAAATACATTGCCTTCAATCTTTTATGCCCGCATCAAAAGGTAACTGTCACGCAAAATGAAAAAGGGTGGGTTTGCAATGCCCATGGCTCTGAATTCGAAGCTGACGGCGATTTGGCGTTAGGTCCAGCCACGACAGGGCTGGCTCGGGTACCTATGAAGATCTCAAAAGGTCTAGCCACCATCGGGTAATTAACACTAAGCAAGTAGATGGGATTGTCACCAATGCGAAAGTTTATGATGGTCACAATTGTTTCAATGCTGATTATTATTGTTACTTACTTCCTGCCAAGTGGAGTTTGGGCCGAATTTGGAGGATTGCCAGCACACCCGCTAATTATTCATGGCGTGGTAGTTCTTTTGCCTTTGCTTGCAATTTTTCTACTTGTAGGACTTTTTTGGAAGAATCTACTTAAGAAGTTACACCTTCCGCTTATTGGATTGCTTGCACTTTCTGTAGTAGGCGTTCTTGCTGCCAAGTCGTCTGGATACTCGCTATCGGCCGTAGTAGGTCTTCCAAGGTCGCATGCCCAGTGGGGCAATTACCTAGTCTTACTTGCCATTGCACTTGTTTCCTCATTTGTACTTTTTTCATATTTTTCTTTCTATAAGAAAAGCAAGATAGCGTCATCAAGTCTAGGAGTTCTAATGGCTTTTCTGGCGGTTAGTGCGATTGGAATGACCTATGTAGTTGGCCATTCGGGTGCAGAAAGTGTTTGGAAGTACAAATACAACTCCATTAAGGACCAACAGAAATTACCTTAGGCAGCGCCTCTCCACAGAACTTCTCAATCTTTTGGGGGCAATAGTGGGGGCAAATCATATTTTCGAGCGTGACTTCACGCATAACAATGTCGTCTCCGGCTTATAGGGCGACTCATATAACACCATGAGGCCCCTCGCTGAAATAGGCGGGGGGCTTCTCCATTTTTTTAATCTGCCGATTGCTTAGGTTTACTTACTGCCGCAAATAACTTACGATTTCAATATGGCTGAGAAAAAAGTCACGGGACCTGCCTCTTACTTCCCATCAATTGAGAAGAAGTATGGCAAGCCAATCGAACATTGGATGAAAGAGCTTAAGAAAGTCTCTAAGCTCGCACACATGGAGCAAGTCTCTCATCTAAAAGAGAAATTCGAGATGGGGCATGGTCACGCAAATGCGATAGTTGCAGTCTTCCGACACAAGAACGGGTTATAGGGCGACTCTCGGTTACTCTGAATACATGACTGCAGACAAAATGCGTGCTGAGATTCTTGAGACCGGCAACCCAAAGATTAAATCTGCTCGAATCCTGATTAAGTCCAGTCCGGACACTATTTTTTCAATCATCAGTAATCCAAAGCGTCATAGAGATATTGATGGCAGCGCAACGATCACAGCCCATGTAAGTGGCCCAGAAAAATTGGTTCTTGGTTCTAAATTTGGAATGAAGATGCGACTTGGAATTACATATTGGATTACAAATACTGTGGTCGAGTACGAACAAGACAAGTTGATTGCCTGGCGCCATTTAGGTCGGTGGAGATGGCGCTACGAACTTGTAGATATGGGTAATGGTTCAACACAGGTAACTGAAAGCTTTGATGGAAGTTTTGCCCCTGCGCTAGCACAACTGTGGCTCAACTTTCGCAAAGCCTATCCATGGACTCAGATGGCAGTAGCTAAGAGTCTTGTCAGGCTGAAGCAAGTTTCAGAGAATAGTTAAGGTATTTTTATGAAGTTTCTTATTTCGGTCATTGATGATCTCTCTAACTCAGGAACGCCAGAAGAAATGGTCACCATCAACGCATTTAACGATTTTTTAAGGGAGAACGGGCACTGGATATTTGCCTGGGGACTTCAGGCGCCCGAGACAGCGACAGTAATTGATAATCGTGGGGGAGCGAAGATAGAGACTGGAAAGCCACTATTTGCATCGAAAGAGCATTACAGCGGACTTTGGCTCATTGAAGCTTCTGATGCTGATGTAGCCAAGAATTTAGCCTTTGAAGCTTCTAAGGCATGTAATAGAAAAGTAGAGCTGCGCCCTCTGCACTAGCTCTTTACTTTATTGACGTTAGATAAAGCCCAAAGAACGCAGAGCACGATTCCTATAGCTGATAAAACCATTGTCAGGGTCACTGATTCACCAAGTAGAAGCGCTGACCAGCCTAAGGTCATAATCGCTTGTAGTTGCTGAACTTGAGAGCCATGTGCAACTCCGAAGTCACGTAAGCCGCGATACCAAGCAAAGAAACCCAGATACATAGACGAAAGTCCGATTGCAAGCATGCCAATTACCGCGTCAAGATGAAGCGTGTATTCAGATGAGGTTGCTAGGTAGACAGCAATCGTGCCTGGAATTGCAATCGGCAAGCTGATAACAACTACCCAAGAGATGACCTGCCAGCCCGGGAGATAGTTGGTCAGACCCGCACCTTCAACGTAGCAGTATGAGGAAGCAATAACTGCGCCAATAATGATGAGATCAGTAAGCAGGTCAGCGCTCGATGTTCCACCACGGCTAATCGAGAAAAAGACAAGAAGGGCAGTGCCAAGCGTGGATGCAACCCAGAAAGAAGCACCAGGATGCTTTTTGTTCTTAATGACAGCGATGATTGCAGTAACCAGTGGCATAACGGCTGCAATAACTGAAACATGAGACGAAGTTGTGCGGTGGAGCGCTATTGCAATCAAGATGGGCCAGCCAAATACCGCGCCAAGTGCTGTGAATGCTGTCGGTCTCCAGAGATGGCGAGGTAGCGCCGGAACTTTCAGTGCAAGCATGAGAGGTATTGCCAAAAATGCTGCAATGACAGGACGAGCAAAAGCGGTAAAGAGCGGATCAAAGCTCTTGAGCGCCATCTTGGTGAAAGGTAGCGAAAGCGAAAATGCGAAGACGCCAAGGAAGGCAAAGAGAAGGCCACTTCGCTGGGTTTTGCTCAGAGAAGTGGCCACCTGCTTACTTTAGTTGAGGTTAACTTTGACTGCTTTACCTGTACGAGCAGATTCATGTGCAGCATCAGCCAAGATCAGAGCAGCGCGGCCATCATCGTAGGTAGAGCCAAGCACCTTACCTTCTTGAATTCCATCAACAAAGAGCTTGAGTTCATTGCGATATGACGCGGCATAACGCTCGAGGAAGAAGTCCATATATGGCTCACCACTTGAAGTGACATCCTTGTTATAGAGCTGAACAGTTGAGTGTCCGAGGTTGCTGATTTGCAACATGCCCTTGTCGCCAAAGACTTCAATGCGCTGGTCATAGCCGTAAGAAGAGTGGCGTGAGTTAATGATTGTGACTATCTCATTATTGGCGCCCTTCATGACAACGCTGACATTGTCGAAGTCGCCTTCTTCCTTGATGTAGTCGCAGAAGCTATTTGCGCCGAATGCTGATACTTCAACAATATTTGGCACAAAGTTTCGCGCCATATCAAAGTCATGAATTGTCATATCGCGGAAGATTCCACCAGAGACTGCGATGTATGCCTGTGGCGCAGGTCCTGGATCGCGACTAGTCATGATGACCTGTTCAATAGTTCCGATCTCACCATTTTCAACCTTGCGCTTAACTGCCTTAAATTGTGGATCTTGGCGACGATTAAAGCCGATAGTGACATTTGTCTTCGCTGAATTAACTAGTGGACGTAGTTCATCAACATTCTTGATATCTAAATCAATTGGCTTCTCGCAGAGTGCGTGCACTCCAGCGTTAATAGCTTCGCGTAGAAGAGGAACGTGTGTTGGGGTTGGAGAGCCGATGATTACTGCATCGATCTCGCCAGAGTTGATTACTGCAACTGGGTCTGATGCGATCTTGCCGCCGAAGTCGGCTGTGACCTTCTTGGCAGATTCTTCAAAGGGATCTACGACGAAGACGAGCTCAAGATTGGGATTGTCGTTAACACTTCCGGCGTGTACGTAACCAATTCGTCCGGCACCGATAATTGCGATTCTTAGCTTCTGAGTCATTGCGCGAGCCTAATCCTTACTGTGTCGTAGCGGAACTTACTTGAAGCGAGTTCCGATCTGGTTTCCGATGGTCAGTGCAGTCTTGATGTTGTTGAGAGATTCTTGATGGGTATAGAGCGGAGCCTCGAGTAAGCCTTGCTCGACATATTGCGCAAAGGCATGGACTTGGTGGATGAGGCCCAAATGCTCAGGTAGTCCAAGGTCATCAACCCACGTTGTTTGTGCGCCGTTGAACTCAGGGCCATGCAACGTAATGGATGTCGGAGTAAAGAATGGAGTCCCGAAGGTGAGCGCACCCTTGCTGCCAGATACTCCTGCCCAATGAGGCAAGGTGGTGCGAGCAGATAGAACGAAGTTTGCGCGAGAGCCATCGGCATATCGCATAAATGTATGGGTCTCTTCATCAATCTGATTGTGATGAAGCTTTCCGAATGCGTGAATCTCTGTTGGTTCACCGAGGAATTGCTGGGTAAAGGCGATTGGGTAGATGCCCATATCGATGATTGGGTTTCCACCACCGAGGGTAAACAAACGTGGAACTGCCAAGTTGGCCTGACAGAAATTAGAGATAACAAGTTCTACTTCACCAATAGTTCCAGCAGCAACTAACTGGCGAGCAATATCCATCTGTGGCAAGAAGCGAGTCCACATTGCTTCTAGGGCTAAAACCTTCTTAGCTTTTGCAGCTGCATATATTTGCTCGGCTTCGGCATGATCCATCGTGATTGGCTTCTCAATTAAGACATGTTTACCTGCGTTAATGGCAATGAGTGCAACTTCAAGGCGATCAGATGGCAACGTACCTAGATAAACCGCATCGATATCATCGCGCGCGACAAGTTCTTCATACGAGTTATGGAATGAAGGCAAGTTCCACTTCTGCGCAAAGCTTTCCGCTTTACCTGGAGTACGTGAGGCAACTGCCACAAACTCTTGGTTAGAGTTGAGTTGAGCAGTCTTGACCATCGCCTCGCTAATCCAGCCAGCGCCAAAGATTCCCCAGCGAAGTGGTTTGGAATCTGCAGCTTTAAAGATATGTGGCTTTGGCAGAGTGGTCATAGCTTTCCTTTAGTTATCTGGGTTAGGGACTGTGACATCACGAACAAATGATTCGAGGTCATTGACTGATTGTAAGAAGCCACGAAGTGTGCGCAAGGTTGCCCCAAAGTTGGTGAACTCTTCTACCTTCAAGCCATCGACGTCATACATCTTTCTAAACTCTGGAAAGTTTTCACGGAGTGGGTCAAGGATGCGTGCCTCGACTGGCTCATTAACACTGTTGAGGTTTGGAGTAATGCCCATCTCATTAATCTTGACCTGCCATGCATAAGGAGGTGAGATCACCGAATCGCCACCGATGATTTCAGACCAGTGCATGTGATTACGGAATGCCGCTGACAATAAGCGAGTGCGATATCCGCGTTCGGTGTAGACCTTGTGCGCATGTCTAAAGACTGCAACGCCTGCCCATTCAAGAATCTCAGGGTCTACCTGTGTATTCATCTTCGCGGCGCCCACCTTTACCCAGTCATCGACGCGACCAACCATGATCGTGCAGACAGGCCCCATCTGAGAAATATCTTTTCCTTCGGCTTCACGGCGCTTTAGTCCGCGCTCAACCGCTTCAGCAACAGCGATAGTTTGTGCGACAGAGAAAGAAACTGTGGCGTTGATACTCACACCTTTATAGGTAGCCTCTTCAAAGGCGGAAATTGCTTCAGAGGTAACTGGAATCTTTACAATCATGTTCTTGGCTAGTTGAGAAAATTCAAGCGCCTGGTCAGAGAGCGCCTTAGCATCTCTGAAATTTCGTGGATCTGTTTGAATAGATAGGCGACCATTGCGACCATTCTGCTTCTCAAACTCTGGCTCAAATAACTTCGCAGCATTAATCGACAGTTCCTTCACCATCGCCCAACCAATTGCATCATCTGTGGCGGTTGGATGTGCTTTGGCGTAATCCTTGATGCGTGAAACCCAATGCTCTTTATCAGCCTTGAGAGCTGTAAGCGCGATTACTGGATTACAAGTTGCTCCAACAATTCCCCACGTGAGTGCATCTTTGAGCTCTTTGGGATCAGCTGAGTCATTCCACAGAACAGTCTTGGAATTCTTCTTCATGTAGAGAAATGGTGACTCGGTCATTTGAGTTCCTTTGTGGTGCGATTGGTATTGACTGGGTTAACTTTTTGCCAAGATCCTGATGCTATTGAGCGTTTTGCGGCGGCAATACATTCAGCTGCTGAGTAACAATCTGATGCCGATGGCGCATACTGCTTACGTTCTAGTACTGACTTTATAAAGAGGGAAGCCTCAATAGTTTTCAAATCATCAAAGCTCATCGATATTCCACGTCCTGGTTGAAAGTTGCCGTAGTGACCATCACCTGGTGCTGAAAGCGCACGGGTGAAGCCATATTCAGGAGCATCACGGAAAGCGACCTCAAGTTCAGTCAAGCGTTCAAAGTTCCAACGAATTGTGCCCAATGAGCCACGGACTTCAATGCTGTATTCGCATGATGGACCAACGCTAATTCGCGAACTTTCGAAGGTGCCGCTTGCGCCATTGGCAAAGCGCATCATTCCTGAAGTCCAATCTTCATTTTCGACTGTGCGAAGTTCACCGGATGCATTTTTGGCAAAGTGTGAAGTGCCCGGAGCTGCCTCACGACGTTCTTTGATAAAAATCTCTGATTGGGCGTTGATTTCGGTGATGTCATCGACTACATACTGGGCTAAATCAAATCCATGTGACATCAAGTCACCCAAAACTCCAGAGCCGGCGAATTCATTGACATAGCGCCAGGTAAATGCACCCTCTGGATCATTGACATAATCGGCAATCATCTTGACTTCGACGTTATAGATTTTTCCAAGCTTGCCGCCACGCACAAGCTCGCGTGCATGAGCGATGGCAGGGGATTGGCGATAGTTAAATCCCACCGCAGTCATCAAACCCTTAGCGATTGCACCTTCTGCAATTTCGCGAGATTCCACTTCGCTACGACCCATCGGCTTTTCAATCCAGAAATCTTTGCCTGCCTTGATGGCTGCCATAGCAATTTCGTGATGGAGAAAGTTTGGGGAACAGATTGAAACAATATCGACATCGGGATGGTTAATGACATCGAGATAGTTTTCAGTGGCTTGCTCAAACCCCATGAGGTTGACAGCGCTTTCGCGCGCAGATTCCAGGGTGTCAGCTGCAATCACTTTACGAATGGCAACGCCAAGTTCTGGATAACGTTCTGGAACTTGTGAAAGCCCGCGGCTATGTACGCGACCCATCCAGCCAACGCTGATGAGGCCGTAGCCGAGAGTCTTCTTAGCCATTGACGCTTACTTCACACGTGCAGCGCGGGTGGCAGCCAAGATATGTTCGCGAGTGCGCTGTGCAATCGGGAATGGCATATCAACAGGGCAGCCATACATATCTTGTTCAATGATGGCGAAGATATCGGGATTGATTTCAAGTGCGCGCTCAATGATGGGTGCAAACTTTGGTACTCCTTCAAAGCCTGGCTCTGTCATAACTCCCTTAGCAACTGCTTCAACGAATGGAAGATCATTCTTCAGGGTCTCAGCCAAGATATCTGGGTGTACCTGCTTCAGGTGCAGGTAGCCGATGCGCTCCGGATAGGCGTTCATCATCTTGATGTTGTCACCTAAGTAGTAAGCAAAGTGTCCGGTATCAAGGCAGAGGTTTGAATACTTTGGATCAGTCTCTTGCAAGTAGCGCTCAACTTCTTGATAGGTACCAATATGGCTATCTGCATGTGAATGGAACTGCTGATGAATACCGAACTCTTCAAGGAGCGCCTTACCTAACTTGTTATGTCCTGCAGCAAGTCGCTTCCACTGTTCATTGGAAAGTGTGCGAGATTCCCGGGCCTGGCCGGTCTTGTCATCGCGCCACAGATCAGGGATAACAACGAGGTGTTCGACGCCTAACTTTGAAACAAGGGTTGCAACAGCGAGTGCTTGATCCCAGGCGCGCTGCCATTGACTCTCATCTTCTTTGTGAAAACCAGTAAATACGGTTCCAGCAGTCATCTTGAGATTGCGCTTACCAAGTTCATCTTCTAGCTGCTTTGGATCAGTTGGCAGATATCCATACGGCCCAAGTTCAATCCAGTGGTAGCCCGCTTCGACGACTTCATCAAGGAAGCGATCCCATGGCACTTGATGAGGTTCGCTGGGAAACCAGACACCCCATGAATCGGGTGCGGTACCTACGCGGATTTGCTGTGTCATGAGTGGGCTCCTATTTCTTATCTTTTCTGCCATTACCAAGCAACGGGCGTTGCTTCTTAATATCTACTGAGTACTTCGCATATGCATCTTGGGTGCTCTTCAAAGTTGAAATTGGCGCAATTGGAACATCCCACCAACCTTCTCCGGAAGGTGAATAAAGAAGTGGGTCGCTATTGATGTGAATCAAGGTAGCCGTCTTTGAAGACTTCGCCTTCTTAACCGCTGCCTGCAGATCGGCAATTGCAGAAGGGGATTCGTTAATGCTGATGACATCAATACCGAGGCTTGCAGCGTTCGCTGCTAAATCAATCGGCAACTTTTTGCCACTTTCAAAGTTATTGCCCGGTGCATCATGGAATCGATATTGAGTGCCAAAGCGTTGCGAACCGATACTTTCAGAGAGATTGCCGATTGAGGCAAAGCCATGGTTTTGAATCAAAACAATCACAAATTTAAGTCCTTCGGCAACTGCTGAAACAATTTCAGTGTGCATCATCAGATATGAACCATCGCCGACCATCACGATCGGCATTGCGCCTGCGCGGGCTGCGCCTAAGCCAGCGGCAATTTCATATCCCATACAAGAGAAGGCATATTCAACGTGATAGCCAAGAGGCGAACGCACGCGCCATAACTTGTGAAGATCACCCGGCAGCGAACCTGCAGCACAAATCACTGTGTCATGTGCATCAGATGCAGATTGCACCGCGTGAATGATTTCTGTTTGGCTTGGTAGTGCACGTTTTTGATCAACAAAGGCTGCATCAACTACTGCATCCCATTCACGCTTTTCTTTAGCAGCGCGGGCTGCATAGTCAGTAGAGACTTGGAATGAAGAGAGCAGAGATGTGAGTTCTGTTAGCGTTTCGCGTGCATCTGCAACAACCGGCAGTGCACTACCGTGCTTAAAGGCATCAAATGAAGCGATATTGATATTGATAAAGAGTACATCTGGATTTTGGAAGGCGGTGCGGCTCGATGTGGTGAAATCACTGTAGCGAGTACCGATTCCGATGACGACATCAGCCTCTTTCGCTAACCGATTTGAAGCAGTTGTACCTGTGGCGCCAACCGAGCCTAAATACTGTGGGTGATCCCAGTTGAGTGAGCCAACTCCGGCTTGTGATGCGCTGACAGGAATCTTTGTCTGCTCAACAAACTTCTGTAGCGCTTGGTGAGCATCAGAGTAGATAACTCCGCCACCTGCGATGATGAGTGGAGCTTTAGCGGATGCAATAACGCGAGCAGCTTCGGCTAGAACCGAGATTTCTGCCCGTGGACGACGAATATGCCATTCACGATCTGCCAAGAACTCTTCAGGGACTTCAATGATTTCAGCCTGCACATCTTCAGGAAGACAGATGGTCACAGCGCCGGTTTCGACAGGATCTGTCAGCACGCGCATTGCACCTAAGAGCGCAGAGAAGACTTGTTCTGGTCGCTGCACACGATCAAAGAAACGCGAAAGCGGTTTGAAAGCATCGTTGACAGAGAGCGATGCATCGTGCGGAACTTCTAACTGTTGCAACACCGGATCAGAGGAACGGTTAGCAAATGTGTCCGATGGGAGTAAGAGAACTGGAAGATGATTGGTAGTTGCAACAGCAGCGCCTGTTAACATATTTGTTGCCCCTGGGCCAACGGATGCGGCACAAGCAAAAGTTGCGC
>VFQS010003281.1_pt1 | contig 12471 bp, 14 predicted proteins | sample 3512361 | NCBI WGS metagenome assembly VFQS01 (sample SAMN10412375, study PRJNA504923) | tailings metagenome | isolation source: Relicate 1 Philex TSF3 active mining | place: Philippines
GCAGCATCTTCACCCGCGCGAAGAACGCCCAGGCGCGCAGCTATGCCACCACGTCAAAGAATGTGGCGCGGCTGATGCTGATCTTTCGCAGGACAATCGACGCATTGACCGATGCGGTCGATACCGGCGAAGATCCAATGGAGGCCCTGGACGCATCGGTCGGGTGGAACACCCTCCTGAAGGCGAGGCCAGAAGTGGCGACAATCGCGGAAACCGCCAACCTTGATCCGCTGACGGTGGCGGCCGACCGCTATGCGACGTTGCGCAAGTTCGCCCCCGACCTGCTTGAGGCGCTCCAGTTCAGGGCCGGAAAGGGCAGTGCAAAAACGATCGCCGCCATCGAGATGCTGCGCGACCTCAACAGGTCGGGCAAACGCGATCTGCCTGCCGACGCTCCGATGCCCTTCCGCAAGGAATGGCGGAAAATCGTCGTGGGCGATGACGGCAAGATCAACCGGCGTCTCTGGGAAATCGCGACGATCGCGCATCTGCGCAACAAGCTGCGTTCCGGGGATGTCTGGGTGGAGCGATCGGCAGGATACCGCCGGTTCGACAGCTACCTGCTCAGCGAACCCCAGGCGAAGCCGATCGTGTCGGCTCTCGGTCTGCCACCCACAGCCGGCGAATGGCTCGAACAGCGGGGCCGCGAACTTGACTGGCGGCTTAAGAAATTTGCCCAGCGCCTGAAGCGCGACGCTCTGGAGGGTGTGCGATATCGCGACGACCGCCTCCAGATATCCCCCGTTCGCACGATCGCGACGCCCGACGCCGAAGCGCTGGCCGACCGGCTCGATGCCATGATGCCACGCATCCGCATCACCGAGCTACTGCATGAGGTGGCGCAGGAAACCGGCTTTCTTGCGGCGTTCACCAACCTGCGTACCGGCGAGCCGTGTCCCAATGAAAACGCGCTGCTCGCCACGATCCTCGCCGATGCGACCAATCTCGGCCTGTCGCGCATGGCGGCGGCGAGTCAGGGCGTCACGCGCGATCAGCTCCTCTGGACCCATGACGCCTATATCCGCGACGACAGCTACCGCGCGGCGCTGGCCCTCCTCATCAACGCGCACCACCGCCTGCCATTCTCACGAGTATGGGGCGACGGCACCACGTCCAGTTCCGATGGCCAGTTCTTCAGGGCCGCGAAGCGCGGCGCGTCGGGCGGCGATATCAACGCCCGCTATGGCGTCGATCATGGCTTCAGCTTCTACACCCATAATTCTGATCAGCGCGCGCCCTACCACGTCAAAGTGATCTCGGCCGCGACGCATGAGGCGCCCTATGTCCTCGACGGCCTCACCAGCCACGGCACCGATCTCAGGATCGTCGAGCATTACACCGACACCGGCGGGGCGACCGATCATGTCTTCGCCCTGTGCGCGATGCTGGGATTTCGCTTCTGCCCGCGCCTGCGCGACTTCCCCGACAGGCGGCTCGCGCCGATCGCGCCGGTCACGGCCTATCCGTCCATCACCCCGCTGTTGGGCAAGCGTATCCGCACCGACATCATCGGTGAGCAATGGGAAGACGTGCTGCGCCTCGTAGGGTCGATCAAGGCCGGCCATGTCGCGCCATCGGTCATGCTGCGAAAGCTCGCTGCCTACGAACGGCAGAACCAGCTCGATGTCGCGCTACAGGAAATCGGCAAGATCGAGCGGACGCTGTTCATGCTGGACTGGCTAGAAAATCCCGATCTGCGCCGGCGATGCCATGCCGGTCTCAACAACAGCGAGCAGCGCCATGCCCTGACGCAGGCGATCTACACATTCCGCCAGGGCCGCATCATCGACCGCAGCCACGAGGCGCAGCAATATCGGGCGTCCGGCCTCAATCTGCTCGTCGCCGCGATCGTCTATTGGAACACGATCTACATGGATGCCGCCGCCCAGCATCTACGATCAACATCGGTCGCGGTGCCTGATGATCTACTCGCCCATACGTCCCCAGTAGGTTGGGAGCATATTGCTTTCTCGGGCGATTTCCTCTGGGATCGAGCAGCCGCTTCCGCTGGCCGCAAGGCCCTCAATCTGCCGCCGGATAGCCGCGCCGCCTAAGCGTTCGCTGATTGTTCGCCCTTAGCGTTGTTTAGCGTACCATCCACGCTATGCCCTCTTACTGGTTCCGCTTCATGGCTGCCGCGTGAGAACGGAGGAGCTATGTCCAGCGATTTTGTCCAGAATATTACCGACGCGATTGGCGCCCACGGAGCCTGGAAGCTCAGGCTGCGCACTGCCATCGCCACGGGAAGCAGCGACGCGAGGCCTTCGGAGGTACGCTGTGACGACCGATGCGCCCTGGGCAAATGGCTGCACAGCCCGACGATGGACGTGCAGGTCAGGAGCGGGATGCCCTACAAGGTGGTCCGACGTCTCCATGCCGAGTTCCACAGCACGGCCGCCGACGTCCTCACCCATGCGCTCGAAGGCCGCAAGGCGGACGCGAACGCTTTGCTCGAAGGCGACTTCACCGCGCGATCGGAAAAGCTTGTCCGCGCTCTCGCCAAATGGAAGGGCGAAGCATTGGCGGCCAGCCGACACTGAGCGGGCGCCGTTCGTCCGCTTCAGGAAATGTTGCGGGATTACGCGGTGAAATCGAGCCTCCGGCGCCTGTCCTCATCCGCGCGCGGGCGCCCGGGGTCTGCTACTCCTTCGCGAGAGGCTGCGCCGCGAACGAATTGGCGGGCCCCAAGCTCACCGGTTCATTTGGCCGGTAAGCGTTGAGATCAGGGTGTCAGAAGGTCGCGTGCGGTCCTATGCAGGCCGGGCGAGCGCTTCGATCTTGCTGACGATGTCCCTCGAGCGATAGGGCTTCGCGATGAAGTCCGTGCCGATCGGCATCATGCCATCGCCGGGCCAGACCCGACCCGAGGTCACGAGGACAATGATGTCGGGCCATCGCTCTCTGATAGCGGTCGCGAGAGCCAGCCCGTTCATCTCGCCCGGCATCTCGACATCGGTGAACACGGCCCGGATGTCGTCCCTACCCTCGAGGATCGTCAGCGCCTCGGCGGCATTGCACGCCTCATGGATCCGGTATCCCTGGTCCATGAAGATGTCGGCCGCCATCGCGCGGACCAAAGGCTCATCTTCAACGATGAGCGCCGCGCCAAGTTCGCGGTTCCCTAAGCCGTTTGTCGCCCCCATCATCTCACCTACTCCGCTACTTTTTCTTTGGTGCCGCTTTGGCCATCTATGCATTGCGCCACGTCGCGGAGCATCCCGGCCCAATATCCCAGGATCAATCCTTCATTACGTGCGGATTCCGCGGTGGTCACCGCATAGATGCCGAGAATGTTCGCCAGCTCATCGACCCCGATTTCTCCTCGGCGCGCCATGAGCACGCCCAGCACCGAAAGGGCACCGCCCATTGCCCTTATGAGCGTCGGATCGGACAGCGCCGCAGCTTCGGCAAGCAAACCCTCATCCGGCTCTGCCGGGTCGACCCGCCCGAGGCTATCGATCGCCGCCTGCACCTGCGCTGCCGCCGTGGCCTCCCCAGCCTCGTCGAGCATCGAGAGCGCGATCCGCATGAGACCAGCGGCTCTTTGCTGTAGAGTAGGCCCGTCCTTCATGCGAACCCCTCACGCTGTTCCCCAAGGCGCTGCCGGTCAACCTCGCCCTTGCTTTCCCCTGCCCTCGAAATCTCGATCGCGTTCTTCCCGCCGCGCTTGGCGCAGTACATCGCGAGATCGGCCGCGTGCATCAGTTCGGCGGCATTGCCGCTCGCATCAGGCGGGATCAGCAGCGCACCCATGCTGCAGGTGACCGGATAGGAGGTGTCCGCCAGCACGGACGACAGACGGGCATGAATATCCCGGGCGAATGCCTGCCCCTCGATGATCGTTGGCACGCGCACCAGCAAGGCGAACTCGTCTCCGCCGATCCGTCCGATCAGATCTTCCCGTCGCATGATCGTGGATGCCCCGCGGGCGAAAGCCTGCAGAACCGCATCTCCGGCCCTATGGCCCTCGCGGTTGTTCACGCCTTTGAAGTCGTCGAGATCGAGGACGACCAACAGCAGGGACTCACCTGCGCGGCGCGCGTCTTCGATCATTCTGGCGCTCCGCCGCTGGAAGACCTCGTTGTTCAGCGTTCCGGTCATGCGATCGCGGTGCGCATGAAAGAGTTCGCGGTCGTACGACCGGCGGAAGCTCGTCACCGTCGCTGCGATAAAGAGGAAGGCGACGACCCGGACAGCTACGCGCAGCGCCATCAAATGCGCCTCGAGCGGCGCCTCGACATGGAAAGACGGGATAAGGGCAAGCAAGGCTGTCAGGACGGCAACGAAATAGCCTTCGCTCGCTCCCAGGGTCCAACAGGCGGCGCAAACGACGAGCATATAGAGCGGCGAAAAGCCGACACCGGGAAAGCTCGAGTCGGCGAGCGCGATTCCGGCGGTCGCCATCACGACCGCAAGCCAGGCCTGCTCTCTGGAAAGGGATTCAAGGTGTCTGGCCAGAAAGCCTGCGGGCATTGATGTGTTCACGCGCAACCTACTCGATCGAAAATTCCTCAGTCGCGTGTCGGCAGCGGAAGCTAGCTGGCGGCACGTCTCCTTTGGGAGACGTGCCGGCCACTAGAACCGGGTGTTGCAAACCTGAAGCAAGTCAGGCGCGGACGCCTTTAGCCGGGTGGCCTGGACATGCGCGTCCGCCACCCGGTCGATAAGCTCGACCAGCCCTTGCTTCAGGAGGTTTGCACGCCTCCACCCACGTCTCCGCAGGCGGCCGCACGGTAGGCCGAAACCGTTAAGAAAAGCAATAAAATGGTCGCTCAAGGCGTTCGCGGGACCAGGGACCGGCTCACATCGGTCCGGCGCAGCCCGGCCCGATCTCAGCCCTGCCTTGCGAAGAGCTCGTGGAACAGCTCCTCGCAGCGCCGCCGGCCTTCGGGCGTGAGAACGACCGACCTCGCCTTTCCCACGGGATCGAGGATCAAGCCTTTCTCGTGCAGACGTCCGAGAGCTGACCAGTCGAAGGACTTCCAGGCCCTCTCCATCCCGGATAACCGATCGGCGCCATGCAGCGTCAGGAACATGAGAGCCAGCACAGCCTCGTCGATCCTGTCCAAGTCGATAGTGTTCTGGCCCATGGTTCGGCTCCGCCTGCGGCGGCCAATATCGCATGGCTCGCAATCAGCCGCCACCGCCTGCCCGAGTGCGCTCTTCCGTGTCGAGCGTCGCCACGACACGCCAGGCACGCACGATCGCGGACGATCATCGGACCGCCGCCCCTGTGAAACGACCATATGGCAATCGCGCCAGGCTGCAGGACCTCGCATTCAGCCTGCCGGAATGCGCCTTGACACGGCGACGCTGGCCGCGAACTCCTATTCGAGATAAGACTGCAACATGACGACGAGCGCCGCTCCTCTTCCGCCACAGCGGCGGCCCGTGATCCGCGCTGTCAGCTTCGATGAGGTTGGCGAAGCGATCGGGAGGTTGCTCGCCATCGCCCTGCCCCCCTCACGGGCTGCCGAGACGGGAGCATCGCCAAATGTCGCGGATTTCCTGCTTGCCTGGTGGAACGCCGACGAGTGCGGCCATTTCCCGATCCTGCACCTGTGCAACCTCGATGCGATCATTGCCGAGGATATGCTGACGATCATGGCCTGGCTGGCGCAGGAACCGACGGTCTATGCAGATGCCTGGGGCTATCGCGACGCTATGCACGAACTCTGGATCCGGTATCGCGGAAGTCCGGGCGAGGCATAGCGCACCCGAGCGTGCCTTGGATTGTCCGGGCAGACGCGGCAATTTTCTTGCGAGCAGGTACGATCGGTTGGAGCTTCGGACCTGCGGTACCCCTGATCGCCAATGCCATATGGCGGCCGGCCAGGCTCTGGCCAGCCACGCATTTGGCCTCGGCGCGACTGTCACGGCATAAGGCTGGCGCACATTGGAATGACGTTCCCATCCTTGCCTTTCCGCCGTTCCACCCGGCGCTCCTGAACGCGTCGGATACTTGTGAGCGTCGTGTGGCAGGCAAGGGTATCAGCTGCAGCGACAGTGCCGGAGGATGGATCCGTGAGCAGATAGCTTGCGATAACACCGCCACTGATCTTGAGCGGATCGAGGCCGAACGTCGTTGCGATATTGCGCGTGTTTACGAGGCTCCCGCCCGCCCGGTCGACATGGAGGCGAAGAACCGGCGTTCCAGGCACGAGGATATCGGCAACGCGACCGGCCGAGATAAGCGGTATCGCGCCGCTGGCCGCCGGCGTCGTCACCCGCGCCGCGAAGGCGTCATGGCGCGCCGCCGCGGAATTGAGGGCGGCGAGCTGAACCTTCTCGGCCGGCGTCGGATCCTTCTTGGCCGCGAGAGCCGACCGAAGGGCCTCCGCCTGGCTCCGCCGTTCGACGAGCGATGCAAAATCGTTGAAAAGAGCCTTGGCCTTGGCGCCGGGCGTTCCTCCGATCAACGCCGACGGCAGAACCGCGTTCGAGCCAAGCCGCCCGGCGACGGCCCAGCTCAGCATGCGGTCATCGATGGCGCTCACATCGATGCCGCTCAGTGTACTGTCCGAGCGCAGGAGACCCGCAAAGGCCGAGATCGCCGCGATCGTGCCCGCGCCGCCACCCATCATGCCGGCGTCGACGGGATCGACGCCTGCATCATCGAACAGGCGGGAGATCATCTTCATTTCGAGATCGAGCGCCGCTGCCAGGCCAAGATCGAGACTCTCCGCGAGCGTCAGGACGATGACCTTCTTGCCCTGGATCGCCTGGACGGTGCTTATGTGCTGCGCCGCGGCGCCCAGAGCCTGGCCCGAGAGAAGCGTCGCTTCCATTGCGCCTGCATTCGTTCCGAGCTCGGTCTTTCCTTCGAAGCTCGGTAAGCCCAGCGCCTTGATCCGATCAGCCTCGGCCCGCGCGAGCTCCGCCTTGGCCTTTTCGAGATCGGTCTCGGCCTTGATCCTTTCGGTTTCCGAGACCGTCGCAGGGTCGGCCTGCGCCATTGCGGAAGCGGGCGCCAGAAAGGCGGCGAGTGCCAGAGGCAGAAAGCGCGCCCTCATCCGAACACCCGATCGAGAAGAGCGAGGATCGTTGAGACGAAGGTCGCGGCGAACGCGGCAAGAATTTTCTCGAAATCACTTTCGGCGAGACCAGGCACCGCCCATGCCCATGCCAGAAAGGCGATGACGGCGGCGATGATCGGCCAAATCGGCCACCTGAAGCGCGTCGTCGGGTCGGCTTTGTGAGCCTCCTTCCACTTTCCTCCGGCAACCAGGAGGACGATGACAGGCGTAACCGCCAGCCCGAAGACGAAATAGACGGTCCGGATGTCGATCGACCCGAGAATCTCCGGCAGACCGGCCGCGTCGTCGACGGGCGTCGCCGCGCTGAGCACCGAAACAGCCGCTATGAACAGCGTGATCGCTTCGACCGGGATGAACGCCGTCAAAGCCTCGAACGGTTGCTGATTGCTCCCGCCGCTTCCTCCCGCCCCGTGCCGGCGATCCGCCCAGCGCCCCGTCATTGTCGCAATCGACATGATACCCCCCTTCCTTGCTTCCATCGCACGGCGGTCCGCCGTCCGATCACTCACTCATGATCCGCCTATTCCTCGTCCGCCTCCTCGCTCGTCGTAGCGACCGGCCTGCGCGATGCTCTGTCTCCGACCAGCCCTTTCAACGCCGCTGCCAGGGCGGCAACGGCTCCAAGCGCCAATCCGGCGCCCAGAAAGCCCCTGAAGCCCGGCGGATACCTGCCTCCGCCTGCCCGTTCGAGCAGCGCACTGATGAACTCGGACTCCGGAATGGGCGACTGAGGCAATCCGGCGAACGGCATGAACAGGGATTGCTCCCCGGCAAGCCAGATTGCTCCAAGCTTCATGCTCGGAGATTCGATGATGCGCAGCTCATAGTCGGCCTGGTCGGCAAACTCCTCGCATGCGGCGGCGGCGCTGATCATGGCCGAGACGCGATCGCCCGAAACGAGACGAGCGAAGCGCAGCTCGTCATTCTTCGACTTTACGTCAGCGAGGCTGGGCTCACCCTCCTGCGTGGTGATGACGCTGCGCCAGCCGATCTGCCTGAGGAGCGCCGAGACGCTCAGGTCGCGTGCTCCACCGCGGGAAGCGAGCTGCTCGGCGCTTACGGTGTAGAGCGGTAATGGCTCGCTCATTTCCCGGAAGCTCCGATCGAAGGTCCTCACATCACCATCGAGGCGATCGAGCGTGTTCGCCATCAGCTCCGCAACGGCCGCCGGTGGGGATTGTCGGGATACGGCCATCACCCGCCTCCCAGCAGCTCTGGACGATGATCGGGATCGGCGCTCCCGCCCGACATCCGCGGGACGCCAGGCTTCAGGGTGAAGTAGCTGTGCGTCCAAATGCCATCGTCGGCGCCATAGGCTGTCTCGCACTCACGAATCGGATAATATTCGACAGCCGGCCCCCAGGGGTCGCGGACCCGGGCCCACTCGCCGCCGGCCGCGTCATTCGACCAGCCCGAGACGACGACGAAATGCCCTCCGCCTGCTGCCTTTCCCTTTGTCCACTCGACGCGCACGCCCAGGGGCCTGTCGAGCTCGATTTCCGCCTTGACGACCGGAAAGCCCGCGGGTCCTTCTTCATAGCGATCGAAGCAGTCCACCAGCCTCAAGGCGCTGTGCAGATACCATTGCCTGTTGCACCGGCCGCTGTCCTTGTTCGTGCAGCAGGATCCTTGCGGAGTGACCTTTAGCGCCTTCGCTGCGAACGCGCATTGGCGCTCGGCCTGTCCCGTGTAAAAGCGAGCGATGCCCAGCGCGGTTGCCGCCCAGCACCAGTTTGTGGCGTCCTGACTCGCAACCACGACATCGAGATCCTTGCCGGCAACGGGATTGTGCGGCGCCAGCGTTCTTGGCGCGATCTCCCCGCGCTGACGAAGCTGTCGCAGGCTCCCGAATATCTTCGGCAAAGTCATCCGATCCCCCTCGATGACAGGATTACTGGCTAAGCGGCGGCGGTGCCGATGTTCGTAATTCGGCATGCTTGTTTGTCCGCGTCACCCTGCCGATCAAAGGCGGTTCTCGCGACAGTGCTGCTGCGAGTCCGCCAAGCTAAGCGACGCCTTCCCTCCAATGCGCCCCTGTAGAGCCGAGCCGCACCGGTCTCGGTTCGACTCGGCAGGGGCCCGCGTCAATTTACGGTCGCGTTCTCGGGAACCGGCGGGGTCGCAGGCTGGGCGATCTTCTCTGCGCCCATCTTCTGCAGCGTTTCGGTATCGACGAGCCGCGTGATGATCGGGTGAAGCCGCAGGCTGCCTTCCTTCACCACCTGCTTGAAGTTCGCGATGACGCTCGTTGTAGTGCGCTGGTCGGGCGCGATGACGTCGAGCAGCCAGTTGATGTCGCCGGAATTCCAGTCCTCGGCCTTGAGGCGGATCGGAAACGTGCCGGCCTGGATCTGCTCGCGAATGCGCGCATCGGCTTCTTCGTTCACGCTTGCCCAGATCGCGAGCCCGGCCATGTCGGCGATCGGCCCCGCCTTGTCGCCGCCGGGATAGGCGATCGCCACACGATCGCGCATCAGCGGCTCGAGCACGAGATGCTGAAGGTCGGCGAGCGTCTGATTGCGGTAGCGCGGCAACAGCATCATCGCCATCACCGCCTTGCCGAAGCTCTCGCGGATATGGCTTCGGACGGCCGTGATCTTGGCCGCGATCTCGGGGTCGATTGCCGTCGATGGCGCTGGTGCTTGCCCGCTCTCGGGCGCGTCAGATCCATTCGCAGCTCCGTTAGACTTCTTTGCCACTATAGTCCCTCCTATGCTGCCGGCGGGCCCCTGCGGGCCATGTGAAAGCTGCGCCAGCTCGATGATATCCTGCGTCGACCTGTAAGACCAGATTTCCTTTATAACCGCGCATCACTCAGACGGCCAAAGCATAAATGAGATACACTCAATTTGAATGTAGTTTATTCTGCTATTCTATGCCGCCAAATTTCGCCCGTGACTCCGAACTACATAGTTGCCATGCACATATTACTAATGCCGTTCAAACTATGCACATGACATGTACATTCGCCGTTTCTCTTCCATGGTAGATTTCTATTGCATCCTTACAGGCTTGTGGCATCGTGGCAAGAGTGAAGGAGGGGGGTCTGGGGATGGTTCTAGCTTTCGCCGCGTTTAGATCGCAGTCGGCCCTCGATTCTTCTGATCAGCTTTCAGTCCGAGTTCACTTCGCCATCGAGGACCGTTTTGATGAGGCGGTGATCGATGCACGTAATGGGCTCTGGACTTTGCGCGGCGCCTGCGGTGCTCATTTCAGCCCGGCGATTGATGCGGTGCATACGCTCGATAGAAACTCACAGACCGGACGCTGCTCAACTGCGGCACAAATTGACGATGAACGGACACGCGGCGGAGACGATACGATGGCGATCACCTACTCGACTGACCGGCAGGCCTACGTCGATTCCGAGAGTGGCGAATATATGACGGAGCGCCAGGTCGACCGTGACTACATGCATTATGACTTTGCATTGTATAGAAGTGACGGAACAATGGTCGTTGGCGTAGAGACGCAACAGTTCCTGGCAAACCCTGACAGGAAAAATGACGAACGACCTTTGGTACAGTGTTTTATAAGGAAGGCTTGGAAGCCGGACGCAAAGCACACGTCACATCGAGCGTATTTGACAGAGACGGATCCACTTATCGAACGCATTACGACCTTCCTAGTCGCTAGACGTGCGCACTTCAGCGGCAACCAGGATAACAGTGGCTTCGAAGTTTTCGTCGAATTCGGCCCTGATAAGACCTGGAAGGAGATATACGCTCATGGCTGACATCCCTTCTCTCGTTGAGATCCTCACCAATGGCAATCCGCCATCTCGGAGCATTAGGCTCAGGACCTATTAAAGGGATTCCCACGGCGGCGATAATCTGATTCAACGGCGGCGCGAAGGAGGCGTTGCGATGAGTGATCTGTTTTGGTTGTCGGAGGCGCAGATGCGCCGGATAGAGCCGTATTTTCCGCTGTCGCACGGGGTTCCAAGGGTCGACGACCGACGGATCATCAGCGGGATCATCTTTGTGATCCGTAATGGGCTGCGCTGGCGCGATGCGCCTGCCGAGTATGGTCCACCCAAGACGATCTACAACCGGTTCATCCGCTGGAGCCGCATGGGCGTGTTCAACAAGATCTTCGCAGGCTTGGCAGCGAAGGGTGGCAAGCCGGATCATCTGATGATCGATGCCACCCATCTCAAGGCGCACCGGACGGCGGCAAGCCTCTTAAAAAAGGGGCTGTTCCCAGACGTATCGGGCGCACCAAAGGCGGCCTGAACTCCAAGCTTCATGCCGTCTGCGACGGTCAGGGCCGACCGCTCGTGATGCTGCTCAGCGAAGGCCAGATGAGCGATTACAAGGGCGCAGCTTTGATGATCGATGCGTTCCCCAAAGCCAAAGTCCTGCTCGGTGACCGGGGATACGATGCCGACTGGTTCCGCCATGCTCTGATCGAGCGTGGCATCACCCCATGCATTCCCTCAAAAGCCAATCGCAAAATCCCAATCCCGCATGATCGCACGCTTTATCGTCAGCGACACCGCGTCGAGAATATGTTCGGCAAAATCAAGGACTGGCGTCGCATACACACTCGCTACGACCGATGCGCCCACACCTTCATGTCCGCCATCTGCATCGCCGCAACCATCATCTTCTGGATCAATCAATGAGTCCTGAGCCTAGCAAAGCGCAGCTAGAAAGCTTTATCAATGAGCAACTGCTAAATCCAGCCAATGTGGATGTTCCGGGCGCCACAACCACAGTGCTTTACGCCGGCCAATTCGGGGACGGTACGTTTGCCTCTGATATTGCTCGAGATATGGCGGCGCGCGGCAACGGCCAAATTCGTGTCATTGATGATACCGAAATCGGCCGGTTCTTGGGCTTCATCCTTGGCCCAAATGGCGCGCAATATCTAGATTTTGATGTTGACACTGAGGCGAACTTCGGGCTTCGTCAATGGCAAAATGCTTCTTATAATTTTGCCAAGAACACTGTTGGTAACGTCATAACTGTCACCCCGACGTCCTCAGCGGACAGTGTTTACGCCACCCATGAAATTCGGGGGCTTCTTGATGCTGCCCCGGGAAATATCTCGAACATCAACGGACGCGACTTCGACGAAGTCCAAGAGATGATCGACGGACGGCCTGCCACTTCACAGGAAGCAATGGCCAAAGCTATCTTCGATGGAGATTTCGCCGACATAGTTTCCAACGAACCTAGTGTTCGAATTATCGCACAGTATGACGCAAACGGAGTGCGAATAGGCTCCGCACTCGATATCGATAGCGTTGGCCTAGCCAAACTAGGCTCTGATGTCGCCAGCCTATCGCCAATTCCCTCCGGGGGCGCAATCCAGCTTGAAGGAGAGGAACTCAAGTCAGCTCTTCGGCCATCGGTGGCGCGGCGGATGACCATGGTGGTCTGCCTTGAGAAAATTGGTCCAATTCTGAAGAGAGCCCGTTTGGGCATGA
>VFQS010003284.1_pt1 | contig 12466 bp, 10 predicted proteins | sample 3512361 | NCBI WGS metagenome assembly VFQS01 (sample SAMN10412375, study PRJNA504923) | tailings metagenome | isolation source: Relicate 1 Philex TSF3 active mining | place: Philippines
CCACCACCGAGGGCCTGAGCGAGCACATCTCCGGCGTGATCCTCTACGAGGAAACCCTGTTTCAAGACAGCACGGCCGAGGCCGGGAGCGCTCCGATCGTGGAGTTGTTCCAGAAGCAGGGCATCGTTCCCGGCATCAAGGTGGATCAAGGGGTGGAACCCCTTGCCGGTGGTGTGACCGGTGAGAGCTGGTGCACCGGCCTGAAGGGGCTGGCGGACCGGGCCGCGCGTTACTACGCCCGTGGCGCGCGCTTTGCCAAATGGCGGGCGGTGTTGCAGATCAGCGGCAACGGGGCCCCCTCGGAGTTGGCGGTGCGTGAGAACGCCTGGGGCCTGGCCCGTTATGCCCGCACGGTGCAGGAGCAGGGGCTGGTGCCGATCGTGGAGCCCGAGATCCTGATGGATGGCGATCACGACATCACCACCACGGCCTCGGTGCAGGAATGGGTGCTGCGCACCACCTACGAAGCCCTGGCGATCAATGGCGTGTTTCTGGAGGGCAGCCTGCTCAAACCCTCGATGACCTGCCCCGGAGCCGCCTGCCCCCAGCAGGCCAGCGCCGAGGAGGTGGGGGAATTCACGGTGCGCACCCTCAGCCGCACGGTTCCCGCTGCGGTGCCGGCGATCCTCTTTCTCAGCGGTGGTCTGAGCGAGGAGGACGCCAGCCTCTGCCTGAACGCCATCAATCAGGTGGCTGCCCAGGGCTATGCCCCGTGGCACCTCGGCTTCTCCTACGGCCGCGCTTTGCAGCACTCCTGCATCAAGCACTGGGGCGGCAATGACTTGGCCGCGGGGCAGGCGGCGCTGATGGCTCGGGCCCGCGCCAACGGGGCCGCCAGCCGCGGGGCTTATGAGCCCGGCTCGGAGCCATCGGATGACACCAGCCTGTTCGTGGCCAACTACAGCTACTAGCGGCTCATCTCCAGCATCTTCTGGATCGGTGCCAGGGCCCGCTGGCGCATCGCCTCATCGAGTTCGATCGCTGGGGCCATGTCGTTGAGGCACTGCCACAGCTTCTCAAGCGTGTTGAGGCGCATGTAGGGGCAGGCGTTGCAGCTGCAGCCATCGGCACCCGGAACCTCAAAGAACTCCTTGCCGGGCACGGCCTTGCGCATCTGGTGCAGGATCCCGGGCTCGGTGAGCACGATGAAACCGCTGGCCTCACTGGCTTCGGCGCGGCGCAGCAACGCGCTGGTGGAACCGATGAAATCGGCGTGATCGAGCAGGTGTTGCTGGCATTCCGGATGGGCCAGTACCTCAGCTCCGGGGTGCTCGAGCTTGAGCTGCAGCAGCGCCTGCTCGCTGAAGGTTTCGTGCACGATGCAGCTGCCGGGCCAGAGGGTGAGCTCGCGGCCGCTCTGGCGCTGCACCCAGCGGCCGAGGTTCTGATCCGGCGCAAACAGGATCGGCCGATCCGCGGGCAGCTGCTTCACCAGATCCACCGCGTTGCTGCTGGTGCAGATCAGATCGCTCTGGGCCTTCACTGCCGCTGAGCAATTGATGTAGCTCACCACCAGGTGTTCGGGGTGGCTGGCCCGGAAGGCCGCGAAGGCATCAGCTGGGCAGGCATCGGCGAGGGTGCAGCCGGCCTCGAGATCCGGCAGCAACACGGTTTTTTCCGGGCTGAGGATCTTGGCCACCTCGGCCATGAAGTGCACCCCGCAGAACACGATCACCTCGGCGTCGGTGGCGGCGGCTTTGCGGGAGAGCTCGAGGGAATCACCGATGAAATCGGCGATGTCCTGGATCTCGGGCTCCTGGTAGTAGTGCGCCAGGATCACGGCCTTGCGCTGGCGCTTGAGCTCGGCGATGGCAGCCGGGAGCTGCGCGTGGGGCGGGCAACCGCCGGTGGTGTTCTGGGCAGCCGCGAAAACCAAGGCTCAGGCCCTACCTGATGCAGGATGGCGGAAGCCTAGGCATCCGTTTGGCAGAGCTCCGCATCGCCATCGCCGGAGATCTGCATGGGCAATGGGACGCGGTGGATGAACGGCTGCTGGAGCAGCTGGCACCCGATGCCCTGCTGGTGGTGGGCGACCTCAGCGATGGCCAGGCCCGCATCCCGGCGCGCCTGGCTCAGCTGCCCCTTCCGCTGGCCTGCATCCTCGGCAACCACGACACCGGCCGTGATGCCAGCGGCCGCACCCTGCAACGCCAGCTCGAAGCCCTCGGCAGCCGGCACTGCGGCTGGGATCTGCGCGAGTTGCACCCCCCCGGCCTTGCCGTGGTGGGTGGCCGGCCGGCCAGTGCCGGAGGCGGTTTTCACCTCAACCAGGCTGCGCAGGCCGTGTTCGGCCCCGTGACGCTGCAGGAGTCGGCGGCCCGGATCACTGCCGCTGCCCTGCGCGCTGATCCCAGCCTGCCGCTGGTCCTGCTGGCCCATTGCGGCCCCAGTGGCCTCGGTAGCGCTGCTGCTGACCCCTGCGGCCGTGACTGGAAAGCGCCCGCCTGCGACTGGGGCGATCAGGATCTGGCCCTTGCGATTGATCAGATCAGGCGCCAGAGGCCCCTGCCGCTGGTGGTGTTCGGCCATATGCACCACAAGCTCAAGCGGGGCCAGGGGGAGCGGCACAGCTATTGCATGGATCGTGCCGGCACCGCTTATCTCAACACCGCCTTCGTGCCGCGTCACAGCCACGATGAACAGGGGGAGCCGTTGCGCCACTTCAGTTGGGTGGAGCTGCGCGATGGCCAGCTGCAGGAGATCAGCCATCGCTGGTACGGCCCCGATGGGGGTCTGCGTTACCGCCAGACCCTGATGCGCTCGGCGGAGTTGCAGCCGTGCTGATCTACGCCTGTGTGAGCGGCCATGGCTTCGGTCACGGTTCGCGGGTGGCGGCGGTGCTCACCGCCCTGCATCAGCGGCGTCCTGATTGGCGCCTGGTGCTCTCCACCCCACTGGCACCGGCTTTTCTGGAGCTTGCTTTCGGGGAGGTGCGCTTCGAGCAGCGCCCCTGCCGCTGGGATGTGGGTGTGATCCAGGCTGATGCCCTGGGGGCTGATGCCGAGGCCACGCTCGCCGCTCTCCGGCACCTCGAGCAGCAGCTGCCCGCTCAGATCGACACGGAGGTGGCCTGGCTGAGGGCCCAACGGCAACCGGTGCTTGTGCTCGGCGATGTGGCCCCGGCGGCATCAGCGCTGGCGAGCCGCCTGGGGGCACCGCTGGTGTGGATGGCCAACTTCGGCTGGGATGCCATCTACCGGCCCATGGGCGACGCCTTTGCGGCCTGGGCTGATCGCGCCCTCGCTGCCTATCGCCAGGGGGATGCACTGATCCGTTGCCCCTTCTCCATGCCCATGCCCTGGGATGTGGCCGTCACCGAGGTGGGGCTCACTCCGGGCCGCGCTCGCCATGCGCCGGCCCGGCTGCGGGAACGGTTGCAGGTCGAGGCGCCGCGTGAGCGCACGGTGCTGGTGGGGTTCGGCGGGTTGGGGCTCGCGCTTGAGCCGCAGCTGCTGCAGCGCTGGCCAGAGCATCACTTTCTGGTGAGTGATGCGTCGTTGGCCCTGGCTGCCAACGCCACCTTGATCCCGCCGGATCTGCGGCCGCTCGAGCTGATGCCGCTCTGCAGCCGCATTCTCACCAAACCCGGCTACAGCACATTCTGCGAGGCGCTGGCTGCGGGCATCGGCATCCATCTGGTGCGGCGCGAGGGCTTTGCCGAGGCACCGGTGCTCGAGCAGGCCCTGCAGCAGCACGGCTGGCATCGCCTGCTCAGCCGTGAGCAGCTCGAGCGGGGTGACTGGCAGCTGGATCAGCCGTTGCAGGCGCCCAGTGGCGCACCTCTCGAGAGCGAAGGAGCTGAGCAGGCAGCCGCTGTGATTTTGGCTACAGCGCGTCGCGCGAATGCGGCATTGCCGCAATAGGAAATCCGCCGCAGATTCGCTTACTCAACCCAGTGAGGCGCAGTGATCTGAATGCGAAGCGCTGATTCTTAATGGTGGTAGACGGTTTTTTCGCTGGCACTGATGCGATCCCTGTGCGTCGGTTTGTGAGGCAAACTCTGCGCAGTCAAATGCTAGTCGCACCAGCCCCTTCTTTTCAGAAAGCTTCTGCCTGACTGGTTGTTTGTAGCTCTCAACACAGTTCCTCTGAATTGCTGTTGATCTTCCGATCGTTGATCGGGAGCTGCGCAACGGTCGTTTTCTTGCGGGTTGTTCTCTGCCGCGAGCTCTGTTGTTCACCTCCTGATCGCTTGTTGTCAGTTCTTTCTCAGCCGCTTCGTTCGCGTTCTGCATTGTTGGCTTGTGGCCTGATCCTGCTGGGGGCCGCTTCACTTGCTCCGGCCAGGGCCAACACCTCAGCTGAGCTGTTGATGGCAACACGGCCCACTTCAGCGCTTGAACTTGGCCGTCCCCGCTCTCAACTGGCCATGATCAATGTGAGCGATGGGCCTACAGCGCTCGAGCGGTTCTTTCGCTATGCCCTCACACCTGAGCGGCGCGCTCTGCTCAACACCATCCGCTATGCCGAGGGCACCTGGGCCCGGGGTGAAGACGTGGGCTACCGCATCATGTTCGGCGGCGGGCTGATGCCCGGTCTCGATCGCCATCCCGACCGGGTCATCTCCACCGGTCGCTACGCCAGCGCTGCTGCCGGCGCCTACCAGTTCATGCCCTTCACCTGGGCCCTGGCCAGCCGCAGCCTCAGCCTGCAGGGTTTCGGTCCCGAAGTGCAGGACCAGGCGGCCCTGTTCCTGGTGCAGCGCCGTGGAGCCCTGCATCTGGCTGATCGCGGCGAGTTCACGCCCCATCTGGCGGCGAAACTGGCGCCCGAGTGGGCCTCCTTCCCCACCCTGGCGGGCCACAGCTATTACGGACAGCCGGTGAAGCGTTATGCCGCGCTGAAGGCCTTCTACGAAGCCAATCTTTCCGAACTGCGCGCCCTGGCTGGTGCGGCGGCTCCCGTCGCCGCAGCACCGGCCTGTGAACCGGTCGATTCATTGCGCTGCCGCCTCGAGAAACTCGATCGCGTCGGCCCCCGCAGCGTGGCCCAGGGCGGCTGAGGCCGCCGGTCAGCCTTCGCTGTCCTTGAGCCGCTGCTTGCCCACCGTGTTCTGGGCGATCAGGTAGGCCGCCACGATGGCGCCCACAAAGCCCAGGGCGTTGCGCAGCAGCGGCAGCACATCAGGGGTGCGCGTGATGATCGGGGCGATGCCGAACACGCCGAACAGGATCACCCACAGCGGCGAGAGCAGCAGCACCCAGGCCCACTCCACGGTGTGCTCCGGCTTGCGGGGGTAGGCGGCGAAGCCCACGATCAGGCCGCCGAGCACCGAGGTGGCCAGCGTCAGCAGCCACTGCTCCTGGGGCAGACCCGGCACCACCTGGCAGCCGCCGATCTCCAGGCAGCCCTTCACGGTGTGCAGCGAATCAAGGATCGAGGCGTCCTGACCGTGATCGCGCACGTAATAGACGTTGCCGAAGCGCGTCTGCAGCTCCACCCAGTAGGTGCGGGGCATCAGCGCGAACAGGGCATCGCCCACGTTGAAGTTGAGCAGGTTGCCGCCGCGTTCATCGGCGATCAGCAGCAGGCTGCGCTCATCGAGCCCCCAGAAGTCCTTCACCGCCAGGCCGGGTGTGCGGTCGTACTGGGTGAGCACCCGCAGCTTCCAGCCGCTCACCGCTTCGAAATCGTTGAGCTCGGCTTCCAGGGCGGCGCGCTGGTTGTCGGTGAGGATCTTGGCCAGATCGATCACCGGGGTGGGGTGATCGGGCAGCAGGTCGGGGTTGTCGTAGGCGAGGGCCGGCGCGGCGCCCAAGCCCAGCAGCAGCACCAGGCTGAGGATCGCTCCGGTGAACCAGCCCATCACTCGAGCCATCGCGCCTGCTTCAGTGGCGAGCATTCTCCCTGAGTCGATCACCCGCCCGTGAGCCCTGCCGCTGCTCCCGCCCCTGTCGCGCCTGTCTGGCTGGTGGAGCGCCTGCGGGCGGCCGGCGGTGCCGTGCCCTTCCGCACCTACATGCACTGGGCGCTCCATGATCCGGAGCACGGCGCCTATGGCAGCGGTCGCCTGCAGGTGGGGCCCCGCGGCGATTTCGCCACCTCCCCCTCCCTCGGTCCCGACTTCGCGGCCCTGCTGGCGCCCCAGATCGCCCAGTGGCTGCAGCAGCAACCCGTCGATCAGCCCCTGGCCTTGGTGGAGGCGGGCCCCGGCGAAGGCGATCTGGCCCTGCAGCTGGCCCGGGAGCTGGCCGCCGGCTGGCCGGAGCTGGCGGCGCGCACCTCGCTGCTGTTGCTGGAACCCAACCCCGGCATGGCGGAGCGTCAGCGGGCCAAGCTCAGCGCCAGCCCCCTGCCCTGCCGCTGGCTCAGTTTCGAGCAGCTCAGCGCCAGCCCCGTGCATGGTGTGCTGCTGGCCCATGAGGTGCTCGACGCCCTGGCGGTGGAGCGCATCGTGTGGGACGGGGCCCACTGGCGCCGCCAGCAGGTGGCCCTTCACGAGACTGCGCCAGCCCAGCCCTTGCTGCGGCTTGAGCCCGGTGAACCCCTGGAGCCGCAGGAGCTCGCCCAACTCGCAGCCCTTGGGATCCTGGAGCCCGGCCTCCAGCGCCCCGCCGGCTGGACCACGGAGCTCCACCCCGAACAGGCGCCCTGGCTGGAACTCGCCGCCGCGGGCCTGAGCTCCGGCGTGCTGCTGGTGATCGATTACGCCCATGAGGCCTGGCGCTACTACTCACCCCAGCGCAGCAACGGCACCCTGATGGCCTACCGGCAACAGCAGGCCAGCGACGATCCCCTGCAAAACCCGGGCCATTGGGACCTCACGGCGCACCTTTGCCTGGAGAGCCTGGAGCGCGCTGCCCAGGCCGCCGGTTGGGAGCCGCTGGGCCAGCGCCGCCAGGGCGAAGCCCTGCTGGCCCTGGGTTTGGCCCAGCGGCTGCATGGGCTTCAGCGGCAACCGGGCGCTGGTCTCGATGCCCTGCTCGCCCGCCGAGAAGCGCTGCTGCGGCTGGTGGATCCCCACACCCTCGGTGATTTCCGCTGGGTGGCCTTCCAGCGTTCATGCGCCGCTCGCGACAGCTTGTTTCTGCAGGATCCCCCGCTGGCCTGAGCCCGGATCCCGGGCCGTGGGTTCAGTCCGCTGCGCGCTTCAGGGCGGCGAGCACCTGTTCTCCGCTCACATCGCTGCGGATCTCCACCGTGCCGAGGCTGGTGGGCAGCACAAACCGCACCGTGCCATCGCGCACCTTCTTGTCACCCTGCAGGCACGCGAGCACGGCGCCCGGCTCGAGCTCCGGCCAGCGCAGGGGCAGACCGGCGGCGGCGATCACGGCCCGCTGGCGCGCCTGATCCTCGGGGCTCCATAGCCCCAGCTCGAGCGCCAGCTCGCCTGCGGCCACCATGCCGATGGCCACGGCTTCGCCGTGCAGGTAGGTGCCATAGCCGCAGAGGGCCTCCACCACATGGCCAAGGGTGTGGCCGTAGTTGAGGATCGCCCGCAGGCCGCCTTCGCGTTCATCGGCAGCCACCACCTTGGCCTTGGCGGCCGCGGAGCGCTCCAACACGCTCTGCAGCAGTTCTGCCGGAAGGGTGGCCATGGAGGCCAGTCGCTGGTCGGCGGCCTCCAGCTCTGTGAACAGCTCCGGATCGCCGATCACGCCGTACTTGATCACTTCGGCCATGCCCGCCCGGAATTCGCGCTCGGGCAGGGTGGCGAGGGTGTTCGGATCGATCAGCACCAGGCGCGGCTGGTGGAAGGCGCCGATCAGGTTCTTGCCGCCGGGATGGTTCACCCCGGTCTTGCCGCCGATCGAGGCATCCACCATCGCCAGCAGGGTGGTGGGCACCTGCACCACGGCGATGCCCCGCAGCCAGGTGGCGGCGGCGAAGCCCGCCATGTCACCCACCACGCCGCCGCCGAGGGCGACGATCAGCGAGCCCCGTTCCAGCTTGTGTGCGAAGGCGGCGTCGTGAATCTGGGCCACGGTGGCGGGGGTTTTCTGGTCCTCACCGGCCTCGATCACCAGCAGGTTGGCGTTGAAGCCGGCCGCCTCAAGGCTGCCCAGGGCGGTGGCGCCGTAGTGCTCGTTCACCACCGGGTTTGTCACCACCAGCACCTTGGTGCCGGCCTTGATGCCCCGGTTGCGGATCTGCTCACCAAGGTCCGGCAGGGCCCCGTGTCCGATCACCACCGGATAGGGATTGGCGGAGAGCGCCACCTCGATGGTGCGGATCGCGGCGGCTGTGGCGCTCATGGAACAACGCTGCTGTCGCCTGAGGTTATCGGTCGCCTGAGGGGCGGGTGGGGCGTCGGCTCAGTGGGCCGCCAGGACTTCCAGAAGCGCTTCGCCGTAGCGATCGAGCTTGGCGCGACCGATGCCGCTCACACCACCCAGGGCTGCCAGGCAGTCCGGGCGGGCAGCGGCGAGCTCCACCAGGGTGCGGTCGTGGAACACCACATACGGAGGTACGCCCTGTTCGCGGGCCTGCTCACGCCGCCATGTCTTGAGGGCGGCAAGCAGGGGATCGTCAGCGCTCACCGAGGCCACTGCCGCTCCAGCGCTCGCAGCGGCACGCCCTCGTCTTTGCTCTCTGGCAGGTGGCGGCAGCACCAGGGCCAGCTCCTGCTCGCCCCTCAGCAAGGGCTGCACCTGTTCCGGTGGTCCGAAGCAGAGCCCTCCCTTGGCCTCCGCCGGCGACACCAGCACCCCCAGGTTCACCAGCTGGCGCAGCAGCGCCCGCCACTGACCACGGTCGAGCTCCTTGCCGATGCCGTACACGCTCAGCTGGTCATGGCCGAAGTTGCGGATCTTTTCTGTGTTGCCGCCAAGCAGCACATCCACCACGTGCGCTGCGCCGAAACGCTGGCCCGTGCGATACACCGCAGATAAGGCTTTCTGGGCTGCCACGCGGCAGTCGCTGCGCTGCTGTGGTTCGAGGCAGCCATCGCAGTTGTTGCACGGTTCGGCCAGGGTCTCCCCGAAATGGCGCAGCAGCACCTGGCGCCGGCAGCCGCTCGCTTCGCTGAAGCCGATCAGGGCTTCGAGCTTGCCGTGCTCGATCCGTTTCTGCTCCTCACTGGCACCGGACTCATCGATGAAGCGGCGCAATTGCGGGATGTCACCGGCGCCATGGGCCATCCAGGCCACCGCGGGCAGGCCATCGCGCCCGGCCCGGCCCGTTTCCTGGTAGTAGGCCTCCAGGCTCTTGGGCAGATCCACGTGGGCCACGAAGCGCACGTCGGGCTTATCGATCCCCATCCCGAAGGCGATCGTGGCCACCACCACAACGCCGCTGCCCAGGCGGAAGCGTTGCAGCGCCTGACGCCGCGCTTCCGCCTCCATCCCCGCGTGATACGCGATGGTGTCGTAACCGGCTGCCCGCAGCTCCGCTGCCACCCGATCCACGCGGCTGCGGGAGCGGGCGTACACGATGCCGCATTCACCGCGGTGCTCCTCCAGGAATTGCAGCAGCTGGCTGTTGCCGCTCTGTTTCTGGCGCAGCAGGTAGCGAATGTTGGGGCGATCGAAGCTGGCCAGGAACACCTCGCCCTCCAGCAGCCGCAGTCGTTCGCGGATGTCGGCCTGGGTGCGCGGGTCGGCGGTGGCGGTGAGGGCCAGCCGCGGCACCTGCGGAAACCGTTCGGCCAGCTGATCGAGCTGGCGGTATTCGGGGCGGAAATCGTGGCCCCATTGCGAAACGCAGTGGGCTTCATCGATGGCGAACAGTGCCAGCGGGGTGCCGCCCAGGCGTTCCAGCAGATCTCCGCTGAGCAGTCGTTCCGGTGAGACGTAGAGCAGATCGAGCTGCCCGGCGTTCAGCTGCCGCCACACCTGCTGGCTCTCTTCGCCGTCGAGGCCCGAGTGCAGAGCGGCGGCCGCGATGCCCAGCTGCTGCAGCGCCTCCACCTGGTCCTGCATCAGGGCGATCAGCGGCGAGATCACCACCGCCAGGCCGGGCCGGCAAAGCGCTGGCACCTGATAGCAGAGCGATTTGCCGCCGCCCGTGGGCATCAGCACCAGTCCGGAGCCGCCGGCGATCACATGCCGCACGATCGCCTCCTGGGGGCCGCGGAAGCTGGCGTAGCCGAACACCCGTTCCAGCACCTCCATTGGGTCGCTGCTCACGCTGCTCAGCGCAGCTGGGCTGCTCAACATCGGGTGACGGGCAGGTCGGATTGGATCTTCCACAATGGCGCGATCACGGCTGGCTGCATGTCTGAGCCTTCCCCCCGCAACGGGGCTGCATCCGCAACCGCCTGGGGCTTTCTGGCGCCGGGGCTGGCGTTGATCAGCCTGTCGGTGCTGATCCCAGCGGCCATGGCCCTGGTGATGAGCTTCACCCAGAGCGGCCTGGATGTGAGTGAGCCGCTGCAGTTCGTGGGGCTGGCCAACATCCGTCGCCTGCTGAGCGACCCGATGTTCTTCAAGGTGCTCGGCACCACGCTGCTCTACCTGGTGGGTGTGGTGCCGCCGGTGGTGCTCGGTTCGCTGGCCCTCGCGGTGCTCGTGAACCGCCAGTTGCCGGGGATCCATTGGTTTCGGGCCGCCTTCTACACGCCGGTGCTCGTGTCGATCGTGGTGGCAGCCATCGCCTTCCGCTGGCTCTATGCCGAAACGGGGCTGATCAATGGCTGGCTCAGCGCGCTATTGCGCGACGGTTGGTTGAGCGCGCTCTTTCCAGGCGGCTTCCAGCCGATCGGCTTTCTCACCAATCCGCTGCTGGCGCTGCCCTCGGTGATGGTGGTGACCCTCTGGAAGGGCCTCGGTTACTACATGGTGATCTTTCTGGCGGGTCTGCAGGGCATCAGCGCCGATCTCTATGAGGCCGCTGAGCTGGATGGCAGTGAGGGATGGCGCAAGCACCTCGACATCACCCTGCCGCTGCTGCGCCCCTACGTGACCCTGGTGGCGGTGATCTCCGCCATCGCTGCCACCAAGGTGTTCGAGGAGGTGTATCTGATGACCCAGGGCGGGCCGGCTGATGCCACCAAAACCCTGGTGTATTACGTCTATGACCAGGCCTTCGCGGAGCTGGAGATCAGCTACGCCTGCACGGTGGGGCTGGCTCTGTTCGTGATCGTGCTGCTGCTCAGCCTGGTGCGCTTCGCCTTCGCCGGCGACAAAGGTTTCAGCTGAACGCCCGCAGTCACGGCGCCGGCCGGGTGGATGCGACATTGATCCATTGACCACGCGCATTGATGGGCCCAGCCACCTCGATCGGAATCGTGGGTGGCGGCCAGCTGGCCTGGATGCTGGCCCAGGCCGCCCGGCGCCGCGGCGTGGAGCTGCATGTGCAGACCCCCGGCGCTCGCGATCCTGCCGTTGCCCTGGCCACGAGCGTCGTGCAGGCCGAGGTGCGCGATGTGGCGGCCACCCGTGAACTGGCGAGCCGCTGCAGCGCCATCAGCTTCGAGAACGAATGGGTGGATCTCGAGGGTCTCCAGACCCTCGCTGCCGATGGCGTGCCCTTCGTGCCTGATCTCAAGGCCCTGCAGCCCCTGGTGTGCAAGCGCAGTCAGCGCGAATTGCTGAACCGCTTCAACCTGCCCTCGCCGGCCTGGTTCCCTCTGGATCGGGTGCAGGAGTCGCCCGAGGTGCCCCCTGAGGGGGAGTCGCCCGCCGCTTCATCAGCCCCGCCGGCGGCTGATCCGGCACCACAGCTGCCCGAGGGGTTCGCCTACCCGCTGATGGCCAAGGCGGCCAGCGGTGGATACGACGGCAAGGGCACCGCCGTGCTGCGCAGTGATGCCGATCTGGAGGCCCTGCTGGAGCGCGTGGATCCCAGCAACTGGATCGTTGAGGAGTTCGTGGCGTTTGATCTGGAGCTGGCGGTGGTGGCCGCCCGCGATCAGCAGGGCGATGTGGTGTGCCTGCCCGTGGTGCAGACCCACCAGCACCAGCAGGTGTGTGACTGGGTGCTGGCGCCTTATGAGGCCAGCCATGCTCTGCAGCAGGCCGTGCGCAACATGGCCGCCTCGCTGCTCACCGCGCTCAACTACGTGGGCGTGCTCTCGATTGAGCTGTTCTACGGGCCCCGCGGTCTGATGATCAACGAGCTGGCGCCGCGGACCCACAATTCCGGCCACTACTCGATCGAAGCCTGCGATCTCAGCCAGTTCGATCTTCAGCTCCTGGCCGTGTCGGCGCAGCCGTTGAGGGAGCCGGCCCTGCAGGCTGCCGGTGCCCTGATGGTGAACCTGCTCGGGTTTGAGCAGCGCAGCGCCGAGGATCCCGCGGCGGCCTACGAGGCCCAGCGTCAGGCACTGGCCGGTCTGCCCGAGGCCCATCTGCATTGGTACGGCAAGGCGGGAGCGTCGGTGGGACGCAAGCTCGGCCACGTCACGCTGCTGCTGCACCAGCAGGACCCTGCGGCGCGCCGGCAGGAAGCGATGCAGCGCCTGGAGCAGGTGCGGCAGATCTGGCCTCTGCCGCCAGGGCCTGAGACGGGCCAGTCGTCCTAGGATCTGGCCGGACTGCTGTGTTGGTGACTGCCTTCTACAGTTTTCTGATCTGACTCCCTTTTC
>VFQS010003285.1_pt1 | contig 12462 bp, 9 predicted proteins | sample 3512361 | NCBI WGS metagenome assembly VFQS01 (sample SAMN10412375, study PRJNA504923) | tailings metagenome | isolation source: Relicate 1 Philex TSF3 active mining | place: Philippines
ATATTCCATAACAGCTTTTCGTCGCCTGTTTTTCCGGTAAGCATATTATTGTATTTTTTTAATATCAATTTTTGATTATATATCTCTCTATTTTTAAAATCTGGACTGGAGAAAATACCTGACACAAAAGGTTTCATTTCATTTTTCATCCAATAATGTTCGCCAGGTGCCAAATAACCAATCTTATCTTTCCTAGTTATAACTTCATCAGGAACAATGCCCTCCATCGCCCGCCGATGGATAAATTTACCTAAATTCTTATGGTTTTTATATTCTGGCGGAAGGGAAAACAAAAACTCGGCCAGTTTATGGTCTAAAAATGGGACTCTGCTTTCCAGTGAACTAGCCATCGAATTCCTGTCCTCAAAATGCAATAGGGTTTGTACCGACGTGGACATCATATTGTTATACAAGAAATTGGATAATTTGTCCGTAGGTAAATCTTCAATATTATTAAAAACGTTGAAGTCGTTAAATGAGGTACGAAGTACATTTTCCTGTGAAGATGCTTCTAACTTGTAAAGTAGTGATTCCTTAAATAAAAAAGAAGCGCCAATTTTTGAGATTTTCCCCAAGGTCCTACCAAGCGATTTATCCTGAAGATATGCTGGAAATTCATTGATAAATTTTTGCCATTTTCCCGATGTTAACAAATAGGCATAGTATCTGTAAAAAGCATGTTTATAGCCACCGGCTAATTCATCATTTCCCTGACCACAAAGAACCACGCCCACTCCCGATTGTTTAATCTGTTTCATTAACAGGTAATTAACCGCCGGACTGGAACCATAAACCGGATAATCATGGTGCCAGGTCATTTCACTAAAATGCTGCATAAACTCATCGGCAGTAGCAGAATAGAAAAATGGATTCACTTTAAAAGAAGAGGTCATCACATTAATCCATTTTCTTTCATCGTAACGGGGGTTATGCGTAAAATAGGAAGAAAAAGTCTTAATAGTTTTGTCTGTTAATCCGTGAGCAGAAGCCAATATTGCTGTAGAATCCAAGCCACCACTTAAGGTTAATCCAACCTCTACGTCAGAATGCATGTGCAATCGAATGGTATTCTTAAATAAATCCCTATAAATTTCAATAGCTTCCCGAAAAGTTCCTTTAAAGGAAGCAAAATTTACCGGATTTAACTTGTAATATGAGGCAATAGAGAGTTGACCATTTTCCAGAGTAAGATGGTGACCATGTGGTAAAATATGGATGGATTTATAAAAGGTATTATTAGAATTTATCAGATAAGCACCGATTTTAAGGCTCTTATAAATGACCTCCTCATGTAATTCCTTATTTATTGGATAAACGAGAAGTTGTTTTACCTCAGAACCAAAAATGAAGGTTTCACCGTCGAAATAATAGTAAAATGGTTTAATGCCAAATCTATCTCTGGAGCAAAATAATTTATTCTTTCTACCATCCCAAATGGCAAAAGACCACATACCTAAAAATTGGTGTTGACAATCTTCACCCCAGGCCAAATAGGCATTTAAAATTACCTCCGTATCGGTATTTGAATGAAAGGAATAACCCAGTTTCTCTAAAGATTCCCTTAATTCAACATAATTATAAATCTCCCCATTAAAAACAATCCAGCAATTTCCCGACGGGGAAGACATTGGCTGATGCCCATTGGCACTTAAATCAAGGATGGATAAACGCCTGAAGGCAAATCCAAGATTAGCCGAAATATCATTTTCAGGAGGAGCCAGAGAATCAATCAACTTAGGATCGGTGTCCGGCCCATAAGCATTTCTTAATCTTCCATCGGTAGTATTAATCATTAACAAACCTTCATCATCGGGTCCCCGATGTCTGATTTGCTGATTCATTTCCAATAATAAATCTGCTTTTATAGCCTTACCTGATGGAATAAATATTCCTCCTATTCCGCACATCTAATTTATTCTTTTTGATTCACTTGATTTACACTTATATTCCTTTCTGTCCATTTGCTAAAATTCAATAATCTCCAAATAGTAAAATCAAACTTCCTTTTATCCCTTTTCAATTCATCTAAATATTTTTCAACGCCCACCTTATGAATAAACGGCAAATCAAATAAACAACTTAACCTGGCACGCAGATTAAACTCCTCCGAAAGAAGCCAATCTTTTTCGGGAGTAGCAAAGCCAATTTTATCCTTTCTATCTAAAATTTCATCTGGCACTATACCCCGCATAGCTTCTCTGAAAATACTTTTAGTTCTACCTTTCTGATCAATGAGGAAGGATTCAGGCAGAGAAAGTAAAAATTCCGCCATTGGAATAGTAAGAAAAGGTACTCTGCTTTCAACAGACCAATGCATACTATTTCTATCGGCATGCCTGAGTAAAGATATCAAATTTCCATGTAGAAAAAGATGCCTTAACGTTTCCGGCACCCGACGACCCTTATTTTCAGGGCTACGTTTCACTATCGCAGGCAAAGCAAAATGCACTCCTTCACTGGTAAGAAAATCAGTATTTAACCAAAGCGGTCTGGTATTTTTACCATTCCATTTATGTGCTATTTTTTTTAGTCTTTGAGGAACTAAAAGACCCAATAATTGGGTTAGAGCCGCTTTAAAACCCCTTCCCGGCCATTTCGACCAATAAAAAAGGAACACTAAAAAATCCATTACTTTTCCCTTCTCCAGAAGACTTTTTAGTCTTTCAGCTGGATACCCAGAATATCCAGCCAGTAGTTCATCGGCTCCCTGACCGTCCAGAATAACCTTAATGCCTTCCTTTTTTGCTTCTTGATAAATGCGGTATTGAGCATAAATACTTGTACTTCCAAAAGGTTCCCCTTGCAATGAAATGATATTACCCATGTCTTTTAAAATATCAGGCTCATCGATGCTAACCTTATGAGAAATTGCCTTTACATTTTCATTTACCTTATCGACCCAATATTCCTCACTAATATTTATTTTTGCAGCAATATAACTAAAGGTGTGAATGGGTAAATCAGGTGCTACATAGCGCATGGCGCAAACAATAGCAGAAGAATCTATACCACCTGAGAGCGCTGCACCGATGGGAACATCACTTCTGATATGCAGTTTGACACTATTGAGAAACAGTTCCCTTAAATGAAGGGCGGCATCAACGAATGAAATATTTTTATTTTCCTTAATTGAAGGCATCCACCAAGAAGAAATGGAAAATGAAAAATGTGTATTTAAGGAAATTTCAAGCAGGTGTGCTGGCGGCAAATGTTTTAATTCAGACGAAAAAGATCGATCTGATTCGTCGTAATTGCCCCACACCAAATAATTATAAACCTCTTGATAGTCGGTTGTAAGAATCAGATCAGGTAGCAAACATTTTAGGGTATCTATTTCAGAAGCAAAGGCCACTTTATCATTTGAAATAGAATAGAACAATGGTTTTATACCAAAAGCGTCTCTAACTAAGGTTAATTTTTTATTTTCCTGATCGTAAATTGCGAAGCAAAACATACCGATTAACCTTGGAAGAACGGCACTACCCCATTTGATCCAGGCATTAAGAAGAACTTCGGAATCTGTTTCAGAGAAAAAGGGAACGCCAACATCTGACAATTCACTTTTTAGTTCCTTATAATTATAAATTTCCCCATTAAAAACCATAAAAAACCGCCCATCATAAGAAATCATGGGTTGATGGCCAGCAGAAGAAAGATCGATAATGGAGAGCCTTTTGAAGGCGAGGAACAGGTTAAACGCTGATAAATCTTCCTCTATATTTACGGAATTAGCTGTTGTTACTGTATTAAAAGCAAGAAAGCCCTCATCGTCAGGGCCTCTATGTTTCATTGCTGCTAAAGCAAGATTAAAATCGGGAAGCGGGGGTGGAGAATCAGGAAGAATAAAAAGTCCGGCTAGGCCACACATGGAAAAATGTTAATAATTAGTTTTTAAAGGAGATGCGAATTCTTCAAATTTAGAAACATAAACATCTACTTCACGATGAATATTTGCATATTGTTCCACGAATTTCCTTGCGTTTTGTCCAATTTCCTTTTGTAAAACCAGAAAATTTTGTTCTATGTAGTAAAGTTTCTGCGCTATTTCCTCAGGATTATTTATATCAACTAAAAACCCAGTTTTTCCATCATCAATTAGTTTTTCCAGAGAATTTATTCTGCCACATACCACTATTTTTCCAAGTGCCATCGCCTCCAAAATGGTAACTGGAGTGCCATCGGAAGGAGCTAAAGAAATAATAACTGAAGTATTTTCCAAAGATTTTATATGATCATTTTCTGACAAAACACCGATAATATCGGTTGAATTATTCAGATTATTTTTTTCTATAAAGTCTAATGCCTCTTTATAATATTGTCTGGAAATTTCTGAATCATTCAAATCTGTATTCCTGAACAATAAGGTGGCTTTACTATTTAAGTTTTTCAATGCTTTAAATGACTCTAAGAGCCCCAATAAATTATATTCTGGTCTGCACCATCGGGGCGCATAGATTTCAAAAGAATCCATTTTGGAGTTATTGTTAAATGGATATAAATTTAAATTAATACCATAAAATAACTGTTGGATTTGAGGTAGTTTATTATTTCCTCTAAGGATGGAAATCGTATTTACCAATTCTTCTGATACCGCGAAAATATGAGATGCTTTTTTTACTCCCCAACTTAATATCATTCTATCTTTCCAAGATTTTTGTGCCCCTTGATCAATCAAAAAATCCCCTCCCCATGCTGAAATAACATAAGGTTTCCGAGATAATATAGCACTCAAAAGGGATAATTTTTCTCCATACATGATAAAAATTACATCAGGATTGATTTTAACTAGGTTCAACACATTTTGTATAATGATATTCAAACCAATCAACCCTTTCTCAAAAGTATTTTTTCCCTTTTTAATATTAAACTGGTAAAATCTTTCATTTGTAAGCTTGGAATTATTCTTCATCTGAGCACTTTGATGAAGAAAATATAAATCCAGCTGAGGGTAGTCACAAAATACGTTGAGTCTATTCAATGTATGCTGAGAAATTCCATTCGAAAAAATAGCGACTTTCAGTTTTTTGTTCATGGATTAATCCTTTCCTTGGCGTATAAAAAACAATCGGTTAATCCTTTTTCCAGTGATATTTCAGGATACCAGTTAAACATTAATCTAGCCTTATCAATATTTGCTATCACATCGTTAATCTCTTGAAATCTTACTTCATTTTTGGATAAAACGGGAAGATTGGTACCTGCGATTTTTTGAATAATCTGTGCTAATTCAGCTACACTATAAGAAACGCCAGAACCAATATTTATGATTTCAGCATCCTTGAGTTCAGATTCAACAGCAATAGTTATAAAATTCACAACATCATCAATAAATATATAGTCCCTTTTGGGGTTTAAGTCCAGTAAGGTGATTTCCCGATGATTAAGAACCTGGTTAACAATGGTTGGAATTAAAAAGTGTTCCGGCTGACCTGGTCCATAAACATTAAAGGGTCGGATAATAAGGGAAGGAACATTTAAATAATTAGCATAGAAAACACAGGCCTGTTCTGCAATATATTTTGAAAATGCGTAAGGATTATTAGGTTTTGGCAGCTCCTTTTCTGAAGTTGGTACTTCATCGGGTAAACCATATAGATAGGCACTTATAAAAATTAAAGGAACCTTATTATTTCTGCAGAATTCCAAGATTCGCATGGTACCCAGTGCATTTACCTTGAAAAATTCATCGGGTTTTTGCCAGCTGTCAGGGACGAAAGTGGAGGCAGCCAGGTGAATAACTTTATCGACTTTACCATTAAATTTGTCCAAGGTACCTGGATCAGAAACATCCCCGTTGGAACTAAAAAGGGCATATATTTCATGCCCTTTTTCCATTAAAGCCCTACTCAGATACTTCCCTATAAAGCCAGAAGCACCCGTAATTAAAACCTTACTCATGTAAAAATATATGTTTCATCGATTCGAATTCATCGATTGCCTTCATATAATCATCAGGTCTTCCTATATCGAGCCAATAACCTTCATGTAAAACAACATTAATTTTTTTGTTGGCACTTAATAAATCAAGGACCAAATGATCAAATCCATAATATTTGTCTTTTGGAATCAAATCGAGGGCTTTTTTATTAAGAATATAAATACCCATACTAACTTCAAATGGAATATTGGGTTTTTCTTTAAATCCTGACAAAGATCGATTTTCGTTCACCTCCAGGACACCATAGTCAATATCCTGAATCCTTTTAAAAGAAGAAATCGTCAACCAGGCACCCGAATTCAAATGATTATTATAAAGGTCTGAAAAAGATAAATCTGTTAAAATATCCCCGTTCATAACTAAAAAATCATCTGGAAGGTTGTCTATAAGTTTCAAAGGGCCCATGGTTCCTAATGGTTCATTTTCCAGAGAAAAATCAATATTTGCATTCCACTTTTCTCCATCACCAAAAAAAGACCTGAATAAAGCAGCCTGATGATTAATGGCCAGGGTAATTTGGTTGAAACCAGCTGGCACAAGTTGTTTAATAATTACCTCCAAAATTGGATAATCCCCGACAGGCATGAGCGGTTTAGGCAAAACGACTGTGTACGGTCTTAATCTCGTACCTTTACCACCGGCCAATATAACTGCTTTCAGATTAGACATTATAAATATCAGATTTGTAATTACTTAAATTTTCTGGTTTACTGAACCACTCAATCGTTTTTGATAGCCCGGCTTTAAAACCCTCTAATCCACCATATTTTGGTTTCCAATGTATCAGGTCTGCTGCTTTTTTATTATCGGCCCAAAGACGTTCCACTTCGGAATCTTTAGGTCTAAGCCTTTTATCGTCTGTTTCAATAGTTATGCTTTTATTCATTAACTCAGCTATAACATTGACTGTGTCCCCAATAGAAATTTCAAAGTTACTACCTAGATTAATCGTTTCACCGAATGCATTTTCTGCCTTTAGCGCGGCGATAAAACCATCTACAGTATCTTGAACATAATTAAAATCTCTTGTTGGATGGATTGATCCCAATTTGAGTACATCCAATCCGTTAGCCAATTGAGTTATTATAGTTGGGATAACAGCTCTTGCCGATTGCCTTGGTCCATAAGTATTGAAGGGCCTGATAGTAATGACAGGCAATTCAAAAGAAGTATAAAAAGAATAAGCTAATTGATCAGCCCCAATTTTACTTGCAGAATATGGAGATTGACCTTGAAGGGGATGCTCCTCAGTAATTGGAACGAATCGGGCAGTCCCATAAACCTCGCTGGTAGAAGTATGAATTATTCGTTCAACATTCAAACTTCTTGCTGCTTGTAAAACATTTAACGTACCCTTTATATTGGTATCAATATAAGTATCGGGAGAATGATAGGAGTATGGGATAGCAATAAGTGCGGCCAAGTGTAAAACTGAATCGCATCCTTCCATCGCATTTTTAACTCCGTAAGGATCTCTGATATCTCCCGCAAAAACTTCAATTTCAGACAAAACCGATTTGTCTAAAGAGTCAAGCCAGCCCCATTTATTAAAAGAATTATATAGTGTAAATGCTTTCACATTATAACCTAAACGTACAAGAGATTCTGCCAGGTGAGAGCCAATAAAACCATCTGCGCCGGTAACAAGGATTTTTTTCATACCCTAAAAGTATTCAAAATAAACTTAATTATTTTTCCAAGTTTCAAATAATAACCAAAAACAGTAAATCTGATTAAGGATCTGTTAGATAACTTAATAAAATGTCTTAGAACACTATTCTCAGCTTCTTGCTCTTTTTTACTTCTGGGCCCGGGAGGCCAATCAAGATGACAAAAAGTTTTAGTATTTGAGTATAAATTTATCCCTGATTTTTTCAAATAAAAGGAATGAAATAAATCCTCTGAATATGCTTTACCCTCAAAAGGATAAAAATTTTCCAAGTATACCTGATCTGCATGGTGTAAAACACAGCCCCCTGCAAGCCAATCACAAGGATAATTTTCTTTATCTGTTAAGGAATAATTAACACCAAAATTTATACCTCCAAAGGTAATCGTTCCCATTTTTTTGATTCCCCATGCTCCCCTTAGTACAAAGAACTGAACAATGTTGTTAATATAGGCTTTAAATCCTGATTCATAAATATATATACTATTTGAAGTACCTTTTTTAAGAAAAGCAGGAGCTACGGCGCTATTTTTATCAAGTTTCTTCAAAGCCTCCAATAAGTTAGACATGTTATTTTGATCTATCCAAATATCATCATCAAGCTGTAGTATATGTTTTTCATTAGCATGTTTAAATCCAAAAATCCTTTGTTTAACCTGTCCCTGAAAAGGAGATTTTAGTATCATTACATTTTTAAAGGTTTGAAAACCGGCATTGACTTCAAAACCTTCTGGAATTACTACAATAATCTCTTTAGGCCTATTAGGACCGTTATTTAGATAAGATACTGTTTCGTTTAGACATTCGTAACCCAAAGTTGGAATTACTACTGATAATGGGATTTCTTTCATAAAATTAATTTAAATTCATTAAAAATCAAATCTAATACTATTAATAACTAAATTAGTTTTTCGCAATCAGCTAAACATTTGTTTTTATTAAATTTGTCCAATTTTCTAGTTTTTCACCTAAATAAAAATATTCTCCTATTGGAGTATCTAAAAAATTGCTTAACCTTTCTATTGCTTCAGACATTTGTGTTGAATCTGAGATAAATTCTACGCCACTAAAATTTCTTAATGCAGACATATTAAAATATTTACCATCTAATACTTGAATTACGTGGACTCCCATACAGTATGCATCTGTAGCTGTAGATGATACATTGCTAGTTATAACTATATTTGCACCCTTAAAAACTTCAGAAATACTACGACTATCAACTTCAATTTTAAGATTGAATTTTGATAAATTAAAATCATAAGCAGGATGAGGTTTAAAAAATAATTTAAATTTAATGTTTAAATTACTTACTGCATCTTCTACCATATTCATAATTTTATCATTTGTAGAAGTCAAAAAATCGCCACATATAATAATTTTACAATAATCTCTTGCACTTTTAATACGGCTAAGTCTTAAATTTATTAAATATAAATATCTTAGAGCTTCAACTTGTACCAAACTTTCCTTTGAGTAACCAGTATCTAACAGCATTTTTTTTGCAACAGGCCCGTTAATTGCTATTAAATCCGGCATATAAACTCTTTCAATAGAGCAATTTGAAAAAACTCTTTTATCAAAAAAGTATCGTAAATCCCAATATCTAATGGTTGTATGTGGAATACCAACAATTTTTCCGTGACTAGCATTTTTCCAAGAATAAACTAACATTAGTTCCCAAGGTTGATTTTCTTGTATATAGAATCCTATTTTTTGTTTAGGCATTTTTTTAAATAAATGTATGTATTGTCTAAATCTGATTAAATTCAACATAGCTTCTATTCCCCTTAAAGATTTAGTTAAATCTTTTTTAAGAAGAATGGCTGGATTTATTTTTGAATCAAATGAATTTAAGATCGCTAAGTTTTTATGAAATTTGAATGATTTTAAATATAAAATTATGAAATCAAATATTGCTCTTAAAAAAGAAAATATATCGAATATATTATCAAATAAAATATGTGAATTATTATCGTTATTAATACTTTTTATAAATAAATTGGCTTGTTTTTTAGTAGATAATCTTTGGTGTGAAAAAAAAATATGAACCCAATTAATATTCAACTCTAATTCATCTAATTTTCCAATTAATTTTGTCCAGTAATTAGAAATAAATTTATTTTGAACAAATGACTTTTCATCTAAATGAACTAGTATATCAAAAAATGTAACTACTCCCTTAATCTCTAATTTGGCAAAACTATTTTTAATATTTTTTAAAAAATATTTAATTAAAAAATATAGCACTTTAAATATTTCAGGAATGTATATTTTATTATTTTCCGATTTTAAAGGTGAAAAATCACTAAATTTTATATTATAAGAAATACATAAATCCTTAATAGTATTTCTCAACTGCAAATTATCTGTAGCTAGAGAAAATTCGATTATTTTATTACTTTTTATATAATCTTCTAATGCATATAATTTTATAAGGTTATTAATATTTGAATAATCTGAAATATTAAATTTTTGCGACACTGGTGATATAAACCAATAACTAAACTTATCATCAATTAAAAAATATTCAATTAATGTTTTATCTTCAATTTTTTGATAACCTAGCTCATAAACCCATTTTAAATATTTTTCTTTATAAGAATCTGAATTAATTTCAACAATCTGAGGAATAGAAATTATATTCTTATCAATATTTTGAATATTTTCCGACCAAAATATAATATTTTCGCTATTTTTTAAATTACCCCTATTTAAATCCCAAATAATCATGGAATCATTTATATTCATGGACAATTAAGAATTAATTCTAAGTTTAAACTAAACCTGTTTTTTAATAAAAACATAAAAATTAATAAATTTAGGGGTTATAAAAAGTCAAAAAAACACCCCGAATACAGGTTAATAATCTTGAAATTAAAATATTTACTAAAAGTTATCAAAAAAAAATCCTAAATAATATAATTCATAAATATTAATATTTTAATAAGTTTAATGCTGGTTTAGATATATCTGGTATAACGTTTAGAAAATGAATTAAACACTTGAAAAAATGATTTAAATTCATTTTTTCAGAAAAAAATATTAAAAAATACTATAAATCCTTAAAAGCCAACATTAACTTAGTAACTTTATCTAAATCTTCTTGTGTATCCACGGATTGTGTAATATACTTAGTTGGAGTCATACGCACCTTCTTGCCATGTTCCAACACCCGCATCATATCAATGGATTCCGTTATCTCTAATGGGGTCGGAGTCAATTGTGTATACTCAATTAGATAGTTTCTTCTAAAAGGAATAACACATACTTGCTTACCCATAGGAACATTCTTGGATTTACTGCGGGTTGGAATAGGCTCACGCGAAAAATATAAGGCGTTTAAGTTTAGGTCGCAAACTACCTTAATACAATTCCTATCTTCAAATTCGGCGTGATCAGCTATTTCACCAAGTAGATTTACCACTTGAACTTCAGGATCGTCTAGCATAGGTTGAATAGCCTCAGAAATCATACCCGGATGCGTCATCGGTTCATCACCCTGAACCATAACTACGATATCATATTTTGTATTATTTAAAGTCTCAAGTTTTTCAAGCGCTTCCGCACAACGGTCAGAAGCTCTTTCATAAGTATCTTTAGTCATGACCGCTATTCCGCCTATTGACTCGATATAATCGAATATTTCCTGATCGCAGGTAGCTACCGCGGTGAGATTTAGTAAAGGAGACATAGAAACCCTCTCGTACACATGCCCAATCATAGGTTTACCTAAAATTTTCACCATTGGTTTTCCCGGAAATCGGCTACTACCCATTCTTGCCGGAATTAAAGCTATAATATTCATGAAATAATAATTTTTAGTACTTATGCAAAAAATGCTTCGCCCATTCAGCGAAGCGTGGAAGTCCAACTTCTAATGAGGTAAAACTTGTTATGCCTAAAAGATTTCGAAGTTTAGAATTGTCTGCGAAGATTCCATTTTGATCACCAGGAGTTGAACCTTGAACAAAGAATTCGGATCCTTCAACCGAACTTTGAATCATCCACAAAAGCTCTTCTATTGACGTTTTTATACCTGTGCCAACATTAATAATTTGATTTTTTACATTGGGAAATATTGCAGTTTTAAACCAAGCATCAACTACTTCATCTATATAAATAAAATCACGATAACGACTTAAGTTACCCTTTACTTCTATTTTGCCAGTTTTGACAGCCTGGGCCAGAAAAATACTTACCATCCCTTGTCTCAAATTATTTAAATCCTGGCCAGGGCCATACACATTAAACATTCTTAATGCAACATACGGTAATTTATCACTATAAACTTTTAGGTAACCTTCACTGGCAAGCTTACCAACTCCATAACAAGATAAAGGCTGCGGTTGCAAATTTTCCCCAATGGCATGATTAGGCACATCTCCATAAACAGACATGGAACTAGCATATACAATACGTTCACTTGAATTCCTGATTCCATATTGAATCAAGTTTAAGGTTGAAATAGTATTTTTCTCCATGTCCAATAAAGGATTATCAAAACTAATTTCACCAGATGACTGACCAGCAAGATGCAAAATCACGCTACAATTACCTGGAAGATTCTCTACACTAGATTTGTTTGCTAAATCAGCTTTTATAAAATCAATTCCTTGAGGTATGTTTTCTAATTTACCACTTGAAAGATCGTCAACACCAATAACTTCATACCCTTCCTTCAAGAACCGGGCTGCAACATGAGACCCTATAAAACCAGCTACCCCAGTTATTAAAACCTTCATATCATGAAATTTTATTTATTACGCCAATTAATGTATCACAAAAACCATTTTTAATCAATGATTGCTTATAAGCCTCTTCAATTTCAACTCCAAGTTTATCAGTATAGCGA
>VFQS010003286.1_pt1 | contig 12458 bp, 14 predicted proteins | sample 3512361 | NCBI WGS metagenome assembly VFQS01 (sample SAMN10412375, study PRJNA504923) | tailings metagenome | isolation source: Relicate 1 Philex TSF3 active mining | place: Philippines
TCCGGTCGTAACGGGCTAGAGGTTAGATACGGTACTACTAAAGCGAGTGTGAAGAGAAAGAAAAAAGAAGAAGGAAAGAAAAGGAAAAAAAGATACTGCGTCTTTGCCAAGACCTATAAGGGCTGTGGCAATGTAGTAGTGTACGCCTTACTTTTCGAATCGCGTAGTCATCAAAACCTTGCAAAAAGTGCTAAGATTTTGTAATACTAACGGGTAGATTTTAATTTTTTGGATATGTCCAGCGTGACGCAATCTGCCTCCCGTACTAAAAACACAGGCCCTTTTGGATCCTTTGATAAAGCCACATTCTTAAAAGCGTATGAGCAAATGGTGCTAATTCGTCGCTTTGAAGAGCGCGCAGCCCAGCTATACGGCATGGGGCTTATCGGTGGATTTTGCCATCTTTATATTGGCCAAGAAGCCGTTGTGGTCGGTATTCAATCCGCTATGCAACCCCAAGATACAGTAATCACCTCATATCGTGACCATGGTCATATGCTTGCTTGTGACATGGATCCTCGCGGTGTTATGGCAGAATTAACAGGTCGAGCAGGGGGCTATTCAAAAGGTAAGGGTGGCTCTATGCATATGTTTAGCCGTGAAAAGGGCTTCTACGGCGGACATGGTATCGTGGGGGCTCAAGTTCCTATTGGGGCAGGGCTTGCTTTTGCTCATAAATATAAAGGCGATAAGGGCGTTTGTGTTGCTTACCTAGGTGACGGAGCCGCAAATCAAGGCCAAGTTTATGAAACCTTTAACATGGCAGCCTTGTGGAAATTACCGGTAGTATTTGTTATTGAAAATAACGAATATGCTATGGGAACCTCAACAGATCGTGGAACCTCGGATTCTAATTTTGAAAACCGGGGCGAACCATGGGGCATTCCAGGCAAAGTTGTAAATGGAATGAATCTTTTAGAAGTTCGTGAAGCCGCTGATTGGGCACTAGAACATGCGCGCTCGGGCCAAGGTCCGGTACTCTTACACTTTAAAACCTATCGCTACCGTGGTCATTCTATGTCTGATCCGGCGAAATATCGCACCAAGGAAGAGGTTGAAGAAGTGAAAACCCAGCATGATGCCATTGATGCAGTGCGCAACCTTGGCTTAAAATCCGGCAATATACCAGAAGCAGAATTTGAAAATATTGAAAAGCGTATTAAAGATATTATGAAAGAAGTTGTTGAATTTTCTCAAACCTCACCAGAACCAGATGAAGCTGAGCTTTACACTGATATATTAGTGGAGGCGTAAATGGCAATATTAACAGTACGTGAAGCACTACGTGATGCAATGGCTGAAGAAATGCGCCGTGACGAAAATGTTTTTGTTATGGGGGAAGAAGTCGCTCAATACCAAGGTGCTTACAAAGTAACTCAAGGTTTATTGCAAGAATTTGGCGAAAATCGCGTTATTGATACGCCTATTACTGAACACGGTTTCGCAGGACTTGGAGTTGGTGCTGCCTTTTTAGGCTTAAAACCTGTCGTTGAATTCATGACCTTCAACTTTTCTATGCAAGCAATTGACCATATTATTAACTCTGCTGCTAAAACACTATACATGTCCGGTGGACAAATGGGTTGCCCTATTGTCTTTCGTGGGCCAAATGGTGCCGCTGCCAGAGTGGGTGCCCAACACTCACAATGTTTTGCTAGTTGGTACGCTCATGTTCCGGGCTTAAAAGTCGTATCACCCTACAGTGCTGCAGATGCAAAAGGTCTTTTGAAATCAGCTATTCGTGACCCAAACCCGGTTGTTTTCCTGGAAAATGAGCTAATCTATGGTTCAAGTTTTGAGGTGCCCGATGATGAAGATCACATTGTTCCAATAGGCAAAGCAGCCGTTGTCCGCCAAGGTTCAGACGTAACTTTAACAGCATTTTCCATTTGTGTGCGTCACGCTCTAGAAGCAGCAGATATTCTATCTCAAATGGGAATTGAAGCCGAAGTTATTGATTTGCGCACCATTCGCCCACTTGATACCGAAACAATTCTTGAATCAGTTAGAAAAACCAATCGTTTAGTAAACATTGAAGAAGGCTGGCCATTCGCAGGCATTGGCGCAGAAATTTGCGCGCTTGTTTGCGATAAAGCGTTTGATTATCTTGATGCTCCGCCGCTTCGCGTTTGCGCAGAAGATGTGCCTTTGCCTTACGCGGCAAACCTAGAAAAATTAGCATTACCGAACGTAGAAAAAATCGTTCAAGCTGTAAAAACCGTTTGTTATAAGGACTGATATGCCAATCCAAGTTTTGATGCCCGCTCTAAGCCCCACTATGACTGAGGGGAACCTCGTTAAATGGTTGAAAAGTGAAGGCGATAAAATCAAAGCTGGTGACATCATCGCCGAAATCGAAACAGATAAAGCTACTATGGAAGTTGAGGCTGTCGATGAAGGCACACTTGGAAAAATTTTCATACCTGCCGGAACTGATGCGGTAAAAGTAAACTCATTGATTGCCGTCATTTTAGAAGAGGGCGAAGACGCGTCATCTATAAAAATGGAAGCTACCCCTCAGCCAAAGGTTGAAATTAAGCCTGAAGAAAAGGTTGACCAAAAAATTGAATCAGCACCTGTTATTTCGCCCGCGCCCCACCCACAAAACAAAAATGATCGCGTTTTTGCAAGCCCATTGGCTAAAAGAATTGCCGGCCAGCAGGGCATTGACCTTAGTCAAATCCAAGGGTCAGGCCCGCGTGGGCGCATTGTCAAAGCCGACTTAGAACACGCAAGAACTTCTGTACCTCGTACATTTTCTGATAGCTCATTTGAAGATATCAAGCTTAATGGCATGCGCAAAACTATCGCAAAGCGCCTTACCGAAGCAAAACAAACCATTCCCCATTTCTACCTCACCATCGATTGTGAATTAGATGAATTGTTAAATTTAAGAACAAAGCTTAACGCAATGCCAAATGCTAAGGCCAAGCTTTCAGTTAACGATTTTGTTGTGCGAGCAACAGCCCTTGCCCTTATGAGTGAGCGCGATGCTAATGTAACTTTCCACGGTGATTATGTCCGTCGGTATAATCAAGCTGATGTCTGCGTGGCTGTAGCTATTGATGGCGGTCTAGTAACGCCTATTGTTAAAGCAGCAAATCTAAAATCCCTTAATGAAATTAGTTCAGAGGTAAAAGATCTTGCAGAAAAAGCCCGCGCCGGAAAATTACCACCCGAAGCTTATCAAGGCGGCAGCTTTACTATTTCTAATCTTGGTATGTACGGAATTAAACATTTTGATGCCATCATTAACCCACCTCAAGCTTGTATTTTAGCGGTGGGCGCTGGTGAACAGCGTGCAGTTGTAAAAAATGGTGCTCTTGCCGTTGCAACCATGATGACATGCACTCTATCCATTGATCACCGAGCACTTGATGGTGCCGTTGGTTCAGGCTTCTTAAAGGCTTTTAAATCCTACATCGAAAATCCACTAAGCTTGCTGATTTTGTAAACTGCTTGCGTCGTTGCAACATCGTCATTAGAAATTGGCCTAAGCTAAAAATTTCAGCCACACTATCACTAACATAATTCTTTTGGTGTAAATGTATTTATTGCTAATTTTACTGCTCATTAACATCAATAAACTATCATTAAAGTAATAAAATTTCTAAAAGGTGGCGAAATGACAAAAAAAAATTATAAATATCATTTTTTGCATTGGCGGTCTCAACAGTCTTATAGCAAGTGATAATTTCACAAATCTCGTATTGGGCGATGGTCAAACCCCCAAGGCTCCTGGGCCAAGAAAGAACTTTTTTACTGCTTGTGAAAAAATAACTCAAAGATTCTCAACATCAGGAATTGAAGAATCTAAGGCTGAACACCTGCCAGAACCCATTTTACCATTAAATTCTCGAATAGGTTATATAGACAATCGCTTAAAAATAGCTAATGACAAACTTTCTTGGATAAAACCTCCATATATTGACCAAGAAATCTACAGTGAACTTGAAACTGAATTCATAGAAATTCAAGACACGTTTGATTCTATAACCCGACACAATAACGCTTCTGTAGCTAAACGGCTGGACATACTAACAAGCGTAATGTCCGCTTTTGAAGAAAAACTGCGTGAGGTTATTGATTGTGCAATCAAAGAAGATAAAAAAGCACGATCAAAAATAATAATGCCAAAATTTGAATTTATATTGCAATTTTTACCGCTTATTAAGACCTATAAATTACAATAAAAGTAATTTCCATGCTTAATAGGTATATTAATGACGCGAAATTATTTATTCATGCTAGCTTGTTTCTGTGCGCTAGGTGCAGCTGATGAACTTGGAAACGTTGCCCAAGAAGCTAGAAATGGTACGAAAAAAGCAACCACAACAGTCCAAATATCCCCAAATAGCTTTGCTCAAACGGCTACGGAAGAAATGCTTCCAAACCCAGACCGATCTCTAGGCTCACAAATAATAATCATAAATAATTCTTTGATAGTTGCTGATAGCAACCTTGGTCAGATGCCTCCATATATTCAACAGAAAACCTACCACACCCTTAAAAGTCAGCATGCGGAAATTTGCCGTGCTTTTGATGACGCTAAAAGTGATTATGAAATTCTAAAAATACAAGATGGCTATTTGTTTCCACTTTCTGACCCCGATAAAAAGGCTATCCATAAAGTACGAATTATGTCTGCTTCGGTAAGCGAAAAATTGCAACTTGTAACAACTGCAATCGCTGCTTTTCAATCTGACTTTGATCGGGCTATGGAAAAACCAGAGCAGAAGTAGGCTTCCTATAAAAAGTGATAGGTATTTTTTGAATGTCTCCATGAAGCTTCATATTTTGCAATGTTCATCGAACTTTTGCGTTATTTTTTAATCTTTGTGGGGGAAGGGGTAAATATTAGACTTTTTTTGAAGGTTGTCGCCCTTTTCACCAATAGCAGCATAGGGCAACACTAATTGTATGTTGAACCCTTTTTTAATAGCACTGAACTCTTGAAAACTTCCGCCATACATTTCAACGAAACCAATAATTTCTTGAATATCTAATTCTGCTCCATTAAGGTGCTGAGAAGGTGGAAAATTCTGCGATTCACGCAATCTTTTCATTTCAAAACTACTTAATCCAAATCCATTATCTCTAATATGAATAATTAGCTGTTTACCATGTTCAGTTATTTCTACGTGTGCGCGCATAAGAATTTCGCAACCTTCCTTAGTGCCTTCCATGGCAATCGATAAAAGGCTTAAAATAATTTGCTTAAAGCGTAGTTCGTCTGCATCAAATTTAGGAATATTTGCTTGAAATTCATAAGTAATTTTTTTGTTTTGCAAAAAAAACAATTGTGAAATTACTAGCACGCTTTCTTCTAATACTTTATTTACATCTATAGGCACGATCTGTGTATCATTTGTCGAAAGCTGTTTTAGCTCAATAACATCGTTATAAATGCGCTCAACTATACGTAGTTGGTCAGAATCCCTAATAGAAGATTTTAAGAAAATTCTTAGCCTTCTTAGAATAATTTCACTAAGAATGAAAAAATCTCCGTTGAAAGTGTGCAGAAAATTTTCTCTAGTTTTATAGGAAAGATTTGAGAAATGAATCAAGTGTCGTCTGAACAAACAAAGTAACAATAAGCAAAATATGGGTATTCCACTAAATTCTAATATGCGTGGTAAAATCAGGGCATAAAACTCCCTTTTAAAAACCGCAGAGTGTCGCCCAACCAAAATAACATAGGGCAGGTTGTGCATTTTACAGTAAAAGCGATATTCAATGTTGTTATGGTGTAGTTGGGTTTTTAATAATCCCTGCCTTGGCATTGGCTGAAGTTCTGATAGTTCCTCTTTGTAGAAAGGCTTTTTGGGGTCTAATTCGTTATCTTGCGTTTGTAAAATAACATTGCCCTGATAATCCAAAATAAGAAAGCTTACTTGGTCTGCTTGGGCTAACTCTGTTATTTTTGAAGTTATGGCTGCAACACTAATGCCTACTACTAGCATGCCAGAGAATTTATTGTTGTCAGTATCAAAAATGCCAATACCTGCTGGAATAACCCACAGCCCACTTGGAATACCAATATCAGGAGGTGAAACCTGCAAAACCCACGGCTGTTTACGGCATTCTTTGGTGTGTATGCGAAAAGACATATCAACCGGGTCGGGAATCACGCCTGTTTGGCTATTAACTAATTGCATATTTACGCAGTGCTCAAGTTTTTGAATTGAGCACTGCGTTATATAGGTAACTTTTTTCTAGATAATGCAATTTCTTTTTTAAAAATTAACATTTACCATCATTTGGATTCTAAGATGATTGTTTTGATTAGCTTATTTATTTCTTTTTTGCAATGAAGTTTTTCTAAATTTGGCAAAGGTGTATTTTTGATGCAGAGTAAAGTCTAGCTTTTTTATTGAAAAAAACACCTTGTAAATATAATATGTTTTTTTAAAAAGTATTTATGTATAGTTACCGTGTATTTTTCGCACAATTTTGGGTTGTATGGGCATAGCTAGCAAACTACGTCAGGTCATGGAAGAACGAGCAATGTCTATCTATGCTCTGGAAAGAAGTGCGGGCATGAAGCCCAGTGTGGTTCAAAATATCCTTTATGGACGCTCTAAAAATCCTGGTGTTGATACGGTCAAAAATATAGCAAAAGCTCTAGGCTGCAGTGTTGCTGATCTTATTGAAGAAACAGGTGGCCACCAGCTTTTACTTACCAAATCCTTAGAGCCTTGGGACCTATCATGTTTTATAGAAGTGTTTAAAACTCTGGGGGAAGTATTGAAAGAAAAGAATTTAACTATTTCGCAAAAAGATGCCTTTTCCCTAGCTCAAGAAATCTATACCTACACAATGCATAGCCCATCAAAGACTGTTGATCTAACTTTTGTGCGTTGGCTGGTAGATAAGAAAAATTATCCTGCATCATATTAAATATACGTTGACACTACGTAAATAATGCACTAAAAATTTCCCCATACAGTGTTTAATTGCCTTTGTTAAATCTGCAGAGCATATTTTTAATACGTAAACTCTGCAAATAAAGGAATTACAGTAAGGGAGAAAACCAAGATGAGGTCCAAAAAAAACCTAATTTTGCAAATGACTTTTGCAAGTGTTGTGCTCAATGTCGTGTCAGTTTTTTTAATTTGCCTAAGCCAGACAAAAGCAAAAAATCAGCCAACTTTTGGTGAAGACCCAATTCCCCAAAATTATGAAAAAAATGTCAAAGCTAAAGATTGTTGGCAAGAAGAAAAGGGAAATTTCTCAAAAACCTTCTCTGTTCAAGGTCATAATTTAACACAAAGCAAGAGGCAAGATAATGCAAAAAGAATTGGTAAAAGATAACGAAATACCCGATAGGGAAAGAGATCGTCTGCATAATTGGCCCCGAATTGGCATTTGCTTAGAACGAGTAATGGCAGCTGCCGGCCATATGGAAAACATCGCACGCACTTTGCGTGAAGATGAAAAATATGCGCAAAGCTATACTATTGAAGAGCAAATACAAAGTGTTTCTGACCGTCTTCGGGCATCCATCCGTGCATTTGAAAGAAATCATAAAGTGAAGATTGAAATTTTTACTTTCTTCAGCCCTTTCGAAGACCACACTGAGCAGTTCATCCCCTACATTCAAAAACCATTGGAAATGCAATAGGATTTTGATTTTTTAGTCGTCCCGGCGTAGGCCGGGATCTAGTGCATAGCATCAATATTGAAATTTTCCCACATCAAAACAATAACTTCCTGACTCGCCTTACGCAGCCTGAAGTTTACATTATATCAACTCTGCCTCACTGATCGAGTCAGCGATTGCTCCAAACAAACTTATTAAAGCAATTCTAGATAGCGCCTAAGCAGTTAATTTTCCATATGGTCATTGACGTCAGAGCCTTTGATTGTCTATGCTTCTAAGCAATGAATTAAATGAGATTTATTAATGTTAATGAAGGGCAAAAAGGGCCTCATTATGGGGGTTGCGAATGGCAGCTCACTTGCTTGGGGAATTTCAAAAATGTTGCACGAACAAGGTGCAGAGCTTGCATTTAGCTACCAAGGTGAAACTTTAGAAAAGCGTGTTCGCCCATTGGCAGAAAGCGTTGGAACCGACTTTTTAATTGAATGCGACGTAAGCAAAGATGAAAGTATCGAAAATACTTTTAAAACCATTGAAAAGAAATGGGGCACTATTGATTTTGTTGTGCACGCAATTGGGTTTTCTGACAAAAATGAATTGCAGGGCCGCTATTGCGATACCTCACTTGCCAACTTTTTAAACACCATGCATATTTCTTGTTTCTCTTTTACAAAAATTTGCAAAGAAGCAGAACGTTTAATGCCAAATGGTGGTTCCTTAATTACTCTTACGTACTATGGCGCAGAAAAAGTTATGCCTAATTATAATGTTATGGGTGTAGCAAAAGCAGCGCTTGAGTCTAGCGTGCAGTATTTAGCCGTAGACCTAGGCCCTAAAAATATTCGAATTAATGGTTTATCAGCGGGTCCAGTGAAAACACTTGCTGCCAGTGGTATTGGCGATTTCCGCTATATCCTAAAATGGAATCAGTACAATTCACCGCTGCGTCGCAACACAACCTTAGAAGATGTGGGCGGTACGGCTGTATACTTGTTAAGCGAATTAGGCTCAGGCGTTACCGGTGAGGTGATTCATGTGGATTCTGGTTATCATGTTGTTGGCATGAAAGCAGTTGATGCACCAGATATAAGTGTTGTTAAAGATTTAGATTAGGCAGGATACAATGATACTTTCCGATATATGGGTTCGTGAACAAGCAAAAAAAGGCATGATTGAGCCTTTTGTAGAAAGCCAAAAACGCGAGGGCATGATCTCTTATGGGCTGTCTTCTTATGGGTATGATGCTCGGTGTTCGCCAGAATTTAAAATCTTTACAAATGTTAACAATGCGGTTGTTGATCCAAAAGATTTTTCGCCAACCAGTTTTGTTGATCGCGAAACAGATGTTTGTATTATTCCCCCTAATAGCTTCGCCCTAGCACGTACTGTTGAATACTTTCGCATCCCTCGTGATGTGTTGGTAATTTGTCTTGGCAAATCAACCTATGCTAGGTGCGGAATTATTGTAAATGTAACGCCGCTTGAACCTGAATGGGAAGGGCATGTAACTTTAGAGTTTTCTAATACAACGCCACTCCCAGCCAAAATTTATGCCAACGAAGGGGTCTGCCAATTTTTATTCTTTAAGGGTGACCAACCATGTGAGGTGTCATACCGCGACAGATCTGGTAAGTACATGAAACAAACTGGCGTTACATTACCGAAAATATAATATGCCATCAGTTCTTAAAATTCAGGGCGCAAAGCCCCTAAAAGGCACCATTGAAATCAGTGGGGCTAAGAATTCCGCATTACCACTAATGACGGCGTGCTTGCTCACTGAAAAACCTCTGACGTTAACTAATGTTCCTAATTTAGCAGATGTTCGTACTATTACTCAGGTTTTAAACGTGCTTGGTGTTACATCAACGGAAGATGGAAACACCCGCGTGCTTAACGCTGCAAACATCACTTCTACCACTGCACCTTATGAACTTGTTAAAACAATGCGCGCTTCTGTGCTGGTTTTGGGGCCATTGGTAGCGCGTTTTGGTCATGCGAAAGTTTCTCTTCCAGGCGGGTGCGCCTTGGGGGCTCGTGCTGTTGATGTGCATCTTGAAGGTTTACGCGCTCTTGGCGCAACCTGTGATTTGGAAGAAGGCTACATCGTAGCTCGTGCTCCAAATGGCTTGCAAGGCGCCCATTTTACCATGCGTGTTGTTTCGGTTGGAGCAACGGAAAATCTCATGCTAGCAGCTTCAATTGCAAAAGGTCAGACAGTTCTACAAAATGCAGCGCGTGAACCTGAAATTATTGATTTAGCTAATTGCTTAAATGCAATGGGCGCTAATGTGCAGGGTGCCGGCACAGACACAATCACCATCGAAGGTGTTCCCACACTTAAAGGTGCAAACTATAAGGTTATGCCAGATCGTCTTGAAACAGGATCATATGCAATTGCTTCGCTGATTACAGGTGGCGACGTTACACTTACCAACACTTCGCTTAAGTACTTGCCGATGGTTCGTGAAACCCTTGAAAAAGCAGGTGCTATTTTTCAAGAGCATGATGACGGGTTTCGTGTTTACCAAAATGGCCCCATCATTGGGGTTGATGTCATGACAGAGCCCTATCCAGGGTTTGCCACTGATTTGCAGGCCCCATTTATGGCGCTCATGAGCATTTGCCAAGGTGCAAGCATGATCACGGAAACAATTTTTGAAAATCGCTTTATGCATGTGCCAGAATTGGCTCGCATGGGTGCAAATATTCAAGTGCATGGTGCTTCTGCCATGATTCGAGGCACCAAAAATTTAAGCGGAGCACCAGTTATGGCAACAGATATTCGTGGTGGTATTGGCCTAGTAGTAGCAGCACTTGCTGCCAAAGGTGAGACTATAATCAGTAGACTTTATCACCTTGATCGTGGTTATGAAAATTTAGAAGCAAAACTCCAAGCCTGCGGTGCCGTTGTTGAGCGCTGTAAAGTAGATGCTTAGCAATCTCATCCACCAAATAGATGATTTCGCGGCAAAGTCATTTATCGAATGGCAAATCCCAGGTGCTGCAATTGGTATTGTGCACAATGGTGAAATTCTCCATTTAAAAGGATACGGCCAAAAAGGATCTTCTAATCCAGATCCTATTACACCCTCGACATTATTTCCCACAGCATCTATCAGTAAGGGTATGAGTGCTGCTGCCATCGCAGTCCTTGTGAATCAGGGAATTCTTCAGTGGAATCAAAAAGTTATTGAAATTCTTCCGCACTTTAAACTTTATGATCCGTGGGTTACCAAAGAATGCACAATTATTGATCTTTTTTGCCATCGCTCAGGGTTGCCTCCTGATCCATTGCAACAGCTTCCTTTATGGGGGTATTCCGGGCAAGATCTTAAAAATCTTTTGCCACAAGTTAAACCCATTGCTAGCTTTCGGACTACTTATCAGTACGTTAACATTTTATATTTGTTCATTGAAGAAATTATTGAACATTTAACAAAAATTTCATTCTCAGAATTTATGGACGCCCATGTCTTTAAACCTATCGGCATGAATACCTCAGCCATAGGTCTAAAAAATGCAGACAACGATAAAAATTTAATACAGGGACACATTCTTGATGAAGAAACTTTCTCAAAGGTTCAGCAAATATCCTTTAGCTGTTACCCGCAGATTTTTATGGCAGCCGGAGGTGCTGTAGCTACGCCACGCGATTTGTGTCGTTGGATGTTGGCGCAGCTAGGGCACATTAAATTCTTACCCAAAGCAGATTTGCACTACATGTGGCGCCCTCAGACCGTGATTAATGAAAAAGAATTTTATGGATTGGGCTGGCGCAGCTTAATGTATAAGCCAAGTCGCATTGTTTCTCATGGTGGTTTAATTAAAGGAATTCGCCACCTTTTATATTTGGTGCCTGAGCTTGATTTCGGCATTTTTGTGCTTACCAATTTAACCCATAGCGATGCTCCAAGAATAATTTGTGAGCACGCAACAGATTTATTAATGAAAATTGATTCTCACTACCAGCAATCTCGTACAATTTTTATGAATGGTTTAAAAGGTGATTGCCCAGCTCCTGTTTGTGATATTTCTTATGATCCCTCTATTTACATAGGCGAATATGAAAATTCAATTTTAGGAAAAGCTAAGGTTGTTTGCGAAGGTATGCTCAAGCTCTATTTTGCAAAGGCAGTTGCACACCTACAACCAATTGGATTAGGTCAATTTCGTATTTATTTTCCTGGAAAATCAGGGGCAGATATCGGTGAAGGGCACTGGGGAACAGCAACGTTTAATAGTAAATATCTGGTGTTAAAAGCATATAAGAGGTTTGATTTTCAAGAATTCCATTTTCAATGTTTATAAATACGAAAATATAACAACTAAAAGCATTGCAATTTAATAAAATTTTAGAGAAGATTAAATAGAACATAGTAATGTTCTTAAATAAATCTTAACTTTTAGGAGAAAATAATGTCTAAAAACTTAGCACTTTTAGCACTTGTAACGGCTGCATTTTGTTCAGTGTCAGTTCATGCAAACATAGAAGCTCAATGCCATGCTGCCCTTGGTAGTTCAAAGCATAAGCCATCTCGGGCGGTAATAGATAAGCGCTGTGCATGTGTAAAAGCAAGACACCAACATCACCATGAAAATTTCCAAGCAGCTAATGAGCATTGCAAAGATAACAACGACAATCCTGCTTAAATTTTCTCATAAGCAAGTGAAAGATAAAATTGCACATTGCGGGTTCTGTCAGAAAGACTGTGTAAATAGTTGAAGTAGAGGTTGTGGGTATGTGGGTAACTTGTTAAAAGTTATCCATCATATCCACAGCTAAATAAAACAACGTTTATATAGGAAAAAATCATAATGACAAAGAAAAATACGTCTCCCTTTAAACCAGAAA
>VFQS010003289.1_pt1 | contig 12446 bp, 7 predicted proteins | sample 3512361 | NCBI WGS metagenome assembly VFQS01 (sample SAMN10412375, study PRJNA504923) | tailings metagenome | isolation source: Relicate 1 Philex TSF3 active mining | place: Philippines
TCCTCGACACCCGCCCCCTGGTGGACGGGATCCAGGCCGCCCTGCTCGGGCCCGATGGGCCGCGCAACCTGCCGCGCAAGTTCAACGTGGCGGTGGGCGGTGCCCCCGACAGCTTCCTGCTCCACAACGACCTGGCCTTCCTGCCCGCCCGCCGCGACGGCGAGCTCGGCTTCACCGTGATGGTGGGCGGCTTCTTCTCGGCCCAGCGCAACGAGCTGGCGGTGCCCCTCGGCCTCTGGCTGCGGCCCGAGCACCTGGCGCCCTTCACCCTGGCCCTGGTGCGCCATTTCGAGCGGGAGGGCGACCGGGGGGTGCGCAGCCGCACCCGGCTCATGTATCTGATCGAGCGCCTCGGCCTCGAGGGCTACCGGGCCGCCGTGCTGGCCAGCCTGGCCGAGCTGCAGGGCCCGGAGCTGGCGGCGGCCGTGCTGCCCCACGACGGCAGCCATCTGGTCTGCCGCCCCCCGCGCGACATCTGCGGCGTGCACGCCCAGAAGCAGGAGGGCCTCCACTGGGTGGGCCTGGCCGTGCCCATGGGCCGCCTCGATGCCGCCGCCATGGCCGATCTGGCGGCCCTGGCCCGCTGCCATGGCAGCGGCGAGCTGCGCTTCAGCGAGAGCCAGAACGTGCTGATCGCCGATGTGCCCACCGAGCGGCTGGAGGCCCTGCTGGCCGAGCCGCTGCTGCAGCGCCTGCCCGTGAAGCCCGGCCCGCTGCTGGCCGAAGCCGTGAGCTGCACCGGCAACCGCTACTGCAGCTTCGCGCTGATCCCCACCAAGACCACGGCCCAGGCGGTGGTGGAGGAGCTGGAGCGGCGGCTGGAGCTGCCCCATCCGGTGCGCACCCACTGGACCGGCTGCCCCAATGCCTGCGGCCAGCCCTACATGGGTGAGATCGGCCTGATGGGGGCCAAGGCCCGCCACGCCGGCGAGATGGTGGAGGCCGCCAAGGTGTTTCTGGGCGGGTCGATGGGGGAGGAGCCCCGCCTGGCCGAGCTGCACGACAAGGGCGTGCCCCTCAGCCAGCTCACCGACGCGCTGGAGGAGCTGCTGGTGCAGCACCACGGCGCCAGGCGCCGCCCCCCGGCAGCCTGAGGCCCCAGCCGGGGCGCCGGCGTCGGCCGGCGGCCGGGCGCTCGCGCCAGGTCCGGTCCAGCGGTTCGAGGGTGGCGTCGTCGTGGGGCCAGCCGCCGTAGAGCAGGGCCGTGATCCGCTCCGGATCCAGCTCCAGGGCCGCCACCTCGCGCCAGAGCCCGGCGCTGCGCGGCCCGTCGGCCCGGGCGATCTGGGCCTCGGCCAGCTGCCGCACCAGCAGGAACACCAGCTGCCGCTCCTTCAGCTGGGCGTAGGTGCCCTGGAACCCGCCGCCCGGTCCCCCGCCCGGCACGGCACCGCAGCCGCCCCGCCCAGCCGCCGTCACCCTGTTGCCCCCTTCTCCGTAGCTCCCGTTTCCGTTGCCCCCGTCTCCGTAGCTCACGTGGCCCCCTCGATGGTTCCTGTTGTCCTTGCTACTGCAGCCCCGCCCGATCGGCACCCCTGCCATCGTGTGAGCCTGCCCCGCCGCTGAGCCGTGGTCTCCCCTTCCGCCCCGGAGACGGCCCTCGCGCCGGCCGCACTGCCGCCCCCCGGCAGCGCCGAGCGCTGGGCCTGGCTGCAGCGCCTGCGCCGCGGTGGGGCCCCGCAGCCCGGGCCCTGGCTGGAGGCCATCGCCGCCGGCCTGGTGGCCCCGCAGCCCGACCTGGTCGCCGCCCTGCTGGAGCGCTTCGATGCCGCCGCCGCCAGCCGGCTGCTGCTGATCTGGCTCGAGGCACCCGAGGCCGATCCGGCCCTGGCGCCCCTGCTCGGACGGGTGCGCAGCGCGGCCGCCGCCCACGGCCTGCGCCAGGCCCTGGCCGGGGCGCCGCCGCAGCGCCTGGCGCTGCTGGCTCCTCTGCTGGGCCATCAGCGCTGCCCCGCCGATTTCGCTGCGCTGGCCCGGCTGGCCCTCGATCCCCAGCCGCTCGCCGTGCGGCGCGCTGCCCTGGAGGGGCTGCTGGTGGGCCTGGGTGCCTGGCCGGTCGCGCCGCTGCGCCGCTGCCTGGCCCGGCTGGCCCGCGATCTCGATCCGGCCCTCGCCGCCCAGGCGGTGGATGGCCTGGCCCGGCTGCGCGGCGCCCGCCCCGAGCTGCTGGCCCTGGCCCGCGGCCCCCTCGATCCGGCCGTGCGGCAGCGGCTGGAGCGCCGGCTGCGGGCCCTGCCCGCCGCCCCCCTGCTGCTGGTGGTGCATGGCCGCGCCGGCGGCGCCATCCCTGCTGAGCTCGAGGTGCTGCGCGCCGAGCTGGAGCAGCGCCGCGGCGCCCCGGTGCTCCTCCAGGCGCTCACGGCCTCCGCACCGCCTGCCCTGCCGGCGCCGCCCACGCCGGCCCGGCCGCCGCTCACGTTGGTGCCGCTGCTGCTCCTGCCCGGCAGCCATGTGCGCGGCGACATTCCGGCGATCGCCGCCGCCTGGCGCGCCCGCGGGCCGCTGCGGCGGCTGCCCTTCCTCGGCGCCTGGCCCGCCTGGCAACAGGCGCTGGCGGAGGAGGCCGGCGCCCTGGTGGCCGGGGCCGAGGCGGGCCCGGGAGCGGGAGCGGATGCCAACGCCGCGGCGCCGGAGCTGCTGCACCACCCGGTGGAGGGCCCCCTGGCCGGCCGCTACCTCGCCATGCTCGGCCAGCGCACCGGCCTGCGCTGCCGCGCCACCCCCTACCCTTCGGCCTCCTCCCCCGTGGACCTTCCCCTGGCTTCCCCCGGCGCGTCCCTGCCGCTCACCCTCGCCGCCAACCGCCTCAGTGAGGCTCTGGCGGCCGCCGCCGGCGAGGCCGCCGGCCAGCCGCTGCTGGCCCGGCCCCGCTGCCGGGCCGCCCTGCTCACCCTGCTGGAGGCCCTGCCATGAGCGCCGATCCTGCCACCGGCGGCACCGTGTATCTGGTGGGGGCGGGGCCGGGCGATCCCGAGCTGCTCACCGTGCGGGCCCACCGCCTGCTGCAGCAGTGCGATGCCCTGGTGTACGACTCCCTCGTGCCCACCGAACTGCTCGATCTGGTGCCGGCAGGCTGCGAGCGCCACTTCGTGGGCAAGCGGCGCGGCCACCATTCGGTGCCGCAGCCGAGCACCAACGCGGTGCTGCTCGATCTGGCCTCCCGGCACCGGGTGGTGGTGCGGCTCAAGGGTGGTGATCCCTTCCTCTTCGGCCGCGGCGGTGAGGAGGCGGCCTATCTGGCCGAGCGGGGCGTGGCCGTGCAGGTGGTGCCCGGCGTCACCGCCGGCATCGCCGCGCCGGCCTACGCCGGCATCCCCGTCACCCACCGCCGCGCCGGCTCCAGCGTCACCTTCGTGACCGGCCACGAGGAGATCGACAAGGCGCGCCCCGGCGTCGACTGGCGCGGCCTGGCCCGCAGCAGCGACGGCCTGGTGATCTACATGGGCCTGCACAACCTGCGCCGCATCGCGGCGGAGCTCCTGGCCGGCGGCCTCGCCCCGTCCACGCCGGCGGCGGTGATCCAGCAGGGCACCGTCACCGGCCAGCGGCTGCTGGTGGCCAGCCTGGCCGACCTGGCCGACCGGGTGGAGGCCGAGGGCTTCGCCTCCCCCTCGCTGGTGGTGATCGGCGAGGTGGTGGCCCAGCGGGTGCCTGCCTGTGCGCCGCCGGTGGCGGCGGTGGAGATGCCGATCCCCTTCTGAGCGCTGCCGCGGCTGCCGACCAGTGGTCGAAGTGGCCTGTGGAAAGCGGGATTGGGTAGCGAGGTTCACCGAAGCGCCCGGGCCGGTTCGATTCACTGGTCAACCCCCCTTCGCCGCCCACATCCCCGGGCCCGCCTGCGATGACCGCCACCTCCCCCCGCCCCGCCTCCCTGCAGGAGAGCCGATCCGGGGCGCCCGACCGGGCGCCGATGTTCGAGCTGATCCCCTACGAAACCTTCCGCGATACCCCGGCCGTCCGCTTCTTCGATGTGACCGTGCCCGGCTCCAACGCCCGCGACCTGGTGGTGCACACCGGCCCGGCCGTGAGCCCGCCCGACGATCCCGAAACCGGCGCCTGGCAGTTCTATCTGCACCCCCACCAGGAGGACAACCTGCTGGCCATGCAGGGCGGCCGCACCTTCTTCCTGGTGAACCTCGGCTGGAACTACCCGTTCCACATCGTGCGGCTCGAGAGCGCCGGCGACATCCTGCGCATCCCCCCCGGCACCTTCCACCGCTCCGTTTCCGATCCCGATGGCTCGCTGGTGCTGAACCAGGCCGTGCGGGATGAGAACACCACCGTGGTGCGCGAGTTCCGCGTGTACAACAGCGCCCGCATCCCGCGTCTGTTCGCCGTCACCTCCCGCACGGCGCCCCTGCCGAAGCTGCATGGCGTGAGCTGGTGAGCGGCGCCGTCAGGCGCAGATCGAAGGTGATGTCCTCGGGGTGGCGGCGGTCCACCCCCAGGCCGCTCACCCCGGCAGGCCCGGCGTAAGCGGCTGTGGATTGAGCCGCAGCCTCCAGGGGCAGGAAGCGGGGATCCTCGGCCGTGAGCGCGAAGGTGTGGTGGCCGCCCGGGCCGAGGATCTCCAGCCGCAGCGGCATCTGGGGCGCGTGGGCCGGATGCAGGCTCGGGTAGAGGCGCTGGTGGCGGTAGCGCAGCGCCAGGGGCTCCTCCGACGCGCCCTCCAGCGGCAGGTGATGGCCGTTGACCAGCAGGCGGCAGTGGCGGCGGAAGGTTGCGTCGGGCCGCAGCTCGAGGCGCCGCAGTGAGGCATCCACGAAGCGGCTGGTGCTGCCCCCCTCCACCGGCGTGTCGCAGATCAGGGGCCAGGGCTCCAGGGCGGGCCGCACCTCCAGGGCGGCGGTCTGCCCCGGCGCCACCTCTCCCTGCCACTCCAGCAGCGGCGGGAAGCGCCAGGCCCAGATCCGGCGGAAGGGGGCGGGATCGAGGGCCAGACCGGCGGCGGCCAGCTCGGCGAGCACCGCCTCCAGATCGGCCAGCAGGGCGCTGGGCAGCAGCATCCGGTCGTGCAGGCGGCGGCCCCAGGGGTGGAGCCGGCCCGGCCGCCGGGCGGGATCGAGCAGGTGGGCCGCCAGGGCGCTCCAGAGCAGGGCCACGGCGCTGCTCCACTCCGCCTCCGGCATGGTTTCCAGGGCGCGGAACTCCACCAGGCCGAGGCAGCCGGCCGGGGCGCCGGGGTTCCAGAACTTGTCGAAGCTGATCTCGCTGCGGTGGTTGTTGCCGCTTCGATCGGCGTGGAGGTGGCGCAGGGTTTCGCCGATCAGCTCGCGGTGGTCGTGCCAGGGGGGCGGGGCCGGCTGGGCCTCGGCCCGCTCCAGGGCGGCGTAGGCCAGCTCCAGATCGAAGAGCTCGCCGGCCGCCTCATCGGGCCGGGGCGACTGGGCCGCCGGCCCCACGCTCGGGCCGCTGAACAGGTAGGCCAGGCTGGGGTGGTGCTGCCAGTAGCGCAGGATCCCCGCCAGCCAGGCCGGCCGCCCGAAGAACGGGTGCTGCTCCAGGGATGGGCCGCCCCAGAGCAGGTGGTTGCCGCCGCCGGTGCCCTCGCGGCGGCCGTGGCCGTCGTGGCGCCAGCTGCGCAGCCCCACCCGCTCCGCGGCCTGCTCCAGCTGCCGCAGCCAGCGGTCGTAGTCGCGCCAGCCGTGGCACACCGGCAGGTTGATCTCCAGCACCCCCGGATCGGCGGTGAGCCCCAGCACCTGCCAGTGGCCCTCCACATCCAGCGGCAGCATGCCGCTCAGGCGCGGCACCACCAGGGCCGGCTGGCCCTCGCCTTCCGCGAGGGTGCCGGCCACGGCCTGGAGCAGCCAGGTGAGCGGTTCGCGGCTGAGCGGCGGCAGGAACAGCTCCCAGCCCCCGGGCTCCAGCTCCAGGGTGAGCACCTGGCGCGGGATCTCCTCGGCGAGGTGCTGCAGCGGCAGCCGCAGGCCCGCCGGGCCGGGGGCGCCGCTGAGCACCGCCCGCTCCGGAGCCAGCCGCCAGGGCACCGCCTGCCAGCCCTCCGCCTCGCTGTGGCTGAGCGGCACGGCCCACACCTGCCGCTCCGGATCCAGGGGATCGCGCAGGGCCAGGGGGTCGAGCTGCAGCCCCAGCTTCTGGCCCAGCCGGGCCAGCCAGGCCTCGGCCCGCTCCGGCGTGAGCGCCGCGGCGCCCCGCGCCGGCTGACAGGCCTGGGGCCAGGCCACCACCGGGCCGCCATCGGCCGCCACGAACAGGCGCAGGGCCCAGCGCGGGTTCACCTCCCCCTCGTAGCGCTTGCCCGGGCAGTGCAGCAGCGTGCCGCCGGGCCACACCTGATCCTGCAGCTCCCGGGCCAGGCGGCGGGCCAGTCCCAGCTTGGTGGGGCCATCGGCCGCCACGCTCCACTCCGGGCCTTCGGGCTGGAAGGGCACGAAGGTGGGCTCGCCGCCGAGGGTGAGGCGGATGCCCGCGGCCGCCAGCCGCGCCTCGGCGGCCTCCGCCACCTCCTGCATCCAGGCCGCCGGCTGCCTGTGGCTGTTCACGGAAAGGTGTTGCAGCTCCCCACGTCATGCCGCGGCACGCGGCGCGGTGCTGCACCAGGGGCTACCGAATCCGGCTTCAGCCGGCGGGACCCACCGGCACGGGCTTCACCTTCCAGATCCGCTCGGCGTATTCGCGGATGGAGCGGTCGCTGCTGAAGAAGCCGCAGCGGGCCGTGTTCAGCACCGACATCGTGCTCCAGCGGCCGGGGTCCTGCCAGCAGGCGTCCACGGCGTTCTGGGCGCGGCGGTAGTCGCCGATGTCGGCCATCACCCGGAAGGGATCGTGGCTGCAGAGGTTGGCCAGCAGCGGGTGGAAGAGGTCGCGGTCGCCCTCGCTGAAGTGGCCGCTGCCGATCAGATCGATCGCCTCGCGGGCCATCGGATCGTTCTCGAGCCAGGGCATCGGGTGGTAGCCGCTGGCGTTGATCTCCGCCAGCTCCTCGGCGGTGTGGCCGAAGAGGAAGAAGTTGTCGGCGCCCACCCGCTCGCGGATCTCCACGTTGGCGCCATCGAGGGTGCCGATCGTGAGGGCGCCGTTGAGGGCCATCTTCATGTTGCCGGTGCCGGAGGCCTCCAGGCCGGCGGTGGAGATCTGCTCGGAGAGGTCCACCGCCGGGTAGATGCGCTGGCCCAGGCTCACGTTGAAGTTGGGCAGGAACACCAGCCGCAGCCGGCCCTGCATGGCCGGGTCGCTGTTGATGATGTCGGCCATGCCCACGATCAGCCGGATGATCAGGCGGGCCATGGCGTAGCCGGGGGCCGCCTTGCCGCCGAAGATCACCGTGCGCGGCGGCAGGTCTTCTCCCGCCCGCAGGCGCAGGTAGCGCTCCACCACCTGCAGGGCGGCCAGGTGCTGGCGCTTGTATTCATGGATCCGCTTCACCTGCACATCGAACAGGGAGCCGGGATCCACCGTCACGCCGGATTCCTGCTCGATCGTGGCGGCCAGGCGCCGGTGGGCCAGGCCCCGCACCGCCCGCCAGCGCTCCAGGAAGGCCCCATCGCCGGCGAGGGCCTCCAGGCCGGCCAGCTGATCGAGATCCCGCCGCCAGCCGCTGCCGATGGCCTCATCGAGCAGATCGGCCAGGGCCGGGTTGGCCACCGCCAGCCAGCGCCGCGGCGTGACGCCATTGGTGACGTTGGTGAACTTCTCCGGCCAGAGGGCGGCGAACTCCGGCAGCAGCCGCTCGCACAGCAGGCGGCTGTGCAGCTCGGCCACGCCGTTCACCTGCTGGCTGCCCACCACCGCCAGGTGGGCCATGCGCACGCGCCGGTGGGCACCCTCCTCGATCAGGGAGAGGCGCTCCAGCAGCTCGGGCTGGCCGGGATAGCGGATGCGCAGCATCCGCAGGAAGCGGCTGTTGATCTCGTAGATGATCGCCAGGTGGCGGGGCAGCAGCTGCTCGAACAGCTCCACGCCCCAGCACTCGAGCGCCTCCGGCAGCAGGGTGTGGTTCGTGTAGCTGATCGCGGCCGTGGTGATCGACCAGGCCGTGTCCCAGTCGACACCGTGCTCATCCACCAGCAGGCGCATCAGCTCGGCCACGGCGATGGCCGGGTGCGTGTCGTTGAGCTGGAGGGCGAATTTCCTGTGGAAGTCGGTCACCGCCAGGCCCTGGCCGCGCAGGATGCGGAACATGTCCTGCAGCGAGCAGCTCACGAAGAAGATCTGCTGGCTCAGCCGCAGCCGCTTGCCCTGCTCCAGCTCGTCGTTGGGGTAGAGCACCTTGGAAAGCGTTTCCGACTGCACCTTGCGCAGCACGGCCCGGGTGTAGTCGCCGGCGTTGAAGGAGGCGAAGTCGAAGGCATCGGGCGCCTGGGCCGACCACAGCCGCAGCGTGTTGGTGGTGGCCACGCCGTAGCCCAGGATCGGCGTGTCGTAGGCCACGCCGATCACGGTGTGGCCGCCGATCTCCACCGGGTAGCTCCACTCTGGCCGGATCACCTCCCAGGGGTTGCCGCGGGCCAGCCAGGGATCGGTGCTCTCCTCCTGGCCGTTGGCGCCGATCTGCTGGCGGAAGATGCCGAACTCGTAGCGGATGCCGTAGCCGATCGCCGGCAGCTCCAGGCTGGCCATCGATTCCTGGAAGCAGGCCGCCAGCCGGCCCAGGCCGCCGTTGCCCAGGCCCGGCTCGGGCTCTTCGACCAGCAGCTCATCGAGCGAGAGGCCGAGCTCGCGGCAGGCCGCCTCGGCCTCGGCGCGCAGGCCCAGGTTCACCAGGTTGTTCTCCAGGTGGGGGCCGAGCAGGTATTCGGCCGAGAGGTACACGGCGGTGCGCACGCCCTGGCGGGTGTAGGTCTCGGCCGTGTCCACCCAGTTGCGCAGCAGGCGGTCGCGCACCGCCAGGGCCAGGCAGAGGTAGTGGTCGTGGCGGGTGGCCAGGGAGGGCGGCTTGGCCTGGCTCAGGAAGAGGTGGCGCCGCATCCCCTCCAGCAGCGAGGGCGTGCCGGCGGCCGTGGGGGCCGGATTGGAGAGGGCCATGGGCGAAGGCCGCAGAGGGGGCAGAGGCGTTCAGCCTTCATGGCAAGCCTGCGGCGCCGATGCTGCACCATCCGCTACCGGCCGGGCATTCCTTAAGAATCAGCGCCGGCCCGGGGGCTGGGCCGCAGCGGCCTCGGGCAGCCCGTTGCGCAGGGGCAGCTCCGCGGCGGCGGGCCCATCGAGCACGGTGGCCTCGATGCTCCACTCCAGCTTGCTCTCCACGCCCGGCGGGCCGGAGAAGCTGCCGGTGACGGCGGCGGTGAGCGGCGCCTTTGAGGAGGTGGCCAGCGGGATGTAGCGGTCGTCGATGGCGCCCCTGCCGCTGGGATCGAAGCCGCGCCAGCCGGCCCCGGGCAGGTACACCTCGGCCCAGGCGTGCAGGTCGTAGCGCTCGGGCCGGGGCTCCACCAGGTGGTAACCGCTCACGAAGCGGGCCGGCAGGCCCACGCAGCGGCAGGCCTCGATCATCAGCATCGCCAGGTCGCGGCAGGAGCCCACCCGCTCCTTGAGGGTGCGGCCGGCGGGCCAGGCCGGGCCCACGTGCCGCTGGGTGTACTTCACCCGGTCCTGAATCATCTCCATCAGCTGCTTCAGGAAGGTGAGCGCCCGCTGGTCGCTGCCCATCAGGGCCTCCTGGGCCAGATCCACCGCGGCCGGATCGTGCTGGCCGTTGGGCAGCCAGCCATCGAGGGCCCCCATCAGGTCGCCGTTGAGGTGGCCCACCGGGTAGGGCAGGTGGGGCTCGTTCTCCTCCAGGCAGGCCTCCAGCAGCGGTGGCATCACCGTTTCCACCTCGCTGCGGGCCCGCACCTCGAAGCGGTCGGTGGCCCCGAGGAAGCGGGCCCGCAGGATCTCATCGCCGCTGGCGGCGATCAGCGGGAACAGCAGCGCCGGCTCCGGCGTGATCCCCAGCTCGAAGTGCACCAGCCGCTGGAAGCCGTGGCCGCGGGGCCGCAGGCAGAAGCGGTGGGAGCCCAGCAGCACCGGCGCGCTGTAGCGGTAGGTGAGGGTGTGGGTCAGGAGGGCGCGCATGCCGGATCGGTGCTGGGGCTTGGGCTGGTGCCAGGGGATGGCTGGGGCAGGCTGGCGCTCGGGGCGATGAAATAGCGCTGCTCGATCAGTTCGTGCAACCGATTGAGATCCTGCTGGAGGGCATCGATCGCCTCGTGCAGGCCGCCCGCCACCAGCTCCTCGATGCGGGTGTAGCTCCAGCGGGCCAGGGTGAGGCCGATCCGGCACTCGAGGTCGTCGGGCCGGCCGGGCACGGCGCTGCCGCGCACGATCCGCAGGGTTTCGCTGATCCGCTCGAGGCAGTAGCGCACCGAGCGGGGGAAGCTCGGATCGAGCAGCAGGAAGGAGGCCACCGCCTCCGGCGCGATCGCCCGCTGCTGCGACTGGCGGAACATCTGATAAGCGCCGGCCGAGCGCAGCAGGGCGATCCACTGCAGCTCATCGATCACCCCGCCCACCTCCTCCGGCGAGGGCAGCAGCAGGAAGTACTTCACATCGAGGATGCGGGTGGTCTTGTCGGCCCGCTCCAGCAGCCGCCCGAGCCGGCTGAACTGCCAGCTCAGGTCGCGGCTGAGGGTGGCATCGGTGATCCCGTAGAAGAGCTGGCAGCCCCTGCGGATCTCGCGCAGCTGCTCCTGGGGCGGCTGCTCCCAGAACTCCTGCTCCTGCAGACCCCAGTAGAGGCTGTTGATCTGCTCCCACATCTCGGTGGTGATGATGTCGCGGATCTGGCGAGCGTTCTCCCGCGCGAAGGCGATGCAGTTCACCACGCTGCTCGGGTTCTCGGCATCGCGCACGAGGAACTGCACCACGTCCTCGGCGCGGCCTTCGGGGTAACCGCTGTCGAAGGCTTCGCGATCCCCGCTGGCATCGATCAGGGGCAGCCAGGGCTCGGCCGTGCCCGGAGGGCAGTCGAGCGCCATGGCCTCGCTCACCTCCACGAAGCGGGCGATGTTCTCGGCCCGCTCCACATAGCGGTTGATCCAGTAGAGCGAATCGGCAACCCGGCTCAGCATGCCGCCACCTCCTGCTCGTCCACGATCCAGGTGTCCTTGCAGCCGCCACCCTGGGAGGAGTTCACCACCAGCGAGCCGCGCCGCAGCGCCACCCGGGTGAGGCCGCCCGGCGTCACCCAGCTGCCCTTGCCCCGCAGCACGTAGGGCCGCAGGTCCACATGGCAGGGGTAGAGCTCGCCCTCGCTGAGGGAGGGCACGGTGGAGAGCTCCAGGGTGGGCTGGGCGATGTAGTTGCGTGGGTTCTGCTGGATCTTCGAGGCGAAGATCGCGATCTCCTCGCGGCTGGCATGGGGGCCGATCAACATGCCGTAGCCGCCCGCCTCCGCCACCGCCTTCACCACCAGCTCGTGCAGGTGGGCCAGCACGTAGGAGCGGTCTTCCTCGCGGGCGCAGAGGTAGGTGGGCACGTTGGCGATGATCGGCTCCTCGCCCAGGTAGTAGCGGATCATCTCCGGTACGTAGGCGTAGATGAGCTTGTCGTCGGCCACGCCGGTGCCCGGTGCGTTGGCGATCGCCACGCGGCCGGCGGCATAGGCCTTCATCAGGCCGGGCACGCCCAGCATCGAATCGGCGCGGAACACCGTGGGATCGAGGAAGTCGTCGTCGATGCGGCGGTAGATCACATCCACCGGCTCGAGGCCGGCGGTGCTGCGCATCCACACGCGGTCGCCCTCGCACATCAGATCGCGGCCCTCCACCAGCTGGATGCCCATCTGCTGGGCCAGGTAGCTGTGCTCGAAGTAGGCGCTGTTGAACACCCCCGGCGTGAGCAGCACCACCCGCGGGGCTTCGGTCCAAGGGGCCAGATCCCGCAGGGTCTGCAGCAGCTGGGAGGGATAGCTGTCGATCGGCTGCACGGTGCGGCCGCTGAACAGGCTCGGGAACATGCGCTTCATCACGCGCCGGTTCTCGAGGAAGTAGGCCACCCCCGAAGGGCAGCGCAGGTTGTCCTCCAGCACCCGCCAGGTGCCCAGGCCATCGCGGATCAGATCCAGGCCGGAGATCTGGCACCACTTGCCCAGAGGCGGGCGGAAGCCGCGGAGCTGCGGGCGCCAGCCCTGGGAGCTCTCCACGTCTTCCCTGGGGATCACGCCATCGCGAAGGATCGCCTGATCGCCATACACATCCGCCAGGAACAGATCAATCGCCTCCAGGCGCTGGATCAGGCCGCGCTGCAGCCGCTCCCAATCGCTGGCGCCGATCAGGCGGGGCAGGGGATCAAAGGGCAGGATGCGCTCGCCGCCGCGGCTGCCGGAATCGTTGAGCCGGAAGGTGGCGCCCAAGCGCTTGAGCAACATGCCGGCCGCGGCGTGGTTGCGGTTCAGCTGCTCGAGCCCGAGCGCACCCAGGGAGGAGAGCAGGGGCTGCAGAGCGCGGCGGGGCTCTTCGCTGGCGCTGAAATATTCGTCGTAGCCCTTGCTGGGCCGGTAG
>VFQS010003290.1_pt1 | contig 12446 bp, 3 predicted proteins | sample 3512361 | NCBI WGS metagenome assembly VFQS01 (sample SAMN10412375, study PRJNA504923) | tailings metagenome | isolation source: Relicate 1 Philex TSF3 active mining | place: Philippines
CAGTAAAGGCAACTTGAACGGTTCCCGAACCGATCGACGGACCCACGTTCATTGCCGTGATCGTTGGACCGGTGGCGGCACTCGCACGTGCGACCTCGGGCATGAAGTTGCGATCGGGGAATACCACGGCAACGGAGACGAGCACAACCAACGCAGAGACGACGCGCACCAACCTCAAGACAGCCCCATTCACCAAACGGAACACCTCCGCAGCCCACAGCGTAGGACTAAAGGTTCTTTACTTGCAACTCCAGTCGACCGATTGCAGATGTCACTCGCTGCGATGCCCCGATCGTGGCACCACGGCTCACCTTGTAACGAAGATCTCGCCCGTGATGTCGCGGTCGGCAGAGGAACTCATGCCGATCAATGTCGATCCTCGTTGTGACGTTCGGCGCTGAGTCCGGCGCTGCACTTGGCGAAGGTACTCGAGATCACGACGCTTCAACCGCATACCGTTGAGTACGAACAGAGCCCCACCAAAGAGCAACGCCGCCAGCACTACGTACGCCGACGTATTGTCAACACGCAACGGGCCTCCGGCTGGTGTCGCAATCATCGCATCGACTGGGTCACTCGTGATCGTCGCCTGGACCGACTGATGTGGTGTAATCGGCGCATTCACCACTTCAATCGCAAGGTTGAAGGAACGCACGTCCCCTTGAGCATCGATGCCGTTTACCTGAGTGGTGTGTCCACCGGCGGGGAGACCTTCTGGAACCCTGAAACGCTGGCGGAAGGAGCCATCGGCCAGCACCTTCATCGTGCCGAGTCGCCGCGGTTCAGAGAACACCCATGCCACCGCGGTGCTGTTCGGCTGCAATCCATTGCCTGCGATATTGATCCAGTTGTCACGTTGAACAACGAGTGACCCGTCGGCCGCAATCGGCATCGGCGTGCCGGCCTCATCCACCGCGGCAACGGCAAATCGGAATCCTGTCTCATCGGAAACGGTGACCACTTGATTGTTCAAGGTCACTACTTGCACCGACACTTCGTTCTGCGTTTGGATCATCAACGGCGACGTTGCCTCCGGCTCAGGCAGCCTGCTGTTGACATAAATCGGGAGCGAAAGATCTTGGATGTTCGCAGGCTGAGTCGCGACGACGTCACGTACTTGGGCATCGCTGATGTCGCGAATTGTCGTAGTGGTGATTGCAGGAGCTGACGTCGTAGTGGCGAGCGCGGCTGCCGAGATCGTGGTGACTGCTGGCGCGGTCGTCGTCACCACTGGTGCCGCTGACGTAGTGATCTGACGAACTGTCGACGTCGTTGTCGGGCGTGTGGTCGTGGTAGCCAGACGGACGGTCGTCGTCGGGCGAACCGTCGTGGTGGTTGTCGTTGTCGTGGTCGGACGAATCGTTGTCGTCGTGGTAGTCGGGCGAAGCGTGGTCGTCGTCGTAACCGCGGTGGACGGCGAAACGACAGTGCGACGAATCGTGATGGTCGTGGTGGTCGTGGTGCGAACCCCTCGACGCGCAACCGTGGTCGATGTGGTCGTCGTTGTCGTCGTCGTAGTGGTTGTCGTGGTCGTAGTCGTCGTCGTGGTTTCGGCTGGGGCCTGTACCGGTGTCACCGATGTCGTGGCCGCGAGCGAGGCGGATGCAGCGCCTTCACCAACGGCGTTCAGCGCTCGAATTCGTACCTCGTATCGAGTTCCTTCGGTCAGACCGCTGATAACCAGCGGCGATGTCACGACGCCAACGCGCAACGCCACCCATGTGGTTCCGTCAAAAGAGTATTCGTATTGCGTAATGGCATCACCGCCGTTGGCACCCGCGGCAAAGGTGACGCTGAGCGACGATGTCGAGGCGGTGATCGCGGAGATCGTTGGCGCGAATGGTGCAACGGCGGTGACCTGGAAAGATTGCGTAACGCTCGTAGCTGCGAGGTAGTTGGCGCTTTCTGCCACTGATGCAACCAAGGTGCAAGTTCCCGCGTACACCATGGTGACGCTGAGTCCGTCCACGGTGCACACCTCAGTAGTGGACGAGGTGAGCGTTACCGTCTGACCCGACGTTGTGGTTGGAGTCAATCCAAACGGTGCTGTATCGAAGTTGCGGTCAGCCGGTTGCGCAAACGTGATGGTTTGGGCGATTTTGGCCACGGTGATGGTGATGGTGTTCGATGTTGCCTCAAGGTAATTGCCCTCGGCGGCTTTCGTTGCAGTAACGGTGCAGGTACCCGCAGCATCGCCGGTCAGCGTGGTGCCACTGAGTGAGCATTCGCCAGTGCCATTCGATACTGCATACGACACCGCGCCGTCGCCGTTGCCACCGGTGGTGGACAAGGTTGTCGAGTCCTGGAAATCGATGGTGGTCGCTGCTGCAGACAACGTGAATCCACCTTGTGCGGCACCGGTAATGCTCAACGTTCCATCCACGAACGTGATGTTGTAGTTGGAGTTTGCCAGCGTGCCGCGTCCGATTGCATACGTGCCGCGATTGTTGCCGCTGTTTCGGGCAATCGATCCCGAGAGGGAGTCGCCACTCACTAGAGAGCCCGACGTGATTGCATACGTGAGGGTTGGGTCGGGATCACCGAACACCTTGGACTTGTTGTCGGCCGTCAATGTGATTGGCCGCTGACTGATGGTGAGGTCAGCCGGCACGAACGTGATGTCGTAATTGGCGTTGTCCAGCGTGCCTTGCGAGATCTGACGTGTTCCTACGTTCTCCCCCGTTGCTCGGGTGAGTGCACCACTCAAGACGTCCCCGTTCACGAGTGTGCCAGTGGTGACGGTGTAGGTGAGTGCGGGATCGGCCTCGCCGTACACCTTAGTTTTTGATGCTGCAGTCACCGTGATGGCCAAGCGACCCACCGTGACGGTGGTGGCAGACGACGAGCGCGCGAGATGGTTGGTCCCTTGCGCCTTGGTAACCGTCACGGAGCATGTCGTGCCGGTGCCACCCGTGGTGGAGAGCGAACTTCCCGAAATGCTGCAGCCGGCGGTTCCCGCATCGGTTACCGAATAGCTCACGACGCCGTCACCCGACCCGCCGCTACTGGTAAGCGACATCGTTGACCCATAGGTCGCCGTCGTGCTCGTGAGCGTTATCGGCGATTGGGTGGCTTTGTCAATGGTGAGTGTGCCGGGCACATAGGTGATGTTGTAGTTGGAATTGTTCGCCGAGGTCACAGTTCCTTGCGTGATGGCATACGTTCCCGCATTAGTGCCTGATGCGCGCGTAAGCGAGCCCGAGAGTGTGTCCGACCCCACGAGCGCACCGGCAGCAACGGTGAATGTGAGCGCGGGTTCCGCATCACCGAACGTGATCACCTTGTCGTCGGCAGTCACCGTGATTGGCTTGGCAGTAATCGTCAAATTCGCCGGCACGAACGTGATGTCGTAGTTGGCATTGGCAAGGTTGCCGATGGTGATCGCATGCGCGCCGACATTCGATCCACTCACTCGAGAAAGCAATCCGCTGAGCGTGTCTCCCGACTCCAGTGATCCACCAGTCACCGACCAGGTGAAGGTTGGGTCGGCAGCGCCGTACATCTTGGTCTTTGCATCAGCGGTCACCGTGATCACTTTCTGGTCGATGGTGAGCGTGCCGTTCACGAACGTTATGTCATAGTTGCCATTGTTGGCATTGGTCAGCGTGCCCTGTGTTATTGCGTAGGTGCCGGCTGATTCACCGATGGCGCGAGTGAGCGAGCCCGAGAGTGTTTCCGCACCGACCATCGAGCCGGTGGTCACGTTGTACGTGAGGGCCGGGTCGGCGTCTCCGTAGGTCTTTGTCGCATTCGCGGCGGTCACGGTGATCGGACGACGGTCGATCGTGAACGAAGCTGATTGGTAGGTGATGGCGTAGTTGGAGGACAACGTCAGCGAGCCCTGATTGATGCTGTAGGTGCCCACGGCATCGGTGCCGGTTCGTGCGAGTGCACCGCTGAAAGCGTCACTGCCAACCAATGAACCCGTGTAGGTGTAGGTGAGCAGTGGGTCGGCTGCGCCGTACACCTTCGACTTGGCGGCGGCGGTCACTGTGATCGGTTTCGCGGTGACGGCGAAGTTCGCCGGAACAAACGTGATCGAGTAGTTCGAGTTCGCCAACGAGCCGACGTTGATCGCGTACGTGCCGACGTCGCTGCCCGCAGCGCGCGCCAACGCACCGCTCAGCGTGTCCGAGCCGACGAGCGGCCCGCCGCTGGTGATCGTGTAGGCGAACGTCGGGTCGCTCTCGCCGTACACCTTGGTCTGCCCCGCCGTCACCGTCACCGTGATCGGCTTGGCAGTGATCGAGAAGTCGGCCGGCACGAACGTGATCGAGTAGTTGGAGTTGGCCAACGAGCCGACGTTGATCGCGTACGTGCCGACGTCGCTGCCCGCGGCACGCGCCAACGCACCGCTCAGCGTGTCCGAGCCGACGAGCGGCCCGCCGCTGGTGATCGTGTAGGCGAACGTCGGGTCACTCTGGCCGTACACCTTGGTCTGGCCCGCCGTCGCCGTCACCGTGATCGGCTTGGCGGTGATCGTGAAGTCGGCCGGCACAAACGTGATCGAGTAGTTCGAGTTGGCCAGCGAGCCAATGTTGATCGCGTACGTGCCGACGCCGCTGCCCGCAGCGCGCGCCAATGCACCCGTCAACGAGTCGCCAGCCTCGAGCGAGCCCGATGTGATGGTGTACGCGAACGTCGGGTCGGCCGCACCGTACACCTTGGTCTGGCCCGCCGTCACCGTCACTGTGATCGGCTTGGCGGTGATCGTGAAGTCGGCCGGCACGAACGTGATTGCATAGTTCGCCGACAACGCCAACGTGCCCTGCCCGATTGCGTAGGCGCCCACCGAGTTGCCGCCCGCTCGCGTCAACGCTCCGCTGAACGCGTCGCTGCCCACAAGCGAACCCGACGTGACCGTGTACGCGAACGTCGGGTCACTCTGGCCGTACACCTTGGTCTGGCCCGCCGTCACCGTCACCGTGATCGGCTTGGCGGTGATGGTGAAGTTCGCCGCCACGAACGTGATGTCGTAGTTCGAGTTCGTGAGTGAGCCCTGCTCGATCGCATACGTACCGGCGCCGCTGCCCGCAGCGCGCGCCAACGCACCGCTCAGCGTGTCGGAGTTGACGAGCGAACCACTCGTGATGGAGTACGTGAGGGTCGGGTCGGCCGCACCGTAGACCTTGGTCTGACCCGCCGTCGCCGTCACCGTGACGGGTCGCGCCGCGAGCGTGACGGTCGTGGCGTTGCTCGACACCGCGTTGTAGTTGTCGTTGCCGGCCATCGTGGCGGTGAGCGTGCAGGTGCCCCTCGTGCTGCTGGAGAGTGCTCCGCTCGAGATGGCACAGGTTGATGCCGTACCGTCGGCGACTGCCCACGACACCGAACCTGATGTCGTGCCGCCCCCCACGCTGAGCGTGAGTGCCGTGCCGTAGGTGCCGCTCGTGCTCGTGACGGTGAGTGCCGCCTGGTTCGCCTTCGCGACCGTGACGGTCATCGTGACGGTGCCGCCTGAGACGAAGTTGGTGGTGTTGCTCGGCGTGAACGTCGCGGTAATCGTCGAGCTGCCCGCATCACCGAAATCGAAATCACTGCCCGACACAGCCACCACACCCGTCGCGGACGACGAATACGCCCACGTGCCCGTCGCCGACGTCGTAGCCACGGTCGGCGCGGTGATCGCCGCATTGGCGTCACCGTACGTCGCCGACACGTTCGCCCACGTGAACGTCGGCGTCGCACGATCCACCGTCAACGTTGCGGTCACGGACGACGTGTTGTAATTGGTGGTATCAGTCGGAGTGAACGTCGCGGTGATCACCGACGACCCGCCACCCGCCACCGTCACCGTCGAACCCGACACCGTCGCCACCGACGTCGCCGCCGACGCATACGACCACGCTCCAGCCACGCTCGCCGACGGCGCCGTCAACCCGAACGCCGCATCACCGAACGACTTCGCCGGCAACGACAACGCCCCCAACGTCGGCGTCGCACGCGAGACCGTGATCGAGATCGACGCGCTCGTCGCCGCCTCGTAGTTGGTCGAAGTGGCGCGGGTGACGAGCACTCCGCATGTCGTGCCAACGTTGCCGGGTGTCAGTGTGACGCCGTCGCCGCCGATCGTGCAGGTCGACCCCGCGGCAGTGGCGTACGACAACGCTCCGCTGCCGTCGCCGCCCGAACCGCTGAGCGTCAGCGTCTGGCCGTAGGTGACGGTCGTGGTGGAAAGCGAAAACGCCGTCGACTGGCTGATCTTGTTGATCGTGATCGTCGTCGCGCTCGACGACGCGGCGTTGTACTGGTCGTCGGCCGCTTTGGTCGCCGTCACCGTGCACAGCGATCCGGCATCGCCGGGAGTCAGCGTCGTACCGCTCACGGTGCAGGTGCCCGACGACTTGGCGTAGGTGACGGCACCCGACCCCGTGCCGCCGGAGCTCGACAGCGTGAGCGTCGCGCCGTAGTTGACCGTTGTGGTCGAGACGCTCAGCGTCGCCTGCGTGATCTTCGAGATCTCGAAGCTCTGCGTCACATTGGTCGCCGCAGAGTACACGGTGTTGCCGGCCTGCGACGCCACGAGCGTGCACGTGCCGGCCTTCAGCATCGTGACATCGAACGTCGACACCGTGCAGACCGCCGTATCGGATGACGTGAGCGTGACGGTGAGCGAAGAAGATGCTGATGGCGCAAGCGTGAACGCGGTGGCCGACCATGCACGATCGGCAGGGTCGGCGAAGGTGATCGTCTGGCTGGCCTGCGAGATGTCGAAACTCTGAGAAACTTGGGTGGCGGCCGTGTAGTTGCCGTTGCCGGCCTGCGACGCCGTGAGCGTGCAGGTGCCCACCGACACCATCGTGACGTCGAGCCCCGACACCGTGCAGACCGGGGTCGTCGACGACGTGAGTGTGACGCTCAAACCCGACGACGCACTCGGCGCAAGCGTGAACGCAGTGGCCGACCACGCACGATCGGCAGGGTCGGCGAACGTGATCGTCTGACTTGCCTGCGCGAACGTCACCGTCGTCGCCGACGACGACACCACCAGATAATTCGTGTCCGCCGCCTTGGTCGCCGTCACCGTGCACGAACCCGCCGACGTCGCCGACAACGTCGAACCCGACACCGAACACCCCGCGGTCCCCGCCGTCGTCACCGCATACGACACCGCGCCCGTGCCCGAACCACCCGACGTCGACAACGACAGACCCGACCCGAACGTCCCCGACGTCGACGACACCGACAACGCCGCCTGCGACGCCTGAGAGACGGTGATCGACTGTGTTGCCGACGTCAACAAACCCGACGAGTACGTGATCGTGAACGAGCCGGGCGTGCCGGTGATGCCGAGTCCGCTGAAGGTGGCGACGCCGTCGACGGCACTGGAAGTACCCGTGCCCACCACGGTGCCTGCGGACAAGGTCGCCGTCACCGTGCTGGTGGCGGTGGTGACCTTGTTGCCACCTGCGTCACGGATCTCCACCACGGGCTGGGTGGTGAAGGCGTTTGCGTAGGTGGCTCCGCTGGCACTCGTGGTGAGCACGAGTTGGGTTGCAGTACCGACCGTCACCGTGAAGGTGTTCGACACTGCCGTCGTGAGTCCGCTTGGCGGAGCGAATGACAGCGTGTAGTTGGTGCTTGCGGTACCCGCGAATGTGAGATTGGTGAACGTGGCGACGCCGGCGACAGCATTGACGGTGGCGGTGCCGCCGAGCGTGCCCGCCGAAGGGGTCGCAGTGATGGCGACGGTCGACGACTCGACGAGCAGATCGTTGGCGTCAAGCACGCGCACCACCGGCTGAGTGGCCAGCACCGCGCCAGCCGTCGCACCAACCGGCTGCGTGGAAATCGAGAGTTTCGTCGCCGCACCCGCGATGTTCACCGGGAGCGCGCTGGCCGACGTCTGCGTGTCGGTGACGCCATCCAGGTAGGTGGTCGCCACCGCACGAACCGAGTACGTGCCGGCAGGGAGAGAAGCCGTGGTGCACGACCACTCGCCGGTCGTGCTGCTCGCCGTGCAGGTGGAGCCGGTGTTGGTCCACGTGCCGCTCGACGGGCTGGTGCCCTGCGCGGCAGTCGAGAGTTGCACCACCGCGCCGACTGGGGCAGAGCCCGTCATCGTCAGCGTCGTGTTGGACGTGAGGTTGTCGGTGTTTGACGAGCCGTTGTCGGAAGCGGCGGCGAGATCTGGCTCCGACACCGTCGGCAGGGCGTATCGCACGATGACAATTCCGGAGCCGCCCGCGCCACCCTGACTCGCCGCGTTGTTCGGCGCGGCGCCGCCTCCTCCACCGCCACCAGTGTTGGCAGTGCCGCTCGCAGCCTGGGTTGCGGTGTTGACGACGCCGGCACCGCCGCCACCTTGGCCGCCAGTTCCTGCGGTTCCACCAGGCCCGTGAACACCACCACCACCACCACCGCCGTAGTAGGTGGAAGTACCCGAGATGCTCGACGCCGATCCTGCGCCACCTGCACCGCCGGTATTGGCACTTGCCGCACCACCTACCCCGCCTGCACCGCCGCCACCGCCGCCCGTGTAGTTGTAGCCACCGACGTTGGTTGCACCGCTTCCTGCGCCGCCGTTGGTTCCCTGAGCCGGAGACGTCGAAGGCCAGTTGCCACTGCCCGAGTTATTCAGAGTGCCGCCGCCGCCGCCGGAGCCTCCAGAAAGTGCTGAGCAGTAGTCCCACGACCCGCCACCGCCACCTCCTGCGGCAGTGATGGATGCAAACGTGGACGACGTACCGCTACCGGATCGCGCAGCCACCTGGCTGCAGTTGAAGGTGGCGGTACCGCTCTCGCGTCCTGCGGTTCCTCCGGTCCCCACGGTCACAGTGACGGATGAGCCCGGTGTGAGGGAAGTCAACGTTCCGGTGCGAACGCCACCACCTCCGCCACCTCCGCCGACGTGGGCACCTCCGCCGCCACCTCCGCCGACTACGAGGTAATCAATGCTCGTTACGCCCTTCGGAACTGTCCACGTGCCGCCTGCGGGAGTTGTAGTGAACCGCTCGACGATGTACTTCGTGCCGCTCGCCCCGATCGTGCCGTTGCCGACGAAAGATGTTCGTCCGCCACTTGAACTGATGGTGTTCGAAATCGTCACCAACCCCGAAGCAGCCGAAGTATTCAAGTTGCCGGCAGCATCCGAAAATGACCCCGAAGAAACAGTGACAGTTCCGGTTCCACTCGATGATCCGAACGGCGTAAAACGAACCTTGTACGCCGTCGAACTGGTCGAGGAGAAATCCGACAAAGTACCGTAAGTGGCGGCGAGATCAACCAGAGCGAAGTTCGTTGACGCTTCCGAAAGAGAGATGTCGACCAAGACCGAGCTGTCGGCACTCACTGACGCAGAACTGACGGTTGCGGTGGGTGGAACACCGTCTGCGGGGCTGACCGCAGCACTTGCAAGTGAGGTGGCCGGGGATCCACTACTAAATGTGGCGGTAACCGTGAAGGTATAAGAGGTGCCGTTGGTCAGGCCGGTGACGGTGCAAGTGACACCAGTTGTTGTACAAGTGCGACTCCCGGGATTGGAGGTTGCCGTGTAGCCGGTGACGGTGCCCCCGAGAGGGGCCAACCACGAGACCACCAGCTCCCCGGATTGGGCGGGGCTTGCACGCGCCGCAGAGACACTTCTCGGCGCATTACTGACGAGAGCCGTTACTGAAGCAGATGCAATCCCCGTGTAGGCGCCGACGCTGCCCCAGTTCTGGGAATATTCAGCGACATAGCCGTTCCCAGAGTTTCCGGTGGTCGCTGGTGCTCCGTAGTCGTTCCAGCACGTGCCACCACTCCAGTTCGTCACGGCGTAGTCCTCGCCGGGACTCCAGTCATTGGGTTCGCCCGAACACCAATTGGCGTAGCGAGAGCTGACGGTTGATCCGTTTGCGACTCCAGACCAGAACTGCTGGTTCGCCTCTGGACCATCGCCCCACACCCACGCCCCTTCGGTTGCGGTGTCACGAGCACCCATCCAGATGTTGGCTGCACTCATGTAGGTAGACACGAAGGTGTTTTCCTGCGCCGAGGTAATCGTGACCAAGTAGCCGCGCACGCCGTTCAGCGTGCGCGCCGCCGCGCTCGTGAAGGCGTTTGCACCAGTCGTGGCACCAGCGACGTACTCGTAGAAACTGTCGTTGATGGGGTTGTAGTAGACGTTCGCTGCATTGACCGAAGCCGTCACGCGAATGGTGATGTTGCCCGTCGTACCACCCGTCGAGACGGTCATCGCGGCAAGGGCCGTATTGGCGTTCGCCTGCGTTCCCGTGAACGATATTTGCGTCTTACCGCCGCTGAAGTTGTATCCGTGGCCAGCTGTAAGACCTGTGGTTGTCGGAAGCGCGAACGTGGTTCCGGTTGGTGGGTCCACAAAGCCGATCGAAACAAGAAGCGTTGCCGACGACGAAAAGCCCGAGAGCACGAAATTTCCCGGGTCTTGACTTGCGGTGTTGAGCGAGAACGTGGGCGCAGAGGGTGCAGTGACCGTTCCGCCGGACGCCTGTACCGGAAGGGTGCTCCCTAGAGCCGCGAGTGCCGGCATGGCGAGCACGATGAGGGTGAGCACGCGCGCAACAACGCGCACACGTCGCCGACCAGCCCTCACTTTTCTCACCTCGTCCTCCAGCCCGAAAAACGACCTTCCGAACAAAAGTCCCTTTCACAAACCGAATTCCAATCAGTTTGGAAAAAAGTCCTTGTCCAACTGAGAGGCTACCTCGTCCCAGCGTCGGCAGGCAAATGGGTGAAAACGCTCACTATTTCATAGGCTGAAGACCGCATGCCCCAGCGAAAGCGCCGTCCACGAACGACGCCCGACTTCGCGGCGATCGAGGAATTGACTGCCAATCTTCTTGCCAAACATGGCGAGAGCGGTTTGCGAATCGAGGAGTTGCAGCGCGCCACTGGTGTCTCCAAGAGCTCGCTCTACGGCAAGTACGGCGGACGTGATGGCTTGGTGTCGGCAGGGCTCATGGTGCTGTACGAGCGTCACTATCGAGAAACCATCGGCGTTATCGACGAGATCGTCCGCACGTCGGCGTCTCGCGAAGAGATGTTTAATCGATTCCGCCAACTCACCGTCTACGTCGCCGACCTGAAGCGCACCACCGAACGATTGCACCGAGCCGCCGTGCTCTCCGGAACGATTGCGAGACCTGAATTGCGAGCAAAGGTAGCCGCGTTGCAGAGCGCGATGATGGAAGATCTCGCACGCAGTATCGACCTCGCGCGAGTTCGTGGTTTTGCCAAGCAGGGTCACTCGTCGCGTGTTCTTGCCAACTTCATATCTGCGCTCACGTTCGGACGAATCATCGTCGCATTCGATAACGAGCTACCCGCCGACGAGGTGCAGCAGTGGACGGAAGCCTCGATGGAGATGCTCGAAACTCTCTTCTTCGCTGACTGAGGAACGTCAGCGCGCTGCCGCACGAGCGGCAACCAGATTTGCCATTACTTTTGCGGCCCGCTCGGCCAGCCCAGCAGGTGGTGGACCCATCGGCAAACGCGCCTCGCCAACGTTGAGCCCGAGATGATTCATCATCACCTTGGTGGGCAGCGGGTTGGGATTGTCGTCGCCGGTTTCGAATGCGAAACTTTCCACGAGTCGGGCGTTCACCTTGCGCGCACCTGCGATATCGCCTGCGTTCCACTTGGTGAACATTTCCTGATGATCGACGCCACTCCAATGCGTAGCCACGCCGATCACCGCTGTGCAGCCAACGGCCATGAGTGGCAGCGTCAGCCCGTCGTCGCCAGAGATGAGTTCGAAGGAAGACGGCACCATGCCCATCAACCGTGCACTCTCCCCTGGGTTGCCAGCGGCGTCCTTCACGCCAACCACGTTCTTTACCTCAGTGGCAAGAGCGGCGAGCGTGGTGGTGCTGATCTTGCGTCCGGTACGAACGGGAATGTCGTACACCACCACGGGCAACGTAGTTGCGGCGCACATCGCACGAATGTGCACATCGATGCCGGCCTGTGAGGGGCGGTTGTAGTACGGACACACCGCGAGGATTCCGGCGACGCCGAGTTTCGACGCTTCCTTCGTGAGATGCACGGAGTGTGCGGTGTCGTTGGAACCCGTGCCCGCAATCACCGGAATGGTCACAGCGTTGGCCACCGCGCTGAAAAGCGACAGTTTCTCGTCGTCAGTCAGCGTGGACGATTCACCCGTGGTACCCGCAAGCACGAGACCGTCATTGCCGTTGTCTTGCAGCCAACGCGCCAACTTGACTGCGCCGTCGAGGTTCAACGAGCCGTCTGAATTGAACGGTGTCACCATCGCGGTGAGCACCTGTCCGAAACGCGGCATGTGCGAAGGCTAGTTGTTGTGGCTCAGTGAGCCGGTGCTGCCATTTCCTTGCCGAGTTCGAACTGGAGATACTCCTCACCGGTGTTCTCCATGTTCTCGAACTGGATGACGCCCATCTCCTCGAAACGACGGCGGAGCCACTTGTCGTTGCGGTCGAGCAGACCCAACTTCTTGCAGTTCGGCACGA
>VFQS010003291.1_pt1 | contig 12443 bp, 12 predicted proteins | sample 3512361 | NCBI WGS metagenome assembly VFQS01 (sample SAMN10412375, study PRJNA504923) | tailings metagenome | isolation source: Relicate 1 Philex TSF3 active mining | place: Philippines
GTTGAACCATTGGCGCCAGAGCCACCAATGCGCGCTGACATTTTATCTAAGCCACCTTTACCTAGATTTTCAGATTCTAAGAACAATAAGTGTTCAAACAAATGCGCAAAACCAGTACGGCCAGCTTTCTCCCTTGCGGAGCCAACATGCGCAGTCAGATTGACAGCTACCACAGGATCAGAGCGATCGACATGCAAAATCACATCAAGCCCATTAGCGAGCGTGAATTTTTGGTAGTCCACTTTCAGGCTGGCTTTGGCCGCTTTATTTTGATTTTTAGCCGCTGGCTTTTCAGTTGATGCTGTAGCTGCGTTGACAGGTACTGGTAGTGTGACAGAGCTGCCTAATGCCGCAGCGATTAAGAGGGAAAGACTTAAAGGTTTCATTCGATTATTCCTCAATCAGAGTTCTATTTAATTGGCCGTATTGTTTTCGTGAAATTTTAAATTGGCAACGATGGCTAGTATTCCTTACCCGCATGTTTATCGCAAGTGCATCGCATGCAGTTCTCGTTAGTGAATTGGATCAGGTAAGCAGATGCGTATCACTGCTTGGCAAACATTTTTATCGAGCTTGATGAGCTTAGTCCTTTATGGTCAATCTTAGTTCCTTGGCATATCACTGGCACAACTTATGCATGCCCAACTTCAAATGAATTTTCAGTGTCGCGCCTTAGCCTCAAAAGCGCGGGGTAAGAAGAAAAATTCATTTGTTGATTAAAATGACACTCGTTTTTATTAAATTTTATTGCTATTGTTCTTTAGTCCAAATTAAAAGCGCAGGCTATCCAACGTATTGATCAGGGAGGGAAATAACCATGAGTTATCTAGTAAGACAATTTGAAGCAAGCAGACCGATGCAGCAATTGCCCTTGTTCCGTTCGTTAGGCTTATTGGCAGCACAAACAAGACGCGCAGTTTTGTGTGGGTTTGCAGTCTTCACACTAAGCGCATGTAGCACGATGCAAAACGGCGGTGCACCTGCGCCTGCATTTAATTACGATGAAGATCTAAAAGCGCTAGAAACCATGTATCAAACTGCTGCCAAGCTCTCAACTTATGGCAGTAATCCGACGGCGCAACAGCGTAACGAATTTATTAATGGTCGATTGGCTTTATACAATATTCGTTATCAACGTTTTGTACGTGATCTCGGCGTAGACAAGCAACATTTAGATGCGGGTACCGATGGCGTATTGATAGGCTTGAATTTAGCCAGCGCAGCAACTGGTGCGATGCGCGCCAAGACCAATATTGCTTTGGCCGCGGCAGGCATCACCGGTGGCAAGGCCACTATCGACAAATACTTTTACTTTGACAAAACAATTCCAGCCTTAGTTGCGACCATGAACGCGCAGCGCAAACAAATCTTGATTGAGATTTTAAAAGGCAGCGCCAAGAGCATAGAAGATTATCCCTTGACCAGAGCGCTAGATGATTTGAATGCCTATGAAATGGCAGGCACTTTAATCGGTGCGATTGATGCGATCCAAGTCGATTCATTCAACAAAGACAAACAAGCGACGCAAAACATTCGTGAGTTGAGCGTGCCCACCGAAGCGCAGTTGGCAGAGACCAAAAATTTAGCGGATGCATTAAAAACTTTGGCAGCAGATACGCCAGAGAATCTACAAAAAATCAATGCGGTGTTGAGCAAAGTTACCGGAGCACCTGCAACTTACACCGACTTCGCCACGGCTAAATCAGCGATCTCGCGTGAATTCCGCAATTCCGGCAGCAGCAAAGATAGCCTATGGCGAGATGCGCTCACCGCTGCAGGTATCGCTGTCAATTCGCCAGAACAGGGCAGTAAGTAGCAACCCAAAAACCACTTTCAACAATGATTTGATCGCAAACAAATCCTCGATATAAGGGAGCAAAGTATGGCAAACATACAAGCGCAAAGTGATGGCAATTTGTCCTTACAAAAAACAGAACTAGCAATTACCAATTTTGAGCTAAGGTTCGCGCAATTTCTTGATGCAGCAATGGTCAGTACGCCGACAAAAAATATAAACCAAATGAATTTCGAAGAACTCGATTTAGCGCAACCAAATGCGCTAAAATTGAGTTTGAGTACCGACCAGCCGCCTGCTGGCTATAGCAAGATTTGGTCGGGGATGATGTTTATTGAAAACGTACCGGCCAACGTGACGGCGTGGCGCAAAAATACCTAAGCAAAGCGCATCACCCATACCAAGCAATAAATTGATATGGGCAGTGCGAATGGGTGACGTGAATCAATAAATCAAATCAGTGAAGCGAAATGAATTAAAACGAGCGCAAGGCCGCAGCAAGTGTGGCGCGCGCTCGTTGATAATTGCCCATGCGGCTAATCTGTTCATCGTTGACGGCCATTTTACTGACCACAGAAGCATGTTCTGCGACATCGGCTTGTTTGACACGGGTTGCCAATGGCACTTGGATTACCCGTTGAATGTATGCGTCGTAGCTTTCATTCGGGCGCCCAGTTAAGGTTTGCACCGCCTCGATCACTTCTTCCGTAAAGCCAGCAGCACGCAAATCTTCTGGCGTTTTTCCACCATCTTCAATCACATCATGCAAGATCGCGGTTTGACGTTCTAGCTCATCTTGTAAGCGCAACATTACGCGCATAGAGTGAAAAATTTCAGGATCGCCATCTTCACCAATACGCCCTGCATGGGCACGGGTGGCAAATTCAATCGCTGCTGCAAGTGTGGACATGAAAATACTCTCTATGCTGGTTCGCGTGTTCGCGTGTTAACAATTAACGGTAAAACGGCTCGACAACACCTTTTACTTTAATCATCATTGGCATGCCTTTGCGATCCAAAGTTTTGCCAGCTGGTACGGTGATCCAACCTTCGCTAATGCAGTATTCTTCAACGCCAAGACGCTCTTTGCCGTTTAACAAAATACCAACTTCGTGTTCAAAAATCTCGGCAACATAAAATTTACTACGAGGGTCAACTGAGAGGCGGTCAGGGAATGCAGGTTTGCTAGTATCAGTCATAAAATGGCTATCTTTAAAAAAAGTAAACGAGGTCTCTAGCGCAAGGCCAAAGACGAAAGGCGCTAGTTTATCTGTTTTTGTGCGGTCGTTGTTTGAATCTGCGCACTTGTGCTGTGGCTTACGCTACTACTTGGCTCATTTAATCTGTGTACGAAGCTGTAACAAATGTTGGTGAATCGCGTCGGTAGGATCGATAGGGCGTTGTTGTTTCGCGCTTAAATAGTGTTCCGTGAACACATCTAAATAAGCGGACAAGGTTTGCGCTGCCAGATGTTCGCCCGCTAATTCTAAACAGAGCGCTGCTACTTCAGACGTACATAAGTGATCGTCACGCCGCGAACGTCGCAGGCGATAACGTGATAACTGATCGGGCTTCAGACTTAATACCGGTAAGTTATTCAGATAAGGGCTCTTTTTAAAGATCTTGCGCGCCTCGGGCCAGGTCGCATCAAGCAAGATAAACAATGGGCGCTTACCCGTATGCATCTCGGGATGACGTTCTTCGTCAGTGAGTAGTTCAGACACCACACGTTCTGGTTCAACAAACTCACCAGGAAACACCACATAAGCTTGCCATTGCGGATCTGCCAATAGTGCGAGTAAGGCAGGATCGACACTGGTGCGCGCCCAGCCAAACGCGGTGGTTTCTGGGATCACATCTGCGATTATCCAACCAGTGTTACTTGGCTTGAGCGTCTCATGTTCCGCCATCAATAAGCAAACCGCGGCGCGAGTCGGCACGATTGTTCTTAGTGCACAAAAGCAGTGACTCAGTATCAAACGACACCCTGGGCATCGCTCACCACTTGGGCCGCCACGTGCGAGAAAAGGGCGGGTGCTACGTTCTAAACGTGCAGAACGTAAACGTGAGACAGCGTGCGGAGGATGTTTCAAAATCATGTTAGGTGGTAGCGTCGCCACAAGCTTGTGGTGAAATGCCGTTGAAAATGCAAGAGACCAGCATTTTAGTCGAATGTGACCATCACAGCAGGTTTATCAAGAATTGGTATACAGTTGATTTCTCGTCTTTGAATACGACACTTTGCTCCACAGTTCACAGCATAATTCACTCTGCAAATAAGTTTTTGCATGAAATTTCGGCTAGCAACACCGCCATCTGACGGTGAACTGGTTTACTATCTAAGCACAATTCTGGAGACTTAAGTGGTAATCAAAACGAAAGCCTTGCTAAGGTGGCGTTTAGCGCTGATCATCTTTCTATGCTTACTTGTTCCTGGTAGCGTCATCGTCGGCCTCGCCTATTTTACGGTGCATCATTTAACCCGCAGTCATGCGATTGAGGTGGTTGGTACTTCTGCGCAGCATCGTTATGAACACTTGAGCAGTCTGCTGCAACAAAATCAACAACGTCTTGATACGGAACTCGCGCAATTGCAGCAGCGTTGTGCTGCATCCCAGACAAACTCACAGGCAATTTCAAAGACAAATCGTGCTTGTATAGAAGTCGGTTTAGCCAGTCTCATACAAAGAGAACGCGCCGAAGGAGCGATCTTTGTTGGCGCGGATGAGACAACAATACAGGTCGGTGAATTACGCCCTAGTGCGCAAGCAGATGTGCCATTTTTACCCGACCAATTAGCCTACTTTTTGCCGCGCGAGCAAGGGCGTGTTCCTAGCTTTTTAATGCGCGCAAAGGTTCAAAATCAAGATCAAAATCAACAGCGTCAAAGTACATTGATGCTCAGCTATTCGGCGAGTTCATTGCAGTTTATTTTTGTGCAGCCGCGTGAGCTAGGCAACTCGGGTGAAACTTTTTTGACGAATGCCAAAGGCTTTTTTATTACGAGCGCCAGATACAAATCATTGCAAGGACACGGTACTGAACCGATTGCGACCAATCCTATGCAACGCTGTTTGTCAGAAGAAAATGGCGAAACCCTCGACCTAGATTATCGTGATGTGCCGATTATTCACGGCTTCCGTTATGTGAAAGAAATCGGTGGTGGTTGCATCATGGCGCATGTCAATCAAGCAGAAGCCTTTATGCCAGCGCAGGCATTGAGTGGCATCGCTTTTTTGATCTTGATTTTACTGAGTGCTCTAGGTGCGATTTTTGCGGTGGCCTTGTCGAATAAAATCGCCAAACCTATCGAGGATATTACGCGCAATATCGCTAGCTTTAATTTAGATGCCGATCACACGCGACAGGCGATGCCGGTGATTGATCCAACTTATCGCGAGATCGAACAACTCGCCGACACTTTCAATCATCTGGCCAATAAATTAGGTGAAGCAGTGCGCGATAAAGATGCGTTGTTAAATGCCTTGAATTTGCACGCGATTGTCTCGGTGTCCGATCCCGATGGAAATATCTTGGATATGAACGAGGCGTTTTGCCGTCGTAGTGGCTATTCTCGCGATGAACTCATCGGCAAAAATCATCGCATCGTTAGTTCGGGAATGCAGGATCGTCATTTTTGGGAAGAAATGTGGAACACGATCTCTAGCGGCCAAGCTTGGCGTGGAGAATTATGCAATCGATCGAAAGATGGTTCGATTTATTGGGTCGATACTTTCATCGCGCCGATGACTAACGCGCAAGGTCAAATTGAGAAATACATTTCTATTCGCGTTGATATCACAGTTAGTAAAAACAATGCCTTGGCGATGCAAGCATCGAACAGAATTACGAGCATCGCCTTAGAAGAGATGCGGGTGGCAGAAGAGCGCTTGGCATTTGCATTTGATGGTAGTGGCGATGGTGTGTGGGACTGGGATTTGCAAACCAATAAAGTGATTCTATCCAAGCGTTGGAAATCGATGTTGGGATACGAAGAACACGAGATTGGTAACGAATTGACAGAGTGGTCGAGCCGAGTACACCCCGATGATTTTCCGCAAGTGTTGGCAGATGTTCAGGCAAACTTGGATGGCACGACAGAATCGTTTTTTAATGAACATCGGTTTCGCTGCAAGGACGGTAGTTATTTGTGGGTATTAGATCGCGGTAAAGTGGTGGTGCGTGATGCCGATGGAAAAGCATTGCGCATGATAGGAACCCATACCGATATCTCGCAACACAAAGAGTTAGAGCGGATCAAAGCAGAATTGATCTCTACCGTGAGCCATGAGTTACGCACCCCGGTGACCTCGATACGCGGTGCCTTGGGTTTGCTAGAAGCTGGCGTACTTGGAGAGTTGCCAGCCAAGGCGATGGATTTTGTCAAAGTCGCACATCGAAATAGCCAGCGGCTATTGGTGTTGGTGAATGATATTTTGGATATGGATAAATTATTATCCGGCAAAATGACTTTGCATTTGGATGACATAAATATCAACGCGATGATGCAAGATGCGATCACGGTTAACTCTCCGTATGCGGCGAATTATCAAGTGCAGTACGCGTATAGCCCCGACCCTAGTTTGCCTTTAGTGCGAGCTGATTATCAAAGACTGATGCAAGTGATGGCGAATTTGATGTCGAACGCAGCCAAGTTTTCTGCGCCAGAAAAGTCAGTCGATATTCGTGTGCAAGCATGGGGTAAACAGTTGCGCATTGAAATTCAGGACTATGGTTGTGGTATGCCTGTGACGTTTCATTCACGCGTGTTTGAAGCATTTTCGCAAGCCGATAGCGCAAGCACCAGAAAGCAAGGTGGTACCGGTTTAGGCTTGAACATCACCAAGAAGATTGTCGAAGCGATGGGTGGTGAAATTGGATTTACATCGGAAGTCGATGTGGGTACGCAATTTTGGTTTACTTTGCCGATTGTTGATGAAGAGGCAGGTACAAATACTTCAGCACAAGTTAATCCAAATCAAAGCTAAAAATCAGTAAAAAAATCGGAGGCGAGTGCCTCCGATTATGTATCTACTTAATGTATTTACTTGCGAGACTATGCTGCGCATTCAATACAAAATATAAGCTTAGATTATTTCGCAAACTTAGCGTAGTAAGCGACTACCGCTGGATGTTCTGCAATACGTTTAGCATGTGCATTCAAGGCTGGTGCGACTTTTTCTACCAAATCGGTTGGAACGTGATCAAGACGACCAGAGTTCAGTGTGCGTACATCAACAAACACTTTTAAGTCCGCTACTGTCAAACGATTATCGGCAAAATAGTTACCGCCGTTTGCTTGCAATTTCTTTTCTAACCAAGCCAAATACACAGGCATAGAGCTATTGACCAAAGCCAAACGCGCTGCTTTTTGTTCTTCGCCAGTCATGCGGTAAGTTGGCCCCATCTTGACGCCAGCTTCTTCCACCACATACATCACTTCATCGCATAACAGTGCTTGATAGGCGTCTTCTGGGTACAAGCCCGCCAGTTTGCCAGCGTAACGCAGCATTGAATCGCATTGGGTAATCTGCACGCCATCAACTTCTAGCGTTGGTACTTGACCAAATGGCGTAGTCTTACGAACTGCGGCAAACTCTGGATAAGCAAAGCGGTGATCTTCAAAATCTACACCGCCAATCGCCAATGCAAGGCGAACTGGTTCTGCACGGCCGCCGTGCATGTCGAAATAGGTGATTTTAAGTTTTGGCATAGAAATTCCCTGAATTAGGTGAAAGGAACAAAGTAAATAAGCAAAGTTGATTTACTTATTCAAAAAGCGAAAAAGATCATATCACGCATCAATTTTCTTTTCAGAAGCCCACCGATTTTTCAAGGCAAAGACAAAATCTAGATTCGAGAATTCAGACATTCGGCGTGATTTGTGTAAGTCACACACATGCTTTCAATCTTCAGTCTCACCATCATTAACTTTAAACAGATTTTCTAAGGCCGCTCGATTGCTTAAGGATTGATTATTTACCCGACTGCGTTTGCCATGAAACTCTTCCTCAATATTGTCGCGATAAAAACTCCACGCTGTGCTCGATGACGCTGTTGATAAACGACGCCAAGTTTCTTGACCAACGCCAGCGTAATCAATCGCTGTGCCATCATCAAGCTCGACCCGCAGTGTCCGTTCGCGCAGCTCATAGCCGATCGCACGTAGCTTGCCTGCATTAATTCGTTTCATTTCCATAGTGATTTCCTGACGATCATGAGTGGAAATATTCTAATCGATTGCAAGGTAGTGAGCGATGATTTTAACGCGCCTGCCTTACACCGATTTTTCAAAACAAACGCTATTTGCCATGCCCTGATATTGGCCATAGTTGGGCACAACTTGATAGCCGTTTTTTTGATACAAACGAATCGCTTCAAGTTGTTTCACGCCCGTTTCTAAAAGACACTTTTGTTGCGCTAGCTCGCGCGTCCATGTTTCTAGTTCTTGCAAAATAATCGACGCCACACCTTTACCGCGCGCGACAGGTGCCACATACATGCGTTTTACTTCCATCACTGAATCTGCATAAGGCTTAATCGCACCGCAGCCGATTGCTTGCTCGCCATCAAAGGCAACGACCACGTATTTCAAACTATCGGATTTATTGTACTGTGCATAAAACGCGTGCTCATCGCCATCGGTGGTAGCCAAATAACGATCAAGCTCGATCACCAAGTTTTGAAAATACGGGTCTTGCGAGTTGGTTCTGATTAGTTGGATCACGTTGCACTCCTAAAGTTGTTTGCTTAATGCAAGCAAGGTCATGAATAAATACACCCCGTTTAAAAACGTATTGGCAAAGGCTTCTTTTTTATAGGTGTAATAAATCAAGCAGCAGCATCCAAATACATTCATCAGCAAAAAAGCTAGCGAAGTGCTTGTGATTATTTCTTGTGTATTCAATCCATACGCGATTAAGCAAACGATGCCGCCGCTCCAGCCTAAGCTATTTAAATAGCGATCTTGTTTGATGGCCTGCTTTTCCATACATTGTCCTTGGGTTGGTATTCATGCCGATTGTGCTGATGTCGATCGACTAAGTGAATAGGTAAATAGCTGAACAGAGGCTTAATGTACACTTCTGTTTAATGCGTAAAAATGCTAAATTCGATTTGATTAATGCGGATAATGAATTAAATCGATCAGCGCCATATACAGCTAGAGAGCGATCACAATGAATTTTCAACAAATCCAATACTTTCTGACATTGGCGGATGAACTGCATTTTTGGAAAACTTCAGAAAAAGTTTTCATCACCCAATCAGCGCTCAGTCGACATATCAAAAGCATGGAACAAGAACTCGGCTTTGATTTGTTTGAACGCGATAAGCGCAATGTCAAATTGACGCCCGCAGGTGAATTTTTGCGCGATCAATACGCCAAATTATTAGCCGACTACGATAGCGTAACGCGGCGCGCCAGCATGATTGCATCGGGCGAAGTTGGAGCGATACGGATAGGGCATCCAGCCTCGATTACCTTTTCTGTACTGCCCGATTTGCTGCTAGCCTTACATCAGCAGCACCCGCATATCATCGCTCACATGCTTGAGGTTGATGCAGCTGATGTTGATCCATTTTTGCAATCGCACCGAATCGATATCGCCTTTAATCGCGAAACCGCAAAAGCTAAAGATTTGCGCTCAACCCATTTAATGACAGAAAATTTTGCATTAGTAGTCCCCGCCCAACATCGCTTTGCCAACAAAACAGAATTAAAGCTAAAAGACTTGTACAAATTACGACACGAAGAATTTGTCTTGCCTGCGTTAAATGGTAAGAGTGAACACGCATCGCAACTCAGAGCAATATTTCAAGAAGCTGGTTTTGATCCTATCATTTACGCCGAATCGGATTTTGGCGTCACCTTGCTTGGCTTAGTGGCAAAAGGATTGGGCATTTCCATCATGCCGATTTCTTACTCGCACCATTTAAAGCATGCAGTTCATTTCATCAAAATTCCACCCACCTCGGATCTACTCATGCTGTGGCGTGATGGCGATAATAATCCTGCCTTACAAATATTTTTGCAGGTGATAAACGAGTTTGATTTTAGTTTGGGATATCAAAGCTAAAGCGCGTAGCCGTGATTGCGCAGATGCGGAATGGTTTGAGTTTGCACGCACCACATCGATGCTTAGCATGATGTGATGCGCGTATTTGTAGTGCTTTTTGTATTGCTGATTGGTAGCGCTTACATACCTAATGAACGCAGCAATTCATCACTATCATCATCACCAGCGGCGGCTGCAGCAGGTGCCGATTTGCCTTGATTTGCTTGTTGGAATTCGAGCAGGTCATCTGGATCTGGCACTTCACTCACATCAAAATCATGCAGCTTGATGAACTCGGTGCGGTCGATCGCCAATTCGAGATAAAAGATATTATTGTTTTCGGTGAAAAAAGATACGCGGCGGATCTCTGGGCGATCTAACGGTGTATCCACACTCAACATCACCTGCTTGGTCAGCACTAACATTTTTGGTTGGTTTTGGGTGATATTAGTTTGCAATTCGCGACGGATTTTTCCAGTGAAATCGCCAACGATTTGGTTCATCAATTCACCCAAGATATTCGCGACTTCATCCGAGGTAAATGCCGATGCCAATTCAGATTCTGGCATACCCATCGTCAGCATGTATTTGGCATAAATTTCCATCGCCGCTGGGCCAGAAAAATTCAACACCACCAAACCAGAAAAACCACCATCAAACAAAACGAAACAACCGATATCCGGTTTCAAGCCAATCTTGGTAATACGTTGCACCATGGCGGAATAATGAATCTTACTTTGCGTGGCGACATTCAGTACCCGTGTGACCGAATTGCACAAACCGGTGAGCAGGTCTTCTGTGCCATACACGACATTTTTTTCATTGTGATCCATTACAAACTCCTCTACAAAAATACTGCGATTTCAAGCGATGCGATTGAACATCTGCGACGCTCGAAATAGGTTTAATCTTTACACCGAATATTAGCGAACTGAAGGCTTGCCCCGTACTGATCGACGCGTAGAACGATCAACACAATAGCGAAAAAACCTTGGTAGTTGCCCGATATTTGATAAGTAGTGCGAAAACAGTTGCAGTTCGCCTAAGATAAAAATAGCAATTATATGGTTGAAATGCGCCAAATTATCGAAGACACAAGGTGAACAAAGTATGCACTTAGCTGCAACTATTTGCCATATTGAAAGAATATGCAATGGCGCATCGTCCGTCTAGTAATTTCACCATTAATGTGGGATTTGTGGCGTAGTCGAGGGAGATCGACCTCAATTTGCAATGTATTCGCAAGTTTCAACGCTGCAATAGTGGTCAGCAACCGGTATAGGTAGAAAGCTGTAGCTAATAACCGATAACTAATGATCAAGAGTTAATAATCAACAAATAAGAAATCCCCAACTTAGCTAGGAAAATGCTCCACATGCGTCTCGCCATTGTGGCCGAGGTAAGACACATGACGCCCTTTGAGCGACACAGAATTCGACATTCAAGGTCTTGAACTCGATTGGTGTTTAATTGCGTGGGATGCAGACTACCGATACGTCGATGGGAAATTCGAGCACTGGAAATTTACGGGCACGACGTGGAAGCGGCGGCAACAGGAAGAGCAACAGCGTTATCTTGAGAATGCTTATCGGGTTTTACTGACTCGAGCTAGGCAGGGAATGGTGATTTTTGTGCCGTGTGGGGATGCAGAAGATGTGACGCGATTGCCCGATTATTTGGATAAGAGTTTTGACTATTTGATTCGTTGTGGGATTGAGGTTTTTGTTCCGCCTGAATTTGAAGTCGCTTACGAGTCAGTTTCGAAAATTAATTGAAGCTGACCCGTATAGTTCTGGAAATCCACTTTATCAGAATATGCAGACTAAAAAACACTTATTCAATTTGGCCGCAAACCATAGTAAATAGCAATTTGCTTCTTTACTTCTCCGCGAAGTGTATTTGTATCGCTTACCCTTAATTGTTTGATCGCCGTCAAATTAAATCCAACGTCGCTTTTTGCGTCGCCAAGACTGCCATTATGTATCAAAAGAAAATTCTCCTGCTTCAACCCTTTGCCCTGATTTATTCCCATTAAATAGCCAATCTCGTGATAAACATTTTTGTTACCACAGGTAAGGTCGGCAATCAGAAAACCTGACTCTTCGATTAATCGCAGAATTTCATCGTTGATTTCATAGGAATAACCAGTATTGAACTGGTCAATGCGAATGGAACGAAGCTGAATATCAAGTTGATACTCACTATTTAGATCATTCACTGCGTCCTGGATAGCTATGAAATTTCCCTTCACATTATCTGAGAACTGCATTGACACAAAAATCTGGCGGCTCCGTGCTTGCGCCACCTTTTCAAAGATGCGTATCAAGTCCAAGGCATTGATACGCTGTAACTCGTACTGATGGTTGCGCAGTACCCAATCCTCAAACTGAGCGAAGCGTTGCAAACCGCTTGTCTGAGTGGCATCACTCAGCGCGAAATACAGAAAGGCGGAGAACAGTCCAGATGCGGCGCAGCGCTGCAACCGGGTATCTGCTTCATGCCGGGGAGCGTAGCTGGTATTGATGCGCTGAACAGCCTGCAGCAAGGCCGATTCACTGGGCAGGCTGGCGTCAAGATTCAAACGCTGGCGT
>VFQS010003293.1_pt1 | contig 12435 bp, 10 predicted proteins | sample 3512361 | NCBI WGS metagenome assembly VFQS01 (sample SAMN10412375, study PRJNA504923) | tailings metagenome | isolation source: Relicate 1 Philex TSF3 active mining | place: Philippines
CAGGTTCGTCCGTGAACATGGCGGCGGTGTACATGACGGAGCCGGCGGCGAATGGCTGCGTCGCCACCAGGCACAGTCCGAGCTCTCCTCGGTGGAGCTCCATGCCCTCGTGCGTCCACACTCGCGAGTCCAGGATGCGCTGGACGGACGAGGGCGAGGCACGCAGGATCCGGGAGGTGGGCATCGGCGCAGCGTAGTGACATGCCCCGCGGCTCCCGCGGGCGCCTGAGCATGCCCGGTGATGCTCGGCCGAACGCCTAGAGTGAGGTCGTGGCAGCCGAACGGTGGCAGGCGTGGTGGCGGCGCTGGGACTGCCGACTCGCACGCCGGGCCGGTCGATGGGCGCGCACGCTGGGTGGCACGCGCCGCCGCGTCTGCGCCATGACCGGCGGCTCCGGTGACTGCGCCGGCAGCGTGCTCGTGGCCACCGAGGAACTGCACCGTCGCGGTGTCCCTGTCGTGTGGGCCTACCGATCCGATCCGTCGAATGTGCCGGCATGGGCGACCGGGGTCCGCGCGGGCACGGCCCGCCATCGCTGGCTGGCGGCACGCAGTCGATGGTGGCTGACCGACGGCCTGCCCATGCGGGTGTCCGGCCCAGACACGGTCGGCCGCCCGCTCGAGAGGGGGCGCGACACCGTCGTCGTCGCTCTCGTGGAGCCCACGGTGGAGCGCGTGGGGCGCGACATCGTCGACTGGCCGCTGCTGACCCCCCGCCAGCAGCATGCCCTGGTGATCCGTGGCGAGGTTGACGTCGATCATGTGCTGGCCCCGTCTGTCATCCATGGCGAAGGACAGGCCCGGGCGCTGGGGTTCTCCGCACCTGTCACGACGGCATCCGTGCTGACGCATGCGCTGCCGGACCCGGAGTCGTCGCGACTGCACCTCGGCGTGGGCGAGGGCGTCGACGTGGTCGGCGTGTTCTCGTCCCGAGGTGACGCGGACGCAATGGCGGCGGTGCTCGACGGCATGGACGCAGTCACCGCGATCGCCGCCTCGAGCGACACCGACAGGCTGCGTGTCGTCGGCTGCAGCTCGCTCGTCGTCACCGACACGTCGGGATGGGCCGCGGTGGCAGCGCGTGCAGGTGTTCCGGTGATCGTGTGCGCATCGGACCTGCGGGATCTGCTCTCGCGGGGGCCGGGCCTGTACCTGCGCTGGCAGGGCGAGCTGCCGGGACCCTGCGTCCGAGGTGGGCAGGAACTCCGCGTCGCGGTCGACGAGTCGAGGGGCGCGTCCTGGCGCATCCCTCCTGCGTTCGCATCGGGCCATGCGGCGCTCGCGGCGCTTGCCGACGACGGACGTCCTGCCGGACACGCGGATGTCCTCGCGATCCTGGAGGGTCTGGCATGACCACCGTCGTCGTCATGGCCAATTCGATCACCGAACTCGGGGGAGCGGCTCGCGTCGCGCACGTCCTGGCCGAGGGGCTGTCCGGTCGCGGGCACAGGGTCGAGCTGATCGGCCTCGAGGCGGCGCAGGAGCCGCACGTGTTCAGCCCCAACGCATCGTTCACCCAGACCACGCTGCTCGACTCGCCGATCCCGTCCGCGTCGGACGAGGCGGCGCGTGCCTCGGCGGACGCCCTGCTCGACGAGCGGCTCGCGGCCCGGCTGGCAGACCTGGATCCGGGCACGATCATCACCACGCAGGTGTGGTGCAAGGAGGTCCTCGACCGCGTTCCGCACGGAGGCTGGCGGATCATCGGCCAGTACCACTCATCCGCCGAGGCAGCCCGGCTCAGCGGTGACGCCGATCGGCTCGTCGCGTCCTACGCCGACGCGGATGTCGTCACGATGCTGACGCAGGCGGACGCGAACGCCGCTGCCGGCTGGGGGCTTGAGCGTGCTGTGGCGATGCCCAACCCGATCGCGTTCTGGCCCGATGCGCCATCAACTCTCAGTGACCCCGTTGTGACCTACCTCGGACGCCTGTCGTCGGAGAAGGCGCCGGGGATCCTCGCCGATGCGTGGGAGTCGGTGGCACCTGAGCGCCATGACTGGCGGCTCCGCTTCGTGGGATCGGGTCCGCTGGTCGATGAGATCCGGGCCCGGAACCTGCCGCGCGTGCAGTTCATCGAGCCGACCGCGAATCCGCAGTCGTACCTGCTCGGCAGCTCGATCCTCGCCCTGCCCTCCCTCGTCGAGGGGCTTCCCCTGGCGGTCATGGAAGCCATGGCGTGCGGACTTCCGATCGTGGCGTCGGACGCTTCGGCCGGGGTGCGCGAACTTGTCGATGACGACGTGACAGGGCTGCTCGCCGTGCGCGGTGATGCGGGTGACTTCGCGCGGCAGCTGGCTCGGCTGATGGACGATCCGGGCCTGCGTCGCACTCTGGGAGCCCGTGCCCGCGAGGCGGCGGAGCCCTACCGACTCGACGTCGTGCTCGACAGCTGGGAGTCCCTGCTGCGATCCCGGTGAGCGCTCGCGCTGCCGGGTGAGCGCACGCGGGGGCCGTATTGTGCTCCGGGTGAGCATCTGGCGATCGAGGCAGGCGCTGTTCCTCCTCGTGCGCCGTGATCTCTCGCAGAAGTACCGCAAGTTCAGGCTGGGGTACCTCTGGGCGATCCTGGAGCCGCTCGGCATGAGTGTGACGATGTGGTTCGTCTTCGAGATCCTGCTGGGCGGCCGCAGGATGGGCCAGCAGCCGTACTACCTCTTCCTGACCGTGGCGATCCTGCCCTGGTGGTGGTTCACCAGCGGGATCTCGTCGTCGACGCGTGCCCTCGTCGGCTTTTCCCGGACGCTGCCGGTCAGTGTTCTCCCCACGCAGTTCTCGGTCGTGCGGGTGCTCATCACCCGCACCTTCGACTTCCTGTTCTCGTTGCCGCTGATCCTCTTCGCGATGCTCGTCACGTGGACGTTCCCGGGCATCAACATCGGGTTCTTCCTGCTGGCCTTCGGCATCCAGCTCGTGCTGATGTACGGGTTGTCGATGCTCGTGGCCTCGATCTCCGTGCTCGTCCCGGACTTCGCCCGCATCGTTCGCATCGTGCTGCGCGCCGCCTTCTACCTGAGTCCTGTGCTGTACTCGCTCGCCCTCATTCCGGAGGATGCCCGATCCGCGGCGGCCCTCAACCCCCTGGCCGGCATTCTGACCCTCTACCGCGTGGGCTGGTGGCCAGAGGAGCACGTGTCGATGCTCGGCTATGCCATCTCCTTCGGCGTCGCCACCGTGTGCCTGGTGGCGGGCGTCATCACGTTCCGTCGACTCGAGCACCGCATCCTGAAGGAGGCCTGAGCGATGGCGCGCATCCACCTGAGTCCGCACCTGGCACATGCGGTCGAATTCGAGGACGTTCGTCTCCAGATGCCCCGCACGAGGCGCCGGAAGGGCGGCGGGCGCAGTGATCGCCTCCGCCGACTCGCCAGCGAGACGAGCAAGGTTCGCGAGGACGTGTTCTCCGGGCTGTCCGTCACGGTCGAGCCAGGCGAAGCCCTGGCGGTCATTGCGCGTGATCGACGTACCGAGACCGTGGAGTTCCTGCGTCTCGCGGCGGGCACCCTGATTCCCGACCACGGGCACGTCCGGCGCCGCGACACCATCGTCCCGATCCTGCGTCGTGCCGGTCTGGTCAACGCGAAGCTCACTGTCCGGCAGAACATCTTCGTCATCGGCATCCTGCTCGGGATGTCACCCGACCAGATCAACGAGCGGATGGAGTGGATCGTCGAGACAGCTGGCCTTGCGAAGGCGCTCGACGGCTACGCGCGTGCGTGCCCGCCCGAACTGCGCCGACGCATCGTCTGGACGGTCTCAATGGCCACGCAGGCGCGTGCGTTCGCCACGCAGGGGTCCCTGATCGTGGGAGACGAGTCCTTCCGCGAGATCGGATGGGCCCATGTCGAGGGACTCAAGGCCGATGGCGTCACCTTCCTCGTGGCGGGGCAGAACGCCCGTGTCATGGAGAGGTTCTGCACGCGTGCCGTGGTGATCGCGGACGGTGCGATCGCCTTCAATGGCACTGTGGCACAGGCGCGCGACCTGGTGGGCCGAGGCACGCTGCAGGATGACGAGGAGGAGGCCGTCGACGACGGTGCCGACGTGCTGGACTCGGATCGGGACGAGTGGCGCGCGGACTGAGCGTTCCACCTGCAGGTGTCGCAACCGCGCCGCGGTGTGACACGTGCACGTGGAGCGGCTAGGTCTCGAGGGGGATCGGCACTCCCTGCCTGCGCAGGTCGGCGACGATCGTGTTGTAGAGCCGATCGACCTGCTCCGTGGTCTGGGAGTCGAACTGAGTGCGCCAACGGCCCACATGGGCGCGCTCGACGCTGACGTTGTCGGCGAACCACTGCATCATCCCGGGGTCGAGGGGGATGTCGAGGAACTCGCAGATCTGCTGCAGGCTCGCCTCGCGGGTGTTCTGCACCATGTCGAGCATGTCGACCGTCAGGATGCGGCCTGGCCTGCAGCGCTGGACGGCCTGGTGCATGCGCAGACTGCGGCGCCCCCATTCGCGTACCGACTCCAGGATCTCGTTCGGGCCGAACGTCTGCTCGACGAAGGACGCCGCCACATCGCGGCCGTCACGGATGATCGCCACCACCTGGCAGTCGGGGTAGATGGGCTCGATGAGGTCGGTGACGCGGGCGTTGGCGGGAGTGCCGTCGACCCATCGGCGCCCCTCGGCGGGTGCTGCAACCTTGTCCATGACGGCGTAGGTGAACTCCCGGGTGGCCTCGAGGGGCTCCTTGCCGAAGCGCTGGAGGTAGCGGTCGCCTAGGGCCGTCATCTCCTCCATCGTCAGCCACTTCTGCAGACCGCTGTTGTTGGGTCGCTTGAAGTAGGCGCCCTGTGACCGCTTGATCGCCTTCTGGGCCAGGCTCCGGGCTCGCAGGCTGCGCGGCCAGCCCGCGTTGCGCATCCCCAGTGCCGTGGCCATGCCCGGGTTGTTCGCGATGAAGCGCACCTCCTCCGGGTCGGTCAGATGGAGGTCGGGATGGCGGGCGAGGATCCGGCCGAGGATCGTGGAGCCGCTCCGGCCGGTGCCGCCGATCAGGACGGGATTCGTGGCTGCGGGCACCCGATGACCCTACCCCCCGTGCATCCCGTCCCCCGGCCTTCGTCGACTGGTGAGTTGTGTGCGCGACACCCCAGGGTGTCGCGCACACAACTCACCAGTCGCGGGGCCGGGGAGGGTGCGTGGGGCTGTGTATCCTCGCTAGGCGTGCCCCTGCTCTCCGTGGTCGTGCCGGCGTACGGGGTCCAGGCCTACATCCGGGCGGCCATCGACTCCGTCCTGACCCAGGACTTCACCGACGTCGAGGTCGTGGCGGTCGACGACTGCTCCCCGGACATCAGCGGTGCCATCCTCGACGAGATCGCCGCGTCCGACGACCGGGTCAGGGTCATCCACCTGGAGCAGAACGCCGGGCTCGGTGGTGCACGCAACGCGGGCGTCGCAGCTGCGACCGGCGACTACATCCTGTTCCTCGACGGCGACGACACCCTGAGTCCGGGATCCCTCACGGCCATCGCCGACCGCCTCGCCGTGGGCGAGTTCCCCAAGCTGCTCATCTACAACTACGCCCGCGTGTGGTGGGACGGCCGCACCGCGGTGAGCTGGGCCGACGAGGTCCTCGCTGCGCTCTCCCCGTCGGTGTTCGTGCCTCGCGACCACCTCCGGCTGTTCAATCTCCTGCCCATCGCCTGCAACAAGGTGTACCGCCGCGACTTCCTGCAGCAGCTCGGAGCGGACTTCCCGCCCGGCTACTACGAGGACATCCACTTCACCTACACCGTCCTGCTGTCTGCCGAGACCGCCGTGTCCCTCAACCGGGTCGTCCTGCTCTACCGCCAGCGCCGAGGCGGCAGCATCCTCGGCAGCGGAAGCCCTCGGCACTTCGACATCTTCGGCCGCTACGACGAGGTGTTCGACGAACTCGATCGACGTGACGTCGACCTCGCGACCCGCAAGCACATCTACGACATCATGGTCAATCACTACGTGACGATCCTGCGCCACAACGACCGTGTCCCGAAGGCGATGCGGCCGGACTTCTACGAGCAGGCCCGTGCATCCGTGCGCAGGCATGCCCGGGACTGGTCCGCGGTCGCGAAGCAGAACAAGGCCAGCAACATCAGGGCCCGCATCTTCCTCGAGCGGTCGTACGCGTCCTTCCGTGTCTATGACCGCGTGGATCAGTGGCGGCAGCCCGTCCGACGCGGGATTGGTCGGTGGGGCGCCTCTACTACAAGGCGCTGCGCCTGCTGCCCATCGACGACAACCTCGTGCTCTTCTCCGAGTACTGGGGGAGCGGTTACGGCTGCAATCCCCGTGCCATCTTCGAACGGATGCACGATGTGGCACCGCACCTGCAGGGTGTGTGGCTGATCGACGAGGCCAAGGCTGCCCACCTGCCCGAGGGCACGAGATACGTGACCCCCGGCGGCTGGAAGCGATGGATGGTCTTCGCGCGGGCCAAGTACTTCGTCAACAACGTCAACTTCGCGGGGTCGTACGTGAAGCGGCCTGGTCAGGTGCACATCCAGACGATGCACGGCACCCCGCTGAAGCTGGTCGGTCTCGATGTGATGGCCAGCACCGTGGCCAGCACGGCGGTCGACCCTGTGCGGCAGCCGCGCCGAAGCGGCGGCAGGGTCGTGCCGATCGACGAGGCCAAGTCCCAGCGGGAGTTCGAGAACCTGCTGCGGCGCAGCGACCGCTGGGACTACGCCATCAGCTCCAACGCCTACTCGACCGAGATGTGGTCCCACGCCTATCCCTGCCGGTATACGTGGCTGGAGTCGGGCTATCCCCGCAACGACGCCCTGGTCAACGCCACTGACCGCGACATCTCGGAGGCGCGCACGCTGCTCGGCGTGCCCGATGGGGCGACGGCCATCCTGTACGCACCCACCTTCCGCGAGACTGTCGGCGACACGTCCATGCGCATTGACGTCGGCCGGCTCCTTGAGGAGCTTCCCGACGGGCACGTCGTGATCGTTCGCGCCCATCACACGGCAACAGCGGGGCCGCGCATGAAGGCGCTCATCGAGTCGGGTCGGGTGATCGACGGATCCAAGGTGCCGTGGATCGTCCCCTGCTACCTCGCCGCCGACATCCTGATCACCGACTACTCGTCGACGATGTTCGACTACGCACTGCTCGATCGGCCGATGATCACCTACGCCGACGACTGGCCCGCGTACCGTGAGACGCGGGGCACCTACTTCGACCTGCTGGCCGAGCCCCCGGGGCTCGTTGCGCGCAATCAGCGTCAGCTCACCGACATCCTGGCCAGTGGCGCCTTCGATGGGCCTGAGGCGAGGAACCTCCGAGCCGCCTTTCGTGCGCGGTTCTGTCAGTACGACGACGGGCAGGCCGCGGAGCGGGTGATCCGAACGGTGATGATGCCCGGCTGATCCAGGGCTTCCTACGGAGCCGATGTCGCCGTGGGGCTGGGCTCGGCAGACTCCGTCGGCTGCGGGCGCGGAAGCGGTGGGACCGGAAGGCTGTCGGCGATGCGACAGGTCGCGCCGCGGCAGGTGGCAAGGGCTCGAGTCTGGTCGGCCAGCTGGGTCACGGATGTGGCGTCGGTCGAGCCCACGATGTTGTTCAACTCGTACGGGTCCGCTACCAGGTCGTAGAGGGCCGTGCCCTCCGTGCCGTAGTCGACGTAGAGCCAGTCGGGGGTGCGCAGGGCCTCGTACTTGGGGGCCTCGAAGCCGGAGTAGTCCGGGTCATCGGGCGTGGTGGCGGCGAGGTTCTCAGTGAGCACGCCTGTGCGCCAGGGTGTGCCTTCAGGGTCGCGCAGCAGCGGTGCGAGGTCGCGTCCGTCTATCCATGCCGGTGCCTGGGCGCCCAGAAGCGCGCTGATCGTCGGTGCCAGGTCGATCGTGGACGTCATGGCGTTGATGGTCGCCCCTCTGGCGATGCCTGGTCCGATCAGGATCGTGGGCACGACGGCGTCCTCGCGGTAGGGCGTGTGCTTGCCCGATGCGATGCGATGCGTGCCGACGTGGTAGCCGTTGTCGGACGTGATGATGACGAGGGTGTCCTTGTCATGGCCCGATGCCCTGAGTTGGTCCATGATGCGGTGGAACGAGTCGGCCATGGACTCGGCGGACTCAAGTCGACGAGTCCACTGGCGATCGAGGTTGCCGATGCGCTTCGGCCCGAGAGCCGGCTCTGACCTCAGCCAGTCGGGTTCGTTGGTGCCGAAGGCATTGAAGTTCGGCACTCGGGGCGCCTGCGACCCCGCATGCGATCCCTTGAACCGGGGCGCCGTGGGTGCGGGCGAGTGCGGGAGGTAGGAGGCGAACTCCAGGTAGAAGGGTGAGCTCGCGGTGCTGAGCCACTTCGTGGTCTTGGCGGTCAGGACGTCCTCGAGGAAGTCGCCGGGAGCCTTGCCGTACTTGCGCAGATTGCCGTTGTCGTTGAGCGTGTAGCCGTAGCCCGTGTAGGCCTCCTTGCCGCGGATGGTCGTGACGAAGTTCGCCCAGCCGGGGGGCGTATAGGTGGGCTTGAGCTCCTTGCCGGGAAAGCCGTTCAGGTACTTGCCGAGGTGCGAGGTCGTCACGCCGGCGCGACTGAGCCAGACAGGCAGGCAGTCCTTCTGGTGACCGAGGTCGTAGAAGGTCTGCCAGCCGCCGCCTGTCTGCGGCATGTTGGAGACGACCTTGTGGTTGTGGACGTACTGCCCACGGTAGATCGATACCCGTGAGGGGCAGCACAGCGACTCGGTCACGACGAAGTTCGACAGCGTCGTGCCCTGGTCCATGAACTCGCGCAGCCTCGGCACACCGTTGAACAGCAGCCAGTCGAGGTCATCACCCATGAGGACGACGACATTGCGGATGTCGGAGAGGTCGCCCTCAATGGGCGGTGCCTGCTCCCCCTGCGGATCCTGGCTCGGTGACGCTGCAGCGTCGGAGGACGCGGCCACGCCTGAGGCGATGCCGCTCGCGGCGGGATTCGACTCGGCCGCCGACGTCGCCGTGACCATGGGCGAGTCCGGAAGCACGAGGCCTGCGGTGATGATCCCCGCGACGACGACGGTGGCGGACAGCCCCGAGGCCAGGATGACCGACGCCTTCTTTCGAGGGGGCACCTCGGTCACGTCGGCTCCTCGAGCGCTGGGTCGTGGGATTGCCGGGGGGTCGGCCTGTCGAGGATACGTCACCTGGGTCGCGGGATCGGTCTGCCCCTGGGCGGTTCGGCGCACCGTCGCGCTCGAGGGCGGGCGCTACCATTCCGACGTGGCCGGTGGCAGGACGAGTGGTGCGTCCGGGCCAGGATCGATGCTCCTGCACATCGGTGTCCACAAGACCGGGACGACCGCCGTGCAGACCGCGCTGGCCAACTCGCGCGACATCCTCGACACCTGGAATGTTCGCTATCCGGGACGCCTCATGGCCCATCGTGAGGTGGCGTCCTCCGTCATGGGTCGTCCGCTCGGGTGGCGAACCGATGGCGCCAAGCCGCCCAAGGCGGGCCTGTGGGACCGCACCGTCGCCGAGGCGAGGGCCTACCGGGGCACGACGGTCATCTCGAGCGAGTTCTTCGCTGAATCGCCGGAGGAGGTCGTGCGCCGGATCGTGACAGACGTCGGCGCGGATCACCTGCAGGTGGTGGTCACCCTGCGCAACCTCGGCAGGATCCTGCCGTCGGCGTGGCAGCAGAACCTCAAGTCTGGTTTCGAGACTCCGTATCTGCCGTGGATCCGCCGCATGCTGTTCAACGACGACGATGCGACGCGCAGCACGATCTTCTGGCGCAGGCACAGGCATGACGAGCTCGTGGAGCGATGGGTCGGCGCCGTCGGAGCCGAGCACGTCACGGTGGTCGTCGTCGACGATCGCGTGCGGGAAGGGATCTTCCATCACTTCGAGGACCTGCTCGACCTGCCGCGCGACACCCTGTACGACCGCCGGGGCGAGGTCTCGAACCGGTCGATGACCCTCGCGGAGGCGGCCTTCCTGAGAAGGCTCAACGTCGCCGTCGGAGGTGCCGCAGGCTGGCGCGCCTACCCGAACCGGGTCCAGGCGCAGATGGTCAAGCAGCTGGTGGAGGGCCGCACGCCCGCGCCGGAGGAGCCCAGGCTGGCGACCCCGCAGTGGGCCCTGGACCGGGCTGCGGAGATCGCCGATCAGATGGTCACGCGGATCGAGGCCACCGGAGCGCGCATCGTCGGCGACCCGGCCGTCCTGCGGGAGCGCATGACCGGCCCGGAGGAGGCGGTCGACGATGCGGCGGAGCTGCCCACCGACGCGGCGATCAGCGCCCTCCTCGGGGCGCTGGATGCGACCCGCACGGGTGAGCCGGGCGCGTCGGAGTCGGCCGGCCTGGGCACGCGGGCCCGGCGCTGGCTGTCCGAACGTGGGCGATAAGTCCGATTTTCCTTAATCACACGAGTCACGCTGGTAACTCACGCCCCTTTCGTGTCAGAGTATGCGGGTGCTTCCCCGACGGCACGGTTTCCGTGCCCTGACCCGTCGCGCCCGCGTGCCGGGGCGCCTCGTGGGGGGAGCCGTCACCCTGGTCGTGTGCGGCGCCGTGGCGCTGGTCGTCCCGCTGACCTCGGCCAGCGCCAGCGGCGACTCGTGGCAGCCCTCGACCTGGACCGGTCCGGTCGCCGGCCCCCCGGTGCCCGGGACCGGACTGCCGCCGTCGGTGGCGCCTACGGTGCAGCAGCCGCTTCCGGAGGGGTACGACGTGTCGCCGACCTACGAGGGTCAGGCGCAGTGCGACCCGCAGGCGAAGGTGGGCACGCAGAAGCTCGCCGACCTCATCAAGGCGACCTACGGCCAGGACCAGACGGTGTGGATCCCGCGCGCCTGCGACGTCGGCGGCCAGAGCGAGCACAAGGAGGGCCGTGCCCTCGACTGGATGACCGACGTGCGCAAGCCCCAGCAGCGCGCCAACGCCGAGGCCTTCCTCGGGTGGCTGCTCGGCCCGGATCAGTTCGGCAACCCCTACGGCAACGCGATGCGCCTCGGCGTGATGTACATCGGGTGGAATGACCGCATCTGGCGCGGCTACGACATCGACCGTGGATGGACGGAGCTCAAGGGCTGCTTCGCCACTCCGAGCTCGGGCCACGACACCACCTGCCACCGCGACCACATCCACATCTCGCTGACCTGGGATGGCGCCAGCGGCCGCACCTCCTTCTGGGACGGCACCGCCATGGACGCGCCCTACTGTCCCCGCGCCCGCTCCTCGGCCGCCCTCGCCAGCGCGGGCCGCGCGGCCGACATGGTGCCGATCGAGCCGGTGCGGGTGCTGGCGACGCGGCTCGCCCTGGGGGTTCCCGAGCGCTGCCGGCTGCAGCAGGACACCATCTCCGGCGACAGCAAGCGCATCTATGCGAAGGTCACCGGCATCGGCGGAGTCCCGGCCGAGGGAGTCGCGGCCGTCGCCGTGAACGTCGCCGCCCTCGGGTCCAATGCGCCGTCGCGCATCAGGATCTGGGGTCCGGGAGAGGGCCGAAGCGACATCGTCGTCAAGATGCCGATGAACAAGGACGCCACCGGCACGGCCATCGTGCCCGTGGCCAACGACGGCACGATCGCCCTGGCCAATGGCGCTGGTGCCACGGACGTGGCGGTTGACGTCCTGGGCTGGTACCCCGCCGGCAGCGTGCCCAACGCCACCGTCGGCACACCGGGTGAATCCGTGGAGATGAGCGCCGAGGGGGCACCGGCCCCGGCGCCGACCTTCGCTCCCGAGCCGCAGAGTCCGCCGAAGCAGCCCCCGGCCCCGCCGGCCCCTGCTCCCGAGCCGTCCGACGAGTTCATCGCGCTCGGCTCCGAGGTCGGCTACGAGTCGACTGGCCAGGGGGCCCTGCAGCCGGCCGAGGAGCGCGTCGTCGGACTCAACGCGGTGCCGCCGCAGGCCACCGCGGCGCTCGTCATGGTGACCACGCGGGAGTCCACCAAGCGCGGGAAGGTCCAGCTGAGCACACCGGACAAGAGCGCCGCGGCCGCAGTCGCGTATCCGAAGGGCCAGGTGAGGTCCGCCGTCATGGTCGTGCCCGTGACCGGTGGCCAGGTCGCTGTCGCCAATGCGGGCAAGGGCACCGTGCAGGTGCGCGTCGATGTTCTCGGCTACTCCGTCAACGGTGCGCCGATCAAGGTCCGCCAGGCACAGGGCCAGCCCATCGCCAAGGCTGCGCTCGCGGCGGAGACACCGCTCGTCGTGGGCCCGCTCACCGGGGTCGCCGGCCTGCCCAAGCGCGACAAGCGCGTCACCGGGGTCATCCTGAAGGTGACCACGCGGACGAAGGGACCCGATGCCGGAAGTGTCCGCGTGTACGGCCTGGACAAGTCAGCACCGGGAACCAGGTCCGCGCCGGTGGAGCCGACGCTGCGGAAGTCCAGCCTCGTCGTGACCGAGATCGGCACCGACGGCAAGGTCGTCATCCACCCTTCGGTTGCGGCGCGCGTCAAGGTGCAGATCGTGGGCTGGGTGCGTCGCTGACGCAGTGC
>VFQS010003294.1_pt1 | contig 12432 bp, 9 predicted proteins | sample 3512361 | NCBI WGS metagenome assembly VFQS01 (sample SAMN10412375, study PRJNA504923) | tailings metagenome | isolation source: Relicate 1 Philex TSF3 active mining | place: Philippines
ACATTTCCAGCATGCGGTCGGTCACCACAAACCCGCCCATGGCGTTGAGCATGCCCAGGATTACCCCGATGAGGCCCACGCTGAGGGAGAGGTAGTCATCGGCCTGGCTTTGGCGAATCAACAGGATGGCACCGAGTATGACGACTCCGCTGACGGCATTGGCGCCCGACATGAGCGGGGTGTGCAGCACGGTCGGCACCTTGGAAATCACCTCGAACCCCAGGATGATGGTGAATATCAGCAGGTAGATGAAGAGGATGTTGTCGTTGACGAATTGAACGGTCGTTTCCATGGCTTAGGCGTTTTGTGCTTCAGGGAACGGGGTGATCAGGGCGCCCCGGATGATCTCGTTGCGGGCGTCCAGGTTGAGCTTGCCGTCCTTGACAAATGTTTTTACAAAATTCAATACGTTGTTGGCGTACATGACGCTGGCGTCCTGTGGCATTAGATTGGCCAGGTAGGAGTTGCCGAGGATAGAGACCTTGTTGACCTGGATGAGAGCGTTGTCCTGCGTGAGCTCGCAGTTCCCGCCCGTAGAGGCGGCGAGGTCCACCACCACCGAGCCGGGCTTCATCTGTCCGACCGTCTCTTTGGTGAGTAATATGGGCGCTTTAATACCCCTGACCTGGGCTGTCGTAATGACGACATCCGCTTTGGCGGCCCTGGCCTGTACTTCGGCGCGCTGCCGGGCCAGGAACTCCTCCGATTGGGCGACGGCGTAGCCGCCGGCTGCACTGTCGTCCACGGCACCTTCTACTTCGACGAATTTAGCCCCGAGGCTTTCGACTTCTTCTTTGGCAGCCCGGCGCGTGTCAAAGGCCTCGACCTGCGCCCCCAGTCGGCGGGCGGTGGCGATGGCTTGCAGGCCGGCGACACCAGCGCCCAGAATCAGCACACGAGCCGGTTTGATGGTGCCGGCGGCGGTAATCAGCATCGGGAAATAGCGCGGGAGCAGGCGGGCAGCTTCCAGAACGGCCTTGTAGCCCGCTATACCCGCCATAGAAGACAGCACATCCATAGACTGCGCCAGGGTCGTGCGCGGAATCATATCCAGGCTGAACGCCTGGAATCCCTTCTGGTGCAGTTCGGAACCGATTTCCTTGTGCACGAAAGGGGCGAACTGCGAGATGAGCAAAGCCCCTGGCTTCGCTTGCCGGAGGTCATCTTCCTGGGGTGGGTGGATGGACAGGAGTATGTCGCTTTGACTGAGCACTTCGCTGCGCGGGCAGACCGTAGCGTGCGCCGCATACAGGGCATCGTCAAACAGGGCGGCCTCTCCTGCATGGCTTTCGACCAGCACCTCGAGGCCCAGTTGGACGAGCTTGGGCACCGTGTCGGGCGCCAGGGCTACCCGCTGATCGTCGCGTTCTTTTAAGATTCCAAATTTCATAGCCTTCTTTTGAGCGGGAAATTAAGTATTCCCTTTGGCCTTTATGGCATAAAAAGGCATGAAATTTGGATTGCCCGGAAGAAATTAACGGCCTGCCCCCCAAAAAGCCCGACAGGCTTTTTGGGGGGCAGGCTCGCAGGGTTCAAAACGTCTCTTTTTTCCTTCCCGCGGACCCCTTATTCCTTCTTCAACGCAGCGGGAAACGCCTTGCGGAACTTGGCTACTTTGGGGGCGATGACGTACGAGCAATACGGATTGCCATCGCCCACCTTGCTAAAGTAGTCCTGGTGATATTCTTCTGCTTCCCAAAAACCGGTGAAGGGTACAATCTCGGTGACAATTTTATCGTCCCAGAGTTTTGGTGCGATGTCTGCTTTGGAGGTTTCCGCTATCCGGGCCTGTTCAGGGCTATGGTAGAAAATGACGGAGCGGTACTGAGGACCCACGTCGTTCCCCTGCCGGTTAGGCGTAGTGGGGTTATGGGTGTTCCAGAATATCTCCAGGATTTTTTCAAATGAGATAACCTTGGGGTCGAAATGTACCTGCACCACTTCTGCATGGTCGGTCGTGCCGGAGCAGACCGTCTTATAATCCGCGGTGGCGGCGGTGCCCCCGGAATACCCGGATACGGCAGCATAGACGCCCTCCACATCTTCGTAAATCGCTTCGACGCACCAGAAGCAGCCACCGCCCAGGGTAGCGATTTCCGCACCGGGCACAGCAGGGCGTACTTTGGTGGTATCGGGGATGCTCGTTTTTTGGTCTTTCATGGCAGCATTGGTTTGATGAGTACAAGAAGAAAGGGTTAGCCCGCAGAGCAGTCCGGGCAAAAGGGCGATTTTTTGGAGCGTATTCATGTTGGTCCTATTTTATGGCTTGCTTTAGAGCGTGTATGACGAGTGCCCTACAGGGCTGATGGCGCATGGCTTTGGGCGCGTACGATGGCTAAGAACCGATCCAGGGCCTTCCGTTTGGGGGCATCCAGTAAATAGCTGATGTTTTTCGTATAGTATTCCTGCAGGTCAAAATCGGGGTATGGACTGGGGATGAGGTACATCAACTGCGGCAAATCCGCCAGGCCGAGGGCGAACGAGCGGTTCAGTTCGGCCAGAAACCCGGGATCCAGGTCGCGGTTGGCCACCCAGGCCGCATAGACGAAGGGCAGTCCGGTGTGCTCCGTCCAGGCATCGCCGAGGTCGTAGAAAAAAGGGTATTGGTGTTCATACGCTATCGCCCGGTCGCCGATGATCAGGGCGGCAGTTTCGCCGCTTACGAGTGCCTCAAAGCCGGGCTTGGCGGGCAGCAGCTCCGGGGAGAGGTTCCAGTGCGCCGACAGCAGGTATCGGCACAACTGTACAGAGGTGCGCGAGTGGAAGTCCAGGTAGAGACGGCGGATTTCCGCAAGGGGCCGCTCGGAGAAGATGCCCACCGTGCGCACGGCTCCCACCGATCCGATGCAGTAATCGGATACGATGCGCGCTCTGGGGAGTTCCGGGATGATGGCCACGGGCACCAGCCCCAGGTCGGCCTCGCCTTCCACGAGTTTTTTGGCGCAGGCCGACGGGATGTCCAGCTGCAAATCAATTTTCTCGGAAAGGCCGCTTTTTACCATGCCGAAAAGCAAGGGCTTGGTGTTGAGGTAGCTGACGGCTGTCATCCGGATCTTGCTCATAAGGCACCGCTTGTTCGTGGCAATTCCAAAACGGCGTCCAAGTGCCGGGTATCGTTTTGTAGTTCCAGTTCAAACTGCCCGTCGTCGTAGCGCAGCAGGTAAAGCCCCGTGTTGGCATGGGAGAAACGCTGCATCTCCGACAGCGGCAAATCCAGCATCAGGCAGAGCAGGCAGCGCAGGGCGCGGCCATGGCTGCACACGAGCAGGGTCTTTTCTGTGCGCTCCCGGAGCTGTCCTACGAAGGGGCGCATCCGTTCGGCGAGCGTCCATGCGCTTTCGCCATCGGCAAAAGGGACGTGGTAGTCGCCCGCGGACCAGGCTTGCATCACCTCGTGGAAGTAGCGGGACATGGCCGGGTCGTAGGGCTGCCCCTCATGCCGCCCCCAGTTCATCTCGTTGATTTCGCCGAACTGCTCCCAGGGGAGCTGCTTTTGTGTGAGGAAGGGGGCTACGGTTTCATGGGTGCGCTTCAGCCGGGAGGTGAGTACTGCTTCGAAAGGCACCTGTGCGTAGTACTGGTAAAAGGCATCCGCCTGGCTGCGGCCCGTATCGTTGAGGCTGGTATCCACTCCGCTGCCTTGCACGATGCGCAGACGATTGTAGTCCGTCTCGCCGTGGCGAATGAAATAAATCGTTTTTTTAGACATGTTCTACGTTAGATTAAATCACCGGCAAATCGAGATAGCCCCGGAATGCCTGGTCTTCTTCAAAAACGGTATCCTGATAATCCTGGACTATGCGGTAGAGGGTGTCGCGCTCTACAGGGCGCCGGTTGACCTGTCGAATCAGGTTGACCAGTTCGCGGGTGCTCATCGCCGGGTTTTGCTCCTCAGAGCCGGCCATAGCGTATATTTTCGTAGTATCGTCAATGGTGCCGTCAATGTCGTCTACGCCAAAAGAGAGCGCAATCTGGGTCGTGCTGCGGCCGATCATGGGCCAATAGGCTTTGATATGGTCGAAATTATCCAGGTAAATGCGGCTGATGGCATAGTTGCGCAGATCCTCGATGACAGACGTTTCGGGCAGGTGGGACATTTCATTGTCCTGGTTGCGGAACTTGAGCGGGATAAACGTCTGGAACCCCCCGGTCTTGTCCTGCAAGCAGCGCAGCTTTTCGAGGTGATCCACGCGGTGCGCGTAGGATTCGATATGCCCGTACAACATGGTGGCGTTGGAGCGCATGCCGAGTTCGTGCCAGATTTCATGGATGCGCAGCCACTGCTCTCCGCTGCACTTCCCGCCCGCGATCTGCTCGCGGATCTCCGGGTGGAAAATTTCAGCACCGCCGCCCGGCAGGGAGTCTACGCCGGCTTCCTGGATGCGGCGCATACCTTCTTCGTAGCTGACCTTGGCTTTCTTGAAGATGTAGTGGTATTCCACCGGAGTCAGGGCCTTGATGTGCAACTCGGGGCGGTGTCGGCGGATGCGCTGGAAGAACTCGACGTAAAAGTCGAGGTCGTACTGAGGCAAGACCCCCCCGACGATATGTACTTCTGTGACGGGTAGCCCGTCGTACTTGCGCACGATATCCATCATGTCGTCCATCGTGAGCTCCCACCCGTCGCTGCGCTGCTTGATCAGACGGGAGTAAGAGCAGAACGTGCAGGTGTAGATACACACGTTGGTGGGCTCGATGTGGAAATTGCGGTTGAAAAAAGTATGATCTCCGTGCTTGCGCTCCCGGATATGGTTGGCCAGAGTGCCTAAGTAGCCCAGAGGAGCTTGCTCGAATAAAAACAGCCCTTCCTCCTCCGAAATACGCGCTTCATCGCGTATCTTCTCGGCTATGCGCAAAAGCGCGGGATCCAGGGTCGGGTCGTGGAGCAGGGTGGATAAGGTTGGATTTGCGCTCATGATAGTTGTGAACAGATTTTGTGGTGTAACAAAAAACAGGTATATTCAGTTTTATTTTCACCCTTCACAACAAGTCTTATTTTAGTCCCTCGCAACAAGTCTAAAAACCTAACACCTATGAGAAGAATCGGCAGCACGCTTTTTATCTATGTTCTAGCCTGCTTTCCTGCCTTCGCCCAGTTAGCGGGGCTGGCATACGAATTGGATACCCTGTTCCGCGGCTGGCGGGAGCGCGAACACTTGAGCGGGGAACTGCTCGTGGCCCATTTGGATTCGGTTGTATATCAACGGGCGGAGGGGTACGCCGATGCAGTGGGCAATATTCCTCTGAAAGCGGGTATGCCGTTCAATCTGGCCTCCGTATCCAAGCAATTTGTGGCGATGGCCGCCATGATGTTGAGCGAAGAACGCCGCCTCGACCTCGACGGCGATGTGCGCTATTACCTGCCCGGGTTTCCGTACCAGGGCGTGAGCGTCCGGCATTTGATGACCCATACTTCCGGGCTTGCGGAATATTTTGAACTGTGGGAAAAGTACGCTTCCAAGGAGCGCCCCTTTACGAATGCAGACCTACTCGGCCTGTACCGAGACAAAAAGCCGCCGCTGGATTTTGAGCCAGGGTCTGCGTACCGCTATTCCAACACAGGGTATATAGTGCTGGCCGAGGTCGTGGCAGCCGTGTCGGGCATGCCGGCCACCGACTTCATAAGCAGCCGTATCATCCGCCCATTGGGCCTGAAAGCGACCTTCCCCTACCACCTCGCCATGCCCCGTTTCCCCTACGCAGAACGGGTGCTCGGCTTCGCCTGGCAGGATGGCAAGCCCGTTCCCGCTGACCTCTTCCAGGTGGACGGGGTATTCGGGGATGGCAATATATACGCTTCGGCTGCCGATTTGCTGCGCTGGAGCCAGGCGCTGCGCAGACACGAACTGGTCAGCGCCGCTACGCAGGCAGAAGCGTTCAAACCCTTTACTTTGCACAATGGGGAGCAAAGCCTCTACGGCTTTGGCTGGAGTTTGCAGGGCGACGGGATCTCTGTGGCGCACACCGGAGGCTGGGTGGGGTTCCGGACCTTCATCCTGCGCGATGTGGAGGCGGGCTATGATGCCGTTTTTCTCTCCAATTCTTCCTCCGACAACCGCGCGGGAAGACTTCAGCAGGTGCGTGCCATCCTCGACCGCTACCGCAGCACTTGCATCACCGACGTCCAGATCGCCGACGGGAGCGGTGGGCAGCTCTACACCGGGGCACTGCGCCTGCAGGGCAACCGCATCCTTGAAGTGGGCCCCTCGGTAAAGGCAAAGCGAGGAGACCGAGTTGTACAAGGCCATGGAAAGGTGCTGGCCCCCGGGTTCATGGATACCCATAGCCATCACGACCGGCTCATGTTCGAGAAGCGCCCCATGCCCGAAGTCGTGAGCCAGGGAATCACGACCATCGTCGTAGGCCAGGACGGCGGTTCCCATTATCCCCTGCGGGACCTTTGGACTGCCCTGGATACCATGCCTGTAGCAGTTAATGTAGCTTCCTACGTCGGCCATAATACTATCCGTCGCAAGGCTATGGGCAATTTTACCCGCCAGGCCAGCGATGCGGAAGTAGAGAAAATGAAGGCCATGTTGCAACAGGAAATGGACGCCGGGGCAATCGGGCTTTCTACCGGACTAGAGTACGACCCCGGCATCTACTCCTCCCGCGACGAGGTACTCCAGTTGGCCAGGGTGCTGAAAGCCAATTCAGGGCGCTACATCAGCCACATCCGGAGCGAAGACCGCTACCTGCTGGAGGCTGTTGACGAATTGTTGAAGATTGGAAAAAAATGCAGGATACCCGTGCAGATCTCGCATTTCAAACTGGCCATCGTGAGCCAGTGGGGGAAAGCGGATAGCCTGATACAGGTCCTGGAGAAAGCCCGCAAACGCGGAATCAACGTCACGGCAGACGTGTATCCCTACGAGTTCTGGCAATCTACCATGCTGGTGCTGTTCCCGGAACGGGACTTTACCGATCGCGAAGCGGCCCGCTTTGCGCTGAGCGAGCTGACGACCCCACAGGGGATGTTTATCGCCCGCTACGAGCCAGACCCCTCCGTCGAGGGCAAGACCCTCGCAGAAGTAGCTGCAGCCCGCGGCCAGGCACCGGAGGACTTGTACCTCGAGCTGGTCAGGAAGGTGCTGGATGAGCAGGCGGATGAAAGCGTGATTTGTACCAGTATGGACACCAGCGATGTCGGCAAGCTCACCGCCTGGACCTGGAGCAATATCTGCAGCGATGGAACCCTGAGCGGCACCCATCCCCGGGGGGCGGGAAGCTTCCCTAAGGTGCTGCGCCTGTACCAGCGCGAGAAAGGACTGTTCAGCTTCCCGGAAGCCATCCGCAAAATGACGGCGCTGGCCGCTCAAAACATGGGGTTCACGGACCGCGGCATGCTGCGGCCGGGCCTGTTGGCAGACCTCACCCTCCTCGATCCGGAGCAGGTCAGGGATCGCGCGACCATGCAGGACCCAGGAGCGCTTTCAGAAGGTATCCTGCGCGTCTGGGTCAATGGCAAAGAGGTCTGGCGCGACGGAAAAACAACCGGTAACTTCCCCGGCTCAGCCATCAAGCGCGCACCGGCAGCGGCCCTCCGTTAGCGCCGGTCCGACCAGGCACTGCCGCCGGCATGGGGCACTCGCAGCTTCGCCTGCCCGGCTTTGTACAGTTGCAGGCCAAGCCGCGCCGCGACTTCTGCTTCGCCCGGGCTACCCTGTGCCAACAACTCGGGGCGGTAGTACCTAGGTACAAAATGCGTATCGAAGTTGCCAGACACAAAGGCCGGGTGCTGGAAGACGAACTTGCCAAAGGGCAGGGTAGTGGAGACGCCCTCGATATGGTATTCCTCTATGGCTTGCAGCATACGGGCTATGGCCGCTTCCCGGTTCTCCCCAAACGCGCACAATTTGGAAATCATGGGGTCGTAGTAAATAGGCACGTCCATACCTTCTTCGAAGCCATCGTCCACGCGGATGTGTTCGCCGACCGGCGGCCGATAGACGCTGAGCTTCCCGACGCTGGGCAGGAACTGGTCGAGCGGATCCTCGGCATAGACCCGCAACTCGAGCGCATGGCCCAGGATGCGCAGGTCTTCCTGGGCAAAGGGTAGGGCTTCGCCCCGCGCGATGCGGATTTGCTGTTCGACCAGGTCAAGCCCCGTGATGAGCTCCGTGACCGGGTGTTCTACCTGGAGGCGGGTGTTCATCTCGAGGAAATAAAAATTGAGCTGCTGGTCCACCAGGAACTCTACGGTGCCGGCACCCAGATACCGGGCTGCCCGGGCCACCTTGACCGCCGCTTCCCCCATCGCCCGCCGCACCTCCGGCGTGAGCACAGAGGAAGGCGCTTCCTCGATCACTTTCTGGTGGCGGCGCTGTACGCTGCATTCGCGCTCGAACAAGTACAATACGTTGTCGTGGCCATCCGCCAGGATTTGTATCTCGATATGGCGGGGGGAGTCCACATATTTTTCGATAAACACAGAGCCGTCGCCAAACGAAGAGGTCGCTTCGCTGATGGCGCGGGCCATTTGGCTTGCCAGTTCCGATTCTTCCTGTACGACGCGCATCCCCTTACCCCCACCCCCGGCAGATGCTTTAATCAGGATGGGGAAACCAATCTCCCGTGCGATGCGCAAGCCCTCTTCCGGATCGCTGACGGGGTGGTCCACGCCAGGTACCATAGGGATGTGATAGCCTTTGGCCGCTTCCTTGGCCGCGAGCTTGCTGCCCATGAGCTCTATGGAATAGGCGCTCGGGCCTATGAACACAATGCCACTGGCTTCACACAACGCAGCGAAATGGCTGTTTTCGCTCAGGAATCCATAGCCGGGATGTATGGCATCCACACCGTGCGCCCGGGCCACTTCGATGAGGTGTTCCGCCCGAAGGTAGGATTGGCTGGAAGGCGGAGGACCTATGCAAACCGCTTCGTCTGCAAAGCGGACAAAAGGGGCATGGCGATCTGCTTCTGAATAGACGGCTACGACGGAAATACCCATCCTGCGCGCCGTGCGCATCACGCGAAGGGCAATCTCGCCCCGGTTCGCTACCAGTATCTTTTTCATATTGCGATGGTTCAGCCGTTAGCCTTGTTGCGAGGGAAGCATCAAGGGGTCAAAAAGGCCCTCTTTCCACGCTGTGCCTTTTTGTGGTCATATAGCCCTGTGGGACTCCCCAAAAAAGCCTTCGGTTAAAAAAAAATGACTCTTTTTTCCCACCTCGCCAACCCCCTCATGACAAGTCTAATCTAAAATGCGGCTTAGTTGTTTTACCTTTGTAGCAAATATAGGCAAAATTGCCGGGATGGGCAACTCTGCCGGGATTTGCAGAACAGCAGCGCCAATATATGGGTTCCAAAATAGTAGAATTGCGGGTAGAAGGTATGGACTGCGCCAACTGTGCAGCCAGCATCAGCAAATACCTCGAACGGAAAGGCTTCAAGGAAGTAGCCGTCAATTTCCAGACCAAAGAGGTCCGCTTTGCAGAAAATGCGCAGCTTCTGCCTCTGGAAGAAGTAAAAAAAGGAATCGGCAAACTCGGCTACACAGTCGTGGAAGGGTATGCCCCGCCGAGTGGGTGGACGCTGGAGCGCAAACTGATCCTTTCCGCGCTGTTTACCCTGCCCTTGCTGCTCGGCCACCTGCTGATGGCGCTGGGACTGCACATAGCTTTCTTGCACCAGCCCCTCGTACAGTTGCTGTTGTCGCTGCCCGCTATCGCGATCGGCATGGTCCACTTCGGCCGCAGTGCCCTCAGCTCTCTGCGCGGCGGTACCCCGAATATGGACGTGCTGATCTGGATCGGAGGCGTAGCAGCCTTCCTGTACAGCATCGCAGGACTGATCCTGCAGGAAGCAGACTACCTGTTCTTTGAAACGGGCGCATCTATCTTCACGCTGGTATTCCTGGGAAACTGGATAGAGCGCCGGGCAGTCGGCCAAACGACAACGGCTATTGAGGAACTGACGGCGCTGCAGGTGCAAAACGCACGCCGCATCACGCCTTCCGGCATCGTCGTGTCCATAGATTATCGGGACATCGAAAAAGGGTTTCTGCTCCAGGTCAATGAAGGGGATAAAGTACCCGCCGATGGCTTGATCCGCACAGGTGTAGTGACCGTGGACGAGTCTTTGCTCACGGGCGAAAGCCTCCCCCTGGAAAAACAAGCAGGAGAACGCCTCTTCGGGGGCGCGCTGGTGCTGCACGGAAACGCACAGCTCGAAGTGGACGCCGTTGGATCCGCTTCGCTCGTGGGCCAGATGATCGATCTGGTCAAAACCGCCCAACAAGACAAACCCTCCATCCAGCGCCTGGCCGACCGCGCCAGTGCGGTGTTCGTACCCCTGGTGCTCGGGATCTCCTTCGTCGCGTTTTTGCTGAACTTCTTCGTGTGGGACCTCTCTTTTCAAAAAGCACTCATGAACAGCATCGCCGTTCTGGTGATTTCCTGCCCTTGTGCCATGGGCCTGGCCACGCCTACTGCGGTAATGGTGGGTGTAGGGCGCCTCGCCCGGCACGGCATCCTGGTCAAAGGGGGGCAAACCCTGGAGACGTTTTCCAATATCCGCAAAATCGTGTTCGATAAAACAGGAACCCTCACGACGGGGCAGTTCAAAATTCAGGATATCGCTTACCACCATCCCGGTCATGGACTGGTCAATGGACTGGTCTATCAGTTGGAAAAACATTCGTCGCATCCTATTGCGCAATCACTTGTGGAAGAACTGGAAGGGCGCTTTAACGAAGCGGAAATCCCCGAACTTACCGCATTAGAAGAAAAAGGGGTCGGCGTCAGCGCACAGGACAGCGAAGGGAACTGCTATCGCGTAGGGTCTCGCCGGATTTTTTCTGCGGTCGAAACAGGGGAGCTGCCCTCGCCCGCTTCCGTATTCCTGACCCGCAACAACCAGCTCCTGGCAGAATTCTACCTCGAAGACGATATCAAGGAGGATGCAGCCCCCACTGTGCGCGCGCTTCAACAACTCGGCATCGAGCCCTTGATCATCAGTGGAGACCATCGGGACAAGACGGCCCGGGTGGCTACCCTCCTGCGTATCAAGGAATACCACGCCGAGCAGTTGCCCGCCGACAAGCTGCGCCTCATCGAGCAGTTGTCCGAAGAAGCCCCTACCGCTATGGTAGGCGATGGAATCAATGACGCGCCCGCCCTGGCCCGGGCAACCGTCGGCATCACCCTCGGCAACGCTTCCCAGAGCGCTATCCAATCCTCCCAAATCATACTCCTGAACGGCCGCCTGGACTATCTGACCAAAGCCCATGCGATCTGCCGCCATACCGTCCTCACCATCCGCCAAAGCCTGCGCTGGGCGTTTGCCTACAATATCATCGCCATCCCCATGGCCGCCATGGGCCTGCTGAACCCTATGTGGGGCGCCCTGTTCATGGCCTTCTCCGACGTAGTCGTCATCGGCAATGCCATCCGCCTGAAACACAAGTTCATCCCGGAGGTGGGCAGCAAATGACGGCCGCTTCATTCCCATACGCCCCGCAAAGAGGAATATTCTACTCACCCAACGAATCCATCCAATCATGGAACAATCTGTCAGTGAAAAAACCATCCGCATCTCGGTAGGCCTCGATGCGTCCAACCACCCTGTCCAAATCCAATGGACTGCAGATGACTCCACGCTGGACCTGCAGTCCAGTAAAGCTATGCTGCTCGCCCTCTTCGACCGGGAAACCCTGGAGACCCTGAAAATAGACCTCTGGACCAAAGATATGCAGGTCGTGGAAATGGATCGCTTCTTCTTCCAAACCCTGCGCAGCCTGGCCGATACCTACTTCCGGGCTACTCAAAATGCCCCTCTGGCTACTGATTTTCAGCGCTTCGTGCAATATTTTGGGGAAAAAACGGAAATTCTTCCGAAGGGGGAATAAAATTTTGGAAAAGCCCTGCTGTTTCCCCGCGCAACAAGTCTGATGTACCTATACAAAAAAACCCTTGCTTCAATCAGCAAGGGCCTCTAACCCAAACAAATAAACACAAAAACTACTTTAGCACAGCAAATCTATGCAATCGTCTTGAAAAATCAAATTTTTAAGTGGGGTAAAAAATCAATTTTTTCTATGGGCAGCGTAAAAATAGCTGCCCAAACGTTTGGTGTTTTGAAAACCGCAAAAAACTTTTTAAACGAATAGAGGTCATGTCGGAGAACCAAGAGACTAAATGCCCTATTCACCTTTCTTGCTTTTCACACGGCCCCCATACTGTTTTGTAACTATTTAGCACCCGCCTACGGCGGGCTATGATACAATCGGGGTTATGGCTTACTGGCATCTCTTTGCCAAATCTCTTTGCCTCTACGCCTGCCCCCCGCAGCCCGGAGGCGAGAAAAAACAGCCGTCCCGCAGGGTCGCCTTATATATTGAACGGCGGTGAAAATGTCGGGATAATACCCACCGCTGCTCCCTCCGCCGTTCAAGATATACAGCGAAGGCTGTTTTTTCGACGCTGTTAGGGC
>VFQS010003296.1_pt1 | contig 12428 bp, 14 predicted proteins | sample 3512361 | NCBI WGS metagenome assembly VFQS01 (sample SAMN10412375, study PRJNA504923) | tailings metagenome | isolation source: Relicate 1 Philex TSF3 active mining | place: Philippines
CCCCAAAACCCCAAAACCCCATATAACATGAGAAAAAGAGAGACTAATATATAATAAAGTAAGAAATTAATTGCTTCTAATGAGAGGAAACAGCAATAAGCAGCAACCTCACTCAAACAAGCAATAACAATTGTTTCACAATGTCACAGGTAAGACAAGGAATCAGTAGATTAGTTCTAATCACAGGCCGATGAAGTCGCAGCACTAGTTGATTACTCAACAAGATTAGAGTTAAAGGTAGATGCTTGAAGTATATACCTAACCTTTGGAAAACTCGAGAGCGCATACTCCAACTTAGTCAATGAGAGCAGGTAGCATCTTATCGAATGTTTCACCAATTAATGCAACAGAGATGAATAAACTTTACGCTCTATTCAAATCCCAATAATAATTGGCACAAAAAGGTGGAAATAGCCGATCTCCCTCAAGATCACGTTCTCGAAGCAATAAAGCTCGTAATCACAAGCAATATGCTCAGCTTTTATCAAAGAAGATTTACGATTAAATCAACTCTCAATAATGGAGTGATGAAAGAAAAGAACATGAAATAAATCAGTAAGTGCAAGCCTTTCTCGAGTGGTAGCAGAGATAAGAACGAAATAACGATTCCAACCAGCATCATCAAGATGACTACAATCAATCAAGTATAAGGTAATTGCTAACAAATGAAGAGAGAGATGCAGAGTTATCACCGAAGTTTAACGAAATGCTCAACGATAGAGAACATTTATCTTCAATTCATGAAAACATTGAATCACCTTCTTATAAGAAGAGAAGCCTTATTGTCAATCAAGAAGAATGGAGGGCCGCTTAAGACCGAGAAAGTGCGGTTTTCTAACCCAAAAATCATTTTACAGTGCATGAAAAACCAGGTTTATCCCGGTCAGGCATTGTAGCTCAGGGAGCTAAGTAGTAGGAACACGTTACAAAATCTCACACTCAAACTCATTCACTTATTGATCCTAAGAAATAATCGGTCGGCCAAGCTAAGTAGCAAAGCGGCGGTATTATTAATAAAATTTCAAATGGAACTGCAGGCTTCGGCTCTCTGGGTAAAAATTAAAGTCATATTTAGAAAGCAAGGTCACCTCCTGAACATATCCCTACTACTGGTGGCTCATCATTTTTCCAAAGCAGTGTCGCTTCTGAGCAGAAGATCAGAGGAAGCATCTAGTAAAATTAGGCTATCATTTCTCCACCTTAGCTTCAAAACTAAAAGCAAAGCAACGTTCTTTCTAAGTTGAATACCATAAAATCAAAGATTGAAAGCAATGCCAGCGTCAATCAACATAGAATGAATGCTGATTCTCTAAATATCCCCAATAACTAAAAAATGTCTATGAAAGAGCAAGGAAGAGACACTCATTAAAGGTCGCCAGAGACAAACTTCGGACAGGATGACTCTAGGCGATCAGGTGGCAACGATATAGATGATAGGTCAATCGGAGGTGAAACAAATGTACCTGCTTAGTTTTACAGCGAACTGATTAGCGGTATTCAATCTCAGAGAGATAAAGGTATGAAAAGAAGCGGAGAAATAAATTAGGGGAAAGAGATCTCTCCTCCACCATATTCAAATCTTGATATAAATGCCGACTTAATATAAGGTCGAAATTCCTATCATTAATAAGAAATACAACAATAGAATTAAGCAATTAATGATGAAGTCAATAATATTTTAATGCCAAAACCTTAATAAAAAACATCATCATCAAATAACGGTGGAGGCAGAGGAAGCACAAACACGACAAATTTAAACGGTTAGTAGAATCATCAATCAGCCTCAAGCGTGCTTTAGTCAAGACAAACTAATGGAATTACAGCAAAGCAGACGAGTCCTGATCACAACAAGGATAGCTCTTATCAAAAGCAGAAGACAAATTATTCATAAAAAAATCCGTTACCCCCAACGACAAGAGGTTCAACAACAACTGGACCGGGCGGTAGTGTTGGGACAGGTTTCGAGCAAAGTGCAATGAGTTTTAAGAAGCAAAGCACCTAGCACTCTTCCAAACATGGGATCAAGACTGAGGAGAAGGCTCTTCTTAAAAACTTAAAGAAGAGTGATGCTGATGGGATTTAAGAAACAGAGACACGCTTATCCACCCAAGAAGTATTAATTAATAAAAATGGTAATATAATACGTAACAGCAATGAAAGTGATAACAAGCAAATTGATAAAAGGTAAAGCAAGCCATTGAAAAGCAGTTTGATCAAGCGAATTGGTAATGATGTGTCCACAATTCCCTTAGTGAATGAAAACGTGAATAAACTTAGTTTCGGCAATAGTTAAGAAGTTCAAAATCAATTTAACCACAATATTGACATTTAGAGAACAGAAACAGCTTATGGAGGTGTTGGAGCAGTTGGAGCAAGATATCACGGTGAATCATTGATTGATAATTCTGAAAATGCACGCCTACTTATTTAACGGCTAAGCACTAAAAAACTTAAGAAAATCAGAACTGGAGATAATTGGGACACCCCGAGAGACGCTCTTTATTCCAGCTATGATTATATCGACGTCAATCTTAATGACGCTATGGCTTTAGCGGGCTACAACATGGAGACTGGGCGGGGACGAAACTTTCAGAAAAAGTCTTTTGCCGAAGATAAATGGTCAAGTGATGAATCGATTTATGACAAACAGATGAAGATGCCTAATGTCAAAGCTAACAATTACGAGTACTAAAAGGAGATCGGACTCAAGATCGGGTCCCAAGCTATCAATAGCGGTCAATAAAAGGGAGCTTAGATGTCGAATGATATGGAGAACGATGAACTTAAGGAGGCTAGAAATATGCTCCCAATGAAATCTTTTTACAAAATTGTTTAAAAAGACAGAATTCAAATTATTGACGATTATCAAGACCGATGTCCCTGTCTCGGGCTAAGAAAGGCTATCATGAGAGCAAGGGTCTATATAAATAGGGGAGCCTAACTAGTTATGATGCATCAGCTGTTTGAATAGATATCAATAAGTGTAATTGTGGTCAATTCTCTATTTCTTGCAATGGATGACCCTCTTAGAGATCCCTCAGAGACGCCTTATTTCATGATTTTATCAGATGACATTTTCTAATACTTGTACACAGTAGAAATGATCGTTAAAATTGTTTCAATGGGTTTCATATGCAACTAAGGTTCTTATTTGAGAGATGCCTGGAATATACTCGATTTTGTAATTATTGCAAGTGGATACATGAGCATGTTTCTGGAGGGTAGTGGTGTAAACCTGAGTGCGTTGAGATCTTTCAGAGTTATCAGACCTCTGCGTACTATTTCAAGTGTCGCTGGTCTAAGAGTCATCGTTTCTTCGCTCATCAACGCGCTTCCTCTGCTCAGAGACTCATTGCTCGTTCTCATATTCTTTTTCTTAGTTTTTGCCATAGCTGGTTGCTAATTATTTTCAGGAGCTTTTAAAAACAGGTGTTTCGATTAAAATACAGGACTAATCGATACTAGCTTCACTACTTTCTGCGGTGGAGGGAATTCTTGTCAACCTGGTTTTCATTGTGCAAAATCGAATGAGAATCCATCTAATGGTGCAACTAACTTCGACAACATTGCCTTTTCTATGCTCCAAGTTTTCTAAGTGACGACTCTGGAGGGCTGGACTTTCATCATGGTCGGTCTTATGAAGTCAGTGGGCACCTGGATCTTCATTTACTTCTACCCAATCGTTTTCATCGGTGCCTTCTTCTTGCTCAATCTGACTCTGGCCGTTATCAAGGCAAAATTCACGGAGGAAATGAACAACAAGCAGGATAATACGAGGGGAGTTAAGAAGAAGAAGAAAAAACTAGATGATGCGCCTGCAAGCAGTGAGGACGACGATGTTCAGGCAATCGCCGTTAACTAAGAACTTAAGAAGATCCGCAGGGCCAAAAACATGTCACCTAGATCAAGAGACAACATGGCAAATAAGTTAAGAATTGATCACTTGATATGGCGGTTAGATACTCTTCTTGAATAACGCGATGCCACTATCAAGGTAGCAGAGAGACTTGACGAGAACGACAGATTGACACCTACTTTATCACCATTAAACCAAAGCAGAGAAGGAAGCAAGCAAGGGTCTGGCAAGACGGTTTTTTATAGAGCAAATAGGAATGAGAAATTAAAAGTGCTCTCAGCAGCAGACAAGATCTCTATTTTTAAATAGAATAGAAGCCCAGACAATTTGGTGGGCATTGCTAAGTACAAATCTAGAAGTCCACACAACCCTAATTACAGCTAGGTCTTTCATAATGAAATCAACGCTCCATTTAGTTTATCAACTTAGAAGAAAAGTAAGATGGCACTCTACCATCAAAGTAACAAAACCTTTGAAAGTCCTATTCGAGCAGCCCCAAAATAGGAATCTTCACCAGTGAACCTAAATGTTCCAATAATAACTGAAGGGCGTCTCTCTAAGTACAATCAGGACCAGTAACTTTAAAAGAAGAGTGAAAACCTTGGCAATAACTAGCTTTTAGTGCCTTAGGACAATTGGGAAAAGCTAAATTGGAGTAGCGAGGCTCCTGAAATAGAAGAAAATGAAGGATTGAAGCCTATCAACTCCAAAAGAAGTATGATATCTAATACCTCATTTCATGTCGAAAACAATGTCGTCATGCAGAATAGCCCCAAATTTATAAGCGCTGGCTTCTAAATTCTAAAGTAATCTATTCATGGAGAAAATTCATTTTATCCCGCTTCTAACATCGCCGTTATGGAAAAGAAAATAGTTTTTGCAGGAATCAATAATTAGAACTCAAACGGAATGCTCTAGGCTTAAAATCCATCCCGGAATAGTGTAGGTCCCTTTGGCTCTAATCAAAATAATACTAGTGTTAGTGCAAATATTGCGCGGCAATGGTACGACAACAAGTAAAGGTCCACAATGAACGGTTAAAGAAACGATATTCCTAAGATCTTAATTAATATGAATCAGACTAACGAAAACATGTAGACTACCACTATGATAAATCTCAGTGAGTCTGGAGAGCATCAGTTTGAAGAAAATTAAAAGCAGCATATTTTCAATAAGATAACGGAAAACTTCGATATTTATGAATTCATAGACAAAGACAACGTACTGCCTCAAAAGCAATAAACGAAAAAGTAGTCGATAGACAAAGAAAACAAGCTGTCCAAGATCTAACGCCAGCGATCTAAGACTTTGCTAATAGGTAAACATGATAACAATGGAGAGGATGCACCTGAGCTATAGTTCAAAGGGGCAACAGATAGCCTCGAGGAGAGCTCTTTTGAGGAGGACTTGGAGTTTGATCTAGACGGGGTGAATGACGAATAGTATCAGGTGAAGATTGAGTAGATAAGGGAATCATTAAGTCTCAATCAGTAGAACTTGTTGTATAAGAGGACATCAAATCAATTTCCCCCTTCGTTCGCACCTAATAGCGGAGCTATCAACTTTGAAATAAAAAAGAAATCGACCAGCCTAAACATGGGCGACAGCAAAGAAGAATGGACCCCGGTTTTATCACAATTCGGCGAACTCAAGATCAAAGAAAAACATCAGGCACTCTCTGCAAATAAGGCTTAATAAGTTGAGATCAGCCAAATGTTCAGCAGCAAGCCCGTACATTTATCACCTTTCAAATAGAAAATTTCAATTAGACGTCAGAACAATCTTGTTGCCCCTGCCATCTCGATTCCTGAATCAAGTTAGGGCTCTCGTAGAAGTGGGAAAATTAGTGGAACCGGATAATGGAAAATTAATTATAAAGGAAATGAAGGAGGGCTAATGAGACTTTTAAGAGCTTGCAAGAAGATAAAAGCTACGTATAACCGAACAAATGACTACTAGGAACAATTTATCTTATTGAGAAAGAGAGCTCTTTCCTAGAAGTATGCCTTTACAACCGACTTCTTAGCTAGCAATTCCCCTAAGAACAAGAACACTGACAACCTCCCTCTAGCCAATTAAAAGCAGTAAACTCAACCCAAGCCAACTACCCCTCCCTCTGATATCTTCTGCATGCCAGACAACAGCAACAAGCAGACCAAATTTTCGACAACTATCCGTGGTAAAAGCATTCAAGCAAAGGAAAAGCGACTACTCGCTGAGTCCGTGCAATTCAACGAGAGGCAGCGGATAATGAAAGATAGGCGCTCCGCATTCTTCGCTCATGCAATTAAGGCGATAGGGAAGAGGAGGGTAGATGACGAGGAGAAGTATACACAGTACGTGATGTAGAAACGCAAAATTAAGATAGACCCTGTGTTGATGAATGAAAGTGATTTGAGGAAGAGAGTCCTTTATAGAAGTGCGAGCACCCAGGCTGTGATAAGACCTTCAAGAAGAAAGGATCTGAAATATGCAGCCCTTGAAGGTATCAACGATTCTTTCACTGGCATCCGCAGAATCAAAAACATTGATGATGAGTGCAACATGTCTGTTTTGCAAGAGCGGGACATGCGTTAGATGATTGACAAAAAGCTGTAGAAGGAAGCAGACAAGATCAAGAAAGAAAAATTCGAAGAGATACCCAACATGGACTAGGTATTGCAAGATAAAAAACTCAAGATAGTGGTTAAAATGAATAACATGAAATTTTCCTCGATCAAGGACATTTTTGAAGGTTCCTCCAATTTCGACCGTTTTCTAAGTCAGCAAGAGAAGCGTGACCAGTTGAATAAAAAGAAAAAGGAGGAGGCAATGAAAGCGAAGTTTAAAAAGAATACCAAGACATTCAAGAACAAGGACATTATCATTGGCTATCAAAAGAAGATTTTGGTCAATGCCAAAAGTTTTCATGAAGAACTTCTTAGGAATGAGTATTAAGCCTCAGATGAAGATTAAGACGGGATGATGGCAAGGATCGAAGACGAGTTTAACTATGATCATAGATCTCATATATACGTGACAGGAACGATTTCCGTTGTTGTGAACAAAGCAAGCCATGACAATAAAATTCTTAATGAGAATTATCATGTGAACATTAGAGGATCACAAGGACTTAATGTTTAAAAATAAAAACCTCAAACGTAGATACAAAAGAGCTCTAAGTAAGTTGTCCCACTGCAGCTTCCATCAACTCCTACTTAAGAATACATGTTGTCAAAAAAGATTACAAGCAGAGGTGTGAAGTTTGCAGATAGTTAAGATGACGCCTATAAAATTCTACCTTCTCCTAGTATTCCCAAAGGCTTGGATTAGTAAATTTCTAAGTCTTCTCAATCTCTTAACATTCCAAGCTCAAAGAATAGTAATATTAAGAAGAGGTCGGCTATAGGAGGCTCTTCAATGGGAACCTTAATTATGAAACTAAACAACACCTAGGGCTTCTTCTTGAGCTAGAGAAAAAATCAAGTTAGTTATAATGCTTCCAATCACAACAATCCTTAGTCATCAAAGGTGATACCTAATCCAGACCCTTTACCAGATAAAAAGCTGATTAAAGTACTAAACGAAGACTTTACCTCATCAAGAATCTTCAATGGGATCAATTATAAGTAATTGCCGGATGCAATCTTTAGGAAAAATAATTTGGATAATAAGCTTTTCAAAAAGAAAAAGAAAAAAGCGGGATAAATCTCGGATGAGGAAAATGTCTATGAGGATGAGTCAGAAACAGAAAAAATCAAGAGGCTCAAGAGAGTGGACTATTTCCTTGAAAGGGAGTTCGATGGGAAAACTTAGATCAACATAGCAAAGACACAGGCGAATAAAAGAGCGAAAGATGTTATTGAGTGGAGTGGACAAGAGGTACTATCTAAGTTAGATCCTTATAAGGCAAGATTAGGAGTGCAGTAACTTAATAATGTGAGAGTGTGGCCATATACAGTCCATGGAGTTGCAAAAAAACTTAGAGTTGCACTTAGAATTTTTATGAACAGCCCTGTAGTTGAGCATGGAATGACTTTATGTGTTCTTGGAAATACAATCATTCTTTCTCTGGACTACTATGGCGCTAGTGAAGCTACATAAAATGCTTGCGCAACAGCCAACACGGTTTTCACGCTAATTTTTGCGATTGAAATGTTTTCTAGAATTACAGCGATTGGTCCCGATAAATGGCTTTCAGATAAAATGAACTACATGGACGGCACAATTGTCTTGCTAAGTTTGATTGAAATGATATTTATGAGCGGTGGCGGTGCATTGAGCGCCTTGAGAGCTGTACGCATATTCAGAGTGTTCAGAGTTTTGAGAGTTGCGCGCCTTCTCCGTGGCCTCAAATCAATGATGCAGATCATCAATGTAATCCAACGATCAATCTCTAGCTTTATCTACCTAGCCTTACTCTTGCTCCTCTTTGTCTTCATCTATGCGCTCTTAGGTATGCAAATGTTTGGAGGCACCTTCAAGGACCCCGAGGTTAGAGGCACCATTCGCTACAACTATGACTCCTTCGTAAACGCCTTCATCACCTCTTTCATCATGCTGACCACGGAGAATTGGAACTAGATTATGTTCTACGCTTTCTCAGGCGACAATAACCAGGCCCTCATCGGTGTTTACTTCGTTTCATGTATTTTCATTGGAAACTGGATGCTGCTCAATTTGTTTCTCGCTATCTTGCTCGACTCGTTCGCTCAGGTTGAGGAAGAGGATATGATGACGCCCGAGAAAAAAGAGATGTTAAAGGACAATATGTTGGAAGCGCTAAAATTCAAGCAAGGCGAAGATTTTATAGAGGGGATGGATGAACTTCAAAGGGAGGGGTTCAATTTGAAGTCTGATAAGAAGAATAAAAAGAAGAAGAAGACCAAGAAGAAGAAGATATCTTAATAGCCTCCCAAGCCTGCAGTCACTCCGAATAACAAGGTAACTAATGAAACGGGACCATCAAACGGTCAAGTCAACAATGACGTTAAAAAGCAAAAGACAAATGGAGTCGTGCTCGATGAGAGTTTGGAAGTCGACCTTGATGAGTTAGCACGAAGAGACTAGGAAAATTTGGCCCTGAGAAAGATGCTGTTCAGAAACATTGAATGCGAGAACTCTTGCTATTTGCTTTCGAAGGTGAGTCTATACTATTTATTAACTTATTTAGTAAAACAAATTCCGCCAACTTTGCTACCGGATTGTGCACCATGGAAAATTCGAAAGCTTCATTATGATATTGATCGTTCTGAGTTCCTTCAAGCTAGTATTCGACACCTATACAGATGGTCTCCCATAGGGTAGTTTGATCGTAAGTTGATTAATTTTTCTTAGACTTGATATAGGTAATAATATCGTCCAGGATGGATATGACATTTCAGATTCTGTTCACAATCGAAATGCTGTTGAAGGTCATATCATTCGGTTTCATGATGGATGAAAACTCATACCTATAAGAGTCATGGTCTCAAATGGATTTTTTCATTGTGATGACTGGTCTTGTCGACACCTCATTAGAGGGAGTAGATATCGCTTTTTTGAAAGTTCTCAGGCTACTCCGTATTCTACGACCATTGCGTTTCTTATCCCACAGTTCATCCATGAAGACTCTCATCGAAGCATTAATGGCCTCTGTTCCATCCATTGCAAATGTAGGAGTTGTCATCCTGGTAGTATTTCTAATGTTCGCTATCCTGGGAGTCAACCTCTTTGCCGGAAAGTTGCAGTATTGCGATGTCATGTACTACATTGTCGACAATTAGCAAGAATGTTTCAAGCACAGAGGAAAGTGGCAGACATTCAAACAGCACATGGACAATGTAGTAATGGCCATGATGACCCTTTTTGCTGTGTCGAACAATGAGGGCTGGCCTGACACAATGTACGCCTACAGTGACGCAACGGGAGTCGAGATAGGACCTAAGCCTGGGGCCGGGATCGCCAATGCATTCTTCTTTATTGCCTTCGTGTTCGTTGGAAGCTTCTTCTTTTTGAACTTATTCACAGGTGTGCTCTTTATGAACTTTGAAAAAGCTTAGAGGGACGAAAGAGATGCTATGCATCTAAATGGAGAAGAGATTAGATGGGTCGACATGATGAAGATGATATGCCAAGAAAAGCCTGATATTATTAGAATACCAAAAGATAAAATTCGAAGGTGGTGTTTTGACTTTGTCCAAGAAAATGGACGTTTTGCCAACTTCATCATGGCTTGTATTATCCTAAATATTTTCACGATGGCTGCAATATTTGAGGGGATGTCCTAACAATATTCCGGCGTTCTAGAAAATATTAATTACTTTTTCACTGCTTCTTTTGCAATTGAGTGTGGCATGAAACTAATTGCACATGGAGGCAACTATTTCAATTCAGCATGGAATAAATTCGATTTCTTCGTTGTTTCATCAAGTTTTTTGGACCTAATTATGGCAAATATGTCTGCAAATTCACTCAAAGTTATCAGAGTGGGACCTTAATTAGCCAGAATCATGAGAGTCATGAGAGTCAGTCGTCTATTCAGGCTACTCAACAAGTACAAGGGTCTTCAGGCTCTTATATAGACAATCACATTCTCACTGCCCTCTGTGATGAATGCATTTGCGCTACTATCGTTAGTTTACTTCATATTTTCAGTCTTGGCTGTCTTCTTCTTCAAGGACGTTACTAGAGGTGTTTACTTGGACGACTATATGAATTTTAAGAATTTTACGCAATCTCTGGTGATGATGCTTCGCTTGTCTACAGGAGAGGACTGGCAGATGGTGATGTTTGATCTAATGAACACAGACTTGAATACTTGCATCCCTTATCAAACGTGCGGGACGAACTATGCGCCTATCTTCTTCATTTTGTTCGTGCTCATCCAGCAGTACATCATGGTCGACTTGTTCGTGCTCATCATTCTCCAGCAATTCGACTTGTACTACTTACCGGACGACAATGTGCTTGATCGTTTCAAGCAGGACCTGGCAAACTTCAAATACACGTGGAAGAAGTATGCGCAGGAGTTCGACGGGTTCAAGATCAGAGGCAACAACGTGGAAAAATTCTTCAAGGAGCTCAGCGGGGACCTGGGGATGGCTCACGAGAAGAGCTAGAAGGCCATTGAGAGGAACCTGGTCATTATGAATATTTAAGCGTAAGAATTAAGAATAATCATTAAATTGATTTCATATAGGGATGATGAACAGTGCATCTACTTTAACGAATTGCTTTATAAGACTATGAAGCGCCGGTACGCGAATGGACGAACAAAGAAGAAGGTTCTCTATGAGCTCGAGCTAGATACGCTCGACAAACTTGACAAAATTATGAAGGAACAAATATTTGCCTCTAGAAAGAAGGAGCGTTTAAAGGCAGTGGCCGTTAATCCTTTCCTTGCCATGATGTACAAGAGCATGTCTTTTAATGTGTGGAGAGAGATCTACGGTAAGAATTATTATTAAAAATTAGTTGACTCACTTACTTTATAAATTAGAGAAAAACTTACCAAAGAGACAAGCGCACATATTGCTAGGTCTCGAGCGAGAGATCTCGGAGGAGGATGAAGAGAACATCACCAATAATGATTAGACAGATGATAATATATCTAAGAAGTTGGGGCCTTCGGAGTACTATTGCTACGAAACAGAGGACGACGATATTATCACTGATGATAAAGCCAATGAAATCACAGAGAGTGGGCTAGTGACCCCGCAGACGCCCGTTTCTCCACAAGGCTATGGAAAGTCACGCACGATAAGAAGTCTACTAAACAAGAACAAGCCCTATCTGCAGAGAGGAGAGCTACTTTACCTCGCTCCTAAGGATTTGGATAGCTCAGGAAGTCCAACTAACGGTGAGAGAACTAAGAATGGCATTGCTAATCGTTTGACATCACCTCTTTAGGATTAAGGACACAACAATGAGAGCAACAGCGTTGCAAATATGAAGATGAGTTCAATGATGCGCCTGATCCAGACCGTTAACATGGAAATGAAGAAAAACAGAATCAGCAAGATAGGGGAGGTCGCCGCAGAGGGCGAGGAGGATGCAGACGATGGTACCGAACAACTCAAGGAGTCGTTCTTATCCATGGATATTGACAGTGGCAAGTAGTAGTGAACGACGGATTAAAGGTATGTTAAGTGATGAACAAACACAGCTCTAACAATGTGAGAGAAATTAGGTATCTAAATTGCTAATAAATGATATAAGTGATGTTTGTATTATATCTAAGATTAAGTTACACGTTCTCTTCTTATAAGCTTTATATCTAAAAGTCAATCTCTGAGTAACAGTTTCCAAACAAAGAGCCAAACCAACTCGAATAAGTGTATAAACTCTGTGCATTCCTAACGGAAGTTTATACACTTTATAAAAATATATTAAAATAAAGAGACTTTTTCATATATTATATAAATCTCACAATCTTTGGTAGATTATTTTAAAATATATAATAACATGGACAAAGCCTCTTCTCTAAACTATTATTTTAATTTAAGTTATACATTTGGGTAATGACCCAGGATAAACAAAAGAGATCACCAAAATAAGATTCAGTTCTCACTGTATTCTGCATTATACCTGTATTCAAAAAATTGTTTATGAA
>VFQS010003297.1_pt1 | contig 12428 bp, 8 predicted proteins | sample 3512361 | NCBI WGS metagenome assembly VFQS01 (sample SAMN10412375, study PRJNA504923) | tailings metagenome | isolation source: Relicate 1 Philex TSF3 active mining | place: Philippines
CTTGTTTTGATGTGTTTTGTTTTTGGATATTTGGATGGAAACGTGCTTGCGCTCAGGTGGGGTTGCCCGGAAATTGGAAGATTTGCGGAAAGTCGTCGTTTTTACCTAACAGCAATACCGATTTTCCATTGATTTTCAGTACCTCGGCGGAGCGAATTTGGCCTGCTTCCCAGATTCCGGAGCGCGCCGGAGGCAGCGTTTTGAAGCCTCCTTTCCCATCGCCCAGCAGGACGGTCCCATAGCCGGAGCGATAGACGCCCATTTCCGGTTTGGCGTTGTGTTGGTTGCCCCCGGCGAATACGTCGAGGTTGCCGTCGCCGTTGAAGTCGCTCGCCTCGAGGGCATACACCGGGGCGAGTTGCGCCTCTGCCGGCAGGGGAAAGCGCTTGAACCTGCCCTCGCCCTGGTTGATCCACAACGCCGAGGCCAGGTCCTGTACCTGCAGTATCTTGGTCCCGGATACAGAGGGAAACATATCGGCGATGCCCTGGTTGACGTAATTTTCGAAGCGCAGGTATTTTTTCTTGAGCGAGGGGATCTGCATGACCAGGTCGCCCCGCAGCACGAGGGGCAGTTCTTTTCCCTCGTCGTAGCGTGTGAGGATCTGCTCTATGGTTCCATTATTATCAAAATCGTTGATGTACAGAGATATAGGTTCTTTTTGAGACGCTTTGAAGCGGGAATTCAGCCCGTGGTTTCCGGTGATGAGGTCTGGGCGTCCGTCTTTGTTGAAATCGCCAAGAGCCAGGGCGTGGTACCAGCCTGCCGAGGCCTCTGGCCCTGTGTCTGCGGGCTCCAGTTTCCCTTTCTTTTGGAGGAAGATGCGGATGGGCATCCAGTCGCCGACAACGACCAGGTCCAGGGCTCCATCGCCATTGAGGTCGGCCCAGGCGGCATCGGTAATCATGCCGATCTGCAGCAAGCCGGGTGCGAAGGAGGCGGTCGCATCGCTGAACCCACCCCGCCCGTCGTTTTTCAGGATATAGCCCTGTTGAGGAGCTCCGTAGAACCCCGGCCGAATCCGTCCCCCGACGAAGAGGTCTATGTCGCCGTCGCCGTCGAAATCGGCGGGCTTGACGGCGGCTGTGCTGGCGGTCTGTGCCGGGGAGGGGAAGACCTGCGGGCTTTTTTCAAATTTGCCATTGCCGCGGTTGAGGTAGAGGCGGTCCAGGAGCGCCAGGGAGATATCCGCTCCTTCGTTGCTACCGCTCGCCACATACAGGTCGGGAAGGCCATCGCCGTTGGCGTCAAAAAAAGCGCAGCCCGTATCTTCCGAGTCTTTATCCTTCTCGAAAAGGGTGGGTTCCACTTCCCGGAAAGTGCCGCCCGAGGTTTGGGCATATAGTTTTCCCGCCTGCCCTGCCGCCCCGCCGATGTAGAGATCGTCCAGGCCGTCGCGGTTAAAATCGGCGGTGCAGGTACAGGGCCCTTCGTTGGAGGACATGAGGAAGAGTAGGCGCTCCCGGTCGAAATCCACGTACGCGCTCTCGGTATGCCGGAAGCGGAGCCCCTGCGGCAGCGATTGCTTTTGGAAAAGCGGGGCAGGCAGCGGGGGCGTGGAGCGCGGGGGGGCGGGCGCGGCATCCTTTTGCGCCAGCCGCAATTCCCGGTCGGCCCGCACCTTTTGCAGCCGCGTGATTCGTTGGTCGGGCCATTCTACGAGCAGGGAATCCAGGAGGCTATCCCTGCCCAGGCCGAAATGGAGGCGATAGTCCACGGAAGACATAAAGCCGCGCATGGGGGCCAGTTCCTGGTAGTAGGTCTTACCTCCGGCATAGAGGGTGGCTTTAGCTCCCAGGGCGAAGGTATTTTGGCCTTCCCCGCGCAGCGACAGCGTCAGGTAGTGGTGGCGGGGGAAGAAGTGTTCGCTGCGGTTTTCATAGACGAAAGCCGGCATGTTGACATTATTGACCACCAGGTCGAGGTCGCCGTCGTTGTCGAGGTCGCCGTATGCGGAGCCGTTGGAGTGCGAGGGCGTTCCGAGGCCCCATTCCTGCGAGCGGTTTTCAAAGCGGGTCCCGTCGAGGTTGTAGAAGGCGTAGTTGGGCACTTTATGGCTGGGGATAGAGTCTATGAGCTGCTTGATGACCGCTTTTTTCTTCATCAGGATGCTGCGCACCATATCCGGGTTTCCGATAAAATTGACGTAATCCTGGTCCAGGAGGTCTTTGTAGATGCCGTTTGCCACGAAGATATCCTTGAGGCCGTCGTTGTCGAGGTCGAAGATCAAGGCTCCCCAGCTCCAGTCGGTGGCGTGGACGCCCGCCAGCCGGGAGACCTCTGCAAAGGCCCAGTTGCCGTCGGGGGTACGGCCCAGGTTGTGCTGCAGCGCGTTTCGGCTGAACTGGTGGTAGTAGCCCTGGCTGACGGCGGCCTGGTATTTGTCCCATTTTTCAAACTGGGTAGTGGTTTTCAGGCGTGCGTCGTGCTCGGGGAGCATTTCCGTCACGAAGATTTCCGGCAGGGCATCGTTGTTGATATCCGCCATATCGGCTCCCATGGAACCCATGCTGATTTCGCGCATCCAGGCTTCGAGACTTTCGGTGAAGGTCCCGTTGCGGTTGTTGATGTAGAGGTAATCCCGTTCAAAAAAATCATTGGAGACGAAGATATCCTGCCAGCCGTCTTTGTCTATATCGCCGATGGTGACGCCCAGGCCGAAGCCTATGGCGCTGGTGTAGATGCCTGCCTCCCGGCTGGCGTCGGTGAAGCGGCCTCCGTCGTTGCGATAGAGTTTGTTGCCACCTTGTGGGTCGGGGATATTGCGCTGGTCTTTGCGCAGGTCATAGCCTCCCACTGAGCGCAGGCTGTTGTTGAGCAGGTAGAGGTCGAGGTCGCCGTCTTTGTCGTAGTCGAAGAAAGCGGCGTGCGTCGAGAGCCCTTCGTCGTCCAGGCCCATTTCTCTTGCGCGGTCTTCGAAGTGAGGGACGCCGTTGGCATCGTTTCCGGTATTGATAAAGAACTCGTTGTGGCGGTTGTTGCCTCCAGGCGGGCCTGATTTGCAGGTATAGATGTCGAGTTTGCCGTCGCCGTTGATGTCCACTATGCTCACGCCCGTGGTCCAGACCCCTTCGCTGCCTATACCGGCCTGTGTGCTCAGGTCCTCGAAGCGGAACCCGCCTTTATTGAGGTATAGTTTGTTGGCTACGAGGTTGCCGGAAAAAAAGACGTCGAGCAGGCCGTCGCCGTTCAAATCGCCCAGCCCCGCCCCGCCGCCGTTGTAAAAATTCCGGAAGGTATAGGGGTTAAGTTGCTCCGTATAGCTCAGTTCGTTCCGAAAGGCGATGCCCGTATGGGAAGCATCGTGTAAGCGGAACAAGGTCTCCTGTTCCCCCTGTTTTTCAGAAGAACAGGCCCATGAAAAAAGAGTAAAAAACAGCATCCAGAATGCGATGGACCGCGCAAACACAACTTTAGTGGATGTTTTCATGCCCCGTGAAGCCAATATGGCGTTTGAGGGGCAAATATACAGTAGAATCTGTGGAATTTTTCAATTATCCCTCGTTTCGCTGTGCATTGCCCCCTTTCTGTCGTATCTTGCTTTTTCCATCTGCCCCACATACTTCATAAAAGTCTTGCTATGCTGCGTGTTGTCCTTTTTACGTCGCTGTTCGTATATGGTCTGTCCTTCCAGGCCTCCCTTTCGGCCCAATCTGCTGCCCGGCACCATCTGGTCCTGGACTCCCTGCCCGCCCGTTGGGATGAGGCTCTCCCGCTGGGCAATGGCCAACTCGGGGTGTTGGTGTGGGAAAAAAATGGAAAACTGCGCCTCTCGCTCGACCGGGCCGACCTATGGGACGACCGTGCCATGCCCGGCATAGACCAGCTCAGTTTCGACCTGGTGGTCGAGAAGGTAAAAGCGCGCCAGTACAAAGATATCCAGGCCTTGGGCGATGAGCCCTACGAAGCGTACCCGGCCCCTACGAAGCTGCCCGGTGCCGCACTGGAATTCGACCTCACCTCCTTGGGCGACGTACAACGGGCAGAACTCGATATTTCCACCGGACAGGTGTCGCTTTCCTTTTCCGGGGGGGCCAGTTTCCGCACCTATGTCCATGCCGAAAAAGACTACGGCTATTTTGAATGGAAAAACCTATCCGCCGAGCTTCTCCCCGCCCTCATTCCTCCCAACTACCACACCGGAAAAGACGGCAGCACCGGCAACAGCGTCGAGGGGCAGGGGCTCGAGCGCCTGGGCTACGCCAAAGGGGACGTCGTACGGTCGCCCGGCAGCCTGCGCTACCGGCAGCCCACCTGGGGCCAGGGTTTTTACGAGGCTTTGGTCAGCTGGCAAGGTTCCAACGGCACCCTCAGCGGCTTCTGGACCCTGTCGAACGGAAAGCCTGCCCGACTGCCGGGCTCTGCCGACAGCAGTACCCACCAGGCCTGGTGGAAGCATTTCTGGGAGGCTTCCACCGTATCCCTTCCCGACCCACTCATAGAGCGCCAGTACTATCTGGACACCTACAAACTCGGTTGCGTGGCGCGCAGCCACACCCCCGCCATCACGCTGCAGGCCGTCTGGACCGCCGACAACGGCAGCCTGCCCCCCTGGAAAGGCGATTTTCACCACGACCTCAATACCCAGCTGAGCTACTGGCCCACCTACTCCGGCAACCGGCTGGCCCTGGCAGCCTCTTTTACCAACTGGATGTGGGGCATCCGAAAGGAAGCCCGGGCCTATACGAAGCACTACTTCGGGAAGCCCGGGCTCAATGTGCCCGGAGTGACTACGATCAGCGGTAAGCCCATGGGCGGATGGATACAGTACTCCATGTCGCCCGCCATATCTGCCTGGCTCGCACAGCATTTCTACTGGGAGTGGAAATACGGGATGGACCAGCTATTCCTGCGCAAGCGCGCCTGGCCATGGGTGCGGGAATGCGCCCGCTTCCTCGAACACCTGACCTATATCGGCCCCTCCGGCAAACGGCGGCTCCCCCTGAGCTCCAGTCCGGAATACCACGATAACCGCATAGAGGCATGGTTCGAGGGATTCACCAACCACGACCTTGCCCTCGCCCACTTCGCCTTCCAGGCCGCCGCAGAGCTCGCCCTCGCCCTGGGCAAAGACAAAGAAGCCGCCCACTGGCAAACCCTGCGCTCCGAACTGCCCGCCCTGGACCAAAATCAAAGCGGGCTCACCATCGCAGCAGGACAGAACCTGGACGAATCCCACCGCCACCACGCCCATCTGATCGGTATCTATCCCCTGGCCATCCTCAACCCCGATGTCCCCGCCGACAGCGCCCTCATCCGGCGCTCCCTGGCACACCTGCAGCAACAGGGTACCCGCCTGTGGACCGGCTACTCCTTCGCCTGGGCAGCTTCCCTCTACGCACAGGCCCGCGACGCAGAAAACGCCGCCAGAAACCTGCAAATCTTTGCTTCCAACTTCGTATCTACCAACAGCTTCCACCTCAACGGCGACCAAAAAGGCGGCCAGTATTCCAACTTCACCTACCGCCCGTTTACCCTGGAAGGCAATTTTGCATTCGCGCAAGGGGTACACGAAATGTTGCTCCAAAGCAACAAAGGATATATCGAAGTATTCCCCGCCGTGCCCGACGCGTGGACAAACCTGTCCTTCCACAACCTGCGCACCGAAGGTGGATTCCTGGTCTCCGCCGAAAAAGTCGCCGGCACGCTCACCCGACTGGAAATTTTCTCGGAAAAAGGCGGCACCGCTACTCTCGTCTTGCCCGGCACCGCCCGCCGGCAACAGGTGCTCCTGCAACCGGGGGAACGAAAGGTCGTCCGCATAGATTAACCCTGGAGATCGCACCAGCAAAATACGGACTCAACCCCTCTTAGTGCACATATTTTGACTACCTTCGCGACGCCAAATAAAAACAACATGAAACTGGGTATCCTTCGCGAGGAAAAAATACCTGCGGATTCCCGCGTTCCGCTCACGCCCGGCCAGTGCCGCGACATCCTCAAACGCGCGCCCATAGAAATCAGCGTACAGCCTTACCCGGGGCGCTGCTACAGCGACGACGAGTACCGCACCTGCGGGGTGGCCCTGCGCGAAGACCTCAGCGGCTGCGAGGTCGTCCTGGGCGTGAAAGAGGTGCCGCCCGCCCTGCTCCTGCCAGACAAAACCTACCTGTTCTTTTCCCATACCATCAAGGAGCAGCCCCACAACCGCAAACTCCTGCAGGCCGTGCTGGAAAAACGCATCCGCCTCATAGACTACGAAGTGCTCACCGATGAAGAAGGCGAGCGCCTCATCGCGTTTGGAAAATTCGCTGGCATGGTGGGCGCACACAATGCTCTATATGCGTATGGGCGCCGCAGCGCAGCCTTCCACCTGCCGCGCATGAAAGACTGCCGCGACTACGAAGAAGCCAAAGCGGGCTATCGCAACCTCTCATGGCCCGCTATAAAAATCGCCCTCACCGGTACGGGCCGCGTAGGCAACGGCGCCGCCCAGGTGCTGCGCGATATGGGCATCCGGGAAGTGGACGCCCGGGAGTTCCTAGAAAACGAATACTCCGAAGCTGTCTTCGTGCAACTGCACGCCCGCGACTATGTAGTCCGCAAAGATCGGCATCCCTTCGAGCGCAGGCACTACTACGCGCACCCGCACGAGTATGAGAGCGCGTTTGCGCCCTACGCCCGGCAAGCTGATATTTTTATCAACGGCATCTACTGGGATAACCAGGCGCCCGCCTTTTTTACCCTTGCGGATATGCGCAGACCCGATTTCCGGATCTCCGTCATAGCCGATATTACCTGCGACATCGCCCCCGAGGCCTCGGTGCCCTCTACTATCCGCGCCTCCAGCATCGCCGATCCCGTGTATGGCTTCGATCCGCATACCGGCGAAGAAAGCGCGCCATACCAGCCCCACTGCATAGATGTCATGGCGATTGACAATCTACCCAACGAAATGCCCCGCGACGCTTCGGCGGCCTTCGGCGCTATGTTTATCGAGAAGGTGCTGCCCGAATTCTTCAAATCCCACAGCCTGGTACTGGAACGGGCCACCATTGCCGAGGACGGACGGCTGGGGCGGCACTTTCAATACCTGCGGGATTATGTAGGGGCTGTATAAAGTGCCCCAGCATGGGACGGCTACTGCCTCTTTTCTAATCGTTGAATCGCTGCGCCCGCCCCTAGCCAAAAGTTTAATAATGATTTAATATTCAGTTCATATCCCGCCATTAATTTGCGGCGTTTTTGCCGGGCAATCCCGTGGTCATTCGAAAACCCGTATTCCTTTGCGATGAAAGAAACCAAATGGAAAACCCTCATCGTCTCTGACGTACACCTCGGCTCCAAAGCGTCGCGCTCTGAGGACCTTTGGCACTTCCTCAACGACAACCCTTCCCATACGCTTATCCTCAACGGGGATATCGTGGATGAGTGGGCCATGCGCCGGGGAGCCAAATGGCAGGATAAACACAGCAAGGTCATCCGAAAAATCCTCAAAATCGCGGAGAAAGGAAGCCATGTCATCTGGATACGTGGCAACCACGACGATTTCCTGAAGGACTTCCTGCCCTTTGCCCTTGGCAATATCTCCCTGCAGGAAGACTATAAGTTTCAGGCTGTCAACGGTAAATGGCTGTATGTCTTTCATGGTGATGTGCTCGATGTGTTCATCCTGAAAATGAAGTGGGTCGCCCATCTGGGAGCTATTGGCTACGACCTGGCCCTATGGCTCAACCGCGTCTATAACGAGTATCGCCGCTGGCGGGGGCTTCCGTATTACTCGATCTCCCGCCATATTAAAAACAGCGTCAAGCAAGCAGTGGATTTCGTCAACGATTTTGAGAACAATGCAGTCCGCCTGGCCCATTCTCATGGCGCCGATATCGCTGTCTGTGGGCATATCCACCAGCCCTTCCTAGGGCCTGCGTATATGAACTCCGGCGACTGGTGCGAAAATTGTACTGCCCTGGCGGAAGGCTTCGACGGAGACTGGAAAGTCCTCGAATTTCACCCCGTGCAAGAAAAAATAGGATAATTTGGATGCAATCAATATAAATGTATGGAACTTATACAATCTGCACTTCCCATCGAAGCAGATCGAAAACCCCTGCTGGACGCCATCGCAGCAGAAATCATCGAACGGATTAAGATACAAGGTCTTGCCCGGCTCCACTTTATTTGTACGCACAACTCGCGCCGCAGTCAGCTGGCGCAGGCCTGGGCCGCTGCTGCCGCCCACCAATACGGCCTTCCGGTAGTGTGTTATTCCGGTGGGGTAGAGGTGACGGCCTGCCATGAGCGCACGGTGGCCGCCTTGCAACGCGCGGGCTTTGATATTGCTTCCGACGGAGCGATGCCCAACCCGCGCTATCGGTTATCGGCACAGGGGGAAGTCCTGGCCGTGTTGTACTCCAAGCTCTACGACGACCCACAAAACCCGGCAGAGGGCTTTTTAGCCCTGATGACCTGCTCCGAGGCAGACGAGAATTGTCCCTTCATCCCGGGAGCCGTACGCCGTATGCCCTTGCGCTACGAAGACCCGAAACATGCAGACGGTACAGAGGGTGAAACAGCGGCATACGACCGCTGTTCCCGCGTCATCGCCTCTGAAATCGCGTATATATTTCACAAGGTAAATCCTCACGTATGAAAAAGCTCGGCTTCATAGATCGCTATCTCACTCTGTGGATCTTCCTCGCCATGGTAGTAGGGGTGAGTCTGGGGAGTCTTTTCCCGGGCGTAGCTGCCTGGATTGAATCGCTTTCGGTAGGAACGACCAATATACCCATTGCGATTGGTTTGATTGTCATGATGTTCCCGCCGTTGGCCAAGGTGAACTACCGCCTGCTGCCAAAGGTGTTCGCAAATACTCGCGTATTGGGTATTTCCTTACTCCTCAACTGGATCATCGGTCCGGTGCTGATGTTTGTGTTGGCCGTGCTTTTCCTGCGCGACGAACCCGCCTACATGTCTGGGCTTATCCTGATTGGATTGGCGCGCTGTATTGCCATGGTGCTCGTATGGAACGACCTGGCCGACGGCAATCGCGAATACGGCGCTGGTCTGGTGGCGCTCAACAGCATATTTCAGGTATTTGCCTACTCCTTTTACGCGTGGCTTTTCATGAGTAAAGTGCCCGTCTGGCTGGGTTTGGAAGGGGTTGCCATCGAAGTATCCATCGGGACGATTGCCAGAAGCGTAGCTGTATATCTCGGCATTCCGTTTTTGCTGGGTATAGCTGTGCGCAACCTGGCTATTCGCTCGAGAGGGGAAGCCTGGTTCCAGGAAAAAATTGTACCGCTCATTTCGCCACTCACCCTGATTGCTTTATTGTTTACCATCGTCGTGATGTTCTCGCTGAAAGGGGAGAATATCCTGGAACTACCCCTCGACGTGTTAAAAATAGCGATTCCGCTGCTTATATACTTTGGCGTCATGTTTGCCACGGGTTTCTTTGTGACACAGCTTTCGGGTGCGCCCTATGACCAGAAAGCTGCCGTCGCATTTACTGCCGCCGGAAATAACTTCGAGTTGGCCATCGCAGTTGCCGTAGCTGTCTTCGGACTGGATTCCGGGCAGGCGTTCACTGGGGTTATCGGACCCTTAGTGGAAGTACCGGCGCTGATATTGCTGGTCTCGGTAGCTCGCCGCTGGAGGTAACAGACGTGTTGCGAAGAGGTCAGGAGTATGTTTGGAACCCTACGCCACAAGCCCTCAAAAGCAAATCATATGCCCAACGAAACCTCTGCGTCGCTCCGGGACATCGCGGCTTTGTTCCTCAAACTCGGGATCATCGGCTTCGGCGGACCAGCGGCACATATCGCCATGATGCGCCAGGAAGTAGTTGAAAAGCGCTCGTGGTTCGACGACCGGGCCTTTCTGGACCTGCTCGGTGCGGTACACCTCATCCCCGGACCCAACAGTACGGAGCTGGCCATCCACATCGGCTATGAAAAGGGGGGCTGGAGAGGGCTGCTGCTGGCGGGACTTTGCTTTATCCTGCCCGCTGTGGGCATTACGGCCGCCATAGCCTGGCTCTATCGGGCGTACGGAACCCTTCCCGAGGTGCAGCCCTTTGTATATGGGATAAAACCAGCCGTTCTAGCGGTGGTGGTTGCGGCTGTGTTCCCGCTGGCCCGTTCGGCTTTCCACTCTCTGTTCCTGAAAGTGCTCGGGGTGTTGGTTCTGGCTTTATCTATGGCGGGGCTGCCGGAGCTGTACCTGTTGCTTGGCGCCGGGTTTGTAGCACTCGTATGGCGGCGCGGTCCGTGGCGGCCGTTGCGTGCGGTGGCATGGCCCTTGTTAGGGGCTACGCTGCTTCCGGGATCCCTTTCCGGCATGCGCTTTTTTCTTTTGTTCCTGAAAATAGGAGCTCTCCTCTATGGCAGCGGTTATGTGCTTTTCGCCTTTTTAGATGAGGAGCTGGTCGCTACCGGCTTGTTAGACCGCCAGACCCTGCTCGACGCCATTGCGGTGGGGCAGTTTACACCCGGGCCTGTATTTTCGGCGGTGACCTTCATTGGGTATCAGATGGACGGTTGGAGGGGAGCTGCCCTGGCCACTATTGGCATTTTCCTACCCTCGTTCGTCCTGGTAGCCCTGCTCAAGCCTCTGACGTCGGCTCTGCGGGGAGCCTCTTTCGCCGCCTTTCTCGACGCGGTGAATGCCGCTTCCGTAGCTCTGATTGCAGCTGTCTGCTTCCAGATGGGCCGGGAATCCCTCGTGGATGGGCGCGGGGTAATCATTGCAGCCATCTCACTCGGGCTCGCATTTGGGTTCCGTCGTCTCAACAGCGCTTTCATCGTGGCCCTGGGGGCCGCCCTGGGGTGGCTGCTCACCTAGGTTGGCTCAAAGTGAGCCGTAAAATGCCGTAGGAAGGGGGGCTCGTACACGATGCGGAAGCCTTTCGCGGAGTCCCGCTCGCGCAACAGCTCGCCGAAGGTTTCTATGACGTAGTCAATGTGGCTCTGCGTATAGACGCGGCGCGGGATGGCGAGCCGTACGAGTTCCATAGGTGCGGGGATGAGCTTCCCCTCGCCGTCGGTCTTGCCGAACATGACCGAGCCGATTTCGCAACTGCGGATGCCCGCCTTGAGGTAGAGCTCGCAGACCAGTGCCTGCCCGGGGAATTCTTCTACGGGGATGTGCGGGTAAAAGGCTTTGGCATCTATGTACACGGCATGGCCTCCGATAGGCCAGATGAGGGGCACGCCCATTTCCCGCAGTTTCTCGCCCAGGTAGCCGGTACTTTTGATGCGGTAGTGGAGGTAATCGGCGTCAAAGACTTCTTCCAGGCCGATGGCGATGGCTTCCATGTCGCGGCCCGACAAGCCGCCATAGGTGGCGTAGCCTTCTGTGATGATCAGTACGGTGCGGCACTGCACAGCCAGGGTTTCATCTTTGAGCGCCAGGAAGCCGCCCATGTTGACCAGGGCGTCTTTTTTGGCACTCATGACGCAGCCGTCGGCCAGGCGGAACATCTGCTGTGCGATTTCGCGGTAGCTGTGGCCGCTCCAGGCCGCTTCGCGGTGCTGGATGAAGTAGGCGTTTTCTGCAATACGACAGGCGTCGAGGATGAAGAGTACGCCATGCTGCCGGCAGATCCGCGCCACCTCTTCGGCATTGGCCATACTGACCGGCTGCCCGCCCCCGCTGTTGTTCGTGACCGTCAGGATGACGGCCCCGATATGCTCAGGGCCATGCTGCCGGATTAGGGCATCCAGTTTTTCGGTGTCCATGTTTCCTTTGAACGGGTGTTCCAGGTCCGGCTGCCGAGCTTCGGGGATGGCGATGTCCAGGGCTGTGGCCCCGGAGAATTCGATGTTGGCCCGCGTCGTGTCGAAGTGGGTGTTGCTGATGAAAATCTTCCCCGGCCCGCCGAGGCGGCTGTACAGCAAATGCTCCGCCGCCCTGCCCTGGTGGGTGGGCAGCACATAGGGGCATCCGGTGAGGTCCTGGATGGCCTTTTCCATACGCTGCCAGCTTACGGCCCCCGCATAGCTCTCGTCGCCGCGCATCACGCCGGCCCACTGCTCGGCGCTCATAGCCGAGGTGCCGCTGTCGGTGCGCAGGTCAATGATTACCTGGTTGGACTTGAGCAAAAATGGATTGTAGTGCGCATCCCGTAGGAACTGGTGGCGCTCCCCCTCCGTAGTCAGCCGGATTTGTTCGACGACCTTGATGCGGAAAGGCTCGATAATCACCTTGTGGTGCATGGTGTATTTGGTTTTATTTGGCGCAGCAAATCTACAAATTTGAACGCGCATTGAGAACCCATTTTCGCAAAGCGAAAATGGGTTCTCAATGCGCGTTCAAGGCAAGGAAGGATTTTTTGCCCCTCCCCCGGGATATCCGTGCCCCGTGTCGCCTCGTGGGGGTGCAAGTTATTGGGGCGAACCGTCGTTTTTCCCTCGTTCCACCGCAAGGTTACCTACTTTTCTGCCGGCTATGAGTCCTTCGGTACAATCGAAGCGATAGTGGATACAGCC
>VFQS010003298.1_pt1 | contig 12427 bp, 9 predicted proteins | sample 3512361 | NCBI WGS metagenome assembly VFQS01 (sample SAMN10412375, study PRJNA504923) | tailings metagenome | isolation source: Relicate 1 Philex TSF3 active mining | place: Philippines
AACGCTCGGCCTGGCGCCGTGTGCCACCCCGCACGCCCTCATCGGGGCCAAGATCACCATCACCAACCTCAACAATGCCCGGACGGTCGTGTGCGACAACGTCTCGATCGAATCGCTCGGCGGCGGTGACGTCATCATCATTCACACCGACGTCTTCTTGCAGATCGCCGACCTCGTCGATGCCCCCATTCCGGTCGAGATCCAGTTCTGACCGAATCGAGATTCGGTTGATCCCCGCGCCATGACTCATTCCCGACGCGACATCGTCGACCTCCTCGAATCACATGGACTGTCGCCGCGCCGCGCTTTCGGTCAGAACTTCGTGGCCGACCCGAACACCGTTCGACGAATCGCTCGTCTCGCCGACGTGGGACCCGGAGATCACGTCGTCGAGATCGGGGCCGGTCTCGGCTCGCTCACCTTGGCCCTGGCCGAGACCGGCGCTCGGGTCACCGCGATCGAGATCGATCACGGAATCGTTCCGGTTCTGCTCGACGTCGTGAGCGAACTCGACGCCGTGCGCGTGATCGAGAGCGATGCGCGAGACGTGAATTGGAGTGAAATCGACTCGGCGCCGACCGAGCGCGGCCTGACGGTCGTCGCCAATCTTCCGTACAACGTGGCCACACCATTGGTCGCCGACCTGCTCGACACCGTGCCGAACATTCGACGATTCGTCGTGATGGTGCAGAAAGAAGTGGCCCAACGACTGGCCGCTGCACCCGGTTCGTCGGACTACGGAGCGATCAGCGTGAAGGTCGCGTATTGGGCGACGGCCCGTTTGCTCGGCGACGTTCCTCCCACCGTGTTCGTCCCGCGTCCGAAGGTCACCTCGGCGATCATCGAAATCACCCGACGTGACGTTCCGGCGGTGTCGTGTGATCGAAACCGATTGTTTCCACTCGTTCGCACTGCGTTCGGCCAGCGCCGCAAGATGCTCCGCCGTTCGCTGCACGCACTCGTGACCGACGAACAGTTCGCCGCCGCGAACATCGATCCCACGCGACGCCCCGAAGAACTCTCAGTGCACGACTGGGGTCGGCTCGTCGACGTCTTGAACGGGGAGAACTCGAACAACGAGAAGTCAAACAGTGAGAACTCGAACAGTGAGAACGTGACGTGACTCGCGAGACTCTGATCGCTCCGGCCAAATTGACGCTGAGTCTGCAGGTCACGGGGATCTGCGAGGTCGAACCGTTCCGCGGCTATCACCTCATCGACGCGATCATGACCACTCTCGAACTCCACGACGTGATCGAAATCGACGAACGTCCGGCTGGCACCGACAGCCGCGTCGAGTACATCGGGCCGTTCTCCTCCGGCCTGAACGACGCAGCCGGCACCGACCTCGTGTCGAAGGCTCTGCGCGCCGTGGGCCGGTCGGCTGAGGTTCGTGTCACGAAGAACATCCCTCACGGTGGTGGCCTCGGAGGAGGCTCGGCCGACGCGGCAGCAATTCTGCGCTGGGCCCTCGAGCGCGATGCGCGGCTCGACGTCGCGAGCATCGCCGTGTCACTCGGCGCCGACGTGGTGTTCTGCTCCGCGGGGCACGGTCGCGCACGGGTGAGCGGGATCGGCGAGGTGATCGAGCCATTGATCGACGACCCCGGCACGGTCACCCTCGTCGTGCCCCCGTTCTCGGTGAGCACGCCGGCGGTGTATCGAGCATTCGACGGGAAACACGACGGCTCGAGTCCGGCCTCGGAACTCAATCACCTCGAATGGGCAGCGATGGACGTCGAACCGCGACTCGTCGACTGGAAGGCCCGCATCACCGAGGCGTGCGGAGTGGCTCCGACACTGGCCGGCAGTGGTGCGACCTGGTTCGTTCTGGGGGATCACGCCGACCTGGCGACTCGGTTGCCCGAGGCCACCGTTGTCGTCACGCGGTACCGGTGATTACTTGCGTCGCTGGTGACGCGTACGGCGCAGCATTTTCTTGTGCTTCTTCTTGCGCATCCGCTTGCGACGCTTCTTGATCAACGAACCCATGGCGACCTCTCGAACGAATAACCCTCGGAACCCTAGCCACTATGAGCGGTCATCCCAACGCCCGCACCCGGGTCCGGTCCCGCTCAGCCGATACGATTCGGGGCACTGTCCGGGGTCGTTCAATCGGTAGGACAGCGGATTTTGATTCCGCGAATAGGGGTTCGATCCCTCTCCCCGGAGCCCGGCACCGCAACCTCTCGCTTAGTCTGAGCTGGTGCCCGTGTACGCCCTGATCCTCGCCGCCGGCGAGGGATCCCGGATGCGCTCGACGCGCCCCAAACCACTGCACCTCATGTGCGGCCGACCGCTCGTCATGCACGTCGTGCATTCACTCGCCCACGTTCGCCCCGCTCGAACCGTCGTCGTCGTCGGCCACGGTGCCGAACGGGTCACCCAGCGCGTCCTCGACGATGCTCCCGAATGGGCGCAGGTCGATTTCGCCGAACAAACCGTCCGACGAGGGACCGGTGACGCGGCCCTGGTCGGCCTCGATGCCCTCGACACCCCTGATCTCGACGACACGTCGACAGTCCTGGTCCTCACCGGCGACACCCCACTCCTTCGACCCGAGACCATCGAAGCCCTGGTCACCCACCACGAGGTGAATGGCTTCGGAGCAACCGTGCTCGTCGCCGACCTGGCCGGCACACCGGGTGGCGCCGCTGGATACGGACGCATCGTGCGCGACCCGAAGTCGCGCCGCGTGCTGCGCATCGTCGAACAGCGCGACGCCTCGGCCGACGAGGCGCGGATCACCGAGATCAACACCGGCATCTTCGCCTTTCGCCGCGACCTCCTCGGCCCGGCCTTACGGCACCTCTCCCCCAACAATTCGCAATCCGAGTACTACCTGACCGACGTGATCGCGGCGTTGGCCGGCATGGGACATCAAGTCGGTGCGGTGACCGCTGATCCTGCCGAGACCCTCGGCGTGAACGATCGTTGGCAGCTCGCCCTCGCCGAACGCGAGCTCCGCTCGCGTATCAATCGGCAGTGGCTCCTGAACGGGGTGACCATGCTCGATCCCCGCCAGACCTTCATCGACACCGGCGTCTCGATCGGCCGTGACGTGACTCTCTTTCCCGGAACCATCTTGCAGGGACGCACCTCGATCGGATCGGGATGCGAAATCGGCCCGCATACCCGTCTGGTCGACACCGTGGTCGGCGATCGGTCGGTGATCGAGAACTCCGTGGCGCGCGACGCCGAGATCGGCGACGACTGCCACGTCGGTCCGTTCGCATCCCTCTCCGCGGGCGCCCGAGTGGCTGGGGGCGCGACGACCGGCCCGTTCTATAGTGCTCACGGGTCGAACTGACGCGAGTGTCGATCGATCAACGGGAGGGCGACGGGTAGCCATGGACAAGGTCACGACCAAGCGAATGGTTCTCTATTCGGGTCGAACCCATCCGGCACTCGCCGACGAAGTTGCTCGCCATCTCGGTGTCGAACTCGGCGATCCGAATCTCGTCGAATTCGCCAACGGCGAAGTGCGTCCGCGATTCGGCGACAGCGTGCGCGGTTGCGACGTGTTCATCATGCAGACGCATTACGGATGCGACGGTCGCAGCATCAACGACTCGATCATGGAACAACTCATCATGATCGATGCCGCACAACGCGCGTCGGCCAAACGCATCACTGCGGTCTGCCCGTTCTACGGATACGCCCGCCAGGACCGCAAGGCCGAAGGACGCGAGCCGATCACCGCCCGACTCATCGCCGATCTGTTTCTCGCCGCCGGCGCCAAGCGCATGGTGTCGATCGATCTGCACAGCGGTCAGATCCAAGGGTTTTTCGGCGGTCCGGTCGATCACCTCACCGCGATGCCGGTGATCGAGGACTACATCCGCAAGAACGCCAAGGATCCCGTGATCGTGTCGCCCGATGCCGGGCGCATCAAGGTCGCCGAACGCATGCAGCAACACCTCGGCGCCGACCTCGCGTTCGTCTACAAGCGCCGGCCGAAGGGCACGACCAACACGGCACAGGCTCTCGACGTGATCGGTGACGTGGAGGGGCGGCTCTGCATCCTCACCGACGACATGATCGACACCGGCGGAACCATCGTGTCGGCGGCCGAACTGCTCCTGAACAAGGGCGCGACCGAGGTCTGGGCCATGGCGACCCACGGGGTGCTCTCCGGTCCGGCTGTCGAACGTCTGGCGGCATCCCGTATCGACCGGGTCATCCTCACGAACACCCTCCCGATCCCGGCCGAGAAGATGATCGACAAGATCGAGGTCATTTCGGTGGCCCCGATCATCGCCGATGCGCTCTCGGCAGTGTTCGACGACACCAGCGTGTCGGAGATCTTCGGCGGCGAGAACCAGGCCTGAGGCACCAGGCCCCAGGCCCCAGACCCCAGGCCTGAGCCCAAGAAGCAGATCCCACGAACCACGTCTCAGAACCTCGTCTCGGGGTGGGATCGCCCCTCGGTCGGCTCTAGCATGGCGACCCGGTATCACCAGCGGGTTTCCGGCGATTCGTCACCCCGCTGAGTCCGTGCACGAAAGGCATCTCATGTCCACCACACTCCGCATCACATCAGGTCGCGCTGAGGGCTCGTCGGCCGCTCGCCGCCTTCGTCGTGAAGAGAACATCCCCGGCGTCCTCTACGGACAGGGCATGACCCCGGTGTCGGTCTCGGTGGCTCGAGCCGATCTGCGCGTCGCTCTCTCCGGCCCGGCTGGCACCAACACCATCCTCACGCTCGAAGTCGACGGCAACTCCTATCCCGCCGTGGTCAAGGACATGCAGCGCCATCCGGTTCGTCGCACGGTCGCCCACGTCGACTTCATGCGAATCAACCTCAGCGAAGAGCTCACGGTTTCGGTGCCGGTGACGCTCGTCGGCAACGCCAAGGCCGTTCTCGCCGAAGGTGGCCTCGTCGACGCCGCCGCCGACACTCTCGAACTCGTCACCACGCCGGCCAACATGCCGAGCGAAGTGGCGATCGACGTGTCGAACATGAAGCCCGGTGACGTCATTCGCCTGTCGGAGGTCACCCTGCCGGCCGGTTGCCGTGCGCTCGGCGATCCCGACATGGCCGTCGTCACCGCGAGCGCCGGCTCGAAGGCCGAAGCTCCGGCACCGGCCGCCGAGCCTGCATCCTGAGCCTCCGTTCCTGAACGGACGTTCCTGACATCCGGCTTCTTCGTCTCGGGCAGATTCGTCGACTCTGGTCGGTCGCACCGGCTCGTGACGTGGTCGGCGATGTGGACCTGATGCGAGACTGTGCATCGTGGGCCTGATCTCGCGCGACAAGAACTCGGGCAAGAAGCACGCCCCCACCTTCGATGCCTTGATCGTCGGACTCGGCAATCCCGGGAAACAGTACGCGCGCACCCGCCACAACGTGGGAGAGGAAGTGGTCGTCGAACTCGCCCGTCGACACGGAACGTCCCTGTCGTCGGGACGTGACTCAGCACTCGAAGCCGACGTACGCATCGGCACTCCTCCCAACGTCAAGCGGGCCGTTCTGGCTTTCCCCACGACGTTCATGAACGAGAGTGGTCAGGCCGTGTCGAAACTCGTGCGCCGTCACGGTTTCGTGATCGCCGACGGATTTCCGTCCCTCGTCGTCGTTCATGACGAACTCGACCTTCCGCCCGGCACCGTGCGGGTGAAGTTCGGCGGCGGACTCGGCGGACACAACGGACTGCGCAGCATCACGTCACACACCGGAACGCAGGACTACGTGCGCGTGCGCATCGGTGTGGGAAAGCCGTCGTCGAAGGAGCAAGGGGCCAACCACGTTCTCAGTCGTGTGCCACCGGCCGAACGAGACATCCTCGACGTCGCCGTCCGCGTGGCTGCCGATGCCGTCGAGTCAGTCGTTCTCGACGGCGTGAACGCGGCCATGAATCGATACAACTCGTTGTGAAGTCACCGTCGTGAGCATCCTGTCGTCATTGCCGTCTCGCCTGCGCGACGATCCGGCCCTTCGCTCGCTGATCGGCGCGGTCGACGCCACGATCGCCGTTCCCGACGTCGCACGGGCCGTGACTCTGGCCGCGTTGTCTCAGCTGTCGGGGCGACGTCCGATCGTCGTGGCGTGTCCGACCGGAACCATGGCCGGCCAGCTCGCCGACGACCTGGCGCACTTCGTCCCACCCGCCGCCGACGGAACGAGCGACGTGGTTCTCTTCCCCGCGTGGGAAACTCTTCCCTTCGAGCGGGTGAGTCCGAGCGTCGACACGATGGGCCGCCGCCTCGAAGTGCTGTGGCGTCTCGCTCAACACGATCGACGTCCGGCCGTGATCGTGGCCAGCATGCGATCGCTCCTGCAGCAGCTCGGACCCGAGACGACGTCCATCTCCCCGATCATCGTGCGCAAGGGTTCGGTCCTCGATCCGATCGAACTCGTCACGACTCTCGTGACTCACGGGTATCGCCGCGAAGACATCGTCGAACATCGCGGCGAGGTTGCCGTGCGCGGTGCGATCGTCGACGTCTTTCCGTCGACCGGCGACGTTCCCGTTCGCATCGATCTGTGGGGCGACGAGGTCGATCGACTCACCACGTTCTCCGTTCATGATCAGCGAAGTGACGCCGACCTCGACGAGGTTCTCCTGTTCCCCGCACGCGAACTCGTCATGACCGACGAGTGCCGGAGCCGTGCATCGTCGTTGATCGCATCCGAACCATGGGGACGTGAACACTGGGAGCGACTCGCCGAGGGTCAGATCTTCGACGGCATGGAGAGTTGGCTTCCGTGGCTCACCGAATCTCCGACGATCCTCACCGATCTCCTTCCACCCGAAGCGAAGATGATCCTCGTCGAACCACGGCGCCTGCGTGATCGCGCCAACGACCTCCTCGCCGAGGAGGACGACCTTGCCCGCGCCCTCGCTTCGTCGTGGGCCCGTGACGCCAACCGAACGTTCCCGCGTCTGCACGTCACCCCCGAACACCTGCTCGGGTCGGCTGACGGCCGCTCACGTGGCGCGTGGAATCTGATCCCGGTCGCCGACGGGCCCGAGGTTCCACTTCTCGAAGCGAGCGGCTGGGGTGTGGCTGCTGGAATCGGCACTCTGGGTGAAGGTCCGGCCGGTCGATTCAGTCAATTGCTGGCCGACGGCTATCGAATCGTCGTGGCCGCCGATGGTGTCGGTTCGGCTGAACGTCTGGCCACCCTCCTCGGTGATGCCGGGCTGGCCTTTTCGGTCGTGAACGACGAAGCCGGATCGACCAACGTCGATCTCTCGGGTCGCGGTGGTGTGATCGCCGTTGCTCCCGTTCATCGCAGTTTCACCATTCCGGCCGCGAAGTTGGCCGTGGTCGCCGAGGCCGACATCACCGGCCGTCGTCGCGCCCACCGCAAACCGCGCCCGCGTCGGGCGACGTCGACGACGATCTTCGAAGACCTGCAACCCGGCAACTACGTCGTTCACCATGTCCACGGCGTCGGCAAGTACGAGGGAATGGTCAAGCGCACCATCGGTGGCATCGAACGCGACTATCTCCTCCTGGCGTACAAGGGCGGTGACCGGCTCTACGTCCCGTCCGACCAGATCGACACCATCCGCCAATACGTCGGAGGCGAGACCCCCGTCCTTCATCGCCTCGGCGGTTCCGACTTCGCGAAATCGAAATCGCGTGTTCGCAGTGCGGTTCGTGAAATCGCCCAAGAACTCGTGGTGCTCTACCAGAAGCGCGTCACCGCAGCCGGTCACGCGTTCGGCCCGGACACGCCGTGGCAACACGAAATGGAGGACGCGTTCCCGTACGTCGAGACACCCGATCAGAAGAAGGCGATCGACGAGATCAAAATCGACATGGAGCGCGCGTATCCGATGGACCGACTCGTGTGCGGTGACGTCGGATTCGGCAAGACCGAAGTCGCGGTACGAGCCGCCTTCAAGGCGATTCAGGACGGCAAACAGGTCGCCGTTCTCGTCCCGACCACCTTGCTCGCGTCCCAACACGGAAGCACGTTCGCCGATCGCTTCGCCGGCTATCCGATCCGTGTCGAGGTTCTGTCGCGGTTCCTCACCCAAGGTGAAGCCAACAAGGTGATCGCCGGGCTCGAATCGGGTGACATCGACTGTGTCATCGGCACCCACCGTCTTCTGGCCGGTGGCGTGAAATTCAAGAACTTGGGTCTTCTGATCGTCGACGAAGAACAGCGATTCGGCGTTCAGCACAAAGAGGCGATGAAACACCTCAAGACCAACGTCGACGTCCTCACCCTGACCGCCACGCCGATCCCCCGAACCCTGGAGATGAGCCTGGTCGGAATTCGCGACCTCTCCCTCCTGCAGACTCCGCCGGCCGATCGCCAGCCGATCCTCACGTTCGTCGGCGAGTACGACGAACGTGTCGCGATGGAAGCGATTCGTCGCGAACTGCTGCGCGAGGGCCAGGTCTTCTGGGTGCACAACCGCGTCCAGACCATCGAGGAGTGTGCCGCCGGACTGCGCGAACTCGTTCCCGAAGCACGGATCGCCGTCGCTCACGGCCAGATGGACGAAGGCACTCTCGAACAGGTCGTGCTCGACTTCTGGGAAGGCGAGTTCGACGTGCTGGTGTGCACCACGATCATCGAGAGCGGAATCGACATGCCATCGGTGAACACGCTCGTGGTCGAGCGGGCCGACCTGCTCGGACTGGGACAGATGCACCAGTTGCGCGGACGGGTGGGACGCAGCGGCCAACGCGCCTATGCGTATCTCTTCCACCCGGCCGATCGCGCGCTGTCGGAGGACGCCTACGAGCGCCTCCGAACGATCGGCGAGTCGACCGAACTCGGCAGCGGTTTCAAGATCGCCATGCGCGACCTCGAGATCCGCGGCGCCGGCAACCTCCTCGGTGAGGCTCAGAGCGGCCACATCGCCGCCGTGGGCTACGACCTCTATTGCCAGATGGTGACCGAAGCCGTCGGCGAGATGAAGGGCGAACCGATCAAGGAACCGTCGGAGATCAAGATCGACGTTCCGACCCACGCCTACCTCCCCACCGATTACGTCCCGAAAGAAGCCCTCCGTCTCGAGGCCTACCGCCGTCTGGCAACGGTCGAGAACTCCGCCGAAGTCGCCGACATCCGCGCCGAATGGCTCGATCGCTACGGTCCCGTTCCCGAGCCGGCCGAGATGCTCTTGCAGGTGGGTCTGGTTCGCGCCGAATGCCACCGTCTCGGCCTCCAGGAGGTCGTGGTGTCGCGGTCCGATGTTCGTCTCGCTCCCGTCGCGCTGAAGACATCCGACTCGATGCGACTCTCCCGACTCTCGCGGGACGCCATTCACAAGGAGAACCTGCAGCAGCTGATCGTTCCGATCCCGCGAACTCGAGAGCCGGTGGAGTACCTCCTCGACTTCCTCGGCCAACTGTTCCCAGTGGCCAGCAACTAGTTTGGCGACGTGATCTCACCCCGCCGCCTCGCTCGTCGTACCGCTCTCGTCGCCGGACTCGGCCTCGTCGTCTCCACGTCACTCACGGCGTGCTCGAGTGTCGAATCGACGGCCATCCGGGTGAACGGCCAAGAGCTCTCGAGCGCCGATTTCGACGAACTTCTCGTCGGCTACGCCGCGGCGATTCCCTCCGCCGAATCGGATACCGGAACCGTCAATGCCGCGGTTGCCCGCGGCCTGCTCTCCGACTGGGCCACGACGGTGATCCTGAGCGAAGCCTTGGCCGAGCGAGGAATCTCCGTCTCCGAGGCCGATCTCGACGAGGCACGTGGCGTTCTCGAGGATCAGTCCGGCTTCGCCGAAGCGTCCATCGTCGCTCAGGACTTCTACGTGCGAGCAACCGCGGTGCAACGGGTGTTCGCCGACGCCTTCGGTCCGTCGATCGACGAACTTCGCGACACCTACGACGCCGGTCCGTCGGTGTCCGGGGCGTACTGTCTGCGCGCCATCCTCGTCACCGACGAACTCCTCATCGCCGACATCGGAACCCAACTCGCGAGTGGTGCCGACTTCGGCGAAGTCGCGGCTCAGTACTCGATCGATTCGTCGGCCAGTAACGGCGGCATCATCTCCGATCCCGGCTCGGGCTCGGCCTGCTTCGACGAAGTCGCCCTCTCGAGCCAGATCGTTCCTGAATTCGCCACCGCACTTGCCGCCGCCGAGATCGGCGTGCCGAGCGCACCATTCGAGATCCCGGGTGTCGGCTGGGTCGTCGCACTGCTTCGTCCGTTCGACGAGGTCGGCGAGGACGTCCGCGGAATCATCGGCGGTAGCGCCGCCGAGACCGAACGCGTGGCAGCCCTGGACGCCGCCGAGGTCTGGGTCGGCTCGGAGTACGGAATGTGGGAGTCGGCCACCGGCCGCGTCGTCGCTTCGTGAGCGATCGCGCCGTGAACCCTCGTCACGTCCCGGGTGTCCTTCACGTGGTGGGCCTCGGACCCGGGGGTGACGAGTTCGTCACCGACGAGACCCGTCGTGTGATCGCCGACTCACCTCGTCGCCACCTGCGCACCTCACAACATCCGAGTGCCTACCTCGTCGCCGATGCATCGTCCTTCGACGACGTCTACGACGATGCGGCCGACTTCGACGACGTCTACACCACCATCGTCGAACGTCTGGTCGCGGCGACCACCGATGCCGCATCGGCCGGTGAGCAGATCGTGTACGCCGTTCCGGGCTCTCCGTTGGTCCTCGAACGAACCGTGCGACACCTGATGTCGGATTCTCGAATTGCGGTACGCCTCCACCCCGCGATGAGTTTTCTCGATCTCGTCTGGGCTCGTCTCGGCGTCGATCCGGTCGACGACGGCGTCACGTTCGTCGACGGCCACGAGTTCGCTCGCCGGGCCGCCGGACTCTCCGGACCTCTTCTCGTGGCGCACTGTCACGCCAATTGGGTTCTCTCCGAGATCAAACTCGCCGCTGAAGATCTCGTCGATGCCACCAACGACGACGACGAGGTCGTGGTGCTCCACCACCTGGGCCTCTCCGACGAACGAATCGTGCGCACCACGTGGTCGGAGATCGATCGCGCCGTCGACGCTGATCACCTCACGTCGTTGTACGTTCCGCGTCTCTCGGCACCGGTCGGACGTGAATTGGTGTCGTTCCACGAGTTGGCTCGCACGCTTCGTCGCGAGTGTCCGTGGGACCGCGAGCAGAACCATCGCACCCTGCTCACCTATCTGCTGGAAGAGACACACGAAGTCGTCGATGCGATCCTCGCTCTCGATCCCGATGACCCGCGGACCGATGAGCATCTCGTCGAAGAATTGGGCGACTTGCTCTATCAGATCGAATTCCATGCCGCCATCGGCGAACAAGAGGGTCGCTTCACGATGGCCGATGTGGCGCGCGGGATCAACGACAAACTCGTTCGCCGACATCCGCACGTGTTCGCCCATGGCACGGCCGGTGACGATCCCGTCGCTGAATGGGAGACGATCAAGCGGGCCGAGCGAGAGGCTCGGGGTGAAGTTCGTGGACCGTTCGACGGAATCCCGTCGAGCTCGGGGTCGTTGTCGTACGCCGCCGCCGTTCTGAAGCGGGCCGGAAAACTCGGGGTGTCGATTCCTCCGAGGGCCTCGAGTACCGAGCCGGCGGACCTGGGGCAGGCCCTGCTCGAACTCGTGGCCGAGTGCCGACACCAGGGAATCGACCCCGAGGTCGTCCTCCGCGAATCGGCCAACGCGTACCGGAACCGAGTCGAGCAGGAGACTCGAAGCACCGAGAACTAACGTGATCTCATGACCGAGATCGCCCTCGTCACCGCTCGCGAAGTTCTGGATTCCCGGGGCAATCCCACCGTGGAGGCCGAAGTGCTCCTCGAATCGGGAGCCCGGGGTCGGGCCATGGTTCCCTCCGGAGCCAGCACCGGTGAACACGAAGCGGTCGAGTTGCGCGATGGCGGCCGTCGTTTCGGCGGCAAGGGCGTACTCACGGCTGTCGGTTTCGTCAACGGCGAGATCGACACGGCGCTACGTGGCGTCGATGCACTCGATCAGCGTCTCGTCGACTCGTCGCTCAACGACATCGACGGCACGCCGAACAAGTCCCGGATCGGTGCCAACGCCATTCTCGGCGTGAGTCTCGCCGTGGCCAAGGCCGCCGCCGACGAACTCGATCTTCCGTTGTGGCGGTACGTCGGCGGGCCCAACGCCCACGTGCTTCCGGTGCCGATGATGAACGTCATCAACGGCGGCGCCCACGCCGACAACACGATCGATTTGCAGGAATTCATGATCATGCCGGTGGGTGCTCCGAGTTTCCGAGAGGCGCTTCGCTGGGGAACCGAGACGTATCACCAGCTGAAGAAGATCCTCCACGATCGACATCTCTCCACGGCCGTGGGCGACGAGGGCGGATTCGCACCGAATCTCGCGACCAACGAAGACGCCATTCGCATCCTCGTCGACGCGATCGCCGCAGCCGGTTTCACACCCGGCGACGACATCGCCATCGCCCTCGACCCGGCCATGAGCGAGCTCTACAAGGACGGTCGCTATCACTTGGCCGGCGAA
>VFQS010003299.1_pt1 | contig 12422 bp, 10 predicted proteins | sample 3512361 | NCBI WGS metagenome assembly VFQS01 (sample SAMN10412375, study PRJNA504923) | tailings metagenome | isolation source: Relicate 1 Philex TSF3 active mining | place: Philippines
CGGAACAATCCTCGCCTCCGTAGCTCAGTGGATAGAGCGACGGTTTCCTAAACCGCAGGTCGTAGGTTCGATTCCTACCGGGGGCGCCAGTCCTGCGTATTCACCTACTGAATCGGTTCCGTGACCGTGAACTAGTTTCGTCAGCCATGGGATCTGCAGCAAGTGATGTGAAGCCAATTGTCGGATTGATCGGTCTTGGCAACTTGGGTAAGCCGATGGCGCTGAGCCTGTTGGGCTCGGGCTACGAACTCGTCGTCAACAGCCTGAACAAGTCGGAAGCTGACGATCTTGTTTCGCGTGGAGCGACGTGGGCGGGTAGTGCAGCTGAAGTCGCGGCCAAGGTTGATGTCTTCATCACCGTGCTTCCCGGCCCTGCACAGGTTCGAGAAATCATGATCGGTTCGGGTGGGGCATTGGAACGGATGAAGTCGGGCTGCACCTTCATTGACATGAGTACGTCGTCGGCGGTCATCGCAGATGAGATTCGTGCACTTGCTGATTCTCAAGGCGTTGCAGTGATGGAAGCCCCAGTTTCATTCTTGGCCAAGGCTCCAATCGGTGAGTCGCGTACGTCTGCGGCGTTGCAGATCTTTGTCGGTGGAGACAAGGCGCTTTACGAGAAGTACTTGCCACTCTTTCAGGCCCTTGGAGGATTGCCTGATCAGATCTATTACGCAGGCCCGAACGGTGCGGGTTACGGAATCAAGGTGCTCCTCAACCTGCTGTGGTTCGTCTACGCCACTGGCACGGCAGAGGTACTTGCACTGAGCTCGAAACTTGGCATTGACCTTCGTCTGTTACAAAAAGCACTGTGTGCGTCACCGACGCAGTCGAACTTCTTGCAATACGACATCAACAGTGTCTTTGAAGCGGGGAACTACGACGACGGATTCACCCTTGATCTCGTCTGCAAGGACATCCAACTTGGACTGGAGCTTGGAAAACGGACCGGAGTGGATATTGCAGTTGCCAAGCTCGTCGAGCAACTCCACCAGCGAGCGTTAGAAAAGTACGGACCCAAGTCGGGCGAGATGTCGGTCGTGAAGTTGTACGAGGAAGCGGCCGGTGCGCCATTTCGCGCGCCATCAGTCAGAGATGACAGCCATTGAGCTAGTGGAATGAGAGTCCTCTTTAAGTCTCTCGCGCCACTGCAAAGTGAGCCAACATCGTCCTGACGAATTGGAAAACAAGTAATTCCGCGAGCATCACGCACGATGAAAAGATGATCGGTGGAATGAACAGATTGATCGCGCAGAAGATCACAATCACCGAGTAGACGATGGTCGCGACGCTCAGTGTCGCACGATTGAGGAGTGCGAGTCTGCGAGACTCCTTTGCTGCGATTGTGCGCAGCGAGTCAATTGAATAGTCGGTCAACTCAGCGGCGCCGGTCGTATCCGTGGGTGTTGATCATTTTCGCGTCTTGCTCATAGCTGTCGTGTGGTGCGATGCCGTGTCCCTCGACGATTCGATTGAACAAATTGAACGCTGCGCACACGGCAATCGCATCCTTGAGTTGATCTTCGGAGAAACCTGCCACATGGACCGCCTGCTTGTCCGATTCCGAGATTGAGCTCGGGGTCAGCGTGAGTTTTTTGACGTAGGCGAGAAGCGCAGCGAGGCGGTGACTCTCGATTGCGCCACTCTCGATCATTGCTACATCGTCGCTGTTTGCACCAAGCGATGAGGCGAATGCAGTGTGCGAACCACAGCAGTATTCGCAACCGTTCAAACTGCTCGTGTACGCGGCAATGACCTCACGGTCGACCGGGCTCAGATGGGACTCTTCGCGGAGAATTTCCTGGGCGAAGGACATCAACATCATGTACTTCGATGGCCGTTCCTGCATCACGGCGCCGATGCCGGCGCGATTGTTGGCGAATTGCGCAAAGTGTGGTCGGTCATGGCTAGACATTGCGTTTCCCCCTCGTTGTTGCGTCATACGGTGCTGACGGTGCACTCAATGTAGTGAACGTCAATCACGCTCAAGAAGGCGTAGTCGAAAAACCCTCGAGCCATCGAGTTCTTGCTTCGGCGTATCGTTCGCGCACGTGGGGTGTCGGGGTGCCGTCGAAAGTCTCGAGCTCCGAGTCGAGTGGCCATTCAGGCACGGACCCTGTGAGTGCCCATGTCGCCTGACGCGCAGCGCCATCTGCCACGTATTCCCCAGGTGCGGGAACCGACACTGGAGTGCCGAAAATCGTTGGCGCGATTGCACGCACGGCAGCTGAAGCTGCTGCGCCACCGACGAGCCTCACGCGCGAGATCGTTGCTCCGTTGGCAACCAGTGCGTCGAGCGCATCGGCGAGACCACACAACATTCCTTCAACTGCCGCTCGTGCAAGATTCGCGGGTGTGGCGTTGTTGTTTGTGAGACCGAGGATGCCACCGGTCGCGGTTGGGAGATTCGGCGTGCGCTCACCTGCAAGGTAGGGGATGACGACGAGACCTTCCGCGCCGGGTCGAGCAGCGAGCGCAAGCTCCGACAGCCGGTGATGGTCGACTCCAAGCATTGCCGCAGCAGCATCCAGCACTCGAGCGGCGTTCAACGTGCACACGAGGGGAAGGAATGCCCCCGTGGCGTCGGCGAATCCCGCAACGCTTCCCGAGATGTCTCGTGCACACACGTCGCTGCGCACGAACGCGGTTCCCGATGTGCCGAGTGAGACGACCACGTCGTTGCCGGCATCGACGCCAAGCGCGGCGCCAGCGTTGTCGCCGCAGCCCGGTCCGAGAATGCGATTGTCCCACGACACCGAGTCGTGTGGTCCGATGACTCTCGGCAGGACTGCGTCGTGTCCGAGAGCGCGGACCAAGAGATCTCGTATATATGAATTGCTGACGGGGTCGAAGTAGCCGGTGCCGGAGGCGTCGGATCGATCGGTGACGAGTTCGTTGAGATCACGTGATCCGCGGAGTCGCCATGTGAGCCAGTCGTGTGGCAAACACACCGCGGTGATCCGGCTCGCATTCTGCGGTTCGTGCTCGGCAATCCAACGCAGCTTGGTGACAGTGAAGGCGGCAACGGGGACCGAGCCGGTGGACTTCACCCATGTCTCTGCGCCAAGTTCATCGACGAGCTGCGAGGCGGCAGCTGCAGAACGAGTGTCGTTCCACAACAGTGCAGGTCGCACGACGTTGCCGTCTTCGTCGAGGCACACTGCGCCGTGTTGCTGGCCACCGATGGATAGCGCGGCGACGTCGTCGATGCCTCCCGCGCGGTCGATTGCTGCGTGAAGTGCGCGCTCCCATTCGAGTGGGTCAACCTCGGTCCCACTCGGATGTGGGGCAGACCCCGATCGAATGAGCTGACCGGACTCTGCGTCGCGGATGACGACCTTGCACGACTGCGTGGAAGAGTCGACTCCCGCGACGAGGGTCATGTCAGCGGGCACCCATCAGGTGCTCGACGGCGAGCTGTTGGAGACGTACGAAGCCGTACCCCTTGGCGCCTGCAGTATCGACGTCGAAGCGGGCGATCGAGTCGTCGGCGAGGACGTCCGACCAGCTTTCGCCTGGCTTCAAGGTTGGCGTTGACAACTCGGCGACCCGAGCCGCCTCGAGCGCAGCCTTCACCTCGGGATCGGCACGGAATGCCGCGGCACGTTCGTGAAGCAGTCGATACATCTTGATGTTCGCTGCAGCGGAGTGCCACACGCCGTCCATGTCTTCAGTGCGCGACGGCTTGTAGTCGAAGTGTCGGGGACCGTCGTATGCCGGTGCGCCACCGATGCCGCCGAATTCGAGCAGATCCACGAGGCTGAAGGCGTTGATCAGATCACCGTGACCGAACACGAGGTCTTGGTCATATTTGATGCCGCGCTGGCCGTTGAGATCGATGTGGAACAACTTGCCCTGCCACAACGCTTGGGCGATTCCAGAGGTGAAGTTCAGCCCAGCCATCTGCTCGTGACCAACCTCGGGGTTGAGGCCGACGAGGTGTGAATGCTCGAGCTTCTCGATGAACGCGATCGCATGACCGATGGTCGGGAGCAAGATGTCGCCACGAGGTTCGTTCGGCTTTGGCTCGATGGCGAAACGCAAGTCATATCCGCGCTCGATGACGAATGACGTGAGCGTGTTCATCGCTTCGGCATACCGGTCGAGCGCGGCGCGGACGTCCTTGGCGTGGTCGTATTCGGCGCCCTCGCGTCCGCCCCACAACACGAAGGTCTTCGCGCCAAGGTCGGCCGCGAGCTCGATGTTGCGCAGGACCTTGCGCAGGGCGAATCGCCTCACGTCTCGGTTGTTGCTCGTGAAGCCGCCGTCCTTGAACACGGGATGGGAGAACAGGTTGGTGGTGATCATCGGGACGCACAGTCCGCTCGCGGCAAGTCGTTCCTTGAATCGGCCGATGATTGCATCGCGTTCGGTGGCACCTGTGCCGAAGGGGACGAGGTCGTCGTCGTGGAAAGTGATACCCCATGCGCCGACTTCTGCGAGCTTGTCGACGGCATGAAGTGGGTCGAGTGGCGGACGTGTGGCTTCACCAAACGGGTCGCGGGCCTGCCAACCGACGGTCCACATGCCAAAGGAGAACTTCTCGGAAGGTGTGCGTGTGCTGCTCATTGGCCCAACGGTACTTGACGTCCCAGTGAACGGGCGAGGGCGCGATCGCGCTCTATTGACGATGGAGGACGTCGAGCACCGAGTCCATGTACACCGAGATTGCCCTGCTGTCGTGATGCGACATTCGCGGGCTCTCGATTGCACCTGATGCGATGCATCGATGGACCTCGCGCACCTGGTGGTGCAAGCCGGGTTCGTCGCAGGTGAGCAATTCGGTGCCGGATGACGTACGAATCTCTGCGACATTGGACGCGTGTGATCGCGTCGGGATGACGATCGTCGCTGATTCGCACACGATGGTGGATGCCGTTGATCCCTCGTGGGTCGAAGCACAGGTGAGGTGCGCCGAGCGTCCATCGCTCCAACCCATGTCAATCGTGGCTCGCTCATCCACACCAGTTGGACCGATCACGCCCGTGGCAGTCCAACTAGTCGGTTCGCTGAGGAACCACCACGCAAGAGTGATCGGGTAGATCCCGACATCGAGCACGGCGCCACCACCCTTGGTCGGGTCGAACAATCGATGCGTCGGTGATCGCTCTGCGGCAAACGAAAAGTCACTGTCGATTGAGCGAACCTTGCCGAACTCTCCAGCGTCGATTCGACGCTTGAGCTCGACGTGCAGTGGATTGAAACGCATCCACATCGCTTCCATCAGGAACTTACCGCTGGATCGAGATACGGCGATCATCTCGTCGACTTCGGCTGGATTCATCGCGAGTGGCTTCTCGACGAGCACGTGCTTGCCGTTCTGCATCATCAGGATCGCCTGCTCGCGGTGGACAGGGTGGATGCCCGCGACGTACACGACATCAACCTCTGGGTCGCGGGCAAGGTCGACGACGGATCCGTGGGCACGTGGAATGTTTCGTGCCGAGGCAAACGTGCGTGCAGAGTCGATCGAGCGACTGCCTACTGCGACGAGGTGAGCATCGGTGATGTTCGACAGATCATGTGCAAAGTCGGAGGCGATGCGGCCCGTTCCCGCGATTCCCCAGCGCATGGTCATCAGTGTGCTCCTTGTGCGGTCTTCGGTGACTTCGATGACAGCGAAAGTGCGGCAATCCACAGAATCGATGCCACGCCAACGATCGTGGTGAAGGCCCATCCGTAGCCGACTCCTGCCGACAGTGCCCCCATCGATGACGTTGCCGTCATGAACCCGATGCGCTGGGCGAGTGTCATCGCGGCGAGTCCTGCACCGGGTCGGTCGGGGTTCATACGCGCGGCCATGAGGTAGATCTGCGGGAACATCACGCTGACGCCAAGACCCCACAGTGCGAACGCAAGGAGGCCGACGACTGCGTTCGGTGCAAGCACGAGGACGATGAAGCCCGAAGCAACGCTGCCGAGTGACAGCGCAAGCAAACGGGCTTCTCCGATGCGATCGATGACGCGGTCACCGCGCAGTCGACCCACGAGCATCGCCGCGGAAAACACGACGGGTCCCGCGCCTTTGAGACGTCCTGCGTCCAACCAGTCGCGCAATGCCGTCGCACTCCATTCATTCGGTGTCACTTCGAACGCGGCGGCAGCGAGAGCAAAAAAGACGATGACGAGAACTGCGCGCGAGAGTCGCACCGAGTGACTCGAATCCGTGGTCGATGGCGAGGGAATATGGGCTGCATCGAGCGCCGACACGGAGCGGAGGGTGACGACGAGAAGAATGACTGCCACGGTGACGAGGTGCGCCTTGAGCGGAATGTCGAGTACGGAGGTCGCCCAACCGATCAGGGTTCCGGTGACGAAACCCAAACTCCACATCGCGTGGATGCGATGCATGATCGACTTCGTCGTCGTGGACTGGATGGCAGCCGCCTCGGCATTCATCGAGGCATCTGCGAGCACGTCACAGAATCCGAGCAGGGTGAGCAGCACGAGGAGTGAAGCAGCGTTTGGCACGAAAGCGATGACGGGGAGCGTGAGAGCGAGTCCGGTCATCGACCAGCGAAGGACGGTGAGGATGAGGCCAGGCCGCAGGACTCGACCACCGACGATCGACCCAAGGATGCCACCCAATCCGCCACCCAGAAGGGCGAGTCCGAGGCCGCCATTGCCAACCCCGATCGAGTCGCGGACCTCGTCCACGCGGGGCAGCCAGTTCGCAAAGGATGCCCCGTTGGCAAAGAACATGAGGCCGATGGCACCGACCGTTGTTCGGGACCCACGTGGCACGGCACGACTGTATCCGAGGGCACCGCCTTGGGGTCCGAGAAGAGGCCAGTCGTGAGTCAAAAGTGCCTGTGTTACGCTTTACGGCGTTGTCAATCAGGCAGCAATCAACCATTTACTTTGGGGAAACCTCATGAGGAAGAGTCAGCTCGCCGTCCTCGCAGCTGCAAGTGCTTTGTTGCTTGCTGCATGCGGTGGATCGGACAGCGACACGGCCGACACGACTGCAGCCAGCGAAGGCGGCTGTGTCGTCGGTGTGTCGTGGAATAACTACCAGGAAGAGCGTTGGGCGAAGTGGGACGAGCCCGCCATCAAGGCAGCAATCGAAGCAGCAGGCGGAACCTACATCTCCAACGACGCCAAGTCGTCTGCTGAGACGCAGGCCAGCAACCTCGAGAACTTGATCTCGCAGGGTGCCAAGGCGCTCATCGTCCTCGCACAGGACGGCACGGCAATCTTGCCGGCAGTGTCCAGCGCGATCGACTCGGGCGTGCCCGTTGTCGCTTATGACCGTTTGATCGAAGAGCCACGCGCCTTCTATCTGACGTTCGACAACCAGGGCGTCGGCCGCATTGAGGCCGAAGGAATCTTCGCACTCGTGCCGAAGGGCAAGTACGTCATCATCAAGGGCAACCAGGCCGACGCGAACTCCGACTTCCTGCGCGCAGGATACGAGGAAGTCATCGGCGCTGCAGTTGCAGCTGGTGACATCACCATCGTGAGCGAGACCTACACCGACAACTGGGACCCAGCAATCGCCCAGGCAACGATGGAGCAGGTCCTCACCGCCGAAGGCAACGCAATTGACGCCGTTCTCGCAGAGAACGACGGCATGGCCGGTGGCGCAATCGCAGCACTCGAGGCCCAGGGTCTCGCAGGAAAGGTCCCCGTGTCGGGTCAGGATGCCGAGCAGGCAGCATTGAACCGCGTCGCGCTGGGAACCCAGACCTTGACCGTGTGGAAGGACGCTCGTGAACTGGGCAAGGCAGCTGGAGAGGCCGCAATGGCGCTCTGTGCAAACCCAGACGCAGCAGCCATCTCAGGTGCGGCACCGTTCACCACTCCTGGTGGCGTGTCCATCTCGTCGACCTTCTTGACGCCGAAGCCGATCACTCAGGACAACCTGAATGACGTGCTCGACGCAGGTTGGACCGACTCGGCAACCCTTTGCCAGGGTGTGACCCCTGGTTCGGTGCCAGCCTGCCCGTAATCGGCAGTCGTCACCGTTGAGACGCAACGTGCCCCCCGCCCTTCGGGGTGGGGGGCACGTTCTCATTAGAACCTCAATTCATTTCTTCACACGGAGCACCTGACGTGAGCGACACGCAGACGAAAGAGCAACACGCACCGGACGCAGGAATCCTCGTTCGCGCCCGTTCGTTCATCGCCTCGACCGAGATCGACACTCGATTCGCGGGCATGGTCATCGCGCTCATCGTCATCTGGGCTGCATTTCACATCCTGTCGGGCGGAGGATTCCTCACTTCACGCAACTTGTGGAACTTGTCCGTACAGAGCGCATCCATTGCCGTGATGGCGACCGGAATGGTCCTCATTATCGTTTCCCGCAACATCGACTTATCAGTCGGTTCGCTGCTTGGATTCCTCGGCTATGTGATGGCCATGGTGCAGACCCGTTGGATTCCCGACGCATTCGGTTTCGGGCATTGGTACATCTGGATCGTCGCGCTCATCGTCGGCATCGCGCTCGGTGCCGCGCTCGGTGCAGTGCAGGGTTCGATCATCGCCTACGGCGGAGTTCCAGCCTTCATCGTCACGCTCGGTGGATTCCTCGTCTGGCGTGGTCTCATCTTCCGCATGGGCGAGCAGGGCCAGACTTTGTCCCCGCTCGACGGAACCTTCCAGCTCATCGGTGGTGGGCCAAAGGGTTCGCTCGGTGAGTGGCGCAGCTGGGTGCTCGGACTCCTCGGTTGTGCCGGAGCAATCGCCACCATCTATTTCAATCGCAAGCGCCGCCGCAAGTACGACCTTGCGGTTCGCCCTCTTCCCATTGACATTGGACTTGCAGCATTCGGCTGCGTTGTCATCATCCTCGGTATTGCGCTGATCGCAGTCGGGTATGAATCGCCGATCACTGGGGCACCGACGGGTGTCGCGTATCCGGTGGTCATCCTGATCGCCATCACGATCGGCATGGTGTATCTCTCGCGCCGTCGCCGCTTTGGTCGATACGTGTATGCCATCGGCGGCAATCCTGAAGCTGCCGAACTCGGCGGCATCAACACTCGTCGCACGGTGATGGGCACCTTCGTGCTGATGGGTATTCTGTGCGCGGTCAGCGCAGCCATCCAGACTGCGCGCCTCAACTCTGCCGTCACCAACCTCGGCATCCAGAACGAACTCGACGTGATCTCCGCAGCGGTCATCGGTGGCACTTCATTCGCTGGCGGTATCGGCACGATCAGTGGTGCCGTCCTCGGTGCCGTGATCATGCAGTCGCTGCGTTCGGGAATGGTCCTCTTGCGCATCGATTCGCCGTCGCAGGACATTGTCGTCGGTGTCGTGCTCGTGTCCGCAGTCGCCATCGATGCGGCGTTGCGTCAGGGCAAGCGCCGCACGGCAGGGATCGCGCTTGCGGTTGGCCTCGTCGTGGCCGCGTTGATCATCCAGACGGGTAGGCAATGATCGCCATGGCATCAGGGAAGGCGGGGAGATCGTGAGCGATACCAAAGTTCCACTTGTTGAGTTGCGTGACATTCGCGTGTCCTTCGGCGGACTACACGCCGTGGACGGCGTGACGCTGACGCTGTATCCGGGCGAAGTCGTCGCGCTCGTCGGTGGCAACGGTGCGGGCAAGTCGACGCTCATGCACACGCTCGCCGGCGCACACCCAGCGGACTCCGGCCAGATTCTCGTCAATGGCGAGCCGGTCACGATCGCCACACCACGCGATGCTCGCGCGCATGGCATCGAAGTGATCTACCAGAAACTCGCACTTGCGGAGAACATCGATGCGGCGGGGAACTTGTTCCTCGGTCGCGAGTTGCGCACTCGTACCGGTGCGCTCGACGATTCGGCGATGGCATCCGCAACCCGTGACGTATTGAAGCGACTGAACCCGCGCTTCAAGAACTTGAGCACCGCGGTGAAGTCACTCTCCGGTGGTCAGCGCCAGTCCGTCGCGATCGCTCGCGCGGTGCATTTCAACGCAAAGATCCTGATCATGGACGAGCCGACCGCCGCGCTCGGACCTGCGGAGACTGCCCAAGTTCGCGAGTTGATCGAGCAGTTGAAGTCCGAGGGAATCGGGATCTTCCTCATCAGCCACGACATCCACGACGTGTTCGACCTCGCCGACCGCATCAGCGTGATGATGCAGGGCCGTCTCGTCGCCACCGTCGAGAAGTCGAAGGTCACCAAGGACGAGGTCCTTGCGATGATCATCATGGGTCAGCGACCCGCTTCAGCCAACTGACGCTGATTCTTCAAACCGAGCTAGTTGCCCGGAATCCACTGTTGAGGAGAGCTTGATCCTCTGGTGATTTCGTAGAACCCGTCGGCATCGACGGTCATCCAGTCACCTGGTGTTCCTCCAGGGAACGTCACGCGAACCTGTGCGGTTGTCTCCTTACCCAGGCCAAAGTGAATCCACGAGGCATCTCCACTTGCGTGTCCACCACCGACCGTGACCTCTCGGCGAATCGTGCGATCACCGATGCGCATGTCGATCTTGGCCCCGATTGCGCGCGTGTTGGGTCCGGGTTGGGCAAGCGAGAGCCCGATCCAGTGCCCGAGTTGTGTCGGTGATTCGGCGGTGCCAGTGCCGACGTTGCGCCGAACCTCGACTGCGATGCGGCGATTGACGACGACGAGGTCGAGGAGACCATCCAGGTTGAGATCGACAAGTGCCGCTCCACGTGAACGAGCATTGGTGCCGATACCCGATTGCTCGCCTCGCTCGACGAACGTTCCATCGCTGCGACCGAGGAGGAGGTTGTTGGGGTCGAAGGCGGCGTAGTCGACCTGTGCATCAACGTTGCCCTTGGCAACGAACAGGTCGATGAAACCATCGTTGTTCACGTCGTCGAACTCTGGATGCCACGCAGTGGATGGGAGGACGCCGTCACCGATGTAGGGTCGCTGAGCGGTGACGCCTCGTTCCAGTGCGATGTCGCGATAGGCGGGACCAGTGGCCCCGTCGTCGAGCGTTTGCAGTTTGTTGTCGGCCTGACTGGTGAGATACACCTCGGGTTTGCCGTCACCCGTGAGGTCATAGCTCGCGATACCCATTCCCCAGATCACGACCTTGCGCCAACCATCGGCATCGCCGTACTCGCGGGGTGCTTCGCCTTGGCGAATCCGCCAGAGCTGCTCTCGCGCCTCGCGGTCATAATTTCGGTCATTGCTGACGCGCAGATCCGTGTTCCCATCGTCGTTCCAATCCGAGAACAGCATCGACAACGTGCAGTGCGCGGTGAGTGCGACGGGTGATTCGTAGCCGGTTTGGTTCGGTCGCCACAGCTCACTGTCCGCGCAGTCATACGTGTCAGGAACGAGGTAGTTGCCGAAGGCAAGCGTCGGCAGGTCAGAATCACCTTCCCACGTCGCAGAGAAGGCAACTGTCCAGTCGTCGCCAGCATTGATCCCGAGACTCTCCGTCGCATCTTCGAAGGAACAGTCCCCAAGTCCGCGCAACACGTGTTTGCTGCCACGACGAAGGACGACGAGGTCAATGACATCATCACCGTCGACATCGATGGGGTATGCGCCAGTCACTGCAGTGAGGTCGGTGACGGGTGAGTCCTTTCGCGTGAACGAAAGCGATCCGCCGATGTCGCTTCCATTCATGTAGAGCGCCGCTGGGTTCACCCCACCTGCGAAGTACAGCTCGGGTTTGCCGTCGTCGTTGCAGTCGAAGGTGGCGACGCCACCACCGACGAAGAAGGGGAACTCGCCGTCGTAGACGTGATCGATGCCGGCTGATGTTGTCTCATCGATGAGGAGTGGAGTCACCGGTTCTTGATTGTCGCTGCGGATGAACACTGCAGCGCCAGTGCTAACAGCGAGCGCTCCGATCGTCGCGAAGGCGAGCGTGCGACGAAGCGTCACGGACGGTCGGTCGGTGGCAACTCCGCCACGGTGAGCCAGCGCGAGCCCGTTGCCCTGCGCATCGCCCACATGGTCTCGAACGGAGCGGTCGATGTCGACACGACTTCACCGCTCGAGTTGCGAATCTCGGTCGTCACCATGCCCTCCGAGATCATGCCGAGGCTGAGGCCGTCCTGGCGTCCGAAGGGAACGAGAAGTGTCACTCGAACGCGGTCGATCGTGTACTCGTTGGTCACGGTGCGACCGATGCTCGTCGACTCGTTCAGTCGTGAGCGCATCGCATCCAGTCGGTCGCCGTGGGCGATTGCGGTCAAGAGCTCATCGTCACCCTCGAGGACCGCTTGCTTTTCGAGTGCCAGGTTCTCTGCAAGGGTCAGCACGATGGCCTGCGCACCCTGAACGTCGATCTCGTGGTTCCAGTTCATGACCTCTTCGTCGACGGTGATATCGGGGAAGGTGGCGGGGTCGATGCGCGTCGAGAGGCGACCGATCAGGTTTTCGGGTTCACCTGCAAGGACGCCTTGTGTCGTGCGTGCGCCGAAGGACAGGCCTGCCATGATGAGGAGACCGACGAGGCCGATCGTTGCGCCGCGACGTGTGCGAACGGCGGT
>VFQS010003301.1_pt1 | contig 12417 bp, 8 predicted proteins | sample 3512361 | NCBI WGS metagenome assembly VFQS01 (sample SAMN10412375, study PRJNA504923) | tailings metagenome | isolation source: Relicate 1 Philex TSF3 active mining | place: Philippines
GGTTCGGCCCGGCGATGCGATCGGAGGTGCGTATCACGCACTCGACGATATCGTCGACATACGTGAAATCCCGGGTGTGATTGCCATTGTTGAAGACCTTGACAGGCTCGCCGGCGAGAATGGCGCGCGCGAACAGGAACAGCGCCATGTCGGGCCGCCCCCACGGCCCGTAGACCGTGAAGAAGCGCAGACCGGTCGTGGGCAGGCGGAAGAGATGGCTGTAGGTGTGCGCCATCAGCTCGTTGGCGCGCTTGGTGGCGGCGTAGAACTGGAGGGGATGATCGGCACCGCGATGCTCGGAGAAAGGCATGCGGGTGTTGGCGCCATAGACGCTCGACGTCGAGGCGTAGGTCAGATGCGGCGTCGCGTTGTCCCGGCATGCTTCGAGGATGTTGGTGAAGCCCGTAATGTTCGATTCTACGTAGTCCTGCGGATGAGTGAGGCTGTGGCGCACGCCGGCCTGGGCCGCAAGGTGGATCACCCGGTCGAAGCCGTGCGTGGCGAACGTCTTGCGTACCGCGGCTTGATCGGCAAGATTGGCGCGGACGAAAGACCAGGCCCCTTTGGAGGTGCGCGCGAGATCGTCGAGCTGGCGCAGGCGAGCCTCCTTAAGCGTCGGATCGTAGTAGTCGTTGACGACGTCGAAGCCGACCACATCATCGCCACGCTCGAGCAGGCGCCTGGCGGTATGGAAGCCGATGAAGCCGGCAGCGCCCGTGACCAGAACTTTCATTCCAACACCCTCCGTCACGGCCTTTGCGCCCGATACGCTCCCGCGTTCTGTCTGCAGCCGGAGCCGGCCTGCCTCTTAGCTCAATCGCCCTGACCGCGATAGTTCCCAGGGCGCTCCTGTCAGGCCGCCAGCCATGCGGCCAGGCCGATCGTCGATCGAGCGCTGCTCAGAACATGCGGGCGGGATCGAAAACGACGATCATGTGCTCCCAACCGCCCTGATATTTGTCCGGAGGCAACTCGTAAGGGGCGCACTGGACCAGCGCGCGCATGGCGCTGTCGGCAGCATCACGGAAGACAGCCGAATTCTGCGGATTGGCGATGCGCGGCTGGCCGTTGATCTGTCCGTCCCGGGTCAAGCGCACCTCGATCTTCACGACGATCTTGTCGATCCCGTCGAGACCGGCGTTGATGTTCCAGCAGCGGCTCACAGCCTGCCGCATCAGGCCGGCCAGAAAGCTCGCCTCGTTGGCGGATATCACCTGATCGCGCCCGTCCCGGTCACCGCGTACGGGTCCCACCTCCTTGGTCTGCACCTGCGACTGTGGCGCGGCGGCCGGCGCCTGTTTCGGGTCTGGCGTCTTGTCGAGCAGCGCGGAGAGGCGGCTGGTGTCGAGCTTGGCCTTCTCGCGGGCGAGACGCTCGGCCTTGGCCTTGGCTTCCGCCTTGGCTTTGGCAGCTGCCTTGGCCTTCTCGGCGCGCGCCTTGGCCAGTGCCTTGGCCTTTTCGCGGGCCTTCGCTTCCGCCTCCGCTTTCGCCTTGGCTTTGGCTTCGGCCTCCGCCTTCGCCTTTGCGGCAGCTTCCGCCTTCGCTTTCGCTTCGGCCTGAGCCTTCTCCTCGGCTGCCTGCTGCATGGCGAGTTCCTCGAGCTTCTTGTCGAGAGACGCCTTGTCCGGTTCCGGCCTGACCTCGGGCTTGGGCGGTGGCGGCGGAGACGGCGGCGGCGGAGGCTCCGCCTTCGCCTGCTTCGTCTCTGGCTCGGGCGGCGGGGGAGGCGGCTCGGCGGCCGCAGGCGGCGGCGGGGGCGTTGGACGCGGCCGCTTGATCTCCTTCTGCGCCTCGTCGGGGTTGGCCACTTCTTTCGGCTTGGCCACGTCGAGCTTGGCATCGCGGCTTCCCTGCCGCATGCGATTGAGCTCGGAGGCCGATACCACTTCGGCGATGATCGGGTCGGGCTGCGGCAGCTTCATCTCGTGGGTTTCCGCAATGGAAACCACCGCCCAGGCGAGCAGCGCGGCGTGCAAGAGAACAGAGATGGCCAGACCGATGCGCACGGTTGCTCAGCCCCCTCCTTCGATCTCCGTGACGAGCGATATCTTCTTGAACCCGGCCTCCTTGATACGCGCCATCACACGGGCGACGTGCCCATACTCGACGCTCTTGTCGCCGCGCACGAAGATCGGCTCGTCGGTACCGCCGCGGCCACCGGCGATCGCCTTCAGCTTTGCAGGCAATTCCTCGAGTTGCATCGCGGACTTCTCTTCCTGGCCGATATAGACCTCGCCCTTGCGCGTCACCGAGACGACGAGCGGCTCCTTGTTCGACTCGAGCGGCTTGCCCTTGGCGGACGGCAACTCCAGCGGTACGCCTGCCGTCATCAGCGGCGCAGACACCATGAAGATGATGAGCAGCACGAGCATGACGTCCACGAAGGGCGTCACGTTGATCTCGCTCATGGGGGCATGCCGACGGCGCCGCCCGCGACGGCCCGAATGGCCTCCTCCCCCTGCCGGCAGGCTGGCGCCCATGTGTTGTCCTTACGATCTGACGTCGATCTGACGCGAAACGATGGCCGCGAACTCGTCCGCGAAGGCTTCGAGGCGCTGCGCGAGCCGTGCCGAGTCGGCGGAGAACTTGTTGTAGGCGATGACCGCCGGAATGGCGGCCAGCAGACCGAGCGCGGTCGCAAACAAGGCCTCGGCGATGCCGGGCGCGACGACAGCAAGGCTCGTGTTCTTGGAACTGGCGATGGCCTGGAAGCTCGACATGATGCCCCACACCGTTCCGAAGAGACCGACGAAAGGTGCGGTCGAGCCGACCGTGGCCAGGAAAAGAAGACGGCGGTCCAGCCGCTCCATTTCGCGGCTGATCGTGACGTCCATCACCTTCTCGACACGCATCTGGATGCCGCCGAACGCCCGCGCATTGCCTTCGACCGATCGCTTCCATTCGCGCATGGCGGCGACGAATAAAGACGCCATCGAAATCGTGCGGCTGCGCGCAAGTCCTGTGTAAAGCTCTTCCAAGGACTGGCCAGACCAGAACATCTGTTCGAAGCGATCGGCCTCGCTGCGGGCGCGCCGAAACGCGACCAGCTTCTCGAAGATGATCGCCCAGGACCAGACCGACGCGAGCAGCAGCCCCACCATCACGATCTGCACGACGATGTGCGCCTGCAGAAACATTTCGAGGAAGGACACGCCACCGGCATGGCCGATCGAGCTCTTGAGAACGTCCGTTGGATTCATGCTCTTGACCTAGATACGGGGGCTGCCGCCATGGCACGTTTCACCCCGCGGTCCGCCCGGACGCGCGCGTGCACTGTCGTCATTGCCACACAACCTTCTGAACCGAAAGCGTTCCCCAGCCTGCTTCTTGCCCGCCAATGTGACTAAACTGCGACCCCGGAGCCGGCGACCTGGGTGCAGGTCACTTAGCTGATTCGTTGCGCCCCGCCGCGGACTGCGGCCATCGGGCAGGTTCGGGCGCCGCACCGTCGGGAATGCCCGATGCGTCAAGAGTGGCGGCGGAAATCGCAGGCGAGCCCGGATCCTGGTCGCCGAACCCGGTCTGCGACCGACACGCACTTGTCAAAATCCGGTCTTCTTCGTAGCTTGTCCGGACAAATCGGCGCCACGCGGTGGCACCTGCCGTAAAGCACCCTGCGATGCACGACGGCAAAATCCCGTCGAACATGCAGAACCGGCTGTCGGCAGGGCCCGGCTGGCAAGGCCGCAATCGACATTCCAAAAACCGGAGAACGTCTATCGTGTCAGGCGAAACGACCCCGAGCACCCCGAGCGCAGCTGTCGAGAGCTGGCTCACCGCCTTCGAGACCGTAATTTCGAAGGGCGACATTCAGGCCGCAGCAGACATGTTCCTGGATGACAGCCACTGGCGCGATCTCGTCGCCTTCACCTGGCACATCCGGACCTTCAGCGGCCGCGCTGCCGTGCGCGAGGCGATGGGCACACTGATGCCGAAGGCCAAGCCCCGTAATTTCCGGATCGCTCCCAAGCGCACCGCGCCGCAGAGCGTTTCGCGGGCCGGCGTCACCTGCATCGAGGCGCTGATCGAGTTCGAGACGGAAACGGGGCGCGGCAGCGGTGTCTTGCGGCTCGTGCCCGAGACGCAAGGCTCGGACAAGTACAAGGCGTGGGTGCTCCTCACGACGCTCGACGAGATCCGGGGCCACGAAGAGCGCATCGGCAAGCGGCGTCCGCGCGGCGAGGAGTGGTCGGGCGGCTTCGGCGGCGAAAACTGGATGGATCACCGCATCAAGACGGTCGCCTACAAAGATCGCGAACCGGCCGTCGTCGTCATCGGTGGCAGCCAGTCTGGCCTGGGCATCGCGGCCTGCCTCAACATCCTCGGCGTCGATACGCTCGTCATCGACAAGCACGAACGTGTCGGCGATGCGTGGCGCAAGCGTTATCACAATCTGACGCTGCACAACGAAGTATTCGTCGATCACCTCCCGTACATGCCGTTCCCGCCGAACTACCCCGTGTACATTCCTCGAGACAAGATCGCCAACTGGCTCGAGTTCTATGCCGACACGATGGAGATCAACATCTGGAACAGCACGGAGTTCACAGGCGGCACCTACGACGCGAAGGCGGACCGGTACACGCTTACCGTGCGTCGCGGTGACGGAAGCGAGCGCATCTTGCGCCCGCGCCACGTGATCTTTGCGACCGGCGTCAGCGCCATTCCGATCATGCCGAACCTGCCGGGCCTCGATACCTTCGCCGGCGAGCTCATGCATTCCGCGCATTACGACTCCGGACACAAATGGAAGGGTAAGAAGGGCGTCGTGTTCGGCACGGGCAACAGCGGCCACGACGTCGCCCACGACATGTGCGTCGCGGGCGTCGATACGACGATGGTGCAGCGGTCCAAGACTTTGATCGTGAGCCTCAAAGAAGCTCAGCGTGTCTACAGCCTCTATCAGGAAGGCACGCCGACGGAAGACTGCGACCTGATCGCTTCGGCGTCGCCGTTCCCGGTGCTTCGCAAGGGCTACGAGCTGACCGCAACGGCCTGCGAGGCGGGCGACAAGGATCTGCTCGACGGCCTCCAGGCGCGCGGGTTCCGCCTCGACAACCGCTACCCCGGCAATACGGGATTCCAGATGCGGTATCTGAGCCGGGGCGGCGGCTACTACTTCAACGTCGGCTGCTCGGACCTGATCATCGAAGGCAAGATCAAGGTCAAGCATCATCATGACATCGAGCGCGTGGTGCCGCAGGGCCTCTTGATGAAGGACGGCAGCATCGTCGAGGCGGACGTCATGGTCGCCGCGACCGGCTACAAGAACCAGCAGGACGTCGTGCGTCACTTCCTCGGTGACGAGATCGCGGATCGCATCGGGCCGGTCTGGGGCTTCGACCGGGGCGGCGAAGTGCGAAACATGTGGTGCCGCACGCCGCAACCGGGGCTGTGGTTCGTCGGCGGCGGCCTGCCGCACGTGCGGATCTATTCGCGGTTCCTGGCCCAGCAGATCAAGGCCTGCGAGGCCGGGCTGATCGATCGGAAGCTCGACGCGGAGGTTCCACCTCCGATGGAAGTTGCAGCCTGAGGCTGTGGTAAGGCATTGCCAGTACGGGGCGCATACCGAACGGTGTGCGCCCCAACTTGTTGCCGATTTGCCAGCATAGAGACGCAAAGATACTTTCCGAATGCGTCCAAACCTGCCGCGATGAGCCGAAACGGCTCTGACACATCTCGATCCGCATGCAACCACTCCGAAGTATGAAAACATAAAAATACTTTTTATTACAACGATATAGATTTAAATTTACCAACACGAAACACATTGCTCCGCGCGCCGATATTGACGACGTCGCATTTGCTCCCCAAGCCCCTAGCTGCCGCGGCTTTCACCTTGACGCTCGGAGCCCTCGGGTTCATTGACGTTTTGTAGGACATGGTGGTGATTGTGGACTGGGAGCGGGGGCTGCCAGAATGCTTTTTCGTGTGTTTTCAGCAGTCTCGGTCACTTGAACCGGATGGGCGCGGTCATGGCTTCTCCGGGTGCGGCGACGTATTGGCATACGTTACGACATCTCAAGCCGGTTCAGATCTACGGGCGCGTGCTCTTCCTGGCATCGCGCCCACGCGCGGACGTCAGCCCCGCGCCGCCGTTGCGCGTGCGAACCGACGCGTTCGTTGGGTGCGCACGCCGCGCCCCGTCGATGCTCGGTCCTACGGAATTTCGTTTTCTCAACGAGACCGGAGACCTCGACGCGTCCGGCTGGGATGACGCCAAGCGCCTGAAACTGTGGCGCTACAATCTCCACTATTTCGACGACCTTGGCGCCGCGCACGCAGCCGAAAGGCGTCATTGGCATCGCGCGCTGATCGCCCGGTGGATCGCGGAGAATCCCCCCGTCACCGGTACCGGTTGGGAGCCCTATCCCGTTTCGCTGCGCATCGTGAACTGGATCAAATGGGCGCTGTTGGTAGAGCCGCTGGACGCGCGCGCGGTTCACAGCCTCGCCATCCAGGTCCGCTGGCTCTGCAAGCGCATCGAGTGGCACCTGCTCGGCAATCACTTGCTCGCCAACGCCAAGGCGCTGGTGGTCGCGGGGCTGTTCTTCGAGGGGCGGGAGGCCGAAGATTGGCTGGCCAAGGGTCTCGCCATCTATGCCCGACAGCTGCCCGAGCAGGTGCTGGCGGACGGCGCACACTTCGAACTCTCTCCAATGTATCACGCGATCATTCTCGAGGACCTCCTCGACATGATCGCTATTGCGCGCGGATATGGCCTCGCCGACAGGCTCGGCATCGCGCGGTTCGGCATCTACGCGACGCGCATGCGAACCTGGCTTGCGGCGATGACTCATCCCGATGGCGGCCCGTCTTTCTTCAACGACGCAGCCTTCGGCATCGCACCGCTACGGCGGGATCTGGAAGACTACGCGATGCACCTCGGCCTCCCCGCTGTCGAAGAGCCGGGGCCGGGCGTGCATCGGCTTTCGGCTTCCGGCTACATTCGCGTGAACCGCGGTCCCGTCGCGGCCATTCTCGATGTGGCGCCGATAGGCCCCGATTACATTCCCGGACACGCGCACGCCGACACGCTCTCGTTCGAGTTGTCGCATGCGGGACAGCGGATCCTCGTCAATACCGGCACCTCGACCTACGAGCCCGGCGATAGGCGCGCCACGGAGCGGGCGACATCGGCGCACAACACCGTGGAAATCGGCAGCGTGAGTTCTTCTGAGGTATGGTCGAGTTTCCGCGTGGCGCGCCGCGCGCGGGTCGGCGAGGTGCGCATCGCGCGTGACGGGGAAACGGACCGTATCAGCGCCGCGCATGACGGCTATCGTACGCGGATTGCGGGACATCCTCTGCATCGGCGCACTTGGTCTTTCACGGCCGGCACGCTGACCATCGATGACCGGATCGAGGCCGCAGCTCCCGTGCCGGCGATCGTGCGCTACCACTTGGCGCCTGAAGTTTCCGCCACCGCCGACGCTTCCGGCACGTCCGGCACCCTCAAGACCGCGACGGGGAATCGGCTGCGCTGGCGCTCCAGCAACCCGACGCGGATCGCGTCCGGCGATTGGGCGCCCGAATTCGGACGGCGCGTTCCCAACAATGTGCTGATCGGCGATCTCGTCGACGGCAGCATGTCCATGACGTTCGACTGGTCGTGACCATGCACATTCTCTTCCTGACCGACAATTTCCCGCCCGAAGTGAACGCCCCTGCGTCACGCACCTTCGAGCATTGCCGCGAATGGGTTCGCCGAGGTCACAAGGTGACCGTGATCACGGGCGCGCCAAACTTTCCCAAGGGGGAATTGTTCGCGGGCTATCGCAACGCATGGCGTGCGCGGGAGACCATGGACGGCATCGAGGTCGTACGCGTGTGGACCTACATCACCGCGAACGAAGGGTTCGTGAAGCGCACGCTGGACTACGTGAGCTTCATGGCGTCCGCGATTCCCGCCAGCATAGGTATTCGCGACGTCGACATCATCGTCGCGACGTCACCGCAGCTCTTCACGCCATGCGCGGCCTATGTCGTGTCGCGTCTCAAGCGGCGTCCTTACGTGTTCGAGTTGCGCGACCTTTGGCCTGAATCGATCCGGGCCGTCGGCGCGATGAGGAATGCACGGATCCTGGACCTTCTGGAGAGGCTGGAGCTGTTCCTCTACGCCAAGTCCGGGCATGTGGTCAGCGTCACCGATGCCTTCAAGCGCAACCTGATTTCGCGCGGCATCGACGGCGGCAAGATCAGCGTCCGCACGAATGGGGCCGATCTTTCGCGATTTGCCCCGGCCGGGCGCGATCTCGCCCTCGCCGAACAAACAGGCCTCCAGAGCAAGCTGGTCGTCGGCTACGTCGGAACGCATGGAATGGCGCACGCACTCGACACTGTTCTTGCGGCCGCCGGGCGTCTGCAAGCGATGCCGCAAGCGCAAACGGGTCACATCCATTTCATGCTGCTTGGGGACGGTGCGGAAAAGGCCCGGCTGAAGGAGATCGCCGCGTCACAGAGCCTTCGCAACGTCACGTTCCTCGACAGCGTCCCGCGCCAGGACGTCGTGCGCTACTGGTCTCTGGTCGATCTGGCCGTGATCCATCTGCGTCGCACACCTTTGTTCGAAACCGTCGTGCCGTCCAAGCTTTTCGAATGCATGGCGATGGGCATCCCGGTGCTGCACGGCGTACTCGGGGAATCGGCGGAGATCGTACAGCGAGAGGGCTGCGGCCTGCTGTTCGAGCCGGAGAATCCGGAAGCGCTGGTGGAGAGTGTGTTGCGACTTGCGCGCGATCCGGAGGGCCGCAAGGTCATGTCGGAGCGTGGGCGCGGTGCCGCGCAACGGTACGACCGCCGCACACTGGCAGGCGAGATGCTGGAGGATCTGCGGCAAGTCTGTGCCGCACAGCCGCGCGCAAGCCCGGATCGCGAGACGCCTGGCAACATGGCGCGCTGACGCGCCGGCACTACCCAGACAATTCGATTGCCTTTCAGGCCGACAAACGCAGGGTGCGCGATGAAGAAGAAGGTTCTGCTCGTTTTCGGGACACGGCCGGAAGCCATCAAGATGCTTCCCGTCGCCCGGGTGCTCGCCGACGATCCGGCGATCGATGCGAAAATCTGCGTGACCGCGCAACATCGCCAGATGCTCGATCAGGCGCTCGATCTGTTCGAGACCAAGCCGGACTACGATCTCGATATCATGACCCAGGCACAAGGCCTGGAGAAAGTCACGACGGCCGTGCTCAACGGGCTCGGCTCAGTTCTCGACGACGCCAAGCCCGACCGCATCCTGGTGCACGGCGACACGACGACGACGATGGCCGCGTCGCTGGCTGCCTTCTACAGAAAGATCCCGGTCGGACACGTCGAAGCGGGCTTGCGGTCCGGCGATCCTTTGCAGCCGTGGCCCGAGGAGATCAATCGCCGCGTCACCGACGTCATTGCCGACCAGTTCTACGCGCCGACCTCGCAGTCCCGCGAAAATCTCTTGCGGGAAAACGTGGCTTCGTCCGCGATCCACGTGACGGGAAACACAGTCATCGACGCGCTGCTAGAGATTTCCGAGCGTATCGACACGCGCGCGGACCTCGCGGCGGGGCTGCAGTCGCAATTCACGTTCCTGGACCCCGCGAAGCGCATCCTGCTCGTGACGGGACATCGGCGCGAGAACTTCGGCCCGCCGTTCCTCAGCCTGTGCCAGGCAATCCGGGACCTGTCGCGCGCGCACAACATCCAAGTCGTTTACCCCGTGCATCTTAATCCCAACGTCCAGTCCGCCGTGAAGCAGGTGCTGGACGGAGTCGAGAACGTACATCTGATCCCGCCCCTCGATTATCTGCCGTTCGTCTATTTGATGAAACGATCCCACGTGATCCTCACCGACAGCGGCGGCATCCAGGAAGAGGCACCGTCCCTGGGCAAGCCGGTTTTCGTCATGCGCAACGTCACCGAACGACCCGAGGCCGTCGCCGCCGGAACGGTGAAGCTCGTCGGCACGGATCGCGACAGGATCTTCGGACGGGTGTCCGAGGTTCTGACGGACGAGGTGGCCTACGACCGCATGAGCCGGGCCCACAACCCTTACGGTGACGGCCTCGCGTCGCGCCGCATCGCAGACATACTCGCAAACAGAGAAACCAAGGAGTTCGCGCCATGAGCAAACCGCGGCGTTTCGAAACCTGTGTGATCGTCGGACTCGGCTACATCGGCCTGCCGACGGCCGTCGTCGTTGCCCGCTCCGGCACCAAGGTGATCGGCGTCGACATCAACCAACGCGTCGTCGATACGGTGAACGCGGGCAAATGCCCGATCGAGGAACCGCATCTGCTGGAGGCGCTGGCCGATCTCGTCCAGAAAGGGCTCATCACGTGTCAGACAACGCCGAGCAACGGCGATGTCTACATCATCGCCGTGCCGACGCCGTTCACGGGCGGGTACAAGCCCGACCTCACCTATGTCGAGGCAGCCACGCGCTCGCTCGCGCCCGTCTTGAAATCGGGCAATCTGGTCATCGTTGAATCGACGATCCCGGTAGGCGCCACCGAGCAGGTCGCACGCTGGATCGAGGTTCTGCGTCCCGATCTGACATGCTCACGGCGCGGCTCGAACACCGTTCCGGACATCCTTGTCGCGCACTGCCCCGAACGCGTCTTGCCCGGACAGATGCTGAAGGAACTCGTCGAGAACGACCGGGTCATCGGCGGCGTGTGCGATACGGCCGGCAAGGTCGGGCAGGACTTCTACAAGACGTTCGTCACTGGCAACTGCCTCGTCACCGACACGCGCACCGCAGAGCTCTGCAAGCTCAGCGAAAACTCCTTCCGTGACGTGAACATCGCTTTCGCCAACGAATTGGCGGAGATCTGCGAGGATTTCGGGATCGACGTGTGGGAGTTGATCTCGCTCGCCAATCACCATCCACGCGTGAATATCTTGAAACCCGGCCCCGGCGTCGGCGGTCACTGCATCGCCGTCGATCCGTGGTTCATCGTGTCGGCATTGGGCGAGAAGGCCCGCCTCATCCGCGAGGCGCGCTGGATCAACAGCGGCCGGCCGCGACAGATCGTGCGCAAGGTTCTCGATGCCATCGACGCACACAAGATCCGCACGATCGGCTGCTTCGGCCTCGCCTACAAGCCGGACGTGGACGACCTGCGTGAGAGCCCGGCCGTCGAGATCGTGGAGTACCTCTCTCGCGAGTTGCACATGCTGGGCCGCGACATCGAGCTTCGCGTCGCCGAACCGTTTGTGGACAAGCTGCCGCACGAGTTGGACGGGGCCCACAACGTGAAACTGGTCGGCACGGAGAAGGCGCTCGACTCTGACCTGGTTCTGATGCTCGTCGACCACAAGCAGTTCCGCGACGTGCCGGCATCGCGTGTCAACGGCCGCGTCGTGATCGATACGCGCGGCGTCTGGGACGCACGCACGCTCGCGAACGGTTGATACCGTGTGATTTGACGGCATAGACGCGCCGAAATCACCACCCGCAGACAGGCGCCTGTCGGAGGAGTTCGACGGGCGCCGTCGGCTTTATTCTTCTCGATGACTCCACCAGGACGCGCGTTCGCGGCGATACCGTATCGCACCGGATGGTTGCGCGCCCCAGGAACGCAGACGGCGCGGTGTGTTCATCACCGCGCCGCAGAGTTCACGCAGGCTGTTCGTACGCTACGCGGCGGCGCGGCCAGCGAGGGGCTCGTGACGCTGGACAAGTCCCATCGCTTCGAGATCGCTCCAAGCCCGGGCGATCAACTCCGACGACGTGCGCTCGCCACGCAAGACCATCGGAATCGTACGGAGCGCGATCTCGAAGTCGAGTCTGGCGCTGGCATGATGCACATACCAAATGTCGAGCGCGGCTTTGTCGCTAGCCGAAATCTCCCGGCCGCCGGCCACCTGAGCCCACCCAGTCAATCCCGGGCGCACCAACAAGCGCGTCCAATAGGCCTCGGACTGGTCGCGTGGCAGAAGCGGGCGCGGCCCCACGAACGACATTTCACCGCGCAGGATGTTGATCAGCTGCGGCAGCTCGTCGAGGCGCGTACGCCTCAGGAAGTTGCCGACGCGGGAGACGCGCTCCTCGTCGGACAGTTGCCGGCCGCTGCCATCGTGCGCGGCGGACATCGTCCGGAACTTGTAGAGGCGAAAGCCGTAGCCCATGCGCCCCGGCCGAAGCTGCCAGAACACGATCGGTGACCCGATACTTGTCGCGACGAGACCGGCGATCAGCGCCATCACTGGCGCCAGCGCGACCAGCAGAACGAGCGCGATCGTGCAATCGAAGACCCGCTTCATATGCCAGTAGGGACGTGAGAGGATCGTCTTCTTCTGTCCCTCCGTCAGATCGAAACTCAGATCCGGCGTCTCGCTGCGCGCCCTCTCCGTACGTTGCTGCGCTCGCGTCGTCTCCTGGTTGAAACCGAGATCCTCCGCAAGGAAGCGCAGTTCGACATCGGCGGAACTCTC
>VFQS010003302.1_pt1 | contig 12416 bp, 17 predicted proteins | sample 3512361 | NCBI WGS metagenome assembly VFQS01 (sample SAMN10412375, study PRJNA504923) | tailings metagenome | isolation source: Relicate 1 Philex TSF3 active mining | place: Philippines
TAAGTTTAATTTAAAGTGGAAAAAGAATATATTATAAAATGAATAAGTTTATAGATTACTTTTCTCCTGAAAAGGAGATTATAAAAGAGAAGTTTAATACTATCCCATATATGGATGTATGGATATCTAGTATCATAGAAGGGTATATTTATGAAAAAGTGATAGACGTAGATGAAGGTGGATATAAGTTAGAATGTACTGAAAGATATGGAAAGAAGGAAGGTGAATGTAAAGTGTTATATCCAAACGGACAATTATGGATGCATACTTATTATAAAGAAGGAAAAAAAGAAGGTGAATTTAAATGGTGGGAAAAAGGACGATTATGTTTTCAAGAGTATTATAAAGAAGGGAAAAGAGATGGAGAATATAAAGGGTGGTATCCCAATGGACAATTAGCTGGTCAATGTTATTATAAAGAAGGGAAAATTTATGGTGAATATAAAGAGTGGCATGAGAACGGTAGATTAAAGTTTCAATGTTATTATAAAAAAGGTAAATATGAAGGTATATATGAAGGTGAATGTGATGGTGAATATAAAAAGTGGTATGATAACGGACAATTATGGGTTCAATGTTATTATAAAGAAGGGAAATTTAAAGGTGAATATAAAACGTGGTTTAGAAACGGACAATTAGAGTGTCAATGTTATTATAAACAAGATAGAAAAGATGGAGAAGAAAAAGAGTGGAACGAACAGGGTGAATTAATATCTCATAAAATATATACAGGAGGAGAAGTAGTTGAGGATTTACTTAAAGCATAAATTATTTTAATTGATTTTCTAAGTTTAATTTAACCTATAAAATTATATTTATGAAAGATGAAGTTCATAGATTGTTTGCCTCGCAAACCGGAGCTACGCGACTATAATTCCCCTGAAAAGGGTATTATCAAAGAGAAGTTTAATACTATCCCGTATATGGATGTTTGGATATGTAGTATAGTAGAAGGGTATATTTATGAGAAAGTGTCAAAAGTATATAAAGACGGATATAAGGAAGAATATATAGAAAGGTATGGTAAAAAAGAAGGCGAATATAAACAGTGGTGGGCGAACGGACAATTATACCTTCAATACTATTGTAAAGAAGGGAAAGAAGAAGGAGAATATAAAGAGTGGCACTATAATGGACAACTAAGATTTCAAACGCAATGTAAAGAAGGAAAAAAAGAGGGAGAATATAAAGAGTGGTGGGTTGGCGGACAATTATATTCTCAAGAATATTATAAAGAAGGGAAAAGAGATGGAGAACTTAAAACGTGGTATGAAAACGGACAATTATTTTCTCAAGAATATTATAAAGAAGGGAAACTTGAAGGTGAACGTAAAATGTGGTTTAGAAACGGACAATTACGAGGTCAATGTTATTATGAAGAAGGTAAATGGAAAGGTGAATGTAAATGGTGGTATGATAACGGACAATTATATTGTCAACGCTATTATAAAGAAGGGAAAAAAGAAGGTGAACGTAAAATGTGGTTTAGAAACGGACAATTAGAGTGTCAATGTTATTATAAAGAAGGGAAACTTGAAGGGGAATTTAAAGAGTGGAACGAACAGGGCGAATTAATATCTCATAAAATATATACAGGAGGAGAAGTAGTTGAGGATTTACAGAGGGGTCCTCTAATTGAGTCATAATTAAGTTTAATTAATCTAAATGATTTTATAAGTTTAATTTAACCTATAAAATCATCAAAATGAAGTTTACCGATTATTTGCCTCGCAAACCGGAGCTACGCGACTATAATTCCTCTGAAAAGGGTATTATAAAAGAGAAGTTTACTTCTATCCCATATATGGATGTTTGGATTTCTAGTATCGTAGAAGGGTATATTTATGAGAAAGTGAGAAAAGTATATGAAAAAGGGTCTAGAGAAGAATATATAGAGAGATATGGAAAGGAGGAAGGAGAATATAAGAAGTTTTATCCAAACGGACAATTATATTGTCAACGCTATTATAAAGAAGGGAAAAGGGATGGTGAAAGTAAAGTTTGGTATAAAAACGGACAATTATGGTCTCAATGCTATTATAAAGAAGGAAAACTTGAAGGAGAATATAAAGACTGGCATAACAACGGAGAACTATATTATCAAGAATATTATAAGGAAGGGGAAAAGGAAGGTGAATGTAAAGATTGGTATGAAAACGGACAATTAATGTCTAAATCTTATTATAAAGGAGGGAAACTTGAAGGTGAATATAAACAGTGGCATGATAACGGACAATTATGGTCTCAATGCTATTATAAAGAAGGTAAAGAAGAAGGAGAATATAAAGACTGGGATGAACAGGGTACATTAATATATCAATGTTATTATAAAGAAGGGAAACTTGAAGGTGAATGTAAAGAGTGGCACGTCCAGGGTAAATTAATATCTCATAAAATATATAAAGATGATAAGATTATAGAGGATTTACAGACTACCCTGGGTCCTGTTTCCCGTATGGAAACGGAGCTGAAGGCGGTTCCACTTATTGAACCATAATTTTTTAAATGATTTTTCAGCTTTAGTATAAGTTTAATTTAAAGTGGAAAAAGAATATATTATAAAATGAATAAGTTTATAGACTACAAATCTCCTGAAAAGGGTATTATCAAAGAGAAGTTTACTACTATACCATATATGGATGTATGGATATCCAGTATCGTAGAAGGGTATATTTATGAGAAAGTGACAAAAGTTAATCCTCCTTATATATAAGGAAGAATATATTGAAAGATGTAAGGAAGAATATATGGAAAGATATGGGAAGAAGGAAGGTGAATATAAAGAGGTATATCCAAACGGGCAAATATATTATCAAGTATATTATAAAGAAGGGAAACTTGAATATATAGAGTGATGGGAACAGGGTAAAATAATATCTCATAAAATATATAAAGATGATAAGATTAGATTATAGAGGATTTACAGAGGACCCATCGTGACGAAGTTACTCGCAGATGAACTCGCTTTTAGCTCTTGAGTCGGTGAGAACAGGAAAGAGGGTCCTGTTTCCCGTAGGGAAACGGAGCCAAAGGCGGTTCCACTACTTATATCTTAAACTTAAATATTAAAAAATCTAATTGATTTTTCAAAATTGATTTAAAGAATAAAAATATAATAAATAACCGCGATATCGCTCCTTTAACAAAATGAGTTCAATTGAATCCGATAAAATTATTTTAACTGTCTCTATCGCAAATTCTAAATTTGAGGTTGACAGCGAGTATGCGAAAGTTTCCGACTTTTTTACAACTTGGTTAGAAGGGCATCCAGAAATTGTTAGTGAAAATACAAATGTGACTCTTGATGTTTTAAAAGGTATTACAATGCCTGAAGTTGTAATTGAAAATATTATAAAGTATATGAATATCACAAAGGGTATTAGACAAGACATTCTCCCTTATCCTTTAAAGGAAATTCTTCCGGAAGAAAAGGGGATGCGAGCTTACTTATGTAAAGTACGTGAAACACCTTTACCGCCAGTATTAGAAGATGACGAGGAAAAAGCACCTGAGCCTTCTCCGGAAACTGAGAAGCCTGAAGAGCCTTATAATTTTGCCCTTGCAGATTTCATTGATGAATATGTTGAAGCTAATGGTATGCTTGGATTATATGAAATGATGGGTTACTCAAATTATTTAGGCATCAAACCGTTGTTATATTTATGTTGTGGTAAAATGGCCTTGATGATGAAGGATAAATCAATTGAAGAAATTAAGACTTTGGTTGATTGTTAAGTTTAATTTTAATTTGCTACACACTGTACACACTGTAAAAAAGTTTAAAACTAGACTCCCTACGGGATTCCAAATAAATAATTTTATAAACTAGTTTAAAGCTTATAAAATTATATATTATAAAATGATATTTATAGACTACAATTCCCCTGAAAAAGAGATTATAAAAGAGAAGTTTAATACGATCCCGTATATGGATGTTTGGATCTCAAGTATCATAGAAGGGTATATTTATAAGAATGTTACAAAAGTAGATAAATATGGATATAAGATTGAAAATAAGATGAAATATAATAATGTGATTGAAACTAAACATTGGTATAAGAACGGACAAATGTCCTTTGAATATTATTATAAAAATGGACTTAAAAATGGAACCTGTAAACGGTGGTATAAGAACGGTCAACCTTTCACTTATATATCATATAAAGAAGGGAAACTTGAAGGGGAATATAAAGACTGGTATTCGAATGGAAAATTATCGATACATACTTATTATAAAGAAGGGAAAAAGGATGGTGAATATACTGCTTGGCATCCAAACGGACAATTATGGATACATACTTATTATAAAGAAGGGAAAAAGGAAGGTGAATGTAAATATTGGTATTATGAAGGACAATTAAATATTCAAGGATATTATAAAGAAGGGAAAAAGGAAGGTGAAGCTAATACGTGGTGGGCCAACGGACAACTTTGCGTTCAATCGCACTATAAAGATGGTAATAAGCACGGCGAATATAAAACCTGGTCTATTGAAGGGAAATTACACGAACATAAGTTATATGAAGATGGAAAGGTAATTTGTGATTTATCCGTAGGTGGTTTTGTTTAAAGTTTAAAAAGACTCAGTGTCCATCTAATTGATTTTATAAATTTAATGTAACCTATAAAATTATATTATAAAAGATAATTATTTCTGATATAATTTTAGGTATAAAAATGTCTGTTATAGAAGAACCATCTTACGGTCACGCTAAGTGTCAAAATATAAACTGTAAAAACCAAAGTTATTGGAAAGTTATAATAAATGAAGTTCCAACATTTCTTTGTGGAGTACATAGTAGAAAGTATACTAGCTCTCGTATCCAGCTAAAGAAAGACAGTAAAGGAAAGAAGGAATTAATTGATAAAAAACTAAAAAGAGATTATGAGCTTATTGAGAAAGCTAAAAAAGAAAATAAAGAAAAAGGAGTAAAAGGAAATGTTATTTGCTCAAAATTTTTTATGATGCGTTCTCCTCTTGATATAGAAGGTTATATTAAGGTCTTTCCAAATTTTAAACATGGAGGTAGAACTGACGGGATAGGTTTACCTTTCCTCTCACCTAAAAGTATAGGTCCTATAAAGCATGAACAACCAAATCTTCCTCCGGCTAAAAACCTTGAAAATTTTCATCAAGGAAATAAAGTGTTTAATTCGGAGGTAGATGAAAGAGGAGAACCTAAAGAAATTTTCTTTAAAACTCAGGTTGAAATATATAATAATGAAATTCCATTAAGACACAAAGCAAGTGCATTTGATGATAAAGGTAAAAGAACTAATATTCCTAGATTTAGTTTATGGGTAGACAAACAAGGTGTAAAACATAAAATTTCATATTTCGTGTCTCGTCAATTTTACTGCACCTATTATGAAAGAGCTTTACTTGAGCCTGAGAGTAAAGAAAATAAAGATTATGAGTATCTTAAACAGCTTATTGATGATGGATATAATTTACAAATAATTGGATATGATGGTTATGAAGTGGGTGAAAAAACACTTGAAGATTGTTATAAAGATTGTTCTCGTCCATTTGGTCATGAACTTGTTCTTTATTCTATGCTTACCCATAAAAATGAAGATTGGCCTTGGAAAAAATATAAATCATTCGATTTTTAAAAATATAGAAAAACTAATACAAAAATGGGTATATTTAAGGTAAATATATAATAACAAGGTTTTTTAAAGTATAATGGTCCCTGTTTTCAGATTAATTGGTTTTAATTGATTTTATAAGTTTAATTTAACCTATAAAATCATCAAAGGAGCTTTTTGTAGAGCAAACGGAGCCAGAGGCGATAAAGCTGGAATATGAAGTTTATAGATCATTTTTCCCCTGAAAAGGGTATTATCAAAGAGAAGTTTACTTCTATCCCATATATGGATGTTTGGATTTCTAGTATAGTAGAAGGGTATATTTATGAGAAAGTATCAAAAGTAGATAAATATAAGAAAGAATATATGGAAAGATATGGAAAGAAGGAAGGTGAATATAAAACTTGGTATGATAACGGTCAATTATGTCTACATACTTATTATAAAGAAGGGAAAAGAGATGGTGAAAATAAATGGTGGTATTGGAATGGACAATTAGGAGATAAATCTTATTATAAAGAAGGGTTATTAGAAGGTGAATCTATTCAATGGTACGACAATGGACAATTAAATTTTCAAAAATATTATAAAGAAGGGAAAAAAGAAGGTGAATATAAAGAGTGGTATGACAATGGACAATTACATTTTCAAAAATATTATAAAGAAGGTAAACTGGAAGGTGAATATAAAGAGTGGTGGATTAATGGGCAATTAATGGTTCAATGTTATTTTAAAAACAATAAACCTATAGTTGGAAATACTTTAAATAATCATTGTGAATAAATATACCATTATGTGCTACTTTCCCCTTGAAACTATAGTTATTTTTTATCATAATTTTTAACACTTCATCGTTCTTGCTTTTATCATCTAAAAATTCTATCATAAACATTACCACTGGTACTTTAAAGCTAAATGACTTAAGAACGTTGACCTCGTGTCCTTCAACGTCTATAACACACAAATCAACCCTTTCAACACCTGAGTTTTCTAAAATAGTATCTAAGCTTACAGGGATACTATTAACTTTCAACATTTGGGAATGACGATAATATTCATTGTCAAACTTTTCAGGCTTAGTCATCTCTAAACTACATACTGCAGGAACATTCGCGCACACGTTAAATGAAAGGGGTTTTTTCTGGTCGCTACAAACTGTATTCATAAGGATGTTATTAGGGCGATTTAATACCAATTTCGGAAAAACGAATGGGTTACCTTCAACAAGAATACCCTTCCAACCAAGAGTCTCTTCGTAAAATTTTGTGTTAGAGTATAATTCTCCATCAAGAGCTCCCATTTCAAAGTAGTATTTTGGACAATCTTCTAAGGTATAGTTCTTGAAATATTTTTCATAGAGAATTTTATCCTCTTCACACTGTGAATAGAACTTCATTTTTTTAAGTATAAATTACCCTTTTAAACTCATTTATAAAATTTTGGGAAAGTTAAATATAAGAGAGTATCTCTGATAAGTTTTATTTTAAGAAACTTCTTCATGTTTAATTTAAGGGTAATTATACTCTTAAATTAATTTTTATTTTGTTACTCACAGTAAACTCTTAAAGTTTATTATAAGTATACATTAATACAGTAATTTATGACGTCTAATGGAAGGATATTTTCTAATACTTCTTTACTAACTCTTTTCAACTCATCTAATTCCTTTTTCTTGTTTTCAACCTTATTTTGAAGGGCAGGATTATGTTTTAAATTAATATTTAAAAGTTTTCTCCAAACTGGGTCATCCAAGTCTATTTTATCTATGATTCTATTTAAATAAAATCTGTTATTCCAGAATTCTTGGGGTGAATTCCAGATTTGGAAAAGATATTTAAAACACTCTATTCTTCCGCTCATAGCTGCATCTTTAAGTACAATCTCATTTAAAGGAAAACCATTTTCATATAAATATTTTAAGCAATCTAAATGACCTTCAGATGCAGCATAATAACAGATATCATCCCACAATTCACACCCATTTTCATAAGCGTATTTTAAACAGTCTAAATGTCCGTTCTCAGCTATAAAATAAGTAGTGCGACCATCCCAAAAATAACCTGCTAAATGCATCTTCCTTAATTCTTCTAAATCTCCTTTAGCTCCAGCTTCCGCACAAGATGAATACTTAAACATTTTAAAACTAATTAAAAATTAATTTTATAGATGAAATAAAGAATAAAATAAGAAAAATATTTCATTTAAAATTAATTTTTAATAAACAAAAATACAAGGGGAATGAATGGTGCAAAATAACACCACATTCTTCCGTATATTTCCACCCCATATTTAAAATAAGTAATTAAATATACAAGTAATATAGTTGATGGTAAAACTGTATTATAAGGAGCCGATAAATTATAATATCCTAAATATAAAAGCATCCCTAAAAAGAAGATATAAAAATATCCTGAATATTCCCAATGATTCCACGACCAATAAAGACTTCCATCAGGTCCAACTTCAGTTGTGGAACCGCAACCGAAGGTTGCTCTGTTTTGCTTCGCTAAACAGGACCCTGGGTCCTCCGTGGAAACCAATTTCCAATTTTGCATCATATATAGAACCATAACTAATCCGTATAAATAAACAAGATTTACACCTTTAACCGACCCTTTATATTTATAGATAAGATATGCGAAAACAAGAGGTTGAATATTATTCACAATTACTGCGAGTTTTGTAAAGAGGCGATTTGTGTCTTTTGATTTCGTGGTCCCGTCCTGGGTCTTCCAAAACACATAGTCAAATAACTGCATGAATGACACAAGGAAAAATATCCCACCGATAATCTTAAGGTCAGGTAATGGTTGAGTATATAGGTAACTTGATACTGTAATACCTACTATAAAAGAGTAAGCGGAAGCTTCAGGAGTGTAACACATATTTTAAAATATAATAATAAATTTAAATGAAAAATATATTATTAAATATATTATTAAACAAAAATGAGTGTTCCATCAGCAACAGATTTAAAAAGTAAAAATAAGACTGAACTTATAGCATTATGTAAGGAGAAAAATATTAAAGGTTATTCAGGTAAAACGAAGGATGAATTGATAGAAATAATATGTGGAGGGGAAGAAGAAACATTAACTGGTAAGTTTAGAACTGATGAAAAAGAACAATTTTATACTGATCCAAAGGTTGCAAAGAAATGTATAGATATTTTTCTTAATTTATACCCAAATTTACAAGATTATTTATGGATTGAACCTTCAGCTGGAAATGGTTCATTTTATAATCTTATAGAAAATAAAAAAATAGGTATAGACATAGACCCAAAATGTGAAGGTATCATAAAGGCTGATTTTTTGAAGTGGAAACCTCCTACATCACCTGTATTATTAATTGGAAATCCTCCTTTTGGAAAACAATCATCATTAGCAAAAATGTTTATCAAAAGAGGATGTGAGTATGCTGATATTATTGCTTTTATTTTACCTAAATCATTTACTAAACCAAGCATGAATAATGCTTTTGATAAAAAGTTTCATTGTATGCATACAAGTGATATTGAAAAAGACGCATTTCTCATTAAGGGCAATGAGAGATACGATGTCCCTTGTGTTTTTCAAATATGGGAGAGGAAAAACGCAGAAAGAAAATTAGAAGAAAAAATAACTGAAATTGGATTTGAATATATTAAGGAAGAAAATAACCCTCATATTTGCATAAGACGTGTAGGTGCATTGGCTGGAAAATCATTCTTATATCAACCTGATAAATTCAGCGTTCAATCGCATTACTTTATCAGGCTAAATAATACTGAAAATATTAATGAAATTATAAAAAGATTAAATAACCATACATTTCCAAGCAATACCGTAGGACCAAGAAGTATATCTAAGTCTGAAGTAAACGTTGTTTTAAATAGTATAATTATTCAAACTTACGAGGACTTGATTTAATAAAACTTGATATATAACCTTTATTGCCTATTGGAAACCAATATTTATTAAGATAGTTATTTGATTCTCCTTTTAAAAGGACCCTGGGTCCTTTTTTAATATCATCGCTTACTATAAGGGTATTATTCTCTTCTAAAAACTTTTTAAAATTATTAAAAGAACACTGAACTCTGCTTTGAGTGCTATTACATTTTATATTTAACTTTATATACTTTAATCTAGCTTGTAAATTATCTCTAATTTTATACATTTCTTTATGCTCTTTATCTGTAGGCTTTCTATTGGATGGAACTTCTTTTACTTTCTTTACTAGTTCTTCAAGCTCTTTTCTACTTACATCTTCAAATAAAAGTTTAGTTGAAGATGTAAGGTCAAGTTGAACAACTCTTTCTATTACTTTTTTATCTAATTCTTGCTTATATAAAATAACCATCAAATGAAGCTTTTCATTTTGCAAGCTATCAAAAAATCTTAAACAATCAGCCATACATACAGTATTATAAGACCCTGTTGTCTTTATACTTAAATTAACCCCATTATTTAATTCTCCGGGTAAATCCATCTCATTTGTATATTTTATTTTAGACGTGATGTTATAAATATTTTTCAATACCTCTTGTTCCCATCTAAAACCATGAGATTGAACTTCATTTCTACTTTGAGGACCCAGGGTCTTTTTAAGAGGACCCTGGGTCCTCTTAAACTCGGATACAATGTCATCTAATTCTTTTTTTGTGACAGGTCCCGACACTAATTTTTTAGCATTTCTATAGTTAAATTCATATCGAGGAATCTCTTTATATAAGAATATCCTTTCCATCCAGTTAAATAATATAGATTTCATTTTTAAAATGATCTTGTGATTTTTTATTATTTATACTAAAAATAAGATTAAAAAATCATTTTATATTATATAATATAAAATGGAAGTAAAACCATACGCGAATTTAGCAGGTAAAGTTGTCAATATTGGAAACCACGTTTATACCATAAATAACATCCCTAAAGAATTAACCCTTGTAGGAAACGCTATTGATGAAGAAACGGAAGATAAACTTATAAGTCTTATTTCCACCAATAAATCCTCAGAACTTAAAACCATAATGAGTTGTATTGCAAAAGATTTATCAGCTGAATTACCCCATAAATTAAACGATTACTATTGGAGTTCATTAGCACCTGGAGAAGGTATGCCACCAGAAGGAGAAGATTATAAGAACTATAACCCTTGTGTTGTAGTTATAAATCTTGGAAGTGATATTGAGATGACATTTATAGACACAAAAACAAGAAAACAATATCCAGTTATGTTGCCCCGTAGAAGTATGTTCTTATTCAAAGATACTGATAAGAAGTTCCAAAGAACCATCGCAAAGAAATTTGAGGATAAAGTCTCCTCAGGCGAAACAAGTAAAAGAGAAAAGAGATATGCCCTTATCTTTAAGAGCTTAAGAGGATGAAATTAATTAAATAGATAAAAATGACCCCGGAGAAAGAGATAATATTAGCTAAATTTAACACCTTGATGTATATGGATAATAACATCGCATCAATCATAGATAATTATATATATGAAAGAAGGGATGCGTTCATTCTATTTGGATGTAATACGGAACAACACACAAAAAGATATGGTAATCTTCACGGTGAATATATACAGTTTCGTCAAGAAGGGTTTAACATAACAGATAAAATCAAACTAATTTCCCACTGGAAAAATGGAGTATTAGATGGAGAATGCAATAAGTTGTGGTCTAACGGAGAATTGAATTCTACAGCTATTTATAAGGATGGAAAACGCGAAGGAGATTATAAAGAATTCCACGAAGATGGAAGCCTGAGATTTATAGTTCCATATATAAATGGGTCAAGAGAAGGTGAATATAAAAGGTGGTGGGATAATGGTCAATTGTTGGTCCAAGGTTATTATAAAAATAATAAATATAATGGAGAATATAAAGAGTGGGATCAAGATGGAAAATTAATTAAACATCTTGAGTTTAAAGAAGGGTTAAAAGTAAAAGATTATATAAATATAAAAGGAGATTAATTCTTTAAAATGACCCCTGAAGAAAGGACCCTGGGTCCTTTTAAAGAATTAATATTAGCTAAATTTAATACCTTGATGTATATCGATAATAACATCGCATCAATAATAGATAATTATATCTACAGTGAGGTTGAGACATATTATCCTATAGAAAAAAATGGTAAAGATATTTTAAAGACTAAATATACCACGAGATATGATGTAAAAGAAGGCGAGTATAAAAAGTGGTACGTAAACGGAGTTCTTAGAATTCATACTACTTATAAAGGTGGAAAATTACACGGAGAATATAAAGAATGGTGGAGTAATAAAAGACTTATGTTTTATTGTTCTTATAAAGAAGGGATATTTGATGGTGAATTTAAGTCTTGGTATAGGTATGGGAAACTAGAGAGTGAATATTTTTATAAAGAGGGAAAATTACACGGAGAATATAAGACTTGGAAAGAGGACGGAGAAATACATCATCACAGATATTATGAAAATGGAGTGAAAATTAAAGTTATTTTATAATTTTTTCTTATTATGATATGTTTTATCCTTTTCGACAAGTATAGAGGCATCCAAAATAAATTCAAGTACTTTTTAATTTGCTACTCACAGTAGTAAATGCACAGAAAGTTACTGATGTTTGATTTCAACCTTTTTATGAGTTGATAAGATTTTTATAAGGTAAACTTAGCTTATAAAAATTTAATTGATTTAATTAAATTGACTTCTTAATTTTGAGATATCTTCAGCTGTCATACCCTTCTTAATACCATATTTCTCAAGATCTTCTTTTGTTGCAGTTACAGCTTCAAATTCCCTTGATTTTGATGAAAAGATTTTCTTACAACAATATGCCTGAAAAAACCAATCTT
>VFQS010003304.1_pt1 | contig 12413 bp, 10 predicted proteins | sample 3512361 | NCBI WGS metagenome assembly VFQS01 (sample SAMN10412375, study PRJNA504923) | tailings metagenome | isolation source: Relicate 1 Philex TSF3 active mining | place: Philippines
ATGATCCATCCGTTATGTTAGATTTTCATTCATTTGAATGTAGATACAACTTACAAATGAAGATACTATATAATGAACTAGATGGGTGTACATTAATTGATGCTCCTTATATTCCTAAAAATGTGGTGAATATTTACAGTTCAACCTTTATTAAATTGCCCAATACGTTACCACAATCGCTGAAAATATTGTCAATTAAAATTAATTTATATCAAATCCCTGAATTGCCAGATTCATTGGAAAGGTTGTATGTGTCTGGCGATGGTATTCGTGAAATTACGATTCCAAGGTTACCGAACAGTCTTCGTGTTTTAAGTATTCAATTTGGAATACTAGATGAATTATTTGAACTTCCACCAAGACTTGAAACTCTAATATGCAACCATTCGAATTTACGAAAGTTACCCGCCTTGCCTAAAACATTAAAAGTGCTTAATGTTGAAAACAATAATATACACGAAATTCCAGAATTACCAGAGACTTTGGAAAAACTACTTGCAGGCAACAACAGTTTAGAGCACCTCCCACATTTCCCCAATAACATTATTACGGTTGATATTAGTGATAATTATTTGAAACAAATACCTGCATTGCCGCCAAAATTAGAGGCGCTAGCATGTCGTAATAACAATATTGAAGAACTACCGGCGTTTATTCCGAGCACATTGCGATACTTTATGTTTTACAATAATAAATTTCGCACAAACCCTGTTCCGTTTCTTCCAGACACAGTGTTGGAATATATAGGCGGCGAATATGGGAATAGAATTATTCCTGATGCATCGTAATAGCCGCATGTCAACCATGGACTTGTTTGAGTACACGCAAAAGAATTATATGCGTGCGCCGGTGTTTCCTGGGTTGGAGTCTGAGAAGAGGAAGTAAGTGTAAAATTGACTTAATTATTATTTTTAATAGACATATTCAACAAAACATGCCTACTAAAAAACACGGTCCGCTTTTCATTGACGAAGATGAACCTGAAGCGTCTAAGTCTCAATCTAATCCAATTGAAGTAAAAGAACCAACAAAAGAATTAACAACGAATATTCTTGGATTTGGTTTGCGATTTGGAAAACCATGGACGCAAGAGGAAGATTTATGTATGTTACAATTGCTTGAAAAAGGCGATACAATTGATAAAATTGCTCTGAAACTTTGTCGTTCTATTGTTTCTATTGCATGCAGGATTCGTTCATGTTTCAATTGTAGGTACAAAACAATGGAAGGAAATTACAACTACATCACACTGGGTTTTGATCAAGCAGACATTAAATCCAAAATAACTGAATTTGGGGATATAATGATAAATCGTGTGAATGAAATGATTCGCAAGCAAATTGAAAATCCAACAAATACTAATGTTTCAATTGATCCACCTGTAAAATCAGAATCGCGCAAAACCAAGTCAGAATCATTGCCGAAGCCAGTTGATGAAATGCTTTCGTTATTGAGGGAAATCAATCGTAAATTGGATTTAATTGTTGAAAGGACGATGTAATTACGATCTTTCACTTCTTTCACTTATTTTTAAACGATCCTTCACTGTATCTTTCACTGTAGGATACTATTGTAATTTGTAAAAAATAATATTTTTTATTATATTAAGTGAAAGATGTGAAAGATCTAAAAACACTACATGCGAAAAAAGACCAAATGAAATGACCAATTCAATCAGTCATTTAATTTCATATTTTATCCATATGAGTCAAACTTACATCTTATCTTTCACTGCCTTCACTTTCACGAATTGTTTTCAAATTGATTGTTTTGCCATAAGAACCGTTGCTTCCCCACTTACCAACCCATCCTTTCAATACATAAGGTGTCATTTCGCGCCCAAAACTAACTGCAGTTTTTGGACGAATGTCAAACTTCCTACACCATTCTACATATAATTGATAAAACGCCTGATTAGTACCACGCCATTCATCACCCTCTAATTCCGTGACAATTTCATTGAGAAACATTTCTTCAACAGGGCGTTCAGCTTCCATCATAATTTCACGCAACTCAGTAACAGGAAATGCATTCACAATAAAACAAGTTAAATCCATTTCTTTCAAATAAGAAAACACAGCACCAGCCACTTCATCGTGAGCAAATAATTCAGCCGTTTCATTCCAATATGCAAAATCTCCTTTGTGTGCACCACCAGTATTAAAAACACAATATCGCCTATCACCACTTTCCAATTTAACAGGAGAAGAATCATTCGTCAATAATACCCACGACAAATAAGTATCAATGCTAAATGGACGAACATCTTTTGGATTAATTCGTGCTTCAGTTGCAGTAATTTTAGCCTTCAATTCATTCGCCATTTTACGAGTAATCGACGAAGATGTTTCCTCCATTAAACACAGTAAATTAGACATTTGTGCTTCACTGTATGTATCAAAAATGTCTCGCGAAATGTTATCACTATACACATATTGAGAACGCCCAATAAGACGATTACCAACAAAACTCCAAAACATACTTTTACCAACTCCTTGTGGTCCAGTAAACACTAAGCAAACGCCAGGAACAACCCATGGTTTCTGTATTTTCAACGCAATCCATTTTAGTAAATACTCGCGATGTGCATCATTTCCATTAACCAAGTTCAACGCAATTTCCAAAAAACGCGCAAGCCCCACCTCACCACCAACATTAGGAAAACTACTTCCCAAAAGTGGAACAAATGTATTATATTCACGCTCCCCGCAAATGCCATCTGGTTTATACACGAGTTTATCATATTCGCGGCGATCACGTGAATTCAACCACAATGGAAAAAACGGAACTTGCCGAATCATTGATTCTTTTCTTACTTCAAACGACAACGACGCTGCATTTAGAGCCGCATGATCACGATTTGTCATTAGCAACGTCCCATCCGCCCTTATTTCACATATAGCTCCATTCTCACGCAAATAGAAATGCGTGCGTTCATATTCTTCTTTACGTTTCTGGAACAATTCAACACTAACACCATCGGCAATATATAACGTTTCAGGCTTCAAATCGTATGTATGACGAATAGGCTTATTTACAAGTCGCAGTGTATAACCAGTTTCAGCGTACAAATACTCTTCAGCATCACGCAGAATTGATGTTGGAAATTCAGATTCACCATCAAGCTTACGAATAAACCCACCGTCGTGTATAAGTACATCCATAGATCTTCCTTTATCCATGAAATAACAATCTAGAACCATAAGCAACTGTCGTTCCAATGTTTGAAGCACAACGCTCATAACAGAGGCTTTGGGATTTGGTTTACGTAAACAATGTTTGCGAACATGATCATATTCCAACCAAATACGATCCATTAATGCATCCACTTCAAGTTTTATAGAATTTAAAAATGTCTTATCGCCATCTGGTTCTTCAAAGGAATCAATAAACGGATTATATAATTTTGTAGCACCAAAATCACCACCATATAACACTTTAAGAAATGCAACTTTTGCGATATTTCTATCGGATGAAACTTCAGCCAAACAATCATCTCTGTTTGAAATATAACGTTTCATAGCTGTAGTAATCAGTCCGCGTTCTTCAGCCAAACGTTGAGCCAAAATGAAATGTGCATTTTCTATATCAATATCCCAATAGTATTTAGCGGTTAGTGGATTTCGTATTTCACGTCCAAAACATTGCAATCCCAAACCACAATCTGGATATAAACGTCCTAATTGTGAAGTTTCGTATCCTTTACCAAAGTTATATACAACTTGTACTTCATTTGATTTTGATCGCGCTTTGTAGTATTTTTTGAGACGGGCTCTGTCAACAGCTGCAAAACGTTCATCGCTTAACAGTGATTTCATTACATCAGGATCAAATATTTCCTTTTTGACTATATGAGCGGAAGGATGTGATGGGTCATCGGTCACATGAGATAGTGTATCAAGTGAACGAGTAACAGACATGATTCGGTTTTCTAACCATGGCTTGGATTTTATTTGCGAGGTTTAACGGACGTATGCCGGTTAAACTCCGGGAGTTTCAGATTTTTCAGCCGCCATTTTGGCTTCACGAACCAGTCGGCGCTTTTCACGTCGCTTAGCATTTATTTCATCTTTATGTAATTCATAGTGTTTTAATACACGTTGTTTAGATTTTTCTGGATCTTCTCCAATTGTACTTTTAAGAACTTTAAAGCGTTCTTTGTCTTTTTCCTTCTTTTTCAATACGATTTGTTCATAACGTTCCAACTCCGCCAAGCGTTCAGCGCTAACAATGACATTACCCGTCGCTGGCGGTGGTGCGTCGTCTGACATTGTATCCCTAATGTAGGAAGTATAAAAAGTTTTAAATCACATAAACCATTTATCAATAACTAAAACAGACAGTAGAAAAATTGACCATAATACTTGACTGTCAGGATAGCATAACAATAACCCGACGACGAATCAAAATGTTCATTTATCTTGCATCATCTCCGGTATTCCGAGCGTTGTGTCTTGGAAAACTTGGATGCACCGAAGAGCCGTATGGACGACGCAGCACTTACCTTACGGGATGTCCGCCTGGACTGACTCCATCACAAGACATTGACTACGACGCAATATGGGAAACAAATGCGACTAACCGCGAAGAACTCTTTGATTATGAAGATGAAGTACATAATCAATTTCTGAAATATCGCATGATGCGCGATAAACCAGGCGATTCAGAGTGGTTCAATTTTCAAGGTAAAATTCCATACGACGAGGTTAGCCGTTTTATGGAATCTCGCCCATGGGTTAAACGCCGAGTCCCGCTCTCCGAAATCACACCTCCCAAACGGTCTTCCCGCTATTTGCGCAAACAATACCACAAGAACCTTCAGTATATTAAGGCTCGTTCATCTCGTAACGACATCCTAAATCGCCTACAAGATCCAGTAATTTCCGCAGTTGCCACGTTTATGGCAGATGCAGACAACAAAGCTGGATATGTAATCGCCCCTTGTGGATCAGGCAAAACAATCATGTCATCCAAGGGAATTCGTGGTGTGCGGAAGTGTGTGATTTGTTGCCCTTCCAAACAGATCCAAAATCAGTGGTGGAACACACTTCTTGCAGAGGACATTTTCTCTAAATCCCAGATTCACATTGTTGGAGGTGCAGGAACTACAAACCCATCTACAATTCGCACACTATTTGACGACGATGTGTACTGCATTATCTCTACATACATGTCATCCCATTTGCTTGTAGATATAATTAATGCAGGACTTGAATTGCTTGTTCTTGATGAAGCACATCATATGGCTGGTATAGTTGCCAGGGATGACAAAGGCGAAGGTCGTACACGTCGACTCATGTTGAAAGCGTCAGACCTGGGTATCAAACGCCTATCACTTACGTACACTCCACGTTTTATTGTAGACGACGGTCGTACAGATGCTGAATATCTTACAATGGATGACGATAGTATCTTTGGAAAAAAGATAGCCGAACTAAAAATCCGCGACCTGATCCGCAAGGGTGTATTGCCTGATTATCGTCTTTGGACTCTGCGTGATGAAGCCAAGAAGGGAACAGGTATTATTGGGAAGGCTGAATGTATTTTGGAAGCATGGGGGTCATCAGAGATTATTCGCGGGGAAGAAAAGCATATTCTTCATCATCTCATTGTATTTGCTTCAACAACCCAAGAGGCAAAAGATCTGGAGCGTTTCTTCAAATCAAAGACAACGGATACTCTTGTACTTCGTGTTGAAGAGGGAGATAAATTGGAAGAACCCATCTCTCAATTTACATCAGCTTCACGGGCTATTCTGGTCAATTGCTTCGTTCTGAACGAGGGTGTTGATATTCCTGTTGCAAATGCTGTAGCCATTACGTATCCAAAGCATTCACGGGGACAGATTACCCAAATGATTCTCCGTGCTGGACGCTGGTACGAAGGCAAGTCTATCTTTCATGTGCTTATTCCAACGCTTGGTGATGAAGACCTATCAGGATTTGAAGAAGTATTGTCCGCTTTGGCTTCATGTGATGAACAGATCCGTGATGAAATTGTAATTCGTACAAAACCAGATGTCAAGCCTTCTGACCCACTTCCATCATCGCCTGAAACGGGTGATACACTTCCTGAATGTATTATGATTGAGGAATTTGAAGCAGACCAAGAGGAAATCAAACGGTGCTTTACAAATATCCGCAAAAATCTGTTTCCTGCCAAGGAGAGTCGGCGTATTCAAGAGCTATGTATTGAGAAAGGCATTGATACGAGTGTTGAATATGCGCTCTTGCGTATCGACTTTCCTGAACTACCTGAAGACCCGCGACCCAAGGGTATGTCATGGTATGACTATTTACACCCCATGCGATTTCATGACGACCGAGTAACCGCTTCTGATTTTGTGAAGACAATTCTTGATCCAAAGAATTTGCGTGTAGGTCATACTTACGATGAATGGCGTGGTATTCAACCAACGGATGTCATCGCAAGGCTCCCGTCTGTGCAACACATTACAGATGGGTTCTTTGGCAAAGACGATACTAACTTCAATACTCTGCGCGAAAAGTTTGGAAAAAGGGTGATTGGGCGCGGGCGGTAAAACTGATTTGAACTCCCCGGACTCGCATTTTAAAAAACACATCTGTTTTTTTGAAATCGCTGGCATCTAAAATGAAATCTCTTGACTATATATAGAAATGTCCACCTCCGCTCCAGCCATAAAAATTGACACGACATCCGCCATTGACGGTAAAAATACATCTCACTATTCCAGGTATAATATTATCATGGCATCCGTTGAAACTTTCAAGACTGCGGTGATCCGCATCCGCGACATTCTTCGCGGTCCTGGTGTAAGCATTACTGGTATGGATTCCATGCGACACATCTGCCTATATTTGCTGAGTCGGTATATGACTCGTGCAAAGGTGACATCGCTTGAAGTCCCTGAAGAGTTTGCATGGGAAACTCTTATTGAAACAGCCCAGACAAAGAATGGTGGTGTGCAGAAAGCACTGGACTGCTTCTATCACGCAGAGGAGGATTGTCTGGTTCGCCATTTTGATCGCTTATTTGGCACCGACAAGTTCTCATTTGATATCAAGAATCCTCAGAAGCACAAGGAGATTCTGGAAATCCTGAACACTGTGAATATGGCGGAGGTAGATTGCCAGATGGATATTCTGGGATGGGTGTATGAGCAACACCTTCGCACTGGTTCTTCAGCTGCACGCGACTTGGGTCAATTCTTCACGGATCGCTTCATCTGTGAGTATATGACGGAACTCTGTGCTCCTGGATTCAAGAGTGCGGGTATCCCCGAATCCATTTGCGATCCTACGATGGGGACGGGTGGTTTCCTGACGGCATTCGTCAAGTTCTACAACAAGCATCACGCCGACAAGCCCATTGATTGGGCGGTTCAGCAGAAGGAAATTCACGGTTGCGATACGGATCCGAAGGTCGCAGGAGTCGCGCGACTTAACCTGTTTATGGAGACTGGAGGCAATCGCTCGACCAATCTTCTTACGCACGATTCTCTCTACGGCGACCTAACGCAGACTCAATACGATGTGATTCTGGCGAATATGCCGTTCGGTCTCAAGGGCATCAAGCACGCCGAATGCTGTGAGCGTGTAAAGAACCTCAAGATTCGTGGAACCAAATCGGAACCGCTCTTCCTACAACTGATGATGGTCTCTCTGGCTCTTGGCGGTCGCTGTGCTGTCGTTGTTCCTGACGGAATGCTCGTGAATAGTTCCTCTTGCCACAACGACACACGCAAGTATCTTTTGGATCACTTTGAACTCAAGCGAGTCATCAAGATGAACGGACAATACTTTATGAATACCGGCATCAAGCCTTCTATCCTCTTCTTTGAGAACACCGGAAAGCCTACGACGGCAGTCGAGTTCTGGGAGGTTCTGCGGAATGAGAAAGGAGAGAGTACGGAGACGATGCTTGTTTCCGTTCCTCGCGCAAAGATGGATGCATCTTGTTCCTTTGATATGCGTCGCTATCTGGAGAGCGACAATCCGGTAGCGAATCCTGCTGGGTTTCCGATGGTGAAGTTGTCGGATGTCTCAGACCTTTACAGCGGTAAGGCAAACCGTGATGCGGACAGTGGAGATATTCCATTCTTCGCATCAAGTGGTTCTGTGGGTAAGCGTGATAAGCATAACTTTGAAGGAAAGTATATCATCACCGCAAGAACCCAGTCCATTGGTAGTGTAAGTTATTACGATGGGAAACTGTGGGCATCAGACAACACTATCTTAATGAAGGTAAAGGATGAGGCAGTGCTTACATCACGCTTCTTGTTTTATTGGCTGATGCTAAACAAGAGTGCTATTCACAATATTGCTAACACTGGTCTCATCCCTCTCATACGGAAATCTGATCTTGCGGAAATCAAGATGCCTCTCCCCCCTCTCCCCATCCAGCAAGAAATCGTCGCCACACTTGACCGCATTTATGCACCAGGCACGACAGAACTCGCCGACACGCTCAAGATGACCGATAAGGCGATGGACTTGGTTCTGGCGAATCCTGCTGGTGCTACGCTGGAGCCGATTGTGGAAGCCCAGCGACTCATTCGCAAGTCAGCCCAGATGGTGGCGGATGTGAAGGCGCAGATGGTGGCGGATGTGAAGGCGCAGATGGTAGCGGTTGTTAATGCAGTAAAAAAAACATGTAGCACATGGACAACTATTGGCGAATTATATGACAATCCGAAATGTCAAAAGAAATTCAACTCCAAAGATATGGATAACAAAGGGGATGTGCCATTCTTTAACGGTAAGTTTAATTCACCTGTAGGAACACATTCAGAATATTCATTTAGTTCAGAAAATGAATACTTTGTAATGATTAAAGATGGAGGTGGTGATCATTCCAGTGATAGTGTTGGTATGGGTAAATTCTTTAATGTAAAAGGTAAATGTGCCATTACGTCTCATAATCTTGTCATTAGTCCTAAAATTATCGATCCAGAATTTCATAAATTCATGAAAGCGTATCTATATTGCAATGGTAAAGAAATTCGCGATAAGGCTAAATATTCTATTAATTTGGGAAGCATTAGTGTGAAAGATGTCTTGGAATTTCCTATTCCCAAAATGGATAGCAATAAAGTCAAAAGTATTAATGTTCGTCTTGAGGCTCTTCAATCCCAACTTACCGCCCTAGAATCCCTACAAAAGCAATCAGAAGATAATGCCCGTTTTATTCTAGAATCGTATTTGGGATCATCGTCGGAATCAAATAAAACTATTTCAGTAGACGAATCCGATACAAACTCTGAAACAAATGAAATCAAATATGAGTAATATTTATCGAATTCCATCCGTTGATGTTTCAAACGATTCAGGATCAAAAACGCTGATATCATCAATCCATAAATGAAGTAGTGTCATTAATGTGAGACTTTTTGAATGTACAGTAAGACCAGTCCACCACATAACTGCAGTATTATCAAAAATACTCCATTGCCAATGGGTGATTAATTGTTGTAGTCGTTCACGTTCTGTGACGGTAAGTGAAGTGTTTTTGTAAAGTTCATTTTCTAGAAATGTCCTGGAAATTTCAAAATTATGGTGTCGCACATCTTTATTTAACGAATACATAAATGTACGAAACTTGTAAATACATTTTTGAGCTAAAATTTCATTTACAATTTCTTGTTTGGTGTGTTCGTATGACATTGTTATATAAGTATTTATTAGACATATAAGTTTAAATTGGTATCGTTAACTGAAAAATTGAATACTTCTCTCACCATAAACCATCCACACTAGTCCTAATTCCAAATACACGCACAAAATGACCGCCGTTGACCGCTGCAAAGGTTGTCGTGCCACTTATAACGCGATCGTCCGAGCTATTGCTTCAAACAATATCATTTCAATATTGTTTGCAGGAATTCCAAATTATATTTTGATAACGTTATCCGCATCGCAATTCAGTTATTATGTGCATTCCATATTCGCCTCTGCTTCCTACACAATTCTAGCTGTGCTGCTTCTGGCTTGGATTCTAGCTATCATTAGTGCGCTGCGCGTGTATCCAAACCTGCTTTCCGTGAGTATTTTCATGTACAAGTGTTTGGCGCACTGGTCGCTTGTATCATTGGTGATTGTTATGTTTTACGGATGGACGTATGTTGCGCTGGGTGTAATGGGCTCGCTGCTTGGAACGCTGTTTCCATTGATTCTGTCGCTGTATGTGTGCGGGGATGTACTTGAACGTGTACGCCAGCGGCTGTTTGGTGTAATTGAACAGACTCACGTTGCGACTGCAACTGCGACAGCGCGTGTTGATGCGTCGTTTAGTTCAGCAGGGATGGCGAAGGAGGGTGTTTAATTTTCAAAATATATGTGTAATACATTTTTTGTAAAATATTCTATTATATATAATAGAAAATGTCAAGCACACGTTACGAGGAGGTATGTCCACGAGGCAATGGAGGAGGAGTTTTTCAAGATTACAAATCACAATTATACTGTGATGGAGATGATATTACGTCATGGAGAAACAAGAAAAGTCAATTTAGAGCAAAATATTATCAAGCGAAAGAGTGTGCAATAAAACGAATTGAAAGAATGAAATCATATGCAGCTGTTACACCTCAAGAAATCAGCGAACGTCGTAGTCATGTTTTTCCAATTCAAACTGCATATACGTTTGCAAAAGATTGTTTGCGAAAAATAGCAGACACATCAGATGAAATACCTTATTTTACCGATGAAATAAACAATGAAATTCATCAAGCTGCAAGTGAACGACCAAATATAATATCACCACAAATATTTGGAAATAACGGAATTGAACAATCTATTAAAAATCCTTATTTACAACAAATATTGAATAAAACATATTACACCCCCGATGCATGGAATGTTATATTCAAGGGAAAAAACGCTTTGTCTTATGGTAAAAATTTGTCACACCTCTCAAATAATAACTACAACAGGATAATGGATAATCTGAATGAATATGAAAAATTGAGAACAACGCATTGGGGAAAGACACGGAAACAAAAGCAACGTAAATTAAAATCACGACGCAGATCAAGACGGAATGTCATTCTTTGATCGTTTCTCAAATGAAGAAAGATTGTTAATACAAACAAATTGCGACGACATTTTGGAAAAATTAATAGAAAAAGTAAACATGTTTGATGATTCACTTGAGGCTATATATGATTTTATTGATTTCATTAATACAATAACGGAAGATAAAGTGATTCATGGAGTCTTTTACGGATGTTGTCCAAAATGGGTTGTTCAAAGTTTATGTAGTGTATTGCGAAACAGGAAGTTGTTTATGATTTATTGGTCGCGACATTTGGGCTGGAATGTCGGTAGCATAGGTTGCATTTATTTTGATATGGTGTGTAGAGAATTAATAAAACGTAATGAATTAGACAACGTTCGTTATTTGTTAAATACACGAACTATGGTAGATATGATAAATTATTATTATGTTGAACCTGGATTCGAATATCAAATGGAGGTATTACATGGAAAAATGCCCCAGCTTATACCATATGTTAACGAAATAAGGTCAAGAATTATAAATGAAACTTATAAAGGTGAAGATGAATATATGTGGGCAGATGAATCAAAAGAATGGTTTGGAAATAAACCAAATATATTTATTGCACATAGACAATATTATAACTTTTCGCCAACGTATGATATATAAAATAATATTAAAATTGACAATGAACTTTTTGATCAATTAAAATTCATAAGAAACATGGAGTTTGAAAAGTCTATTACCACATTCAATGGAATTATGGGGAAAATTTCCAAGCTGAAATTGGAACATGATAAAATGGAAGAAATTGCTTCTGAAATAAATAGTTTGAATATGAGTTTAATGAAATATATTCCAACTATTGGAACAAAAGAGTACAAATGTTTGAAATGTAATGAAACAAATCCATTGATGTTCAACCGTAAAATTAGTGAATGTACGCCTTGCATGTCAAAAGCTGGATATGAAAAGATAAAAGTCAAACTTGAAAAAGGAAAAGAGCGCAATATTATGGCTAGAATTGCTAGGGAAGAATGTGCTTGCTGTAAATTGAAAGTTACAAGGGAGAATGCAATTTGTTTTGATTGGGATCATAGAGAGCCGTCAGACAAAACATACCCTGTTTCCAGAATGAATTATAAAACGGATGAATTGTTTTATGCAGAAATTGCGAAATGCGATTTACTATGTAAACACTGTCATGCAGTTAAAACAAAACATCAGTTTGATAATGATCTTTTATCAAAACGAAAGAGTGTTCTCAAAAATAAGATAATTTTATAAAAGCACGCGGCTGTACCAATTTAACGAAATTTCTGCGACCATGTGTCACCAGCAAAGAAATAAACAGCAAAACGCAACCAAACAGATTTTTTGATATTACAAGAATAATCGCAAAAAATCGTTAAGAAATTTATTATACTCATAAAATT
>VFQS010003305.1_pt1 | contig 12408 bp, 14 predicted proteins | sample 3512361 | NCBI WGS metagenome assembly VFQS01 (sample SAMN10412375, study PRJNA504923) | tailings metagenome | isolation source: Relicate 1 Philex TSF3 active mining | place: Philippines
CTCTTTTAAATAAAAAAATCAAATTTTATTCTTTTACTTTCTTTTTAATACATATCTTGTTTTTTAGGGCTAAAAAAATGATTTTTATTATCATCTCATCATTAACTAATTAAATGAATCTGTTAAACGAAATATTAAATGAATATAACTCGATGTCTTATTATAATAAAAATGGTTATATAGCAATAAATGATGATAGAATTGGACGAACAGTTATGTTTAAATTATTTTTAAATGAAAAAGGAGTATTAAAAGTATTATTTAGGGAAATATCACAAATATCTGCATTAAATACCACAATTAGAAGTGATGAAAAAACAATAAAATCATTGGCTGATTTTAAAGAAAAATGGTATCAATTTTACAATGATCTGCACTGAAAAAAGAAAAATCTTTTTTTTAGAATTCAAAAATTTTTTCACTCTCTCGTAATATACATCATAAGAGGCATCCACATACCCTCTTCCTCGTCATACAAAGCAAAATCATGATGAATGTAATATGGTCTCAATCCATAATGGTATCTCATAAAATCATGAATTCCATAAAATTTCTCTCCAGACTCAATACAAGTAATAACTTCCCTTTCATCATCACCATCAGTCTTATTATAGGATGCACAATGAATTATTCCATTAATACAAACACTAACAAGCCAATAATTTAATTCGATGTCAAGCTCATATGAGAACATTTCACTTTAAAATTATATATAAAACAAAAAAATCATTTTTTTAACTTTGACTCATAAAAGCTATACAAAATAGCTTTTAATCATCTCCTTAAAATCGTCAAGTGTAACTAAATCATCTCTAATAATTTGCTCATCGTTCACATATAAATATGTGGCAATATAATTTATTTCAGGGTATAGGATGATTTTAATATTATCATTGTCTTTCATAAAATTAATGTTATATTTCTCTTCATAAAATTCTTCATTCATATAAATGCAAGGAATGTCATTCATATATTCTTCAATTTGATTAATTAGATCCATTTTATAATCAGAATAGTTTCTTCAATAAATATAAAAATCATTTTTTCAATAAAAATGATTATAATGAATATAAAAATGTTTTCATACTAATCACCTTTATTGAAAAAATGATTATAGATAACTTAAATAAAAATCATAATAAACAATGGATCATATTGAAAATGCTGTGAATATTTATTCAAATGTTGATATGTGGTCTAAGTTATGTTTGAAAATGAGAGAGGAGGATATCATCACTGGAAATGTGAAATATATTGAAGATGATCTGCAATCAGTTGAGATTCTTTTGAAGCCATCTGATAGCAGTGAATGGATATGTATGTCCTCCTAAGAAGTTGAAGGGATTTGTGCATTTAAAAAAGCGAAAATTTAGTTTTTGTTTTTTTATACAAAAGGAATTAAAAATTGATTTTTATATTACTTAAATAATTGTCATTTGACTTAAAATGAGTTTAAATAAGCCGATTTGGAAGTTAAGAGATTGGATTGCATATAAAAATATCAATTGGTATTTTTTATCACTTAATCCAAGGGCTATTGAGATACTTAAACAAAATAAACATGATATTTATTGGAATTATTTATCAGGAAATCCAAATGCAATAGAATTAATTCGTAGTAATCCTAGTCAGATAGATTGGTGTTTTCTTTCTAAAAATCCGAATGCAATAGATCTTATTGAAGCAAACTTAGATAAAGTTAATTGGTGTGAATTATCAGAGAACCCATCTGCTATTAAAATTCTTGAGGAAAATCAGGATAAGATAGATTGGCATTTTCTATCAAAAAATCCAAATGCAATTAAGCTTCTCGAGAAAAATCGCGATAAAATTGATTGGAAATGGTTATCAAAAAATCCTAATGCAATCGAATTAATCAAGGAAGAGTTAGAAAAAGAGCCAAATAATGTAAATTGGTCTTATTTATCAGCAAATCCAAATGCAATTAAGATTTTGGAACAAAATCAAGATAAAATCAATTGGCATCAATTATCATTAAATCCAAATGCAATTAGAATTCTCGAGAAAAATCAAGATAAGATTATTTGGAGAAATTTATCAGAGAATCCAGGTGCCATTGAATTGCTGGAGAAAAATATACATAAAATTTATTTTATGGAATTGTCAAAAAACACATCAATATTTGAGTTAGATTATGATGAAATGAAAAAAAATAATGAAACTGTTTATGAAGAGTTAATAAAAGAAGTATTAAAACCCTCAAGGGTCTTTAAAGATCCAAATTATGATTATATTGAAGAGTTATTTGGTGATGATTATTTTTAAGTTTTATAAACTTTTAATTTTTTTTCACTTGATTTTCTAATTACTCTTTCATCATCTTTAGGAAATATTCTTAAATCAGATATATCTTTCTCATTATAAATTTGCTGATATGCTTTTGAAGTTTCCTCTAAACTTATATTTGATTTAACTTTATTGATATTTGCCTTTGAGAATAATGGATAAAGTCGTGACATGGATTTAGATTTAGGTTTAGATTTAGATTTAGGTTTAGATTTAGATATTTGACTACTATTAATAGTATCTAAATTCAAACCACCTCTTGTACTTGGTCTTACAAATTGCATTAAAAAAGAATCATTTTCTAAAATTCTTACATAATCTTGAACGGAAAGTATTTTAGATTGAATATAATCATAAAAACCGGATAAACTCACAGCTTTAACTTTAAAAAAAACATTAATTAATGTATAATTTTTTCCAGTATAATGAAGTAAAAGTGCTGTATAAAATAAACCTTTTAATAAAATACTGAAATAATTTCGAGTATCTTCATCTTGAGTTCCATCAATAAATTCTGTTTTAATTTTGAAATAGTTATCCATCAATTGTCTTATACTATCTGATGTAAGTTCTAATTTTGCTTTTTGATTGACTAAATCTTCAAGATCATTATAATTAACTTTAATTAATGAACTAAAATAAACTTCAACAGTATCTATATTTATATCATCTGTTTTGTGAAGGAAAAAAAGACTTCGAGTATACATATTCAATGAATAAGTAATTAAATCATATATAATGCCAAAATATTTTCTATTTCTGTCATTACCTTTTATTGAAATATGATATTTAAAAATATCTCGCTTATATAAGCGATTTACTTTATTGGTAATAATTGGATCTGTTACATATAATCTATTCAAAGTTATATCATAATTAAGTTTTTTATATTCAGTTAAAAGTTTATTATCAATTTCTGGATCTTCTTCATCTATAAATTTAGAAAAAATACAGCGACCAAAATCAATGATAACAAGTTTCTGTTTTGTTTGATCTAAAATTATATTACTAAAATGAAGATCATTATGCATAAAACCAAAATCACTTCCTAAAGTTTCAAGAAAAATATACATATCATAAGCATTAGCTAAAACAGATATTACTAAGTTAGTATTTTCTTCAGTATTTTGAGAACTAAATAACTTAAAAATATTTGAAACTGAAAGAGGATTATCAATAGCTTCAAACATAACCAAAATAACAGGAAAATTATAATATGGATTTAAATTTGATTGTAATGTTTGACCATTATAAAAAGTTAAATCTCTTTCAGTTATATTTCTAATATCATTAAAATCCCAATATGAACCTGTTGCATCTCTTTTAGTATAACTTAAACATGATCCTTTATATTCAGGAATAAAATCTTTAAAATCTTTATATTTTTCGACTTTAAAAATTTTATTAAATATTATTGATGACAATATATCATAAATACATAGATCAATTATAGATCCAATAACTTGTGTTGAATAATCAATTACTTTGATAAATAATTTAACTGGCAATTCATAATTATTAGATTTTACATTTGCTATTGTAAATAGACAATTTGATGAATTACCAATTAATTTACCATCATCAATTGTTTCATATTCATAGAAATGTAATAATAAACATAAATATGATTTAATTAAAAATAAATCATCTTGAGATTTTGAATTAATTTCTTTAATTAGCTCTTTAACTTCAGTAATATAACTTCCGATAGGATTATTATAATTTTCCATTAAAATTTCAATTTGTGGTTTATAAGTTACAATTAATTCAGTTAATTTTCTATTATATGTATTAACTTTATCAGAGACAATTAAAGACATTTAATTGACTTAAATTTAATAATTGTATGGATAAAAAATATAAATATATATTTAATTGGACCAATCTATTTCTTCTTTAAGAACCTTTTCTACTTTGATAAATACATTGGAACCAAAGAAACCATATTTAGATGCCATTGGAGATGGATGAGTACATTTAACAATTCTCGATTTATCTTCAATAAAAATTTCCTTTGCTTTTGCAAAATTACCAAATAATAGAAATACACATTTTGAATTTTTTTCACTAACAAATTTAATTACATCATTTGTAAATTCTTCCCATATTTCCATTTGACTACCAGGACATCCTTTAATTACAGATAAAGAAGCATTTAATAGAAATATTTTTTCTCTAGTAAACCATTTCTCTAAATTTCCAGATGTAAAATTATAATTACGCTCAGGAAATTCATTTTTCAATTCCTTAAATATATTCAATAAAGATGGTGGAATATTAATTCCATCTGGAACAGAGAAACTTAATCCGTGTGCTTGACCTTCACCATGATAAGGATCTTGCCCTAATAATAATACGCGAATATCATTAACATCCATTTTAAAGACTTTAAATAGATCTTCTTTTTTTGGATAGACAGTATTTTTATCTGAATATAATACATCAATATTAAAGTTATATTCATCAAATAATTCTGCCCATGATTCATGATAATCACACATAGATATTTATATTAATGTTATATTAACAATAAATCTTTAATCATTTTTTAAATTTTACTTATATTACTTCCAATAAAATAACCTATTAAATTGAAAAATATGTCCTCTATTCTTAAACAACTTATATCATTACAATAACTTTTTCTAATAATATATTTAAACATAAAATGTTCATATAATTCCCAACTAACACTTATAAATAATATTAAAATATAATCAAATGGATATAATAAACCAATTAAAATATATAATATTATGTGTAATAAATGCCAATAATCAAAACAACTATTAAAAAGGAGGCCATTAATTTTTTTTTCATTACCTATTAAACATTCATTATTACTAATAATTATATTATTATCAAACCATTTAATAGTAATACATCCACCAATAAAAAATAATAGCAATAATGAAATAGAATAACTGCGAAATTTAAATATAATATTCAAAATAATTAATATAATAAGTATAACTAATAAATACATATATAAATCTATAATCATTTTTACAAATAAAAAAACTAAGACAGGACCAAAAAGGGTTGCCCCCTTCTAGCCCATATAGTTGTGTCCACCTCACTATTCCTAATTACCAGCCCTGATCTTACGCACTTTCTCCATACACTTGCTAACAAACTCATTAGTTTCAGCACAACCATTGCGCCGAACTCGCCTCGGACCAGTCTCAACAGTAACCTTATCTGAATTAACAGTCAAGAGATGACTAGCAAGCTCTAATGCAAACTTAGACGCATGACGAAGAAGAAAGACACATGCAACCGAAAGACATACAATACCCCTGATAAACACGCATAACAGTAAATTGCAAAGATGCAACGCGAATATGAAGCTAACCGAAATGGCATACTCCAAACACACATAGATCACCTCAGCAACGATCCTGCACCACCACATAAAGATAGCAAGATAGTGAATAATAACACTAGACACAGGAGGCTTGAAATCTACAACTGCAAACTTCGGCTCCTCCGCCTCAGCATCAAGCAAACACTTACGAATAATGCGCCGATTGACAGCACGCTTCGCAAATTTCCGCAAAAACACCATAGTCGCCCTCAAAATGGAAACCTCCTGAGACTTCTGAAGGAGAGCTTCATCAACTTTCCTTTCAGCACCCACCAACCTCTCCTGATTCAAACCAGCAAACGCCATCTTGCAAATCGCAAGTTTCCTTCGCGCAACAAACTCAAGACGCCTCTTCTCGAGGAGCCTATCAATGAAAACACGACGAGCAATAACGCTCCGCCGTAAGGATTGAATCTTAATGCAAGCATTAAGCAACGCAAGTCTACTCTCCTCAACTCTCTGCTTTTCAGCAGAAAGGGCATTAAAATAAACTTGCAATGCAAACAATGATACTACACACAGAATCAACAAAGTAACAACAATCTCAATCATCTCGCTTCGCTTTCGCTTTCTCGTTCAAATTCGCTTTTTGTTCTTTTTTGGCCTCACGACAAAAATTAAATTTGAATCCAAAAATCATTTTTATATCATAAATGATTAATTTTAATACAAATTTATATTTATAATAATCTTCATATTTATTAAGAATGGAACAACATTTATTTTCTTATTATTTAGGTATTGCATTAATAATTATAAATAGTATTACTTTAATGTTTGGTGGATTAACATCATCAATGACACGATTTATTGGCCTTATAAATATTGCAGGATTTATGATGATAGCATATTATTTTATGTATAAAGAAAAATTGATATAAGTAATAAAAATTGAAATTCTTTTTATTTTAAATTATATATATAATGAATTCAAATAATAATAATGATGAATTATTTGCTGATTTATTTGCTTATAGATTTGCATTATTAGATCTTTTTCCTGATAATGAAAGAGAAGTTATAATAAAATTAAAAATTAAATTATTTGAATTAGGATTTCTAAGAAATAATATTAATGGATTAATCCGATCATTTTATAATTATTATAATATACCAATATCAGATATTGAAATTAATAATGCAAATGTAATGATATATACCTATTTTGATAATCGAAATATTAATAATATTAATTATTACATTAATGATCTCAATAATGATCTCAATAATGATAGTAATATTCAAAATACTCAAATTAGGGCGAGTAATGGTAATGATAATGATAATGATATCAATGATATCAATACACGAATTAATAATAGGTATCATAGTGATTACATAGTAAATATGAATAACAATAATTTCAGAGCACAAGGATTATTATACTCAACGATAATGAATATTCTAAATACAATTGATGTAAATGAAGAGGATGAACAGGAAAATAATGTTGAAACTTTAACTGAGGAAGAATTTGAGGAATTGGAAGTAATTAGAATAGATGAAACGCAAGTATTGGAAGAACTTGAATGTTCAATATGTATTGATAAATTCCAATTAAGCGAGGAGGCAATTAAACTTCCATGTAATCATTTATTTCATAAAAATTGCATTAGATCTCATGTATTAAATTATAATGATAAGTGTCCTTTGTGTAGAGGCGATATAAGACAATCATAATGTTTTTAAATAATCAATTATTAGTTAGAATATGAAAAGTAATGTAATATGGTTTTTTAAATCAATATTTATAAATTTGATAATAATACTTGAATCTTTTGCTCCTGCCAGAAATGAAATAATTACAAAGGCAAAGATGTGTCGAATATGCTATAGTAGATTAACCAAATTTAATATAAGCAGAAATAAGATGTTAAATATTTATGATGATTATGTATATATAATTGAACCAAAAACAAAATCAGCATGTTATATCTTTTATAATAAACATCAAATAGATATTTGTTTTAAAGGTACTTCAACATTCAATGATATATGTTTTAATCTTGATATATATCCAAGAATTTTTATTAATGATTCAATAAGAATTCATAATGGTTTTTTGAAAAAATATTTATCAATGAAAAATAATATAATAAAAAATATAAATTTTATTTTAAATGATAAAAAATATAAAATAAGGGAAATTTCATTTAATGGTCATTCATCAGGTGGTGCTATTGCAAATATAGCATCTCTTGATATGAGTTATATTTATGATGATTTAAAAATTAAATGTATAACATTTGGGGCACCACGAGTAGGTAATAAAAAATTCATAGAGGCGTATAATTCGCGAATTAAAAATTCATTAAGAATAGTTAATCAAAATGATATAATAACACATGTACCGTTACCAATTATTTATACTCATATTCATAAACCATTAGTAATAAATCATAATAATTATATTAATAATAATCATATAAATATTGATATTTATAAATACAATTGGAATATTATTAATTACTTTAAATCAATTCATTCTATGACAATGTATATAAAGAATTTATAATAATCTAAGATTTTTTCTTTAAATCATTATTTACTTTCTTAATATAAGCTCTTTTTTTTAGCAAATTCTTTTTTTTTTCGTTTTCAATTGGTTATAATTGATATAACTATTGATGATGCCGGTAATAGCAATGCAACTTACAGGAATAAGTATAGATTCGATCATTTATAAATAATTGAAATAATCAAACTACTTATAATCATTTTTTATTGATAATAATAGATCATAATAATAGAAATACAATGGTAAATATCAGATATGTTATTATTGACGAAATGTATTCATTTTTAAAAACAAAAGATTGTATAGTTGATAAAAGCAATGTTCCATTAATTTTCCTAAGAGAATATGCAAAGGATTTAGTAAGTATTTATCCAAATGCTTTTGATACTCAAAAACTGAAAACATTGAAGGCTAATAATTTACGCAAATATTTAACACCAATATTTTGCGATTTTATAACAAAAGGAATAATAGTACCAACAAGTGTATTAATAAAGGAACCAGCTAATCCACCAAAAATAATATATGCACCATTATCATATGATGTTCACCAAGAATTACAAAATAAATTACTAGGTCGCAAGTTTGAAAAAGAAAAAAAGGAAAAAAAAATAATCAAGGAACCAAAGGAACTCAAGGAACCGAAAGAACCAAAGGAAAAGAAATTACCATCAATTTCACCACCAAAAGTAATTAAAAATGAGTCACCTAAAAGACTTGATGCAGAAGAAATTAAATTAAATATAAAGAAGGCAGATAATGATTATATTATAAATGTTAAAAAGGAATTACAATTATTAGAGAAGAATGATTATAATTTAAAAAAACTGGAAAAAGATATTCAATCAGACGATTTTATAAATAAAGCGATTGATAGTCATTTACAGGCATTAAATTTCAAATATAAATCCTACCATAAACTTTCAGAAATGGATTGGCAAGGAACAGGAAAAGGAAATAACGATGATAAAGGACCTAAACCAAAAGGACCTGATTTAAATGAGGTTATATTAAAAATGCAAAAAACTGTTTTAGAAAAATATAATTATATTAAAGATGATCCTAATAAGATTGCTGAAAAACGAAAACAATTATTAAATATCTTAAATGATCCTGATAATGGTATTTCATCAATTAAAGGAAGTAGTAGAGAATCATTGCGAATATCATTAATAAAGATTATATATATGTTCATAGAAGTACCAACCTTTTTCTTTAAAGGTTTCAATAACTTTGTTTTAACAGGACCAGCAGGAAGTGGTAAGACAAAAGTTGCAGGTGTTATAGCAAATCTAATGAAAAATTTAGGTCTTTTAGTAACTACTAATGTAATAATGGCAACTAAACAAAATTTAGTTGCTGAATATATAGGACAATCGGCACCAAAAACGCGAAAATTATTGATAAATGGGATTGAAGGTGTTGTCTTTATAGATGAAGCTTATACATTAACACCATGCCAAAAAAGCGCTGCATATGTTGATAATTATTCAGAAGAAACAGTGGGAGAATTAATTAATTTTATGGATAAATTTATGGGATGTATAATAATCATTGTAGCTGGATATAAGGATAAAATGAATGATTGTTTTTTAAAATTCAATGAAGGTATGGCGCGTCGTTTTCCAAAACAAATAGAATTAATACCTTATAATTCAAATGATCTATTTACTATATTTGAAATTTTTCTTAATGATACAATTGATGTTGATAAGGTTCTTACAATTGAACAAAGAAAATATATGAAGGGAATAATAATGACATTAAATAAGAATGATGTTTTTAATAATCAAGCAGGTGACATGTTAAATTTAAGTAAAATAATAGGTGAAGATGCTATTTTAAATAATAAGAATTATAATAAAAAGATGATAAATTTATCATTTAAAAAATTTGGATTATTAAAAGAAATTGCAATTGATTTTTGATAATTATCATAAATTATAGTAGAAATGTCATTAGTGCAAACATTAGAACCTGTTTCATATTATAAAAATATAGAAAGGACGAAAAAATATAAAAAAATAACAGATTATTTTAAAAGTATAAAATTACATTCAAAAACATGTTTAATTGATCTAAATGAGGATAGTTATAGGGGAAAAGAAGAAAAATATTTATTGGGCAAATCTATTTTATTAGGAAAACAAATAGGAAGTAGAAGTAAATATGGGATCGTTTATAAATGTAAAAATATTAATAAGAATTTTAGGGATATACCATTATTCACAGTTAAAATTCAATTAAATACTACATCATTAAATAGGGAAATAAAAATTTTAAAAGGTTTATCTGAATTTGGCATTAAAAACAGAATACCAAATTTACCTATTTTATATAAAATTATTAAATGTCCACATAATTCATCATTACAATTATTTGATGATATGTATAATCAAAATATAACTGAACGCGGTTATACCATGATTTTAAATGAATTGGCATCCGGTGATCTTCATACATTTCTTGATAAAAAGTATTCTTATTATTTAAATGATGAAATATGGCGAAATACTTATGAACAAATTTTTATGTCATTAGCTATATTACATGCATTAGGAAAGAGTCATAATGATGCACATCATGGTAATTTTCTTTATCATAAAATTAAAAAAGGAGGTTGTTTTCATTATAAAATAAATGGTGTTAATTATTTTATAAAAAATTTAGGATTTTTATGGACATCATGGGATTATGGAAAGATATCATCATTGAAAAATAAGGGTTCATATATATATGATTATATGTTAATAAGTATTTTTATGCGTAAAAATGATCGTTCAAAGAAAACACTTGAATATAAACAACATGAATTATATGGAAAAAGAGAATGGGGTTATCTTTATAATCATGTAAAAGTTCCTGTAACTATTAAAAAATTTCAAGAAAAATTATGGAAAATGTTAGGTGATTATCATCATGATACTGATCGATATATGATGAGAAATAAAATAAGCGAATCTATCTTTTTAGAAGAATTATTGACTAAGGGACTATTATTTTCAAAAAAACCTCAAGGAAAAATATTATCATCTGTAAGCATAACTTTAAATTAATTTAAATTAACTTAAATCAAAAATTATATTTCCAAATATCTTTATATTTATAATTATAACCTTTTTTAATAATTTTACTATGATCAACTCTCATATTAAATCTTTGTGTATTAGGTAACAATAAATTTTCATCCATTGAATAATAAAAATCCTTATTTAAATAATTATTTTTATCATTATCATTAACATTAACCCATTTAATTTCTTTTTTTCCGAGAATATTGAATAATTTATCATAAAAGCATCTGCGTTTATAAGAATCACTAACTAAATTAAATACACCTTTAACATCATCATTTTTAATAATCCAATTAATACAATTACTGATTTCTTCAGCAATACTAATACTCATATAAGTATTACCAATATCTGTGGTATAATTTCTAGTTTCAAAATTTCTATTCATAATATCAATAGCCCAATCATGATCAACAATTGTACTAGTACGCAAAACAACAGTTCTAATTTGATTATTATTTTTCATTAAATCTAATAAATAATTTTCACCAATTTTAATTAATTTAGCAATAGCATTATGATTAATATGCCAATAAGTATCTGAATTATGATTATCATTATTATCATTAAAATCATTTAATTCATTTACATATGCACCATCAGTATGTATTCCATAAACATTAATACTACTAATAAGAATGATCGTTTTTTTATTATTTTTATTTGCAGTAATTGCATTTGCAATTCTTTTACAAGTTCTGACAAATGTATGAATACTGAAAATAGAAATTGTGTCAGCAATAATAATTACATCATTATTATTAATGGCAGTTCTTATAGCTTCATCTGTATTAATTTCCATTTGAGGAATAATTATAACATCATTTGCAATTTGAGATAATTCATCTGCTCTTGCAGGTTTAGTTGTGGTAACAGCTGTTCTTATATTTAATTTCTTTAAATCACTTAGAACACTTTTTCCCACTTTATCACAACTAATTACTAAAGCATTATGATTATCATAATGATTATTGTTATGATTTTTTAAAATTATGGGAGAAAAGAAATTGATTGCACTAGTTTTAATAAAATTACTTCTTGTAATTTTAAAACTATCAAATAATGTAATCAATGATGATAATAATAAAAAAAGAAGGATATTATTCATTAGCGATAATATAATAAATATAATAAAAATAAAT
>VFQS010003306.1_pt1 | contig 12405 bp, 8 predicted proteins | sample 3512361 | NCBI WGS metagenome assembly VFQS01 (sample SAMN10412375, study PRJNA504923) | tailings metagenome | isolation source: Relicate 1 Philex TSF3 active mining | place: Philippines
GGGCCGACGTTGTAGGTGAACGAGAGCAGCGCCGCCTGCTGGTTGGTGCTCAACTCGCGCCAGCAGGGGATACGCAGGGCCAGCAGCTGAGCGTCCCGTTCGAGGCGGCCAGCGAGCAGGGCATCGGCCAGCTCCTGACTGATCCGATCGCCCCGCTTGACTGGTGCACCGTCGTTGTAGGTGGTGCTGCCCCAGCCGATGGTCCAGGGCTCTCCGCCGGTCTCGGGATCGGGGTAGGCGGTGAGCCGGCAGCCCTCGAACTCCTTGACCAGGGGCAGGGCCACCGCCACCGCCGCGGGGATCTCAGTGGGCGCCTTGGTCTCAACGGCTGCCTTCCACAGATCCCTCAGCTCGCTGCCCTCGGCCAGGGCCTGGGGCTCGTGCTGCACCAGCCGATCCAGCACCGCCTGCAGCCAGGCGCGGTGATGGCTCTTGCTGGGGTCGTAGTGGCTGACGTAGTTGCTGGTGGGAACCGCAGGCTTCCCCTGCAGAGGTGCCTTGCTCATGGCTGCTACCGCTCCAACTCCTCCGGCGACGCCCCGTCCAGCCAGGCCGCAAAGGCCTCATCGCCCATCTGCCCGAGGGCATGGTCGGCTGCTGCCCGAGGATCAAACAGGGCAAACAGCGGCCCCAGATCGTCTGTGGCCCAGCTCTCACCGGTGAGGGCCTCCAGCTTCTGGCGCACCACCTTCTCGAGCTCGGCGCCGGAGCAGCGCTGCAGCAGCCCGGGCAGCAGGGGGTCGAGCTGGCGAAACAGCACCGGCGCAACGCTCAGGATGCGGCGCTGCACAAACCGCCGCGCCAGCGGTTTCAGCAGAGCTTCCACGACGCCCAGGGCCAGGAAGGCGAGGGCCAGATCAAGAAGCCAGCGCATCGTCCCCGTCCTCATCGCTTGTGCTGGAGCGGAACTGCCCGAGCCGGTTCCTGGGCGGCAGGTGCCGCACCACGGCAGCCGGGATGCCGCCATCGGGGCCGCCGCCACCTGGACCGCGACCACCGGTTCCGGGGCCATGCCCCCGGCTGGAGTCCATGAAGTAGGTGGCGGCCGACTGGCCCGCCAGGGCAATCGCCGGCAGGGCTAGTGCCCAGCGGCTCTCACAGAGGGCAATGTCTTTGGCGCGGACCTCGCAGACCCCGACAAAGGCCATCAGCGAGAGGATCTCAGCGCCGACCAGGGCAAGGATCGGGGCGGTGTTGCTGCTCAGTTGCGGTGGTGCCATCGGCATCAGTGGGGCCGCCGCAGGCAGACCGGCCAGCCCTCCATGGGCCTTTGCCAGGCCGGCCCACAGCCCAGCTGCAGGAAGGGGCCTCAGCCCCCACCTGCGAGCTGCTGACGCAGGGCGGCGATGGCCTTCTTCTGGGCCCGCTGCACCGACATGGCGCTGATCTGGAGCCGCTCGGCTGCGGCCCGCAGCGACAGGCCCTCCAGGAGCGTGAGCCGCAGCGCCGTGGCCTGGGCAGCGGGCAGCTGATCCACCAGCTGCTCCAGCGCCAGGCCATTCATGGCCTCGCTGGAAGCCTGCTCGGGCTCAGGGGAAGCCAGCTGATCGAGCAGGCACGGCTCGCCATCAGCGCTGGCATCGAGGCTGAAGTGCCCCAGCGGGCAGATGCCCTGCTCATGCAGGCGATGGGGAATGCGCACCAGCCGCACCCGATCGCGCAGGTGATGCTGCAGGGCCCCGCTGATGCAGCGGCGCAGATAGGGCTCGGCCGGCACCCCCGGCTGACAGCGGGGGATGGAGCGCACCAGGGCCTCGCGGGCCACCTGGATCAGATCCTCCCGCTCCACCAGCGGGAAAAGGCGACGGGCGGTGGCTGAGGCAATGGCATCAGCCAGGGGCAGATGCTCCAGCACCAGGGCATCACGGGCCTTGAGGGCAGAACGGCTGAGAGCCGGGGACTGCTGCTGGCGGCGAGCAGGGGAAGCAGGGGTAGCCATCGGGGAGACGGCGAAGAACCCCACCCCCACCGGCCGGCCGCAGCGCCGTGGCAAGGACGCCCGACGCAGGAGGGCGCCTGGCCCGATCCTTGACGCGGTGTGAGGACTGGCCGAGGGATGCGGTGGGTGTGCGCCGGCCCGGTGGCGACCCGCCCCAATCACCCCGCTACGGTTGGCAGGTCCCAGCCCCCTGTCTTGCTGGCACGGCCTGTGGTGGATGACCTGGCTGACACCGCCCCTGGCAGAACGGCTGGAGCAGCTCCAGACCCTGTGGGACTCGATCGCGGCCGAGCAGAACGGTCCTGAGCTCACCGATGCCGATCGGCAGCTGATTGACCAGCGGTTGGATGGCTTCCTTGTTGACGGCAACCTCGGCCTCGATGCCGTTGGGGTGCTCGATGCCATCGAGCAGTCGCGGTGAGCATGGTGTTGGCTTCGCTGAGCAGCCCGAGATGACCAATACGTTTCACAAAGCTCATGCAAAGCCCAAGAGCACGACTTTGGTCGCTACTGCCAGGAAGAGATACAGCTGGTTTGCCAGGGTATCCGCTCCGGGCAAAGGGGCCGCTAAGCCATGAGACTTGTCCGCAACGCTGGCAACGACCGAGTTGTTGACTTAGTTCGCCCCTTGCTCAAGTCGGGAGTGGAGCTAGGGATTGCGAGCGCCAGCCTCTCGGCATTTGCATTTGCTGAACTACTCTCTGAACTGAAGAGCATTAACTCTTGCCAGCTTCTGCTTCCACCTGAAGGTGCAGACCTGGAACTCCTGGGCTCACCTGCAGACAGACCTGCGCGCAACCAGCTTCAGACTCGCTGGTTAGCCAGTCAACTCCTGCGATGGCTGAGAGAAAAGGGGCATGTACGCCGTGCAGCAACAACAGTTCCTCAAGGCGCCATTGTTATCCGAGATGCAGAGAGCCAACCTGTGCAGGCCTTACTCGGATCACTGTCCTTAAGCAGTGATGGGTTGGGTGTCACGCCAGGCAATCCTCTCAATCTGATTCAGGCCTCGGAAAACAAAGAGGAAGCAGAGCTTATCGACAATTGGCTCAAGGCCCAATGGAACTCACTTGCAGATCATGAAGAGGCCAAGGCTGCACTGCTTGATCGCCTGCAACCGATAGCAGGCCACCGCGAGCCCTCCCTTGTCTATGCGCTGATCCTTCAAAACATCTTCAGTGGTCAAGAAGGCCAGCTAGACGAAGATCAGATCGTTAATGCTGCAACGGGAATCCGCAAGACAGTCGTCTGGAACAAGCTGTACAAATTCCAGCGTGATGGCGTGATCGGCGCCATTGACAAACTCAACCGGTTTGGCGGATGCATCATTGCCGATAGCGTTGGGCTCGGCAAGACATTCGAGGCACTGGCCATCATCAAGTACCAGGAGTTACGCAACGACCGCGTGCTGGTGCTCTGCCCGAAGCGACTTCGCGACAACTGGACGCTCTACACAGCCAACGATCGTCGGAATGTCCTTGCTGCGGATCGCTTCAACTATGACGTTCTGAACCACACGGACCTCTCACGCGATGCTGGGCTCTCGGGCGACATTGATCTTGCCCATGTGAGCTGGGGCAATTACGACCTCGTCGTCATCGACGAATCGCACAACTTCCGAAACAAGAAGACGCCCCAAGCAGAAGGCGAGACCCGCTACGACCGGTTGATGCGCAAGATCATTCACGAAGGGGTGAAGACGCGGGTGCTCATGTTGTCGGCTACTCCGGTTAACAATCGCCTTGCTGATCTGCGAAACCAAATTTCATTCGCGACGGAAGGTGACGACAGAGCTCTGATCGACCATGGCATCAACAGCATCGACGCCACCACTCGCTTAGCGCAGAAGCAATTCAACCGTTGGCTCGATTGGGAAGAGGCGGACCGTACGCCGTCTCTTTTGGTCGAGATGCTGGGCTTCGACTACTTCACGCTGCTCGACCACCTAACGATCGCGCGATCCAGGCGCCACATCGAGAAGTACTACGGCACTGCCGAAACTGGCCGTTTCCCCGACCGACTCAAGCCAATCAATATCAAGGCAGATGTGGACAGTGCAGGGGCTTTCCCGCCCATTGCCGACATCAATCGAGAGATCCGCCGCTTGAACCTGGCGTCCTATGCGCCATTGCGCTATGTGCTCCCACACAAGCAGGCGGGGTATAACCGCAAGTACAGCACCGAGGTCAAGGGCGGCACCGGTTTCTTTCGCCAGGCAGACCGTGAGGAGAGCCTGATCCATCTCCTGCGTGTCAACGTTCTCAAGCGAATGGAGAGCGCCGTTTCTTCGTTTGCGCTGACGTTGCAACGCCAGCTCTCTGACGTTGAATCCACCCTCGCTCGCATCGAGGCACAAGCTGATGAGCTCGAGGAACTCGACATCGAGAATGTGGACCTTGACGATCCAACTTTTGAGAGACTTGTCGTGGGCCGCAAGGTCAAAGTCCTGCTCAAGGATGTCGACGTTGTTCGTTGGAAGCAGGACCTGAGCGAAGACCGCGCCAGGCTGGTCAAGCTCGTCGCTGCTGCACAGGAGGTCAATCCAGAGCGGGACGCCAAGCTCCAGGCCTTGCGCGAGCTGATTGCTCAAAAGTGCCAACAGCCAATCAATCCCGGCAACCGCAAGCTGATTGTCTTCACGGCCTTTGCCGATACCGCCAGGTATCTCTACGAGCAGCTTGCTCCGTGGGCGAACAAGACCCTTGGCATCCATGCAGCCTTGGTCACGGGTACCGGTAGCAACCAAGCCACGTTGCCGCTTCTGCGAAAGGACCTGGCATCGATCCTGTCTGCTTTTGCACCATGTGCAAAGGAACGGCCTGCCGATCTTGCGGGCGAGGGTGAACTGGAACTACTCATCGCCACCGACTGCATCTCAGAGGGGCAGAACCTGCAGGACTGCGATTGGCTGATCAACTACGACATCCATTGGAATCCAGTCCGAATCATCCAGCGTTTCGGTCGTATCGACCGCCTTGGCTCACCAAACGAGCGGATTCAGCTGGTCAACTTTTGGCCAAACATGGAACTTGAGGAATACATCAACCTTGAACAGCGCGTCAGCGGGCGCATGGTCTTGCTCGACATCTCCGCTACAGGCGAAGAGAACCTGATCGAGCAGCAGTCGGGAAACCCAATGAATGACCTTGAGTATCGGCGTAAGCAGCTCCTGAAGCTCCAAGATGCGGTGATCGATCTCGAGGACCTCTCCACTGGCGTTTCCATCGCCGACCTGACGCTGAGCGACTTCCGCATTGACCTCGCTGAGTACAGGCGGGCACACCCCGAGGCGCTGGACACGTTGCCGCTGGGCACGATGGCCGTCACCACAACTGCTGAGGCCGATCTGCCCCCCGGCATCATCTTCTGTCTTCGTGCCGAGGGCGAGGCTGCCAAGCAGGCGTTCGAGCCTGGGTACCCCATGGCACCCCATTACCTCGTGCACATGGGTGATGACGGTGCCGTGCTGCTGCCCTTTACCCAGGCCAAACGCATCCTTGACCGGCTGAAGCGTCTCTGCGGGGGGCGGGACCAACCCGACCAAGCGGCTTGTGCCCGCTTTGACAAAGCCACGAAGCAAGGCGCGGACATGCGCCACGCCCAGCGCTTGTTGGCAGCAGCAGTGGGATCTGTTGTCGGCAAGACGGAGCAACGTGCCGTCGCCAGCTTGTTCGCCCCGGGTGGCACGCACGTGTTGGCTGGCGAGTTTGCCGGGATCGATGACTTTGAGGTGATTGCCTTCCTCGCCATCCTTCCGGAGGCGACCCCATGATCGCTGCCGACCTGATTGCCGCATTGGACCTGCCGCCCAATGCACGGGTGGAGCGGCGCGTGCCCAAGACGTTGCTGTTGGAGCACGGAGCTCCCACTGCTGCGGACAAGCGCCGCATCAGGGATGGCATTGAGGAGGTGCAGTGGGTGGCGACGCTCAAGCCCACCACGATCGGTGTGCCTGCATTCCGTGATGCAGCTCGCGAATACCTGGAGATTGCGGTTCTGTCCGTGGACTTGCGAGCGGGCGCCAAAGCCGAGAGGCTGTCGGAGCTCCTGCACCGTGCCGTGCCCTACCCGCTGTTCCTGCTCTTGGATGTGGGCACAGGCCTCACCCTCTCACTGGCCCACAAGCGCTGGTCGCAGGGCGAGGCGGGTGCCACGGTGTTGGATGGAGACCTGGTTGCGGTGGCTGTAGCTCCGGCCAGCTCCGCCCAGGTGACCACGTCGTTTCTCGAAGCGCTCTCGCTGAGCTCCCAGCCGCGAGCAGACCTGTTCAAGCTCTATCAGGGCTGGATCGATGCGGTGCTGGCTCTGCTGGCGGCCCAGCTCACAGGCCGCTTCAGCCTGCCAGGGTCGCTGGCACAGGCCAATGCCAGACGGGAGGCGTTGCGCGAATCTGCCAAGCAGGAGGCCGAGATCACCCGCTTGCGGGCTGCCGCTGCCAAGGAGAAGCAGGTGTCCCGGAAGGTAGAACTGAACCTGGCACTGAAGCGCGCCGAGGCGGCCCGAGCCTCTGCACTGACACGCCTCTGAGACCTAAGACCCGATGAAGAAACTGACTGCCGGCGATCCCGAGACCATGAGCCCCGATCTGGTCGCGTCGAATCTCGAGCGGCTCAAGGCGCTGTTTCCAGAGCTGGTGACGGAAGGGCCGGATGGTTACGCCGTGAATGTGGATGTGCTTAAAGCGCTGGTTGGGGACAAAACCGTGACCGACGCAGACGAGAAATACGGCCTCAATTGGCATGGCAAACGCCAGGCCCGGCAACTGGCACTCACGCCCTCCACTGGCACGTTGCGTCCTTGCCCGGAAGAGAGCGTGGACTGGGACACCACGCATAACCTGATGATCGAGGGGGACAACCTGGAGGTGCTCAAGCTGCTGCAGAAGAGCTACGCGGGCAAGGTGAAACTCATTTACATCGACCCTCCTTACAACACTGGGCAAGATTTCGTCTATCCCGACAACTTCAGGGACAGCATCAACAATTATCTTGCAATCACTGGCCAGATTGACGGTGGCCAAGCCATCAGCAGCAATACAGAGGCAAGTGGTCGATTTCACACGGCTTGGTTGAATATGATTTACCCTCGCCTCCGACTAGCCAAGAGCCTTCTATCCGAAGACGGTGCAATATTTGTTTCGATTGGAGACCATGAAGCGCATCACTTGCGCAAGGCCATGGATGAACTATTTGGCGAGGAGAACTTTGTGGCCAATCTAATCTGGGAGAAGGCAGATTCTCCTCGAAATACAGCGCGGCAGTTTTCGGTAGATCACGACTTCATATTGGTTTATTCTGCTCGACCCGAATGGGCTCCCTCCAGGCTTCCTAGAACAGAAGAGGCTAACTCGATATACTCCAATCCTGACAGCGACCCCCTGGGGGAATGGATTCCAGGCGATCCGTATGCCAACAAGCCGTACTCACTAGGCCGCTACACGATCACAGGTCCAACAGGACGTCAGTTTGAGCCGCCTCCTGGAAGATATTGGCGGGTCTCCGAAGAAACCTTCCGAGAGCTTGACGCTGCTGGCCGCATATGGTGGGGCCCAAACCAAAGTGCACGTCCCAGCATCAAGAGATACCTCTCTGAAGTTGGAGATCTTACGCCAAGAACACTTTGGAAGAAGGAACAGGTGGGGAGCAATAGAACATCCAAAAACGAGATTAGAGCGTTATTTCCGCAAACAGAGTCATTTGATACCCCTAAGCCGCTGGCACTCGTAGGACGAATGCTTCAGCTGGCTACAGGCCCATCTGACGGCGACATCGTTTTGGATTTCTTTGCCGGTTCTGGCACCACTGGACATGCTGTTCTAGAAGCTAATATTCAGGATGGCGGTAATCGTCGCTATGTTCTCGTTCAGCTCCCAGAGCCACTTGCGACTCCGTCTTCTCTAGGCTCAAGTATTTCCGATCTGACCACCGAACGCCTTCGGCGGGCCGCCGTAAAGTTGTCAGCTGAAAATCCTCTCTTTTCTGGAGATCTGGGCTTCCGCGTCTTCAAACTCGACTCTAGCAACATCCGCGCATGGGAGCCAGACCCTAACAATCTCGACCAGACTATCCTTGATTACACAAACCATATTAAGGATGGTCGTACCGAGCAGGACATCCTCTACGAACTGCTTCTGAAGTTGGGGCTTGATCTCTGCGTACCGATCGAACAGAAGGTCATCTCTGGTAAAGCCGTACACAGCGTCGGAGGGGGTGTTCTGATGGCCTGCTTATCACCAGAGATCACCCGTGAAGACGTGGAGCCCCTCGCACAAGGAGTGGTGGCCTGGCATCAGACCCTTGCCCCAGCAGGCGACACCACCTGTGTATTCCGCGACGGCGCCTTTGCTGATGACGTTGCCAAAACTAATCTCGCAGCCATCTTGAACCAGCACGGCTTGACCACCGTGCGGAGCTTGTGAGATTGCAGTGATGAAGCTCCACTTCGAACCCAATCTCGACTACCAGCTCGCAGCGATCGAAGCGGTCTGCGATCTGTTTCGCGGTCAGGAGACCTGCCGCACCCAGTTCACCGTCACCAAGAGTGCACTTGGTGGAGCATTCATACCTGGTCTTGACAGCGATCTAGGCGTTGGCAACCGCCTAACGCTGCTCGACGACGAGTTGCTCAACAATCTTCGTGACATCCAGCTTCGCCATGGTTTAGCACCTTCTTCTGAACTCACCTCGGGTGACTTCACTGTCGAGATGGAGACTGGCACCGGTAAGACTTACGTCTACTTGCGCACCATCTTCGAGCTGAACAAGCGCTACGGCTTCAACAAGTTTGTCATCGTGGTCCCTTCGGTGGCAATCAAAGAGGGTGTCTACAAATCACTGCAGATCACTGAGCAGCACTTCAAAGGCCTCTACGCAGGCGTGCCTTACGACTACTTTCTCTACGACTCAAGCAAGCTCGGTCAGGTTCGCAACTTCGCAACCAGTGCCAACATTCAGATCATGGTTGTCACCGTTGGGGCCATCAACAAGAAGGACGTCAACAACCTCTACAAGGACAGCGAAAAGACGGGTGGCGAAAAACCTATTGATTTGATTAAGGCCACAAGACCTATCGTCATTGTGGACGAACCACAGAGTGTTGATGGTGGTTTGCAAGGGAGCGGGAAGAGGGCCCTTGAAGCCATGAATCCACTCTGCACGCTTCGCTTCTCCGCCACCCATGTAGATAGACACCACATGGTCTATCGCCTGGATGCAGTCGACGCCTATGAGAAGAGGCTTGTCAAGCAAATCGAAGTGGCCTCAGCCACCGTAGAAGATGCCCATAACAAGCCCTATGTGCGGCTTTTGTCGGTGAAGAATAAGCGCGGCACGATTAGTGCTCAGGTTGAGCTTGATATACAGACAGCCGCGGGTGGGATCCGACGCCAATCAGTGATCGTACAAGATGGTGACGACTTAAAGCAGACCACGGGCCGCGCTATCTATGCCGATTGCCTAATCGGCGAGATCCGTGTCGCCAAGGGCGATGAATACCTTCAGCTACGTGTGCCCGGTGGTGAGCAGTATCTGCGGCTCGGACAAGCCTGGGGTGATGTGGATCTGCTGGCTGTCCAGCGCGAGATGATTCGCCGCACGATCCGCGAGCATCTTGATAAGGAGAAGCGACTGCGCCCGCAAGGCATCAAGGTCCTCTCTCTCTTCTTCATCGATGAGGTTGCGAAATACCGCTCCTATGACAATGAAGGCAATCCCGTAAAAGGGGACTACGCGCGGATCTTTGAAGAGGAGTATCGCCGTGCAGCGACCTTGCCTGACTACCACACACTGTTTCAAGAAGTTGACCTTACACATGCTGCGGAAGAAGTCCACAACGGCTACTTCTCGATCGATAGAGCAGGAGGCTGGACAAATACCGCCGAAAACAACCAGACCAATCGCGACAACGCTGAGCGTGCCTACAACCTGATTATGAAGGAGAAGGAGAAGCTGTTATCGCTTCAAACTCCTTTGAAGTTCATTTTCTCTCACTCAGCCCTAAAGGAGGGTTGGGACAACCCTAACGTGTTCCAGATCTGCACGCTGCGCGACATTACAACTGAACGCGAGAGGCGGCAAACCATTGGCCGTGGTCTACGCCTGTGTGTCAACCAGCAGGGTGAGCGCATCCGCGGTTTCGATGTCAATACCTTGACCGTCGTTGCCATGGAGGACTACGAGCAGTTTGCTGAAAATCTGCAGAAGGAAATCGAACAAGACACCGGCATACGGTTTGGTGTTGTGGAACCCCATGAGTTCGCCAGCGTTGCGGTCATCGGTTCTGACGGCAGCACTGCTCCTCTGGGTGTTGAACAGTCCAGAGCTTTGTGGGATTACTTCAAGGCAGAAGGCCATCTCGACAACCACGGCAAGGTGCAGGATTCGCTCCGGCAGGCCCTCAAGAGCGGCTCGCTCAGCGTGCCAGAGCCATTCGAAGCGCAGCGCGACCAAATCACAGCCGTGCTCAAGAAGCTGGCGGGACGATTGGAGATCAAGAACGCTGATGAACGCCGTCAGGTGCGTACCAGACAGGCCGTACTGCACAGCCCTGAGTTCAAGGCGTTATGGGACCGCATCAAGCACAAGACCACCTACAGGGTGGAATTTGACAACGAACGGCTGATCGAGAGCTGTATCCGCGCCGTGCAGGCAGCGCCGCCGATTCCGAAAACCCGCCTGCAATGGCGCAAGGCCGACCTCGCCATCGGTCAAGCGGGTGTGGAAGCGACAGAGCGCGAGGGAGCGGCCACAGTGGTGCTTGACGAAGGCGACATTGAGCTTCCCGATCTGCTCACGGACCTTCAGGACCGGACCCAGCTCACACGGCGCAGCCTTCAGCGCATTCTGAGCGGCAGCCGGCGGCTCGATGATTTCAAGCGCAATCCGCAAGCCTTCATCGAGCTCACCGCCGAGGCGATCAATCGCTGCAAACGCCTTGCAGTCGTAGATGGCATCAAGTATCAGCGCCTTGGCGATGAGCACTACTACGCGCAGGAGCTGTTCGAGCAAGAAGAGTTGACCGGCTATCTCAGGAATCTGCTGGATGCCTCCAAGGCCGTCTACGAGCAGGTGATCTACGACTCCGAGACCGAACGCAGCTTTGGAGACCAGCTTGAGAATAACAGTGCGGTGAAGGTATATGCCAAATTGCCAGGCTGGTTCACCGTGCCGACGCCTCTGGGCAGCTACAACCCAGATTGGGCCGTACTCGTTGAGAAGGATGGATCCGAGAGGCTTTACTTCGTGGTGGAGACCAAGAGTGGTCTATTCGCCGATGATCTGCGCGACAAGGAGCGAGCAAAGATCCAATGCGGGAAAGCGCACTTCACGGCATTGGCATCGGGCGACGATCACGCCGTCTTCATGCCAGCAAGAAATCTTGATGATGTTCTTCAATACGAGCGCACTTAACTCCTCAGCTTTCCTGCTCGGCCACCATCCAGACCCGCTTCAACGGCAGGGCAATCCGGACCTCCTCCGGGAGCTGCTCGTAACGCGCAAAGAGCTTCTCCATCAGCTCCTTGCGGCTCCAGAGGCGCACCCGGAAAAAATCCCGTGCCAGATCCTTCTGCACATTGGGCCTGAAGCCGCCCCAGCTCACGAACAGGCAGGTCTCAGCGCTGAACTTCTGTCCGGCGCCGATCAGCTTGTCGACCGTGGGCCGATCCACTGGATCTGAGCCTGACTTCACCTCCACGCAGATCTGCGGCTTCCCGAAGCCCAGCTCACCTCCGCCGGCCAAGATGTCGGCTCCTCCATCTGCGCCTTCTGGGCTGCGATAGGTGGTGTACCCCTCCGCCTGCAGGATCGCCTCTACAAGCAAGGCCAGGTCGTGTCCCTTGAAACGGGCCTCGATCAATCGCTCAATGCGATCGGCCGCCAGCTCCTCGAGATTGACGTTCGCTGCATCTGCTGCCTCCTCGCTACCGGTGCTTCCTTGGAGGCCTGCCGGCGTCCGCGGCGCAGAATCCTTCACGCCCTCGGCCCTCCAGTTGCGAGTGGCCATCGCCTTGACCCGCGCCTCAGCGTCATTGCGCTGGATCCGGCAGATCGTCATGAACGCCCCGAAGGAATAGAGCAGGTCCTGAGGGAAGACGGTGCGGGGGATCAGTCCGCTGAACCAGTTGATGCTGCGCCAGTGGTAGTAGGGATTTGGACCCGCTGCCTCGAAGCGGTAGTCGCTGGTGAGCTCGCCGAAATACAGGCCCGACTGGAGCTTCGAGGGCATCACCACCCAGTCACCGATGGCCATCTCCTTCACGAACGGCCAGACCTGGGAAGACCAGTTCAGCAGGGCCTTGGCCTTCTCATCGGGGAAACGCTCTTCCAGCACCCGGATCAATCCCTGCCGATCAGGAAGTGCCCCCAGATCGACATCCAGTCCATCCCAGGCCACATACACACGGCCCTCATCGAGGAACTTCTGCTCGTGCTCGCCGCGGGAGCCGGCGCGGATCAGCCAGAGGGTCA
>VFQS010003307.1_pt1 | contig 12386 bp, 8 predicted proteins | sample 3512361 | NCBI WGS metagenome assembly VFQS01 (sample SAMN10412375, study PRJNA504923) | tailings metagenome | isolation source: Relicate 1 Philex TSF3 active mining | place: Philippines
AGGAGATTGTAGAAAATTACACGATGTTACTGGCGGGGTTATGTGCCCTTCCTATATGGTTACTAAAAATGAAAAAGATTCCACACGGGGAAGAGCTAATGTTTTGCGTGAGGTCCTGACTCGCACAAATCAAGGTCAAAGTGTTTTTAATAGAAAGGAATTGGACGAGGTGATGGATTTATGTATTTCCTGCAAAGGTTGTTCATCGGAATGTCCTTCTAATGTGGATATGTCTACCTTAAAAGCGGAATATCTTTATCAGAAATATAAAGAAACAGGAATTCCCTTTCGTTCATTTATGATCGCAAATATCAGTCTATTTAATTATATAGGTTCTTTTTTTCCTCCTTTAGCCAATTTCTTCTTTTCAAATGCTTTTTTTAGTCGTTTCATAAAAATGGCTATGGGCATTGCCGAACAAAGAAATCTCCCACGCATTGAAGGCGATTTAAAGAAATGGTTTACATCAAATAAACCTAAGCCTAAGGGGAAAATACTGGGTAACCTTTTGTTCTTTTGTGATGAATTTACAAGGTTCAATGATGTAGAAATAGGAAAAAAGGCTATATTATTGCTTACCAGACTAGGTTATCAGGTGGAAATACCTGATCATGTGGATAGTGGAAGGGCAGCTATTTCAAAAGGTTTATTAAAACATGCCCAAAAATCTGCGGAGAAAAACCTTCTTCTTTTAGGTGGTAAAGTTTCTGAATTTGTCCCACTTATTGGTATTGAGCCATCTGCTGTGCTAAGTTTTAGGGATGAATATCCAAGGTTAGTGCAGGAAAAATGGAAAAATGTTGCTAATAGCGTCAAAAATCATGTTTTTTTGCTGGAAGAGTTCATCGCCAGAGAAGTTGAAAGGGGAAATATCACGCAGGAAAGTTTTACAAAAGAGAAAGCTAAAGTTAAATTACATGGGCATTGTCATCAAAAGGCATTAGCGTCGCAAAGTGATGTTGCTTTTTGCCTGAATTTGCCTGAAAATTATCAGGTAGATGTGCTTCCAACAGGTTGTTGTGGCATGGCAGGGTCGTTTGGTTACGAAAAGGACCACTATGATTTGAGCATGAAAATTGGGGAATTGGTGCTTTTTCCTGAAATTCGCAAAAACGAAAAGGAGGTTATAATTGCCGCTTCTGGAACAAGTTGCAGACACCAGATTTTTGATGGAACAAACAAATCAGCAGTTCATCCGGCAGAAATATTATACGATGCCCTCAGATAAATTATCTTTGTGCTTTATTTTTAATCTTCTTGCTTTTTTTGAATAAATATTCTTTTAGATGGGACTTGAAATTTTCTTAACATTCTTTTTAGTATTCTTAAATGGGTTTTTTGTAGCTGCTGAATTTGCTATTGTGAAAGTTAGAATTTCGCAGATTCAAGTGAATAGTAAAGCCAGCTTTAATGCTAAAATGGCACATAACGTGGTATCAAATCTTGATGCTTATCTTGCTGCCACTCAATTGGGAATTACACTGGCTAGTTTAGCTTTGGGCTGGATTGGTGAAGACGTGGTCACCCGCATTATTTTAAATTTCATGGATTGGCTGGGCTTTGAGTTTTCCGAAAGTGCAGCACACAAAATAGCTATTCCTATTGCCTTTTCTTTTATTACCGTTCTTCATATTGTTTTTGGTGAGTTGGCTCCTAAATCGTTGGCTATAAGACATCCTAAAGAAACCGCTCTGGCTGTTTCTTTGCCACTAAAAGTTTTTTACCTCCTTTTTCGTCCCTTTATTATCGTTTTAAATGGTTTCGCTAACTTCATATTGAGAATTATTGGTATTAAGCCTGTGCCTCACGGTGATATACACTCTGAAGATGAATTGAAGTTAATTATTGCCGAAAGTGCTGAAGGTGGCGCCATTGAAGCCTCAGAAAGAGAACTTATTCAAAATGTTTTCGACTTTGATGACAGAACCGTAAAAGAAGTCCTTAAACCTAGAAATCAACTCGTCGGCTTAAGTGCAAATTTAACCGTGATTGACGCCATTGATATTGCCATCGAAGAAGGTTATTCCCGATATCCCGTGTATGGAGACAGTATGGATGTGATTATTGGCTTTGTTCACACTAAAGATTTGTTATCCAGCTCTAAAATAAACCCAGATAAAATAATTAAGGATATGGTTCGACCTATCCTTTTCCTTTCTGCAAATAAAAAGATTTTGCAAGTGTTAAGGCTGTTTCAAAGCAAGAAAACACAGATGGCCGTCGTTGTCAATGAATTTGGAGGAACCATTGGACTACTCACTTTGGAAGATATTATCGAGGAGTTGGTGGGCGAAATACAAGATGAGCACGATACAGAGACGCCAATTGTGGAAAAAATGAAAGAAAATTCATTTAGGATTAAAGCGCAAAATCCCATGGACGAAATAAATGAATTTATTCCCGTTCCTTTCTTAAAAAGTGATTCTTATGTTACCCTTGCTGGCTTAATTTTGGAATCATGTGAAAGTATTCCCGTCGAAAATCAGGAAATTTTCATTCATCCCTATCAAATTAAAATTCTTAAAATGGGACAAAATAGTCCTGAAGATGTTCAAGTTACGCTCACTGAATGATTTTTGGGCTATATGGAAATGGAACTTGTGGCCTGTGTGCCCAATTTTAGTGAGGGTAGGAATCTCGACAGTATAGCGTCAATAAAACAAGCTATTGAATCAGTCAGTGGCGTAAAAATATTACATACGGATATAGGTTTTTCTGTAAATAGAACTGTGATTACCTTTGTTGGCCCACCTCAACAAATCGTTGAAGCTGCTTTCCTTGGTATTTGTAAAGCTTATGAGCTCATTGACATGAGTAAACACACCGGCACTCATCCCCGAATGGGTGCTGTGGATGTGTGTCCTTTAGTGCCTTTGATTGGGGTAACCATGGAACAGACAATGGCTTTGGCAGAGCAGTTGGCCGCTAAGGTGGCAGGCGTCTGCCAACTCCCCGTTTTTAGGTACGAGAAAAATGCAATCTTACCGCATCGTAAGAAGCTTTCTCAAATCCGTTTTGGGGAATATGAAGGCTGGTTTCAGAAAATAAATAATCCGGAATGGAAACCAGATTTCGGCCCAGCCGAGGTGTCAGTTGAAAAGGGAATTCTGGCCGTGGGTGCCAGAGATATTATGCTGGCCTATAATGTTAATTTACACTCAAAGGATGTATCCATAGCGAATAAAATAGCACGGGAATTAAGAGAATCTGGGTACATTACCATAGATAATCAAGGAAATAAGACGATTATTCCTGGTTTATGTAAAGGGGTTCGCGCCATTGGTTGGTTTATTCCAGAATTCCAGTGCGCTCAGGTTTCTATGAATCTTATGGATTTAAATGAAACATCGTGGGTTCAAGCTTTTGAAACTTGTAAAAAGTTAGCAGCCAGTTTCGGCGTAGAGGTAAGTGGTTCCGAATTGGTGGGTATGGTACCGGAGTCAGTCATATTAGCCGCCGGGAATCATTTTCTGGGGATTGAAAAATCTCATTTTACTAAAAAAGACATAGTTTCCGCAGCCATTAATGGACTAGGATTGTCCGACAAAGTGCCTTTTGTTCCGGAAGAAAAAATTATTGAATGGAGATATAATACCTTAGCCATTTAAAATGCCTAAATTGTGCTCGATTTCATTTGCTTTTTAAATATCTTGAAAAATGATACTGAATTATATAAACTGGAACGCTAATCCTGAAATATTTTCTCTGGGAAGTATCTCTCTTAGGTGGTATGGGCTTCTGTTTGCATCAGGCTTTCTAATAGGACTTTATATGGTGAGAAAAATGTATCAGGCGGAGGGAGCACCTGAAAAATGGTTAGATTCTGCCTTTATCCATATTGTTTTAGGGGCTGTTATTGGGGCAAGATTGGGACATGTTTTTTTCTACGATTGGGATTATTATAAAGAGCATTTAATTGAAATTCCCCAAACATGGCATGGTGGGTTAGCTAGTCATGGGGGAGCATTTGGCATCTTTATTGGTCTTTGGCTTTTTTCAAGAAATGTGTCGAAAAAACCAATGGTTTGGATGCTCGATAAAATTGCCGTGCCTACAGCGCTTGCAGGATTTTTTATACGGATGGGGAACTTAATGAATTCCGAAATTTTAGGTAAACCAACTGATGTCTCCTGGGCTTTTATCTTCGTAAGAGAAGGAGATGGATTACCAAGACATCCAACGCAATTATATGAATCATTGGCATATCTAGTCATCTTTTTTATCCTTTATTTTGTTTATTGGAAAACGGAAAAAAGACATCAGCCAGGTTACCTTTTTGGTGCTTTTATGATGTTAGTTTGGGGCGTTCGGTTTTTCCTTGAATTTACTAAAGAGAGTCAAGGTGGTTTCGAATCTGCTTTGGGTCAATCACTTAGCACTGGTCAATGGCTAAGTATTCCTTTTGTTTTGATAGGTGCCTATTTTGTTTTTAGACCCTGGGATTCATTGAAGAAAATTTGAACAAATTATTTAAATATATTTGAAGCGATATGAGTTTGATTGAAATGAGGGTGCCACCCGTCGGTGAATCCATAAATGAAGTTACGTTGTCTCGATGGCTTAAAGAAGAAGGGGCAATAGTTAAATTAGATGAGCCTATATGTGAATTTGAATCCGATAAAGCTACGCTGGAATTTCCAGCGGAAGCATCGGGTAAGTTGATTTATGTGGCAAAAGAAGGCGATGATCTTACAATCGGTGCACTAGTAGCAACTATTGATACTTCTTTTGTTAGTGAAGCTGCTACCGTTCCAACTCAGCCTAAGGAAGCCTCTGCACCTACTGTGGTAGTTGAAAAAGCTGCCCCAGTGGCGGCAAATACCTATGCCGCAGGTCACCCATCACCGGCTGCTTCAAAAATACTGGATGAAAAGGGTATTCCAGCAAATTCCATACAAGGATCAGGAAAAGATGGCAGAATTACCAAGGCTGACGCCACACAGGCCGTTCCCCCTAAACAACAGGAACAACCTAAAGTAGTTAAAGCATCTGCCCCGGCTGCCTTTTCAAGAACAGAGGAACGCAAAAAGATGTCCCGGATGCGAAGGACTATCGCAAAAAGGTTAGTTAGTGCCAAAAATGAAACGGCTATGCTAACCACTTTCAATGAGGTAGATCTTACAGCAATTATGCAAATTCGCGATAAATATCAAGAAAAATTTGTCGCTAAATACGGTATTAAACTTGGTTTTATGTCCATTTTCGCTAAAGCTTGTGCCAAGGTGTTAATGGAAATGCCGGAAATTAATGCCAGAATTGATGGAGAAGAGCTCGTTTTACCTAATTATGCCGATATTTCTTTCGCTATCTCTACCCCAAATGGTCTTGTAGTCCCACCTATAAAAAATATTGAGTCTCTTTCCTTTGCTGATATTGAATTAGCACTGAAAAATCTGGCTCAAAAAGCCAGAACTGGGTCCTTAACCTTAGACGAAATGTCTGGAGGTACTTTTACCATTACCAATGGTGGCGTTTTTGGTTCTTTGCTTAGTACCCCCATTTTAAACGAACCTCAATCTGCTATTTTAGGTATGCATAGTATCAAAAATAGACCCGTCGCAATTGATGGTAAGGTGGAGATTCGTCCGATGATGTATCTCGCCATGTCTTATGATCACAGAGTAATCGATGGTAGTAGCTCGGTCACCTTCTTAGTTAAAGTCAAAGATTTACTGGAAGATCCTATCTTACTTTTTATGGATCTATAATAGTTGGCTAACCTTCTTTCGTATATCTATTATCTCATTGAAGGCAAAAAATAAGGACGGTTGGTTTGAGGGTATGTCTAATGCTTCTAACCAACTGTCTTCATTTATAGTTTCTGATAAGTTACAACGCCTCGCATACATTAAAAAAAGTTCCTCATAGTGTTCGAAGGCGAAAAATCCTCGGACTAAATATTTTTCCCACATTTTTACTAAGTGAAATTGTAAATGTTGTGAGTTCTTTTCCGACCAGCTTAAATATGGATGTATAATTATGTTATATAAAATATGATCAGCATCAATGGGTTCCTTCCAATGAAGCAAATATTTCTGCGTTAATTTAATGGATTCTTCCCCTGAAAGTATGTCTATAAGAGCGGTGATTACCTCATCTGATAAACCACAGGTTTCAGCATATTCTATGGCGTACTGTAACAAATAAAATGCCCATATATTGCTTTTGTAATGTAGTACCGCTTGCGTAAGATGTGGTAGCCAAAGCTTATAAACAGATTCATTAAGTAAAATATTTAAAAATTTCTCCGGTCTTACTCGTAGATTTTCATGCCAAACAGAGGGGTGGAAAATGGAAACAAAGGGTAGATAGGACGTTGATTTTTTACTTTCTTCCTTGAAGCCCAGACTTCGCCATTGTTCAGGCCATGGTTCTGGCATTTGAACCCAAAGGGTATTTTCATTGAACTTAAAACAAGCTAAAACTTCGGTTTTTAACTGTTCAATTTCATTATCATCAGGAAGTAATTTACATCTGATTCGGGTCGAGATCTTAATTAATTCAAAGTCGTTGTCTTTTCTGGCCAGCTTCGTCAAATTATCACCGGGTAGAATATCCATTTTCTCAAGTAGTAAAAAAAAACGAAGTTTATCATACGAACTGTCCTCTTTCCATGTGCTGGAAAGAATGGTTTCTATCCTGTTAGGGAAATGAACACACAAATGAGTTAATACAGCAATTCTTTCAGAAAAAGTGCCAACATACCATACATTCTCTTCATTTGACGGTAAAAGTGAACGCCATTTTTTATTTTTTGGCAATAATTGGTATCCATTTTCGGGAATAACCGGTTGCAATCTCTTGTAATACAATGCATCCTGGCAGGCAATATCAAATAAAGTAGGTAAGAGCAAAACGGGAACAAATCTGTGTCCTTCCTTTATCTTGTTAAACAGGGCAATCTGTAAGTCTAGGAAGCTGGTATTTTTAAATATTTTTTTAAGGTAAGTAAGCTCTTGAAACGAAACGATTTTTCCGTTTTTTGTCCCGGAGTTTACATTGATATCAGCTGAATTTTCAAGGTACGAGGGGCTTGTCTTTTCGGAAGGTGGTTTGGAAAGAGGGGGAGATATTTTTTTAAAGCCAACATGCATGGCCAGAGAAATGCGCATAAATGGGATATCATTTAAAGCAGAATCAATGCCGGCAGATGCCCAAAATGCTCTTATTTCAGGGGTTACAGGCAGATGATCAGTGCCAAGTATCAATATCTTTTCCCAATCGTTCATTTTGTACCTTCTTTAAATTCGGTACTTTTTTTACCTTGAATTAGCATGCGAAAAGTGCTCGCAATAACGAAAAGATATAAAAAAAGAGCAGGGAATCCACCTAGGTTAGAGGCCATTTTAACCCCATCTATACCCGCCTGACCTACCATAATCCAGGCAGTGAGACCAACGATTATACCCCAAATTATTTTGATTTGGTAAGGTGCTTCCTCCTCATTTTCAGAAATACCTTTGGTACTTAATGCACTCATTGCCGATGTATTGGAATCGGCTGCCGTAACAAAGGATATGAAGACTAAAAGGAAGTAAAAAATGATCCACCAGGTTGCCAATGGAAGTTGTTTTATTAATTCAAAAATAATAGTTTCTGGTCCCTTTTTCACCAAAAGTTGATATAACGCGCCATCAAATACCTGGTCGAAATGTAGGGAATACCCACCAAATAGAAACATCCAGATCATGGAAAAAAGACTCGGAAAAAGAAGGTTAAATCTTATAAAAGTTCTGATATTATAACCTCGTCCCAATCGACCTAAAAATAAGGCGGAAATAGGGGTCCATGCCAGCCAATTGGCCCAATAAAAAATAGTCCAGCTATTTGCCCAGCTTTTATCAATATCTAAGGCTAAGCTTTTGGGGATAAGAGTAGTGGCGAAATCAGAAAAATAAGTACCAAAATGAGGCAATATTTCGTTGAATGGGCCAAAAAAAGTGAACCACCCAATAAGGATGATAAAGCCAATAATATTAATATTTGATAATAATTTAATCCCTTTTTGTAGTCCTGATGCAGCAGACCAGATAAAGGTTATGGTCAAAAAAAAGGCAATGATGCCTAAGTTTGTTTGCGTTTTTGCTGTAGGAAAAAATTGATTTATGCCGCCTGAAAGGGTCAGTAGTCCAGCACCCATGGAGGCAGACATGCCTGCCACTAAACTAAATAAGCTTAGACTGTCAATGTAAGGGGAAAGGTTTAATGACCTTTTTTCGCCAAGTATCGGCATGAGTAAACTGCCAATTTGGAAGGGTTGTTTCAAATTATAAAAGCCGATGGCAAACATGAGGGCAGTCAGGGTGTAAATGCTGTAGGGTATAAAAGTCCAATGTAAAAATAAGGTGGATATGGAAAAAATCTTCGCCGACTCACTTCTACCCTCAATACCTAATCCAGCAGGAGGCGTATTGAAATGATAAAGTGGCTCGGCAGTAGCCCAAAATAAAATACCTACGGCTATGGTCGTACATAGTGAAATGGAAAACCAATGAAGCTTGTTTAATAATGGCTTTGCATCTTTACCTCCTATTATTATGCCGCCAATGGGTGAAATATAAAGGAGAATAACCAAGATTAAACCAACAATGGCCGCTAAGGCAAACAACCATCCAAAATGATTTAATATCCATTGATTGGCAGCTTTTGTAACTGTTAAGAAGCCATTCCCATCTGCCAAACTATAAAAAATAGTGAGTATCAGTAAAATAACAGGAACACCAAAAACTGCTTTGCGAAGGTTCATAGCATGAATTTAAAACAAAGAAATGGTAAACTATTTACAAGCCATATTAAATTTTAACATTCAATAGATTTTTGTGTCAACAGCTGCTAATTATTAAGTCAAGTTCATTTAAGTATCCTCCCATCACGCGCTATCTCTACTTTATTTCATTGAAGTGAGCTGGCTTTGGAAAAATTATAAGGCTGCTGCTTATCTTTGTGCCATCTGAAATATTACTTCCTCATGAATAAAGCAAAAGAAACCTATACTTCCCTTTCATATTCAGAACCTGGAGATCCGTTGGTGACGAAATGGATAATTCAATTGGTGGAAGGCCTGACGGGTAGGAATCTTATCGAAAAAAAGTATAATGAGGTGTTGAATAGGGGCTTACCTGGAAAGGATTTGATGAGTGCCGCTCTTAGGGAGTTAGATATAAATTTATGTTTTGATGGTTTTTCAATCATGGATATTCCCCGTGAAGGTCCTATTATTTTTATTGCCAATCATCCGTTCGGCGTTGTGGATGGCTTGGCGTTAGGGGAGATTATTTCAAAAGTTAGAGACAAATTTGCCATCCTGGTAAATGCCGTCCTTTGCAGAAATCCACAGTTGGATCCATTTTTATTGCCCATTGATTTTAGGGAAATACCAGAAGCAATGAAGACAAATATTAATACCCGACAAGAAGCAATAAATAGACTTTTGAATGGAGAAGCCATTGCTATTTTTCCCTCAGGGGCAGTAGCAACCGCTCCATTTCCAGGGAAGGAACCTGTCGATTTAGAGTGGAAAAGATTCGTTGTAAAACTTATTACTCAATCTAAAGCTACTGTAATTCCTCTTTATTTTCATGGAAATAATAGTTTCTGGTTCCAATTGGCCAGTTATATTCACATGAATTTAAGATTAGGCCTTTTATTGTTTGAAGTGAAAAATAAAATGGGTAAACCTCTTTTTGTATCTATAGGTAAACCAATAACACCGGCAGAATGGCAGTCAAAAAATGTCGTTTCTGAATTATTGCCTTTTTTACGCGCACAAACGATGTCTTTAGGTGAGAAAAACCCTTAATTGCTTACTTTTGCATTCTAATCCTATTTTACTATCTTTCTTTTTCCAAAATAAACAGTATGTTTAAAGAGTTTAAAGGACTTAATCTGCCTCAAATTGATAAGGAAATTCTCGAATATTGGGATAATGCTCAAATTTTTCAGAAAAGTATCAATCAAAGAGATTCCAATCAGCCTTTCGTATTCTATGAAGGTCCACCGTCCGCAAATGGTATGCCTGGGATTCATCATGTTATGGCACGTGCTATAAAAGATATTTTTTGTCGTTTTCAAACGATGAAAGGTAAAAGAGTTGAGAGAAAAGGAGGGTGGGATACCCATGGTTTACCCATTGAATTAAGCGTGGAAAAGGAGCTGGGGATTACTAAGGAGGATATCGGCAAATCAATTTCAGTGGAGGAATATAACGATAAATGTCGTGAAACCGTCATGCGTTATAAAGATAAATGGGATGCCATCACGAAGCAGATGGGATATTGGGTCGATCTTGAGAATCCTTATGTTACTTATACGAATGAATACATTGAATCGGTCTGGTGGTTGATTTCGCAATTATACCAAAAAGGGTTGCTTTATAAGGGTTATACCATTCAACCTTATTCACCTGCTGCAGGTACCGGTCTGAGTTCCCATGAGCTGAATATGCCCAATGCTTATCAGGAAATTACAGATATTTCAGCCGTGGCTCAGTTCAAAGTTAAAGGGGAAGTCAATACTTTTATATTGGCATGGACAACAACGCCCTGGACTTTACCATCCAATACTGCGCTAGCCGTTGGAAAAGATATTAGGTACGTTAAAGTACACACTTTCAATAGATATACAAAAGAAGAATGTTTCGTCATACTGGCTAAAGATAGATTTTCATCTTATTTTAGTGAGCAACTGCCTGATTTACAACCCGATCAGATGAAAGCGGGAAATCAACCTATTCCTTATATAGAAATAGTAGGCGAATATACGGGAAGAGAATTGGAAGGTATTCAATATGAACAACTTTTGTCGTATGTTATTCCTGAAGGGAAGGCGTTTGAAGTCGTTATTGGTGATTTTGTGACAACAAGTGACGGTACAGGTATAGTTCACATTGCACCTACCTTCGGTGCGGATGACTTTAAAGTGGCCAAGTTAAATGGTATCGCCGCACTAACTGTTCCCGACGTGAATGGAAATCCAATGCCTTTAGTTGATAAACAAGGCAAATTTGTTTCACAGATAACTGATTTTGCAGGCCGCTATGTGAAGAATTATGGTCAAAAAGAGGAAAGATCAGTAGATACCGACATTACCATAAAACTTAAAACGGAAAATAAGTTATTCGTTTCTGAGAAATATGTGCACTCTTATCCTCATTGCTGGAGGACAGATAAGCCGATTCTTTATTATCCTTTAGATTCCTGGTTTATCAAAACATCCAGCCTGAAGGAAAGAATGGTGCAGTTAAATCAAACTATCAATTGGAAACCTGCTTCGACAGGTGAAGGTAGGTTCGGAAAATGGTTAGAAAATCTTCAGGACTGGAATCTCTCTGCCTATCTGGAGAAGTGCAGACGCTAAAGAAGAAATTTGTATTCAATCTATCGCTCAATTGAAAATGGAAATCGATCGGGCTAATGATGTTTTAGGTCTCCAACAATCCGTTCCCGCCGATCTTCATCGTCCTTATATGGATGAAATTATTCTTGTGTCGGCGAATGGGGAAAAACTTTTTAGAGAACTCGATTTAATTGACGTTTGGTTCGATTCGGGGGCTATGCCCTATGCTCAATGGCATTACCCATTTGAAAATAAAGAAAAATTTGAACAGAATTTTCCAGCCGATTTTATTGCTGAAGGCGTAGATCAAACAAGAGGGTGGTTCTATACCTTGCACGCTATCGGAGTAATGGTGTTTGATAGTGTTGCTTTTAAAAATGTAGTGTCGAATGGTTTAGTCCTGGATAAAAATGGACAAAAAATGTCGAAACGCCTTGGTAATGGTATCGACCCTTTTTCAACCATCGAAAAATATGGTGCCGATGCCACTCGCTGGTACATGATTTCTAACGCGCAGCCTTGGGATAATCTGAAATTTGATTTGTCGGGTATTGAGGAAGTTTCCAGAAAATTTTTTGGAACGCTCTATAATACCTATTCTTTCTTCGCACTTTATGCAAATATTGACCAGTTTAAATGGTCCTCCGCCGAAGTTCCAATGGATAAAAGACCTGAAATAGATCGTTGGGTTTTATCGGAATTAAATACCCTGATTCATTTGGTGGATATAGATTATGCTACCTACGAACCAACAAACGCTACAAGGAAAATCATGGAATTTGTCGATGAAAATCTGTCAAATTGGTATGTCAGACTTTGTCGTCGCCGGTTTTGGAAAGGTGAAATGTCCGAGGATAAACTAGCCGCCTATCAGACACTTTATACTTGTCTCAATGTCGTTTCTCGCCTGATGGCTCCCGTAGCTCCCTTTTTTGCCGATTGGTTGTACAGAAATTTACAAGAAGGAGCATTGGAAAAAGGTCCTGAATCGGTTCCCCTTGCTTTGATTCCTGTGTCGGATTCTGGAATTATTGCTCACGCTTTGGAAGAAA